>Ga0068856_100007466_pt1 | contig 10672 bp, 5 predicted proteins | sample KBSCornC62_FD_66595 | JGI IMG/M metagenome (GOLD analysis project Ga0068856, IMG submission 66595) | Corn rhizosphere microbial communities from Kellogg Biological Station, Michigan, USA - KBS Corn C6-2 | ecosystem: Host-associated > Plants > Roots > Rhizosphere > Soil ... | reverse complement strand
CTCGTCCCGTATGGTTTGCCAGTTATCGCGCAGCGCATCCAGTTGCGGAAAATTGGACGTTTTGATATATGGCTTATTCCCAACTCCCGAAAATGCGTACATGGGTACGTTGATGGGCGCCATGAAAGTAGAATGGTCAGTCAGCTGCCTGAAGAATTTATACCTCACCTTGCCCCTGTAGTGGACAATGATGGTAGAAATGATCAGGATGTATAAAAGGATAAATTTTACAGAGATTAATTCGGCAATTACCTGGTGCATAGCATTGGAATATTGTACAAAGGTACCAAAACCTTGAGATTTAACTATAACTTCGTTTTGACGGGAATATTATTTGACAAAGATATTACTGTTGTTCAATGCTTTAGACATGGTGATAAGGCTCGCCTCTGAGTATGGTAAACGCCCGGTAAAGCTGTTCGACAAAGAAAAAGCGGACCATCTGGTGCGAGAAGGTCATTTTAGAAAGCGCCAATTTATCATTCGCCCGCTGGTACACAGACTCGTCGAAACCATAAGGTCCACCAATCACAAATACAAGATTGTTAATAGAGCTGAGCTGCTTTTTATCGATGAATTCTGAGAATTGAGCGGAGGTCACCTGCACGCCTTTTTCGTCGAGCAGGATCACCTGATCTGTGGGCAATAATTTTCTGAGGATCAGTTCGGCTTCCTTGGCTTTCTGCTGTTGTTGTGTTAACGACCTGGTGTTCTTAAGCTCAGTAATCTCAACAAAATCCAGCCGGATATAATGACGCAGCCTGTTTAGGTAAATGCTGATGCCTTCCCTCAAATAAGCCTCCTCCGTTTTGCCCACCATTAACAGGGTAATCTTCATAAAAGTTTTTCTATCTCCGAAAACATTGCAACTTTACAACATTTCACCATTAGAACAAAAAATAATGATGCAAGACGTCATCAACGATTATAAAAACAGGGCCAAACAGGCTGCCGCCGAGGCAGAGAAATACAAGAGTCTCTCAAATACCTATTCACTATATAGGCTTGTCATTTTTGGCCTGATGGTCCTGTCGGTCATCATCGCAGCCAAGCTTGATACTTTCACCATTATTGCCGTTGCTGCAGCTATTTTAGTTTTTTGCTTTACATGGCTGGTATCGCGCCAGGGCGAATTTGATAAGCAAAAGGCATATTACCAAAATCTTGAACGGGTGAATGAGAACGAGATCCAAAGCATCGTTGATCATAAAAATATCTACCCCAACGGACAACAATTTGCTGACGAAAAGCACTTTTACACTTCCGATCTCGATATTTTCGGCGAAGCTTCACTATTTCAGCTCGCCAACAGGGCAGCTACAGCCAGGGGCAATCAAAAACTGTCAGCCTGGCTGAGCGCTCCGACTGACAAATCAGAAATATTATCGCGGCAGCAAGCTGTAAAAGAGTTAGCCGGAAAAGCTGGCTGGAAACACGACATGCAGGCGCGGCTTCTCTTCGCTATGGATGAAAAGGCCGGGCGCTTAGATGCCTTGTTCAGCTACCTGCAAACGCCGCTCGAATTGAACGGCCGCAAATGGATAGTTCCTTACATCAAAGTGTCTCCCTGGCTGCTGCTGGTCACAATTATTGGCGGCTATTTTTATCACCCTGCCAATACCGCTGCAATTGTCCTGGGCATTTTCAACATCGGGTTAGTCAGTTCGCGCGGGAGCTTTATAGCCAAATCGTTTTCTATAGCCGACAAAATGGGCGATGTGCTCGCAGGCTACGCTGATGCTTTTAAGCGCATAGAGCTGGAACAGTGGGAGCAAGACCGGTGCCGCAACCTGGCACAAAAGCTGGTCTCGGAAGGCGCCTCTAAGAAGATTGCCGAATTGGCAGCGCTCGTCAATAAACTAGGGTACTCCCTAAATATGATTGTGGGTTTTGTACTAAACCTGTTTTTCCTTTGGACGCTGAAACAAACTATCGCAATCGAAGACTGGAAACGCGATAATCAACATAACCTGGAAGATGCCTTCGACATTATAGCCGAATTTGAAGCTCTGCTCGGTTTAGCCGGATTGCATATCAACTACCCCGCGTGGTGCTTCCCTCAAATTGCCGATGGGGGTAATTACACCCTCATTGCCAAAAACCTCGCACACCCGCTTATCAGCGAAGACATAAGAGTAGCCAATGATTACGAACTAGATCATGCGCTCAACATCGATATCATCACCGGATCCAACATGGCTGGCAAGAGTACATTTCTGCGCACCATAGGCATCAATACGGTATTGGCTTTGTCGGGTGCGCCGGTTTGTGGCGATAGCATGCAGGTGTCGGTAATGGAAATTATCAGCTATATGCGCATTAAAGATTCGCTTAGCGAATCGACTTCGACCTTTAAGGCGGAGATCGACCGTCTCAAAATGCTGCTGACCGAAGTTGCAGGCCACAAGAAAGTATTTTTCCTGGTAGATGAGATGCTGCGGGGAACCAATTCAATTGACAAATACCGGGGTTCAAAAGCGGTGATCATCCAACTAATGAGCAGCAAAGGCGTAGGCATGGTAGCCACCCATGATCTTCAAATAGCCGAACTGGAAAAAGACTATCCTGATTACATCCGCAATTTTTATTTCGACATCCAGGTTAAGGACGGTGAAATGCTGTTTGATTACAAGATCAAACACGGCGAATGCAAAACATTCAATGCCTCCCTGCTACTCAAGCAAATAGGCATTGATGTTGAATAATATTCATATTAACGTATGCCTTCCCAGTCGTCGGTCTTAAACGGCGATGCAGGCAAGCCTATGCCGTTGTACAAATTGCAAGCGGGAAAATTTGCCCAGGCATAGCGCACGGCTACCGGATTGGGAACGTCCGTAGCTGAAACAATAATCTTATTACCCGATATAATGGCAGTTGCCGGATGAAATACCTTATCTACCCCAGCAATAGTGAACCCTTTTACCGTATCGCCTTTTGCAACGAGGCCGCCATCAGCATACCCAAACGAGAGGATTATTTTATCTCCCTCTACCTTTTGAGATTGATAAACTGGCCCTGAGTACGGAATATGTTCGTCATAAGTTTTTGCCCGCGCTATTAACGCAAGTCTGCGTCCAACTTCCTGTTTATTTTGTGGATGGATGCGATAATAATCGCCAATATCAATAGTCACCGCCATGCCTGTATTTGGAACCGATAACGTTTTAAGCTGCGCGTCACGTAAAGCCGGCCAGTCGGCAGCGGGTGGTTGGTCTTTTGCGGCGTAGTTAGCTATCTGTACAAAGTAGAACGGGAAATTACCTTCGCCCCATTTCTGTCGCCAATCGCTGATGAGAAGCGGAAAAAGCTGCTCGTACTGGTAAGGTCGGTCGGCATTGCTTTCGCCCTGGTACCAAATCACACCTTTGATCGTAAATGGCTGGATCGGTTTGATCATCGCATTATAAATAACGGTCGGCTTATTCGCGCTGGTTGGGTTAACCGGTACTTGCGGCAGGTCCTTCAGGTCAGTAGCCAGGTGATAGTTCCAATTGCCTGCCAGGTCAATTTTTGCCGAGGTATCGCCCGCCACCGATAAAGTTACCGGCCCTTTATTGATGCCGCCTAAACCACCAGTATCAAACACGCGTACGGCAATAGCATTTTTGCCAGCTTTCGCCAGGTTTGCCGGGATGGTATAACTTCTCTTTAAAAAAAATGCTTCAGTGTGGCCAATTTCGGTTCCATTAAAAAACGAATCATCAAGGTCGTCGATACCGCCGATATCGAGCTTCAATTCTTTTCCTGCCCAGGTTGCCGGCAGATCTACCGTCTTACGGAACCAAACCGTGCCGTCGTAATTTGGCACACCTGCCTGTTCCCAATAAGCCGGGACAGTCATTTGCCTCCACGAAGAATCATCGAATCCATCCATCGCCCAGTCAAGCTTACCGTTCTGATAAGCCGGATCCTTTGCGTCGATGGCTTTGAGCCAACTACGCAAGTCATTCTGATACTTTTGATCGATTTTTTCCTGTGTTAGCCCGTTTTCCGCTTCCTTTACAAATGGTGCAAATGCAGGCATGGTTTTCAATGCATCGCCGCTTGTCCACGCTTCAGCAACGGTTCCTCCCCAGGTGCTGTTGATGATACCGATTGGAATGTGTTTATCATCGTACAGATTCTTCGCAAAAAAGTAAGCCACTGCCGAGAATTCGCGCACCGTTTTTGAATCACAGGCCACCCATCCCCATTTCACCGGCACATCTGTACGAGGCTGATAACTCGTTTTGTTCTCGATCTTCAACATGCGTATCTGCGGATAGTTTGCAGCATCAGCCAGCTCCTTACCAATATTGAGCACATCACCATAAAACCCGGTCATTGGCATCTCCATATTTGACTGACCCGAGCAAACCCAAACTTCTCCTATCAAAACATTATTTAGTGTGGTGATTTCTCCATCATCAAATGTTATGGTATATGGACCACCGTATGATGGTGTGGTTACGTTTACTTTCCAATTTCCTGCGCCATCGGCTACAACCGTGTACTTTTTGTTATTCCAGGACGTAGTGATGGCAACAGTTCTGCCTGCTTTTTCCGTTCCCCAAATAGCAGCTTTGGTTTTTTGCTGCAGCACCATGTTGTCAGTAAAACAAGCGGCGGGAACTACTTTGGCGACAGCGATATTAACGGATAAAAAGAGTGCGAACAATAAAAGCAAGATTCTGCGAGTGGATAAGTAAATCGTTTTAGCATGCATGAGGGTAAAAATAATGATTTACCTTCAGCAATTTAGATGTGGTACAATTATTTTTATTTTTCTCGATTAAATACTTCAGTATACCTAACAGAAATAAAAATGTGCAGACGATTCACCATCATCTGCACATTTAAAATATATGGATTAGGAATTAACGCTGGTTGCCGCCAGTGCCGCCTGCACCACCGATACCTTGATCGCCTTGTTTGGTATCATCGTTGTTAATCTTATTCTTGTCGGCGGTAAAGGTAGTTTTACCAAAACTATACTGGAAGGTCAAACCCACCGAGCGGAACGGAAACTGAAATGTACTGTTCTGCGTAAAGCCCGGGCTCGACAAATTAGAATTGAAATTCTTGTATTTGTTGAAAGGCTCCAGCACATTGATTCCCAATGATGCTTTCTTTTTCATGAATTGCTGCCGCACACCCATACCCAAAATACTGAATGACGGATTGGTACCTTGTATGGTATGACGCGGCGAGCTTCCAAAGGTAAATACCTGCGCAATAAAACCGCTCTTCAGATCCCATTCAGCCATAGCAAAGCCATTGTATTGCATATATGTGCCGTTTTGGGTTTGATCTCTTAGAAATAAACCAGAAGGATCGGGCTTATAAGTATAAGCATTGATGTTGGCCCTTAAGGTTACGTTCCTGATAGGGCTTACTGAGCCGAAGAAGCTTCCGCCGAATGAGTTATTATTACCAATGTTATGATAGGTTGTCAAAGTACCGGGTTGCGCCGCAGTGGCCGAGTCGACCTTGATGAGTGTAGGAGCAGCTATGCTTTCAATCAAACCACCGGTGTGCTTATAATAAACTGACATATTAATCACCGATGACTTGATAAAGGTCACATAATCAAACTCAAATGTTTGTGATATTTCAGGCGACAGGCGAGGATTACCCTCTGTTTGTGCCAGGATATTGGTTTTGTTATCATACGGGTTCAGGAAAGTTAAACTCGGGCGGGTAATACGTTTGCTATAAGCCAGCTTAATGGTCTGTGTAGCCGACAACTTTTTCTGTATTGTGAGGCTTGGTATAAAAGTGTTATAGCTGTTGCTGAAAGATCTCAGCGTAGTATCCGAGGTTAACGTTTGCGGGTTACCGCTGATGTTAGTAACCTCATCCCTTGCGCCGACCAATATCGAATAACCTTTCGGCAGCGTGATTGTCAATACGCCATAAGCTGCTGTTACATCCTGGTTGTAATCGTAGACAGATGAATTGACATTGTCGGCAATAAACCCATCCGGAGTTCCCGGATCAGAGGCAAAAGCATCCTGGGTACCTACCAGTCGTCTCAATATTTCCTTGCCGCCTGCTTCCAGTTTAAATACCTTATTTATAGGCTTAGTGTAGTCAACCTGCAAGGTATATTCATTATTCAAGCCGTTGATATTAGCCTTTGAATCAGGTAACTGCGCAGTTGCGCTATAATAGTTCGTAAAATCGGTTACAGTACGGCTGTGGCTCCATTGAGTCGAGATATCCAGCTCCTCACCTTCTGTTTTAAACTTGTGTGTATAGTCCAGATTCCAGTCAAAACCACCGAAACTATTATGACCCAACCCATGACTTGAGTATTGGTGGGATAAATCATTTTTCAACGAATCATAATGAGTTGGCAGCAGATTGGTGAATTGCGATTGATTGTCGGCTACCGTGTTAAACCCGCCCTGGTTGAGCCTGATATTAGTATGTAAACTGTTGTAGGCATTGAAATCATAATTCGCCGAAACGTTGCCGATAGCACCATAACGCTTTACATAATTTGTGCCGTTAGAGGTGGTGCTGGTATGTACAGTATCAACTGGCTGTATATCGTTGAAAAATCCGGTAAGTGAAGTCTGCGGCCATGTATAGTTACCACCCGCATTTATCGACAAGCTGAAGCGATTTTTATTGTAGTTGAGGTTAAAGTTGCCATTGTTTTGACGGGTACCGATACCACCGCTAATGGAACCGCTTATCCCCGACATATTCTTTTGCTTGGTGATGATATTGATAATACCTGCCGAACCTTCTGCATCATACTTTGCAGATGGCGAAGTGATCACTTCGATGCTCTTGATCTGGTCGGCAGGAATGGTTTTCAATACGTCCGACAAGCTGGCTGATGTTGCACCAGATGGCTTTCCATTGATCAAAACGCGTACGTTCTGATCACCGCGCAATGAAACGTTACCATTAATATCCACAGCCACCAAAGGCACTTTTTGCAGCACGTCGGTAGCATTGCCACCTGTTGCGGTGAGGTCCTTTTCGGCGTTATAAACTATTTTGTCGATCTTATTCTCAATCAGCGGAGCCTGGGCCGTTACCGAAACTTCATTCAGGGACTTGGCGCTTGATTTAACAAATATCTGGCCCATGTTTTTATCGGGCTTAGAATCGGTCGTTGTTACACCGCCCACGAATTTCTCGGGATAACCCACGTAAGTAATGCGGATTTTATAGTCGCCGGGTTTAACGCCATCGATTTTGAAGCTACCCTTATCATCAGTAAGCACACCGTTAATAGGCGCTTTGCCTGTGGCGCGGAAAAGCGCAACCGAAGCATACATGAGCGGCTGTTTGGAAACCGAGTCAACGAGTGTCCCGGATATCTTGCCCACGGTGCTAGAACCTCCTCCCCCGCCCGGGTACTGCGCCCTTGCGGTAACAAAAGATCCTAATATTAAGATAAGTATAAGTAAACGTTTCATTCTTTAAGTTTTTGGTAATTGGAGGCGAAATTAGATGAAATGTTACAGGCAATTGCCCGTTTTTTGTCATAAGAGTGTAACTGTCATTAATTCGTTACACGAAAAAATTAACTAAATCGTTGACTGGCCGAAAAAGCGTTCCATTTTTTTGAATCAATTGTTAATGAATGAGTTAATTATAACCACATAACAATCAATAGTCGCAGAATTGGACAACCAGGGGAAGAATCGTAGAGACGCCATGTGTCGCGTCTCTAACGGGTTATATTACAATATTTACTATCCGGCCCTTTACAACAATCACCTTTTTAGGCGTCTTGCCGTCGAGATATTTCTGTACTTCGGGACTGGCTAATACAAAACCTTCAATAGCAGGCGGATCAAGGCTCAAAGAAATATTCAAGTTAACCTTCATCTTGCCATTGATCGAAATTGGATACGCAAATTCATCCTCAATTAAATATTCAGGATTAAACTTCGGATACGCTGCATATGATAGTGTACCCGACTGATTACCCAGCAACACCGAAAGCTCCTCGCAAATATGAGGTGCATACGGCGACAACACGATCACCATCTCCTGCAAAATTGCTCGCTTATTGCATTTCAAATCAGTCAACTCGTTCACGGCTATCATGAAGCTGGATACAGAAGTATTGAATGAGAAACGCTCAATATCTTCCTCCACCTTGCGAATGATCTTATGCAGCGATTTCAATTCAGCCTTTGATGGAGCCTCATCCGAAACCCGGAAATTGAACTGATCATCATGAAACAGCTTCCAGAACTTACGCAGGAATTTGAACACGCCCTCGATACCGTTGGTATTCCATGGTTTGCTTTGCTCCAGCGGCCCGAGGAACATTTCGTACATGCGAAGGGTGTCAGCGCCATGACGAGCGATAATATCATCCGGATTAACGACGTTGAATTTGGATTTCGACATCTTTTCGACCTCGACACCGCAATGATATTTGCCGTTCTCGAGGATAAAATGGGCATCTGCGAAATCCTCTCGCCACTTTTTGAACCTTTCTAAATCAAGAATATCGTTTTCAACGATATTGACGTCGACGTGTATTTCGGAAGTCTTATATTCTTTGATTAGACCATGGGAAACAAATGTATTGGTACCCCGCCCTTCATCATCAACTAAACGATATACAAAGTTCGACCTGCCTTGAATCATCCCCTGGTTAATCAATTTTTTGAACGGCTCTTCTTCAGGCACTAAACCCAAATCCTTCAAAAACTTATTCCAGAAACGGCTATACAGCAAATGCCCTGTAGCATGTTCGCTGCCGCCGATATACAGATCCACATCCTTCCAGTAATCGATAGCTTTCTTAGATGCAAATTCGTGATCGTTGCGCGCATCCATATAGCGATACCAGTACCAGCTCGAACCCGCCCAGCCTGGCATGGTGCTCAATTCGTATTCATAGCCATTATAATTCCAGCCATGTGCACGACCCAATGGTGGTTCGCCAGTCTCGGTTGGCAAATATTTGTCGATTTCAGGCAGCAATAAAGGCAGGTCTTTCTCTTCTATCAAGTGAGGCAGGCCATTTTCAAAGTAAACCGGCACCGGTTCGCCCCAATAACGTTGGCGGCCAAAGATGGCATCACGCATACGATAGTTGATCTTGGCCTTACCCATGCCCTTGCCTTCCAGGAATTCGATCACTTTAGCAGTGCCCGCTTTATAATCCAACCCGTTCATGAAATCAGAGTTGATATAGTGGCCTTCCTTCGTCGGGTCGGCTTCTTTCTCGATGTTTTGGATATCGATGATCGGTAGAATCGGCAAGTTGAAATGCTTCGCGAACAAATAATCGCGCTGGTCGCCGGATGGAACGGCCATTACTGCACCCGTACCGTATCCTGCCAAAACATAGTCGGCAATGAAGATCGGCACCAACTCATTATTTACCGGGTTGATTACATAACTGCCGGTAAACGCGCCCGAAACCGTTTTGGCATCGGCCATACGATCCAGTTCGGATTTCTTTTTAGTTTGGGCCACATAGGTGTCAATCTCCTTCTTTTGTTCGGGAGTTGTCAGCGATGCCACCAATTCATGTTCGGGAGCGATCACCAAAAAAGTAACACCGAATATGGTGTCGACACGGGTAGTGAATACTTCTATGTAGTTATTAGTTATCGGTGACTGGTTATTAGTTGAGTTAATCGCGAATTTCACCGATGCCCCTGTACTTTTCCCGATCCAGTTCCTTTGCATTTCTTTCAAAGGCTCTGGCCAGTCGATGGTATCCAATCCTTGCAATAAGCGCTCTGCATAAGCAGTGATACGCATGCTCCATTGCATCATCTTTTTCTGCTCCACAGGATAGCCGCCGCGCTCGCTAAAGCCATCCTTCACCTCATCGTTGGCTAATACGGTTCCGAGGGCAGGACACCAGTTTACGGTGCTTTCGCGAAGGTATGTAAGGCGATATTTCAAAAGCTCTGTTTGCTGATCGGCATAGTTCATCGCTTTCCACTCATCAGCGGTGAAGCTTAATATATCGTCGTCGCATACAGCGTCAATGCCTGCAGATCCACTCTGTTCGAAATGTTTAATCAGCTTTTCGATGCTTTCCGCTTTGCCGGCAGCTTTGTTATACCACGAGTTGAACAACTGCATGAATATCCATTGTGTCCACTTGTAAAAGTCGGGCGAGCTGGTACGCACCTCGCGGCTCCAGTCAAATGAGAATCCAATCTGATCCAACTGACGGCGATAGGTATTGATATTGGCTTCAGTTGTTATAGCCGGATGCTGGCCTGTTTGAATAGCATACTGCTCGGCGGGCAAGCCGAATGAGTCGTAACCCATCGGGTGCAGCACGTTGAAGCCCCGGAGGCGCTTGTATCTCGCAAAAATATCAGATGCGATATAGCCCAGCGGATGGCCCACATGCAGCCCTGCTCCCGAAGGATAAGGGAACATATCCAGCACATAATACTTGGGTTTCTCCGAATTGTTATCGGCCTTAAAAGTTTGATTTTCGGCCCAAAACTGCTGCCACTTTTTCTCTATTTCTCTGAATTGGTAGTCCATCGGCTATTCTCGCGTTTTTGAGGTGGCAAAAGTACTAAAAAAGGTGATTAGTTGACTGGTGATTAGTTAACTAGACAGGGAAATCGCTTTTAAGATTTTATCCTGCGATGAGCTTACTTCTGAACTGGTCATCTAAAGCAGCCATTCTCCTTTTCATTGGTTTACTATATTTTGATTCTTTTTCTTT
>Ga0068856_100007465_pt1 | contig 10673 bp, 11 predicted proteins | sample KBSCornC62_FD_66595 | JGI IMG/M metagenome (GOLD analysis project Ga0068856, IMG submission 66595) | Corn rhizosphere microbial communities from Kellogg Biological Station, Michigan, USA - KBS Corn C6-2 | ecosystem: Host-associated > Plants > Roots > Rhizosphere > Soil ... | reverse complement strand
GTGTTCAAATCTTCGCATTGGAAGAATCTACTTCAAAAACTTGTCGGCTTTTGCTTTGATCATATTTCTGTCGGCGGTGATAGACGGATCGCTGTAGACGTGTTGAGAGATTTCGGCCACCACACCTTTTTTATAACCTAACTTTTCCGCGATGTTTTCACAGAAGATAATTTCGCTTCTGAAAACCTGGCCATCCATCTTCATTAACTGAATGAGATAATAAAGGTGTTCAAATTTTTGATCGGGCGTTAGTGTAGTAAAGGCGGCGATAGGCTGTGGGTTTTGAAGCATATTGTCAACCTCTTCCTTCGAAATGCCATTAGCCTTTCCGATAGTGTGAATAAGCTTTGCTTCGCGTTCGGCAACATTTTTATCACTGGCGGCAAGGTTAATCAGAATGTTTAGTTCGGCTTTTTTATCAAAGATCATAGGGACGTAATTGGTTTTTGGAAATTCAAATTTTAAAAAATAACCGATTAATTTTAGTGTAAAATACGATGTTTTGGTACATGGTCAAAATAATTTTTAGCTAATGGAACGCATGCAACCTTTATCTTTATGCCATGTCTTTATGGCAAATTGAATGTATATGAAGAATATTTTGACGTTGCTGATGTGTATTGCTATTCTCCCGTTCGCCCACGCACAGCAGACTGAAAACAGAAACCTGAGTTCATTTCGCGGAGTTAAAGTTTCGCAAGGTATTGATGTATATCTTAAGAAGGGTGACAAAGAATCGGCGCGATTGGAAGTTACCGGAACAAGCAGTGACAATGTTGTGACCGAGGTAGCGGGAAGCTACCTGAAAATTCACATGAAAGAAGGACGGTTTCGAGATCGCACTGTGAAGGTGTACGTAACCTATGTTGAAATAGATAAACTCTCGGCGAGTTCATCAGGAAATATATATTCCGAAGATGTGGTCAAGACGGATAATCTCGAGGTGAGCACATCGAGCGCTGCCACAATTGAAGTGGCCGTCGACGTTAACTTCCTGGAGGCAAGCGCCTCGAGCGCAGGGCAATTAGACCTGAAAGGAAAAGCGAAAAGTTTTACAGCCGATGCTGCCAGCGCGGGTGAGATCGATGCGTACGATGTCGATGCCGAAACAGTCAATGCAGAAGCCAGCAGCGGTTCGACCGTTAAAGTGAGCGTAACGAAAGAACTTAACGCACATGCCAGTAGTGGTGGCGGCGTTCGCTATCGCGGCAATCCGTCCAAATCGATCACGGAGTCAAGCAGCGGCGGATCGGTGCGGAAATCGAATTAAGTTTTAAATTGAGGTTATGGTTGTACTAAACCGTCTCGTAATGAACGGAAATTATCACGGCCAGCCACATTCATAAAATTTTCGTCCTCCAAAAGCGTTAGATCAAAATATGCGGTCTGCGCTTTTTTTATTTCCGGTATTTTTATCCGCTACTGCGTTCTCACAAAACCTCGTACCCAATCCGGGGTTTGAGGAATATTCATCGTGCCCGGGATATTTTACACAACGGGTTTCTGAATTTCGCGCAAAGAATTGGATACCGGCGGGCACTGGAACTCCAGATCTCTTCAACGCCTGCAGCGAAGGGGAAGCAGATGTTCCCTACAATTGGGCCGGCGTATCAGATGCATATGACGGCGAAGGCTTCGCGGGAATTTATCTCTGGATGAATGGTGACAACCAATACCGGGAATATCTTCAATGCAGACTAACGGATCGTCTTTTGAAAGACTCACTCTATAGTATAGCCTTTCACTATCGGTTGTCATCTTATTCGAAATACTCCATCGACAGAATCGGTCTGGCATTGTGTGATACCACAGTTCAAAAGGAACACGATCAGGTTATCCCGTTACGGCCCGTGTTATCCGTTATAGAAGATTCGGCATTGACAAAAGAAACCGGATTGTGGCAGACTGCAAAGATAAATTACCGGGCTAAGGGCGATGAACAGTATTTGATTATTGGAAACTTTTTTAACAACGCTGAAACGCGCGCTTATAAAATTCAAAGCCGTCCAGTTCAGCAAGACATGCTGGCGGAAAGCTCCTATTATTATATAGATGGAGTCGAAGTTACCTCGCCTTTTGATACGAACGATTTGGACACGCTTTCGATCCCGTATTTCGCGGGAATACGGGAGCTTCACGTGTCCCGTGTTTTGAAAAATGTTCAATTCGAATTCAATAGTTCAATAGTAACACGATCATCGTTGCCGGCACTTGATTCGCTTGTCGAATTTCTCGTTGTAAACAACGATCTTTGGTTGTCAATCGTTGGGCATACGGACGACATTGGAACCGATCGTTACAATCAGACGCTTTCGTTGAGGCGCGCCCAAACGGTGTCACAATACCTCGGTAGCCACGGTATAAGTCGAAAACGTATGCAGGTTCTGGGCGTTGGGAAAAACTGCCCGCTTTTTTATTGCATTTCGGAGGAGTGTCGCCGGGCCAACAGGCGAGTTGAAATAACTTTCCGGCAATAGAATCTATTGCAAAGCATCGATTTCATGAAACAGATTCAGCAATTAGGGCACGTTTGCGAAATACTATTAAGTAACTTTTAGAAAATTTTCTTTTTTGTACACCGGCAGTCGAAAAAAATCCTCCTGCAAACGAATTCGATTAAAAAAATATGAAATCAAGATTACTTTATGGTCTTCGTATTAAAAATTGCTATAGATTTGATACAAAATGATCAAAATCTAAACCATCTATGGCATACCTACGATTCGAAGCTCTCAAAAAACTGAGTAAGCGTTCCAAAGTACATGTTGACACCCCCACCATTAACGTTTCTCAATATTTTGGCGAGAACGTGTTCGGTATGGAAGAAATGCGCGGAACGTTAGCCCCTGCTGTCTTTAAGAAAGTAAGTCAGGCGATTAAAAATCATGAAAAAATTGACGAAACCACGGCGGATGCAGTTGCGGCTGCAGCAAAAGCATGGGCAATGGCGAAGGGTGCCACCCACTTCACGCACTGGTTTCAACCGCTAACCGGCGCTACCGCCGAAAAACACGATTCATTCTTCGATGCACTCGCGGGTATTGAACGCTTTAAAGGAAGCGAGTTGGTTCAACAAGAACCAGATGCTTCTTCTTTCCCGAACGGCGGCATCCGCAGCACGTTTGAAGCGCGTGGTTATACAGCGTGGGATCCTACATCACCGATGTTCGTATACGGCACAACGCTGACAATCCCGACCATTTTTGTTTCCTATACAGGTGAAACATTGGATGCTAAAGCTCCTCTGTTAAAAGCATTAAAGGCTGTTGACACTGCTGCTACACGCGTATGCCAGCTTTTTGATAAAGATATTCAACACGTCGTTGCATCGCTCGGGTGCGAGCAAGAGTACTTTGTGGTTGACAAAGCTCTTTTCAACGCACGTCCTGACTTGGTGATGGCCGGTAAAACCGTATTTGGTCACGCTCCCGCACGCGGTCAGCAATTGGAAGATCATTATTTCGGCTCAATCCCGAGCCGTGTATATGATTTCATGAAAGACTTCGAAATTGAAGCTTGGAAACTCGGTATTCCTGTTCGCACGCGTCACAATGAAGTGGCTCCAAGCCAGTTTGAAGTGGCTCCTCTGTTCGAGGAAGTAAACGTGGCAAACGATCACAACCAGCTTCTCATCGACCTCATGGGCCGCGTGGCCGACAAGCACGATCTGAAAGTGTTGTTCCATGAAAAACCGTTTGCCGGTGTAAACGGTAGCGGCAAGCACAACAACTGGTCGTTGATTACAGACACAGGTGTAAACCTGTATGCGCCGACCAGCAGCGCACGCGACAATCTCATGTTCCTTACGTTCTTCGTTACCACGGTAAAAGCGGTGCACGAACACGCTGACCTGCTGCGCGCAAGCATCGCGACTCCTGGCAACGACTTCCGTCTTGGTGCAAACGAAGCTCCTCCGGCAATTGTATCGGTATTCCTTGGCGCGCAGATGACTGCCGTGTTGGATGAACTCGAGAAAAAAGGTGGAAACGTGAAGATCGAGAAAGGCGATAACATGTATATGAAACTCGGTATCGACCAGATCCCGGAGATCATTCTCGATGCTACAGACCGTAACAGAACTTCACCGTTCGCCTTTACCGGAAATAAATTTGAATTCCGCGCCGTGGGTAGCAGTGATAACTGCGCGACTCCGATGTCAATTCTTAATTTGATCGTAGCGGACCAGTTGGATAAATTCTATCAGGCAGTTACTAAGGAGATCGACAAAGGCACAGAAAAACGTCTCGCTGTTGTAGAAATCCTCCGCCAGTATATTAAAGAATCCAAAGCTGTTCGTTTCGAAGGTGATGGATACTCTGAAGAGTGGGTGAAGGAAGCCGAAAAACGCGGCTTGAGCAACATTAAGAATATGCCGAAGGCATTGGATGCTTACACTTCCAAGAAATCACTCGAATTGTTTGAAAGACATGGCATCATGTCTCATAAAGAAGCAGAGGCCCGTAACGAGATCAGATTTGAAAGCTACATCAAACGCGTTCAAATTGAAGCACGCGTGTTGGGTGACCTGGCGATGAACCATATCATTCCGACTGCCATCGCTTACCAGAATAAATTGATTACCAATGCGAACGGACTGAAAGGCCTTGGCATCGACAACTCAGCAGTTGTGAAAACAATTTCTGAAATCAGCGGTCATATCGAAACGATTAAGAATGGTGTTCGCTCGATGGTGGAAGAACGCAAACGCGTTAACAAGATCGCCGAGTCGCACAAACGTGCCGTAGCATATTGCGAAGACATCAAAGAGAAATACTTTGAAGACATCCGCGATGCTGCCGACAAGCTTGAGCTTCTGGTTGACGACGAGGATTGGCCATTGGTGAAATACAGAGAACTGTTGTTCTTGCGCTAATACCTACCTAAACATACCTGTAAAACGAAAAAGGATTTCGAGGAATCGGGATCCTTTTTTATTTTGTAGGGCGTTATCATATCTCACGCCGATCGGCTCAACGCACAATGCAGTACTTGACTTCATATTTCGTGTAGCAGAATCGATGATTTGTTCCGATCCGTAACGGTTTTGATGAAGCAAATAGGGTCAATATCCGAACAACAAGCATATCGCACAGCCAGCTACAAGCCACTATAAGCCAGCTATAATAAAGCAACATGCTCCCGCATAGTTTAGAATCATTCTTCATAATGTGAACTTCGACAAGAACGTCGCCTTTGGAATAAGAAAATCCCTTCCTTAAAATGACATTAAAAATGAACCATACTTTACCCGTGATGTTGGAATAAGTGAAAATAGATTCTTTAAAAAAGCGGTAAAAACCAAAAAATTTTGATCTTTGGGGCCGAAAAGGGAGGTTCAAGCCCTGCACCTATGGAGGAACAACACTTAATGGATTATGTACCGATTGTGCTCATGTTTATCGTAGCCGCGGGATTTGTAGGAGGAACAATGGTAGTGACCCACATTCTTGGGCCGCTTCGTAAAACGAAAGTCAAGCTGGAATCATTTGAATGCGGGATCGAACCGCTCGGAAATGCACGCGTTCCGTTCGCCATCAAATATTTTCTGGTCGCGATTTTATTTGTCCTTTTTGATGTTGAAGTGATATTCATGTATCCTTGGGCGGTACTCTTTAAAGAACTGGGCAAAACCGGTTTGATCGAGATGGTGATTTTCATCGCGTGTTTGTTGGTAGGATTTTTCTATATCATTAAAAGAAAAGCATTGGAGTGGGAGTAACATGGAAACAGTACCATTAAATAATGTCAAAGTAGTCGAGACACCCGCTGGTATCGAGGGTGCCGGTTTTTTCGCCACTAGCCTCGATAAAGCCGTTGGTCTCGCTCGCAAAAATTCAATCTGGCCGTTGCCGTTCGCTACGTCATGCTGCGGCATCGAGTTCATGGCAACGATGGGTTCACACTATGACTTGGCACGTTTTGGATCGGAGCGTCTAAGCTTCTCGCCACGCCAGGCCGATTTGCTCATGGTGATGGGCACGATTGCCAAGAAGATGGGGCCAATTCTTCGTCAAGTATATGAACAGATGGCCGAACCAAGATGGGTTCTCTCCGTTGGCGCCTGCGCATGCAGCGGCGGTATATTCGATACGTATAGCGTGCTTCAGGGCATCGATAGAATCATCCCGGTTGACGTGTATGTTCCGGGATGTCCGCCAAGACCGGAACAGATCATCGACGGCATTCTGAACATCCAGAAACTTGTCGAGTCAGAATCGTTACGCCGGAGAGATTCAGCCGAGTATAAAGCGATGCTTAACAGTTACGGTATAGAATAAAATGGAAGAAGTTTCAACAGAAGAAAAAGCACTCACATTTCTTAAGGAAAAATTCGGAGGTGAGATCCTCAACGTCGATTCGCCCTACGATTTTCTAACCGTTACGCTTAAACCGGAAAAAATAATCACGATCATCAAATCCCTGTACGATGAACAGGGGTTTCAATATCTCACGACGCTCTGTGGTGTTCACTACCCGGATCAGAAGAGCATTGTGATTCTGTATCAGCTACACAATCTGAAATTAAATAAACGCATCCGTCTGAAAATTCCGCTTCCCGAAGACAAGCCGTCTGTTCCGACATTGACGACGGTATTTCCTGCGGCGAATTGGATGGAGCGTGAGACATACGATTTCTTCGGTGTGAATTTCGAAGGCCATCCGAACCTCATTCGCATTTTGAATGTCGAAGAGATGATCATCTTTCCGATGCGCAAAGAATATCCATTGGAAGATCAAGTACGTGAAGATAAAAACGACCAGATGTTCGGACGATAATGGAGCAAAACATAAATACATCCGCGTTGACTGACATTCCTGCAAAGGAAGAAAAACAATATTCGTATCTGAATCTAGGTCCCACGCACCCCGCGACACACGGCATCTTTCAGAACGTGTTGAAAATGGATGGTGAGATCATCGTGGAGGCAACGCCTACCATCGGGTACATTCACCGCGCCTTTGAAAAACTGGCCGAACACAGACCATTCTATCAGATCACCCCGATTACCGACCGCATGAATTATTGTTCATCGCCCATCAACAACATGGGCTGGCATATGACGGTTGAAAAATTATTAAAGATTGAAATTCCGAAGCGTGCGCAATACATCCGAGTGATCATCATGGAGCTTGCGCGCATTGCTGACCATATTATTTGCAACACGATCATCGGACAAGATGTTGGCGCTACAACGGGCTTCCTGTACCTGTTCCAATATCGTGAACGCATTTATGAAATCTATGAAGAGATCTGCGGTGCGCGCCTGACGACAAACATCGGTCGCATTGGCGGATTGGAGCGCAACGTTTCCCAAAAAGCTTGGGATAAACTTGATCAATGGCTGATCGATTTCCCAAAAGCATTTGCGGAATTCAGCGGCCTTCTCGAGCGTAACAGAATTTTCATGGATCGTACCATTGGGTGCGGAGGGATCTCAGCAGAACGGGCACTGGCATATAGCTTTTCAGGACCGAACCTTCGGGCAGCCGGCGTAGACTACGACGTTCGTGCCATGAATCCATATTCATCCTACGAGGAATTTGATTTCATCATACCGGTAGGAACGCAAGGCGACACGTATGATCGCTTCATGGTGCGCCAGCAGGAAATGCACGAAAGCCTGAAGATCATTCGTCAGGCGCTCGAAAAAATAAAGAAAGAGCCAAGTGATGTATTCAGGGCCGATGTACCGGAATATGTGCTTCCTCCAAAGGAAGAAGTGTATAACGACATGGAGGCCCTCATCTATCACTTCAAAAATATTATGGGTGAAACCGAAATCCCGAAAGGAGAGGTTTACCATGCTGTAGAAGGTGGCAACGGAGAATTAGGATTTTACCTCATCAGCGACGGCGGACGCAAACCGTACAGATTACATTTCAGAAGACCCTGTTTCATTTTTTATCAGGCCTATCCTGAGATGATCAAGGGATCGATGCTCTCGGATGCGATTATTACCATGAGTAGCATGAATGTAATTGCCGGTGAACTGGACAGTTAGTTGAGAGTTATCCGTTAACAGTTATCAGTTAATGGCTAATAGTTGAATATTGAATGAAGAATTGAAAATGATGGTTAGATGGTTAATGGTTAGAATTTAATGGTTTCGTTTTACAGGTTGCTAAAAAACGACTTTAACTGATACCGATAACTGATAACTGACAACCAATAACTCAAACCAAATGAGTGAAGTAAAAAATATAGAATTCTCCCCCGAGACAAAGGCGCTTGTCGACCGGATCATCAAACGCTATCCTGCGGGAAAACAGAAATCGGCGTTGCTGCCGTTGTTGCACTTGGCGCAGGCTGAGTTTGGCGGCTGGTTGAGCGCTCCAACGATGGACTATGTAGCCTCTATTCTGAGTATTAAACCAATCGAGGTATACGAAGTGGCGTCCTTTTACACCATGTTCAATTTGAAGCCGGTTGGTAACTGCCTGCTGGAGGTTTGTCGTACCGGGCCATGCATGCTGCGTGGTGCCGAAGATATCATCGAGCACATCGAGAAAAGACTCGGCATCAAGGAAGGGGAAACCACATCCGACGGACGTTTCACACTGAAGACAACAGAATGTCTGGGTTCATGTGGCACTGCTCCAATGCTTCAATGCGGCGCCGACTACTACGAAAACCTCACGAACGAAAAAGTAGATACGTTGCTGGAGAAACTTAAGACAGTAAAAGATCACAGTACTTATATGCGGTCTAACCGCCAGGAGATATAATCGCGATGGCAAGGAAACTACTCTTACAACACGAAAACGTTCCGGGCATCAACACGTTTGATGTGTACCGGAAGAACGGCGGCTATGCTTCGGTTGAAAAAGCGTTGAAGACGATGACACCGGACGAAGTAACGGAAGAAGTAAAGAAATCCGGACTTCGCGGACGGGGAGGAGCGGGGTTCCCTGCGGGAATGAAGTGGAGTTTCCTCGATCGTAAATCTGAAAAACCACGATACCTCGTGTGCAACGCTGATGAAAGCGAGCCCGGAACATTCAAGGATCGTTACCTGATGGAAAAAATTCCTCACTTGCTTATAGAAGGTATGATCACGTCGAGTTATGCATTGGGTGCTAATACATCGTACATCTACGTTCGCGGCGAGTACATGTACGTGATTGCTATTCTCGAGAAAGCAATTGATGAGGCGTACAAAGCAGGATTTTTAGGAAATAATATTCTAGGTACCAGCTACTCGCTCAACTTGTATGTGCAGCCCGGCGGCGGTGCTTATATCTGCGGCGAAGAAACGGCGTTGCTCGAATCACTTGAAGGCAAACGTGGCAATCCCCGGTTGAAACCGCCATTCCCTGCAATTGCAGGTCTCTATGCGTCACCAACGGTGGTAAACAACGTTGAGACGATCGCGGCGGTAGTGCCGATTGTAAATGATGGAGGTGAAGCGTACGCGAAAATCGGTATTGGTAAAAGTACCGGAACAAAACTGATCTCTGCCAGCGGCCACATCAATAAGCCCGGTGTGTACGAAATTGAACTCGGACTTCCGGTAGAGGAATTTATTTATTCAGAAGAATATTGTGGTGGTATCTGGAAAGGACGCAAGATGAAGGCCTGCGTGGCTGGAGGATCTTCTGTGCCAATTCTTCCCACCGAACTCATTTTGAAAACAGCGAAAGGCGAACAACGCCTCATGACATACGAATCACTTTCCGACGGAGGATTTGTGAGTGGTACCATGCTCGGCTCCGGCGGATTCATCGTACTTGATGAAACGGCTTGTATCGTACATCACCTTTACACCTTCGCGCGCTTCTATCATCACGAATCATGCGGACAATGCAGTCCTTGTCGTGAGGGAACAGGCTGGATGGAGAAAGTGATTCATCGTATCGAGCACGGCCATGGTCATGAAAGTGATATTGACTTGCTCGTCGATGTAGCCAAGAAGATCGAGGGAAATACAATTTGTCCTCTTGGTGATGCAGCGGCTTGGCCGGTAGCGAGTGCTATCCGTCACTTCCGGGAAGAGTTTGAATATCATGTAAAGTATCCTGAGAAGGTAAAGAATCCGAAGCACTTTGAGATTGAGCCGTTTGTTTCGGAGAAGAAGATGGCAGTCGTTTAGAAGTTATCAGTTATCTGTTATCAGTTAATGGTAAAATGAAAAGTTTTGAAGAATTAGAATGTTGGAAAAAGGCGGCGATGTTGAGAAGAAATCTTTCGGCGCTTGTCAAGACTTTTCCAATTGATGAAAGATTCCGATTGACTGATCAACTTGTAAGAGCATCCAGATCTGTTACCGCGAATATTGCGGAGGGTTACGGACGATTTCACTATCAGGAATTTACACAATTCTGTCGCCATAGCAGAGGATCATTATTTGAAATCATTGATCACTTGACTGTCGCTGAAGAAGAAAAATATATTACAGAACATCAATTAAATGAATTTAAGAGAACCATTCAGGAGTGCTGTGCGATTTTGAATGGATTTATTAATTACTTACAACGCGCAAAAAAAACCGGAATAGTTAGTGAACCAAAAATAATTTACGAAACCATTAACTGATAACGGATAACAATTAACTGACAACTGATAACTTAAGCGGAATGGCTAAGGTCACAATAGATGGTATAGAAGTAGAAGTTCCCGATGGAACAACAATCCTAAATGCTGCACGTCAGATTGGGGGGCAAGTTGTTCCACC
>Ga0068856_100007464_pt1 | contig 10673 bp, 8 predicted proteins | sample KBSCornC62_FD_66595 | JGI IMG/M metagenome (GOLD analysis project Ga0068856, IMG submission 66595) | Corn rhizosphere microbial communities from Kellogg Biological Station, Michigan, USA - KBS Corn C6-2 | ecosystem: Host-associated > Plants > Roots > Rhizosphere > Soil ... | reverse complement strand
CTCGCTGTGCGCGGCCGCGCAGGCCGGATCCTCCATGCCGCCAGTCTGCCAACTCAGAGCAGCGACAGCACGTGCTCCAGCCCGCGCGGTCCGGTCGGCGGCGGCGCCGGCAGCAGGAACGCGTACAGCCCGGCGGTCACGGCGCCGGAGTCGGTGAGCGGGTTGTCGCCGACCATGAGCGCCCGCCCCGGGCGTACGCCGAGCCGGTCGCACGCGGCCCGGAAGACCGATGCGGCGGGCTTGCACACACCCTGCTCGTACGACATGAGCACCGTGTCGATGTGCGGCATCAGACCCAGCCGATCCATGGCCGGCCTCAGGTCGAACCCGGTGTCGCTGACGACGCCGACCCGCACTCCGCGGGCCCGTACGGCCCGCAGCGTGGGCACGGAGTCCGGGAACGCCTCCCAGGACTCGGCGGCCACGGTCCGCTCGTACAGCCGGTCGCTCAGGCCGGCGACGAGTTGCTCGCAGCCGGCCGCGGTGTAGAGCTCGGTCCACACCTCGCGGTGCCGCTCGGGCGACAGGTCCCGGCCCTTGGCCAGCTCCTCCGCGCTGCTACCGCGGTCGAGTACCCGTTGCCAGACCTGGTTGGCCGTGTCCGGGTCGAGGGACGAGCCCAGCGTTGCGGCCGCTTCGTGCAGCAACTCCGTGCCGCTGCCGGTCAGCCGGATCAGCGTGTCCCCCGCGTCGAACAGGACCGCCTCGAACCGACCCATACACCGGCCCCCTCACTGCGCGCTGCCCGCGGTGGCGCCACAGCCATCGCACGTCGCGGCCGAAGGATTCGACCAGCAGTGCCAGCGCGAGCGCCACCAGGGCGACGGCGACAGGCCGGGGCAGCAGGCCGGACGCCGCGACCACGAGCACGACGCCCTCGGTCGCCGCGACGACCTTGCGCCAGTACCGCGGCGGGAGCTCGGCCCGCATCCAGGGCACTACCCACCCCACGGCGGCGAACGCGTACCGCATCAGGCCGATGGCCAGCACCCACCCGCCGAGCGACCCGGCGACGTACCAGCTGAGCACCAGGATGAGGAACGCGTCGACCTCCATGTCGAAGCGCGCGCCGAGCTCGGAGACCGTGCCGGTGCGGCGGGCGACCCAGCCGTCGAGCGTGTCCATCGCGAGTGCCACGGCGGCCAGCGGCACCAGCAGCGCGACCGGTCCCGGCCGCGCCGCCGACTCGACCACGAGCGCGGTCGTGCCGCCGACCAACGTCGCCCGGGCCAAGGTCACCCGGTCGGCCGGACCGAGGCGGGACCGGCGCAGCAGGACCAGCAGCGCCACCGCGCAGCCGATCCCGGCGAGCCAACCGGCCCAGCCGAGGCCGACGGAGGCGGCGAGGATCGCGAGAACCGCCAACTGGCCGGCGAACCCGACCAGAGCTTCGGTACGAACCGTCGGCACTCCGCCTCCGTCACGTTGGGTGTCAGCGTCGGTCTCTACGGGAGCGGTTACGGTTCGGTTCGGGCAGAAAGGGGACCGATGGCGAGCGAGGCCGGTGCGTTCTGGCTGCGCGAGCCAGGGACGGGCGAGATCAGGACAGTTCCGGTGCCCCGTCCCGGACCCGACGAAGTGCTGGTCAGGACCCGATTCTCCGGAGTCAGCCGGGGCACCGAGACCCTCGTCTTCCGGGGCGAGGTCCCGCCCGACCAGTACGCGACGATGCGCGCGCCGTTCCAGGAGGGCGAGTTCCCGGCTCCGGTGAAATACGGCTACCTCAACGTCGGCGAGGTGGCCGTCGGGCCGGCGGAACTGGTCGGCCGGACCGTGTTCTGCCTCTACCCGCACCAGACCGCGTACGTGGTGCCGGCCGAGGCCGTGGTGCCGGTGCCGGACGGTGTGCCGGCCGAGCGGGCGGTGCTGGCCGGCACGGTGGAGACCGCGGTCAACGCGCTGTGGGACGCCCGGCCGCGGATCGGCGACCGCGTCGCCGTGGTCGGGGCCGGGATGGTCGGCTGCTGCGTGGCCGCGCTGCTGGCTCGCTTCCCGGGAATCGATCTGCAACTGGTCGACGCGGATCCGGGCAAGGAGGCGGTGGCGACGGCGCTGGGCGTGCCCTTCGCCGGTCCTGACGCCGCCGCGGACGGGCGTGACCTGGTCGTGCACGCCAGCGCTACTGGCTCGGGCCTGCAGCGATCGCTGGAACTGCTGGCGCCCGAGGGCACGGTGCTCGAGCTCAGCTGGTACGGCGACCACTTGGTGCAGCTTGCCCTGGGCGGATCGTTCCATTCGGGCCGGCTGGCGATCCGGAGCAGCCAGGTCGGCACGGTCGCCCGGCCGGACCGCACGTACGGGGACCGGCTGGGGCTGGCCCTGGACCTGCTGCGTGACCCGCGGTTCGATGCCCTCGTCACCGGGCGGTCGGCGTTCGCCGAGCTGCCGTCCGTGCTGGCCAGACTGGCGTCAGGCGAGATCCCCGCGCTCTGCCACCTCGTGACCTACGGAGAGTGACCTTGTGTTCAGCGTGACCGTCCGTGATCACGTCATGATCGCGCACAGCTTCCGCGGCGAGATCTTCGGACCGGCGCAGCGACTGCACGGCGCGACGTACGTGGTCGACGCGACGTTCCGGCGCCGCGAGCTGGACTCGGACGACCTGGTCGTCGACATCGGCGCCGCGACGGCCGAGCTCGGCGCGGTGCTTGGCGAACTGAACTACCGCAACCTCGACGAGGAGCCGGCGTTCGCCGGCCGGAACACCACCACCGAGCTGCTGGCGCGATTCGTCGCCGACCGGCTGGCCGAGCGGGTCCGGGGCGGCGCGTTCGGCGAGACCGCCCGCGGGCTGACCGGGCTCACGGTCACGCTGCATGAGTCGCACGTCGCCTGGGCCAGCTACGAGCGGGATCTGTGAGCGGCGAGTGACCGGGCGGGGCCCGGGCCCGGCGACGACGGCCGGCCGCCCGGGGAGCGGGCGGAGTGAGCCGGAGTGAGGCTGCACGCGGTCCTGCCGAACGACATCGACGATCCGGCGAGGCCGAGCGGGGGCAACCACTACGACCGGCGGCTGCTCACCGGCCTGGCGGCGCTGGGTTGGTCGGTGCACGAGATCCCGGTGCCGGGCGGCTGGCCGGCCCCGGCCGACGGCGAGCTGGCCGGGCTGGCCACCGCGCTGGGAACGGTCCCGGACGACGCGATCGTGCTCGTCGACGGGCTCGTCGGGTCGGCCGCGCCGGACGTGCTCGTGCCCGAGTCGGCGCGGCTGCGGCTGGTGCTGCTCGTGCACCTTCCGCTGGAGACCCGCGGCGAGGCGGCGGTGCTGGCTGCCGTCCGCGCGGTGGTCACGACCAGCCCGTGGACCCGGCTGCCGGTGCCGGCGCACGTCGCCACGCCCGGGATCGACCCGGCCCCGCCGGCCACGCCGTCACCGGCCGGCGACCGGTTGCTCTGCGTCGGCGCGGTCGCCGCGCACAAGGGCCAGGACCGGCTCGCCGACGCGCTCGCCGCCGTGCCCGAGCCGTTCACCTGCACGTACGTGGGATCGCTTACCCGGGAGCCGGACTTCGTCGCCGCCCTGCGATCCCGGCTCGACCGCCGGATCCGGCTCGCCGGCGCGCTGACCGGACCCGACCTCGACGCCGCGTACGCGCAGGCCGACCTGCTGGTCTCCGCCTCCCGCGGGGAGACCTACGGGATGGTCGCGACAGAGGCGCTCGCGCGCGGGATCCCGGTGCTGGCGGTACGGGTCGGCGGCCTTCCGATCGCGCTCGGCCACGCCCCGGACGGCAGCGTGCCCGGGCTGCTGGTCGAGCCGGACGAGCTTGCGCCAGCCCTGCGCCGGTGGCTCACCGACGCCGACCTGCGCCAGCGGCTGCGGCGGTCGGCCCGGGGCCGGCGGGAGACGCTGACCGGCTGGGACGTCACCGCCCGGATCGTGTCCGGCGTCCTGGCGGCGGCATGACCACGTTCGCCGACTGGCTCGCGCTGCGCGAGCCGGCCGACGCGGCCGCACGATCGGCGCAGCTGGCCGACCGGCTCACGCTGCCCGCGCCGCTGCTCGTGCACGACCTCGGCAGCGGCACCGGCTCGATGGTCCGCTGGCTGGCGCCCCGGCTGCCGCTGCCGCAGCACTGGGTGCTGCACGACCGGGACGCCGACCTGCTGGCGCTCGCCGCCGGGACGGTGCCGCCCGGGGTCACCCTCGAGACCAGCACCGGTGACCTGACCCGGCTCACCGCCGCCGCCCTCGCCGACGCATCGCTTGTCACCTGCTCCGCGCTGCTGGACATGCTCACCGCGAGCGAGATCGAGCGGCTGGTCGCCGCCTGCGCCGGCCGGCCGACGCTGCTCACGCTCACCGTGGTCGGCGCCGTCAGGCTCGACCCGCCGCACCCGCTCGACGCCACCGTGGCCGCCGCGTTCGACGCCCACCAGCGCCGTACGGTCGGCGGCCGGACGCTGGCCGGCCCCGACGCCGCCACCGTCGCGGTGACTGCATTCCGTGACCACGGGATCGCCGTGGAGGTCCGGGAGACGCCCTGGCGGCTGGGCTCCGGTCCGCTCGCGCGGGCCTGGTTCGACGGCTGGCTCGGCGCCGCGCTGGAGCAGGAGCCGAGCCTGTCCGCGCAGCTCAACAGGTATGTGCCGGGGCGCATGGAGCAGTTGCGAACCGGCCGGTTGACGGTGTCGGTCGGGCATCGGGACCTGTATGCAGCCCGAGACACCTGAACCCTGCTCCGGGCTGCCTCGTGCTTCCCCGCGTAAGCACCGTCCGAGGGGAGCCCGATGACAAGCGCACCGGTGCTGCCGCCTCAGGCGCCTCCTCCGCCACCACGGGACCGGGACCGTCCGTACCATGCCCCGGTGATCTGGGCGTGGGCCCTGCGGCCGCTCGGTGGTGTCGCGATCCTGGCCTTCCTGATGTGGCGGGTGGGGACCGGTCCGTTCGTCGATGCGGTGCATCAGATCAACGCCGGCTTGCTGGTCATTGCCATCCTGCTCGGGCTGATGACGACGGCCGCATCGGCGTGGCGGTGGAGCGTGATCGCGGGCGGGCTCGGGCTGCGGCTCCCGCTGCGCACCGCGATTGCCGACTGTTACCGGTCGATCTTCCTCAACGCGACCCTTCCCGGCGGCGTGCTCGGCGACGTGCATCGTGCGGTCAACCACGGTCGCGAGGTCGGCGACGTCGGCCGTGGCGTGCGTGCCGTTATCTGGGAGCGGACTGCCGGTCAGATCGTGCAGTCGGTGGTCGCGGTGGTCGTGCTGCTCACCTTCCTGTCACCGGTGCAGTCGGCGATGCCGGTCGTCGCCGGGGTCCTGCTGGCGATGCTGGCCGCGCTGGTCTTGCTGACCTTCGGGCGGGAGCGAGGCGGGGAGTCGCGATGGGCACGGACGCTGCGTACCGCACGGTCCGACGTCTCCACGGGCCTGCTCGCGCGCAGCGTCTGGCCATGGGTCCTGGTGGCGTCGGTCGTCGCGGTCGTCGGGCACGTGCTCATGTTCTTCATCGCCGCGCACGCCGCCGGCGTACGCACCGGACCGTCGGTCCTGATCCCGCTCGCGCTGCTGGCGCTGGTCGTGATGACCGTGCCGCTCAACGTCGGCGGGTTCGGGCCGCGGGAGGGCGTGGCCGCGTGGGCGTTCGGGGCCGCGGGGCTCACTGCCGGCCTCGGCGTCACCACCGCCGTGCTGTACGGGGCGCTCGTGCTGGTCGCCAGCCTGCCGGGTGCGGCGGTCCTGCTGATCCGCCGGCTCCGTCCGCCCGCGGTCGACCCGTCGCCCCGACCCCCCGAGATGCGCATCCGTGGTTCCGTGTCGGCTGAGCCGCCGATCGCGAGCGCGCACCGCGCCGCGGAGGCCCGCCACGTCACCCGCTCGCCGGTTCGCTAGGAAGGTCGTCCGTTGTCCCTGATCACCCGCCTCCGCCGGTCCGCCGCGGCGGAGACCAGCCCCGCGGAGCAGCCGGCGGACGAGCCCGGGCCGGCCGACGAACCCCGCCCGGCCGACGATTCACCCGGCGGAGAGGCGCCCGGCGGAGAGGCGCCCGGCGGAGAGGCGCCTGGCGGAGAGGCGCCGGTTGGCGCGCCGGTCGGGCCGCCGAGACGCGGGCGGGTGCGGCTGGCGGCGGGTGTGATCCTCACCGTGCTCGCCGTCGCGTTCGTGCTGTTCGGGCTCGTGGTCCCGGACGACTACGGCGACCTGCACGCCGCCTCGTTCGTCCGGTTCCCGCTCGAAGCGCTCCTGGCCCTCGGCGTCCTGGCCGTCCTGCCGCGGCGTCCGCGCTTGATCGTCGCCGCCGTGCTCGGCGTCGTGCTCGGACTGCTGACGATCCTCAAGGTCGTCGACATCGGATTCACCGCGATCCTGTTCCGGCACTTCAACCTCGTCCTCGACTGGATCCTGCTCGGCGACGCGACGGGCGTGGTGCAGGACTCGATCGGCACCCTCGGCGCCGTTCTCACCGTGATCGGCGCCTGCCTGCTGGTGATCGCGATCCTGGCGCTGATGACGCTGGCGGTGGTACGGCTGAGCCGGCTGGCCGCCGCCCACCACACCGGCACTCTCCGTACGGTCGCGGTGCTCGCCGTCGTCTGGATCGCGCTCGCCGCGTTCGGCGTCAACCTGGCGGGCGCGGGGCCGATCGCGTCACGGGCCGACGCCTCGCTCGTCGCCAACCGGTTCCAGTCGATCCGCAGCAGCCTGCACGACCAGGCCGACTTCGAGGCCCAGGCCAAGATCGACCCGTTCCAGAACACGCCGGGCGACCAGCTGCTCAACGGACTGCGCGGCAAGGACGTGATGGTCACGTTCGTCGAGAGCTACGGCCGGTACGCGGTCGAGGACCCGAGGTTCGCTCCGCCGGTGGACGCCCAGCTCGATGCGGCGACGAAGCGACTCAACGCGCTCGGGTTCGGTTCGCGCAGCGCGTACCTCAGCTCGTCGACGTTCGGCGGGGCCAGCTGGCTGGCGCACTCGACGCTGCTGTCCGGGCTCTACATCGACAACCAGCAGCGGTACCGGTCGCTGGTGGCGAGCAACCGGCTGACGCTCACCAGCGCGTTCAGGAAGGCGGGCTGGAAAACGGTGAGCGTCGAGCCGGCGATTACCACGGCGTGGCCGGAGGGCAAGTTCTTCGGGTACGAGAAGGACTACGACGCGCGGAACCTCGGCTACAAGGGCTCCCGGTTCAGCTACGCGACGATGCCGGACCAGTACATCTACTCGGTCTTCCATCGGAACGAGCACAAGCCCGGGCACGCGCCGGTGTTCGCAGAGATCACGACCGTCTCCAGCCACAGCCCGTGGACGCCGATCCCGAAGATGGTCGGCTGGAACCAGGTCGGCGACGGGTCCATCTTCGACAACCCGGCCAACCAGGAAGGCGGGCCGCCCGGGTCGATCCTCGGCAGCGCGGACAAGCTGCGGGCGTCGTACATCCGGTCGATCCAGTATTCGCTGAACGCCCTCGTCTCGTACGTCGAGAACTACGGGGACAAGAACCTCGTGCTGATCTTCCTCGGCGACCACCAGCCGTCTCCGGTCCTGACCGGGCAGGGCGCGAGCCGGGACGTGCCGATCACGATCGTGGCGAAGGACCCGAAGGTGCTCGACCGGATCTCTGACTGGAACTGGACGCCGGGCCTCCGCCCGGCCGCGAACGCGCCGGTCGCCCGGATGGACACCTTCCGCAACAGGTTCATGACGGCGTTCGGCCCGTCCGCCGCCGCCCACTGACCGTAGTCACGGAAGGTCAGCACGAAGCCGGCGATCGCCGCCACCGTCAGGTGCGCGAGCGGGTCAGCCGGATCGCCAGGGCGACCAGCGCGACCGACAGGAGCGCGGTCTCGGCGGCCAGCACCGCCGCGGTACGGCCAGGTGCGACGGATGGTCGTCGCCGAGCAGCCCCAGCATCTGCCGCAGCGGCGGCACCGGCAGCGCCAGTTCGAGCAGCAGCAGCGCGGTCCCGCCGAGCACGACGTACGCGAGCCGGTTCACCAGCGGCCGGCTCAGCAACGCCCCGAACGCCACCCCGGTCAGCGCGACCTTCGACCGGCAGCCGCTCGGGGACGTAGCCGACCGGGCCCTCGGGTCGCACCACCCGGCCGGCCGACGGCGTCGACGCGCCGGCGACCGAACGCAGCAGGGTCGTCTTGCCCGCTCCGTTCCCGCCGATGACGAGCGTGACCGCGCCACCGGCCAGCGTGGCGTCGATCCCGTCCAGCACCCACCGGCCGGAGCGGGAGTAGCGCTTGCGCAGTCCCTCGACCCGGACCTCCGCCACGCCGCTCACCGTATGCGGCCGATCTGTCCCCCGCGTACCGCGTCGTCGTCCTCGCCCAGGGCCGGCACCCGGCCGAGCGTCGGCGTGCGCCCCGCGACCGTCACCGGCGGCAGCGGCATCCGCACCGGACCGCCGGGAGTGCGCACCGTCCGCCACCGGTCCCGGGCGGCCAGCTGCGGGTGGTCGGCGAGGTCCGCGGCCGTCCGCAGCCGCGCGTTGGCGATGCCGAGCGCGTCCAGGCGAGCGGCCGCCGCGGCCGCGGTCAGCCCGGCCAGGCCGGCCTCGATCAGCCCGGTCAGCTCGTCGTCGTGCGCGACGCGGTCCGTGTTGTACGGGAACCGCGCGGCGAGCCCCGGATCACCGAGCAGGTCAGCGCAGAGCACGACCCATTCCCGGTCGTTCTGCACGCCGATGAACACCGCGTTCCCGTCCCCGGCCGTGTACGGCCCGTACGGCGAGATCGACGCATGGCGCGCGCCGGCCCGGCGGGGCGGCACTCCGCCGTACGTCGCGAAGAGCATCGGCTGGGTCATCCACTCGGCCAGCGCCTCGAGCATCGACACCTCCAGCGCGCTGCCGGTGCCGGTGCGCTCCCGCTCGTAGAGCGCGGTGAGGATGCCGGTGAGCGCGTACATCCCGGCGGCGATGTCGGCCACCGAGACGCCGGCCTTGACCGGCTCGTCGGCGGTCCCGGTCACCGAGAGCAGCCCCGCCTCGCACTGGACCAGCAGGTCGTACGCCTTCTTGGCGGCGTACGGGCCGCCGCTGCCGTAGCCGGAGACCGAGCAGGTGATCAGCCGCGGGTGCCGCTGCCGGAGCGCGGCCGCGCCGAGTCCGAAGCGCTCGGCCACGCCGGGCTTGAGGTTCTGGACGAACACGTCCGCGGTCTCGACCAGCCCGGTCAGCACGGCCAGGTCGGCCGGCTCGGTCAGGTCGAGCGTCACGCTCTGCTTGCCCCGGTTGAGCCAGACGAAATAGCTCGACTGGCCGTGCACGGTCCGGTCGAGGTCGCGGGCGAAGTCGCCGGCCGGACGCTCGACCTTGATCACGCGAGCGCCGAGATCGGCCAGCTGCCGGGTCGCGAACGGCACCGCGACCGCCTGCTCCAGCGCGATCACTGTCACCCCGTCCAGCGGTCCGGCCGAAGGACCGACCAGCGGCCCGCCGGACGCGGCCGGCGGTCCGGCGGGGTCGGCCCCGGCTGCCTCCGGGGTCGGACGCTGCGGCCCGCCGGACCCAGCCAGCGGTCCGGCCGGTTCGGCCCCGGCTCGCTCCGGGGCCGGCTCGGCCGGCAGATCTGCCGGCCCGGTCACCGGCTCAGCCGGTGGGTCCGCCGGCCCGGTCACCGGCCGGTCACCGGGTGCCGCGCGACCAGTTGCCTGGCGATCACCGTGCGCTGGATCTCGTTCGTACCCTCGCCGACGATCATCAGCGGCGCGTCCCGGAAGTAGCGCTCGACGTCGAACTCGGTGCTGTAGCCATAGCCGCCGTGTACGCGGACCGCGTCCAACGCGATCTTCATCGCGGTCTCCGAGGCGAACAGCTTCGCCATGCCGGCTTCCAGGTCAGCCCGGGAACCCGAGTCGTACACCCGGGCCGCGTGCAGGACGAGCTGGCGGGCCGCAGCCAGCGAGGTCGCCATGTCGGCGAGCAGGTTGCCGACCGACTGGTGCTCCCAGATGGGCCGGCCGAAGCTCTCCCGCTCCTGGGCGTAGCGCAGCGAATCCTCCAGCGCGGCCTGCCCGACCCCGACCGCACGGGCCGCGACCTGGATCCGGCCGATCTCCAGCCCGCGCATCATCTGCCCGAACCCCTTGCCCTCGGCTCCGCCGAGCAGCGCGCCGGCCGGGACCCGGTAGTCGTCGAAGGCGAGCTCGCAGCTCTCCACACCCTTGTAGCCGAGCTTCGGCAGGTCACGGGAGACGGTGAAGCCGGGGCCCGGCTCGGCCAGCAGGATGCTTATCCCGCGGTGCGGCGGGTCGGCCGCCGGGTCGGTCTTGCACAGCAGCGCGACGAGCCCGGACCGGCGCGCGTTGGTGATCCACATCTTCGACCCGTTCACCAGGTACGCGTCGCCGTCACGGCGGGCGGTGGTGCGCATGGCCTGCAGATCCGAGCCACCGCCGGGTTCGGTGAGCGCCATCGTCGCCCGCACCTCACCGGTCGCCATCCGCGGCAGCCAGCGGTCCTTCTGCTCGTCGGTCCCGTACGCGAGCAGCAACTTGGCGACCACGGTGTGCCCGCCCATGGCGCCGGCCAGCGACATCCAGCCGCGCGCCAGCTCCTCGGTCACCGCGGCGTAGCAGGGCGTCGAGACGGCCGCGTCGCCCCACGGCGCCGGGACCGCGAGCCCGAAGACGCCGAGCTGTTTCATCCGCTCGATGAGCTCCTCCGGGTACGTGTCGGCGTGCTCCAGGTCCCGTACGACCGGCTTCACGTCCCG
>Ga0068856_100007462_pt1 | contig 10673 bp, 6 predicted proteins | sample KBSCornC62_FD_66595 | JGI IMG/M metagenome (GOLD analysis project Ga0068856, IMG submission 66595) | Corn rhizosphere microbial communities from Kellogg Biological Station, Michigan, USA - KBS Corn C6-2 | ecosystem: Host-associated > Plants > Roots > Rhizosphere > Soil ... | reverse complement strand
GGTGCCGCGAAGATCAAGATCGTAAAGTTCTTTGAGAAATAAATAATTGTTGGGCTGTCCCGGCTCGTCCGGCGAGAAAAGCAGGCGTGAGCGCTCAGGATCGTCCATGTCCGCTACGGCGTGGGTGCTCACATGCAGCAGTGCAGCGCCGGAATGGGAGGACGCAAAGAAAGTCTGCTTGCGATCGTCTGCGCCAAGAAAAAGCCTGCTGCGGCCCGCGCTCATGCGTGCGATACCACGAATTTCTTCGCCGGATGCAGGGAGCGATCCGTTGATTTCTCCACGAGCCGCGCTGGTGAGTGAACTTTCACCGCCGCCGATGACCGCTGGGTCGCCGAAGCCCGCGAGCTGTTGCTGCCAAGGCCAGCGGGTGGAAGACGCATTTTGCAATGCGCCGCGCAGCAGCAGAACGGCGCTGGGCATGTACGTGACGTCGCGGCTTTCCAGCAGCGGCTGCCCGGATGATGTGGGCAGCAGTTCCACCGGAAGCAGGCTAAGGAAACCATCGGGAACGATCAGCACGTGCGAGTAACGGTCCTGAGCGAACGGAGCAATGTCCTTGGGCAGCATGCCGCTGATTTTTTGAAAATCTTTTTGCCAGTCGCTGCTGAGATTTTCTGGAAGGTTGGTGACGAAGCGTTGCAATGCATCCATTTCAGCAGTGGAAGAATGCGTTTGCGAAATTCCGGCGCCGTCGCGCGTGACCCAGACGGCGGCCACGCCATCGGACCCGGCCCAGAATTCAATCAGCGCGGTCTGAGGACCGAGTCGCGCCTGAATGAAACGCAGTGTGAGCGCGTCAGGCGAAAGATTTGCGCCAAAAAATCGGTCCTGAAAAACGCGAGCGCGGCTGCGCTCCATGAACTCAAACGCACCGGCAGCATCGTTGCGTTCCAGAAGGATCTTGATCAAAGCGTCGTAAACATCGCGCTTATCGGCCAGAAAATCCGCTTTCAAGCGCGAGAGCTGCAACTGCGAGCGCAGGCTTTCAATCCGCTGGATAGCATTGCGGAATTTTGCTTCCGCAGCATCGCGTTGGCCGTTCTTCAGCGCGATCTTGCCCAGCGCGTTCACGGCTTTCCACTGCTCTTCCACTGTGCCGAGCTTGTCGGCTTCCGCCAGCGCATTGGTAAATTCCTTCTCCGCTTCCGGCAGCTTATTCATGCGATAAAGAGTTTCAGCACGATAGAGCAGCGCCTGCATGGCTTCACGCTGGCTTTTTGTTTGCACAGCCAGAATGTGAACGCGGTCAAAAGTCTTCAGCGCATCCTGCAATCGTCCAAGATCAAGCGCCAGCACAATGCCACTATTCTTCAGGACTCCCAGTTCGCCATCGATGTCTTTTTCTTTCGCGTAATACTCATCCGCATAGCCATAAAACTTGAGCGCTTGTTGCGCGTCGCCAAGGCGACGATAAGCCGCGCCCATGTTAGCGTTCAATTGTGCAAGATCGCGCGGAGTGGCCTTTTCCGGATGTGCAAGAATGTCGTTATAAATATTGATGGCGCGCTGATCGTTGCCCAGCTTTTGATAGAGCGTGCCCAGATTCAGCAGCGTGAGCTGGCGCCACGTCGCGCTCCACTGTTCCGCCGCCGATTTCCGCACATACTGCAGCGCGGATTCATACGCTCGCAACGCCTCAGAATATTTTGCCTGGTAGTAATACACGATGCCGAGATTGTTGAGAACCAGCACAGCCGTTTGCGCGTTTCCGGTCTCTGCCGTCAACTTCAATGCCAAGTCAAGCTCGGCTGCAGCTTCTGGATATTTGCCCGCATCGGAGAGAGCGAGGCCAACATCGTCATAGGCCAGCGCTTCACAGTTTTTGTCATGCATCTTCTGGCAGGCAAAAGCGCTCTCGCGGGAAAGCTCCACAGCGCGAGAATATTCGCCGGCCATGGTTGCAATATTGCTGAGGTTATTGAGCGTGTCAACCAATTCGGGGCTGGGAACCTGCGAGCGCAGCGGCGGCAGCAGCGACTCATAGATTTTCCGCGCTTCCTCTGAAGATCCGGCATCGCGCAGAGAATTGGCTTTCTCAATCTGCGCCTTGTACTGGCCAGCCGCCGCAGATGGCGATTGGCACACAGCGCCATCCGAGGCCACTAGTATCAGCAGCCACAACGCGAAAAAGCAAATGATGGTTTTCTTAGCCACCGTGCTTAGAAAGAGTATATGTGAAGATTGCCGCACAGAGTCATCCATTGGAACAGCTCAATAGCTGACCACATCGGTCAAGAAAGACTATGAAACTGAAAGTGGCCGTCCGAAAAACATTGGCCGGAAATTTACGGTGCGCTTTGACGCAAGCCCGCTGGCTTCCCTGACATCCTTGACAGGTTGCAGCTTCACTGCTGTGACCAATAATACTTGGCAGCTCTCGTCCGCAGAATTTCCGCGTGCCGAGCAAACAAAGGAAGGAGAATTGCTTTCATGGTCATCGGTCTCACCCTCACGTTCCTGAAGCAATTCGGCATTGGTCTCTATCTAACATTTCCGCTTTTGTTAAGCCTTGCGGCACTCATAACGTTATTAGGGCAAACTGTGGGAAGGAAAGAAGGCTGGTCGCGGTTCGACAGTCTTTATTGGTCCTTCATCACCGCAACCACAGTCGGTTACGGAGATATACGACCCACCAAACACGCATCGCGGATTTTTGCGATCTTGATCGCCTTCCTGGGACTCGTGCTCAGCGGCATCATTATCGCCGTCGCGGTGAACGCCGCGACGCTGGCATTGAAGGCTGCGCGCTGAATGCACTGAATCAATTTATGCTGAGAGCTTGTGCATTACTTTCGCCGGGATTTATCTGCCGACCAAGTTTGATTTTCTGTAACCCAGAGAAAAAGCCGCTTAGAAAAATGAGATTTGGTGGGTACTAAGGTTTCTGCTGAACGCGCCAGCTCTGTTTTTTCACCCAAGCAAGGGCATCTTCTTGCATGAAAAATCTTTCTTATGCCAGATACGGCAAAGGGGGAATTGAAAATGGCAGATGACACTCTGGATCTGATAAAAGATTTGATTCAAACCTGCAAAGATGGTGAGACAGGGTATCTTCATGCGGCAGGTGTGGCTACGGACCCGCAGCTAAAGGCATATTTCACTGAACAAAGCCTTGAAAGAGCTCGTTTTGGCGCGGAACTTCGCATTGAAGCACAGCGCCTGGGAGACAAACCTGACGCTTCCGGCAGCGTCTCTGCTGTTCTGCATCGGGTATGGTTTGAAACCAAGGCGACGATCGGCTTGGGCGACCAATCCATTCTGAATAGCGTTGAACAAGGTGAGGACAGGGCAAAAAAGGATTATGAGAAGGCCCTCTCCATCCAGCTTCCGAGTGACTTGCGCGCCATTATCCAGCGGCAGGCAGACAGTGTTCTCAAGGCCCATGACTATGTTCGCGACATGCGCGATGGGAATGCCCAACCAGGAGAGAAAGCAGCTTAAGCAGAAAACCAGGCGCGAAATTAACGCCTTAAACTGACTGATTTGCCAAGAGAATATTGCGGCTCGGTCCGGCCGAAGACTCGGTTACTTCTGGGTAAAGGCCGGCCTGAGCCCAGGTGAAACGGCACATCGCTTGCGACCTTCGCAGACCGCTGCATTATTTTGGAACAAATCGGTCTCGCGAGCCTTATTTGTGCCGCTGGATCTTTTACGAACGTAAGGACCGACTCGCCAAGTGTGGCCCTGAACGTTAAGTCGGCGATATAACGTTCAAACGGTAAGATCAATGCGCCAATTGTCGACACTGTGGGATACTCACATCAAATTTCGGCAGAAACGCCTCCAAAGAGTTCAACTCACTGCGGGCCTGCCGGCAGATGCTCGGTCAAATACCGTGCCAGCAAGTGATAAACGTGCACTGTCGTGCCTGGGCCTTCAGAGATGCCGTGAGTGCGATCGGGATACGTCATGAAGTCAAAAGATTTCCCAAGCTCGATGAGCTTGTTCACCAGCAACTCCGTTCCCTGATAGTGAACGTTGTCGTCGCCTGAGCCGTGCACAATCAGCAGATGGCCTTTTAGTCCCGCCGCAAAATTGATCGCCGAGCCCTTCTTGTAGCCCTCGCTGTTGTCCTGGGGCAGACCCATGTAACGTTCCTGATAAATCGAATCGTACAGGCGCTGGTCGGGCACCGGCGCGACTGCCATGCCAACCTTATAGAGATCGGGTGAGCGAAACATCAGGTTCAGAGTGTTGGTGCCGCCGCCGCTCCACCCCCAGACAGCGATGCGATCCAGATCGACGAAGGTGTCCATTTTGCCGAGGGAACGAAGAGCCTGCGCCTGCTGTTTGGACGAGAGAACTCCGACGTCGCCATAAATAGCCTTGCGCCATGCACGGCCGCGGGGCGCGGGAGTGCCGGAGTTGTCAAAGCTGACCACAAGATATCCAAGCGAAGCGACATAGCGATGGAAGAGCGCGCCGTTGCCGCCCCAACGGTCAAGCACGGTCTGCGATGCTGGTTCGCCATAGATGTTCACCAAAACAGGATATTTTTTTGCAGGATCAAAGTTGGAGGGCTTGATCATCCAGCCGTCCACCGTCACGCCGTCGCCGGCATCCACTTTGAAGAATTCCGCCGACTGTGTCAGGAACTGCGCCATCTTTTTTCTGGATTCGGCGCCATCGCTGCTCATGCGCACAAGCTTGTGGTCAGGCAGAGAAACGAGTTCGCGCAGCCCGGGATCGTTGATGCTGGAGAAAGTGTGGAAGGCGTATTTCCCGTCGGGCGAGATATTGTAATTATTCGCGCCTACAAAGTTGCTTGGCGTAATGCGCACCGGATCGGCCGAGCCATCGAGAGGTGAGCGGTAAAGATATCGCTGAGTAGCGTTATCAGGAGACGCGATGAAATAAAGCCATCCACCCTTTTCATCCACGCCCTCAATCCCGGCGGTATCCATGGCCCCGCGTGTCACCAGCGTTTCGTGGCCGTTGCGATCAATCATCCAGATGTGCATCCACCCATCTTTTTCACTGTCGACGAGGAATTGGTGGCCTTCATGAATAGGCTGCGCTTCCGGAAATCCGCTAATGAAGGCATCGTCATGATCACGCCACGTCTGGTGAACAGCACCAGTGCCGGCATCAGCCAGCAGAAAATTCTCGGTATTCTGCAACCGATTGGTTTGCTGGATGAGCAAAGTGTTGGCATCGGCCCACTGCAGCCGCGCAATATAGTTCTGGCGCGGATCGCCAGGCACGTCCATCCATTTCACACTTCCCTTGCCATCGGCACTCATTACGCCGGCGCGAACGGATGAATTTGTAGTTCCCGCCAGTGGATAAGGAACCTGCATTTGCACCGGATATGGGCCGCTCTGCGGATACGGAATGTCCGTGACTATCCCGCGTTCTTTCCCAAGGTAGTACATCAGCGCGAAATCTCCGACGCCATGCAGATCAAACTGCCAGAACGCAATCCGCTTCCCGTCCGGGCTCCAGCGAAAACAATCGTGCAGTCCCAGCTCTTCCTCGTTCACCCAGTCAGAGCCTCCGTTGATGACGAGGTCGGAGCCGTCTTGTGTGATGCGTTGGATTTTTCCGCTCCCAAGGTCTTCGACGTATATGTCATTCTTCTTAACGTATGCGGCGCTGGTCGCGTCAGGATTAAATTTGGCATACATCAGGCTGGCTTCGGGCGCATCTCCGCCCAGCTTCTTGAGCTTGCCTGCCTTGCGATCGAGGAACCAGTAGTCTCCGCGAGAGTTGGTGCGCCACACGCGGCGTGTATTCGTGAAGATCAGGACACGCTGGTTGTCCTTTGACCAACTCAATGCCGCGATCTCCAGCGGTTCCTTTCCGCCTTCAGGTGTAAGCTGCGCTGCCGTGATCAGGACCTCGCGGTTCTTGCCCGTCGCCGTATCGTACTTCACAACGTCACGCCCATGCCCACCGGCCGCCGGCTCCATCGCAATGTAAGATTGCCCACCGTCGAACCAGCGCGGCGGAGGCGACGGACGCTCGTTGAATTCATTCGTAAAGATGCGGGTGATCGTGTCCTTTGGCGTTTCCGGCGTTGGTGCAGGTTGCTGCGCGAATGCCACCGCTGACATCATCAGGATTGAAAAGAAGGCAAAGCGACAAAGGGTGTTCTGGTTCATCAGGTTCTCCGAATGAATTTGGAAAAGAGATGCTACGGGAGAGACTGGCAGAATGCAATGTTTTCGCCAATTACCAGAGGGCACAGCCTGGGTTCGCGGGGGAAGCGTGAAGATCAACGGAACGGCCCTTCCAGCATTTTCCAGCCTCGGCAGTTATCTCACGCTCAACCGCGTATGGAAGCCGGGAGACAAAATCGAACTCAGCCTGCCCATGCAGCTGCACATGGACAACATGCCGGACGATGAAACCATCCAGGCCGCGATGTATGGTCCTCTGGTGCTCGCAGGCCGCTTCGACGAAGTGACACGAGATATGAGTTATGGGCACTATGGGCCACGCGGAGCTCAATCCAAAGCGCCAGACATTGTCGCGGATCCTGAGAGGCCCGCGGCGTGGCTTGAGCCCGATCCAAAACAATCACTTATATTCAAGGCTGTTGGCCAGTCACAACCAATGACCTCGATTCCTCTTTATAAAGTGATTCACGAGCGATATGCGGCTTACTGGAAGATCAATCGCCCCTCGGCCTGAAGCGATGATTAGAGTGTAACTACCTGCTTGCTTTTCAGACGGGATGAGGGCCTGACTGAGGCGTATCTGGTACTTTGGCTGTTCGCTCTCCGCGTTTTAAATCAGATGCTGATCCGATCTTCACGGCCATTGGCTACAAACGTCTACTCACCCCGCAGGAATAAGTTTGATATAGGCAATCGCATACTCTAGAGCTGTCTAGATTGGTCACTTGCTAATGCATACGCGCTCTGAAAATAAGAACGTAAGGAAGCATGTAATGAGATGTGGAATCAAATTTGGCGACCACTTCTCGCAGGTGATTTTCAGAAGCATCTTCTAATTTCATGCTGGCTTGCGCTTGTCTAATAAATTGCTTGGAACTTTCTCTGTTGCCCGCTCTCTCGTCGAGTACTGCGAGCCGCATATATGTAATTCCGCGGTCCAGATTCACCCCTCTCTGAATCTCGGCTGACAACTTTTCCTCGGTTTCCATCCTTCGCATGAAACTGAGTAGATCAAGAAGAGCCTCTCTTCCTCGTTGCGGGTCCGATTCCTTGTATTGCAGACTCGTCAGCACCTCATACTCCTTGAGCGCCAGGAATTGCGACATCATTTTGGAGCCCTCGCCAACCGTTCGTTTACTCCAAGCATGTCCAAACCAGAATCCAACGAGCACGCCTGTAAGGGTCAGCAAAATGTAATGAAAGATTGGTTTCATCGTGCTTCACTTACGATCGGTAACTGCTCGCAGTGATCCTTGTTCAGCGCCACGATAATTTCGCGCAGGTGGGTTGCAGAAGGATTCTTCCACCTCGCGGTGGTTGCAAAACGTGTCGCCCGCTCCAGTAATTCGGGAGACGCCTCACTTCCTGACCGCTTCTCTGCTTCAATCAAAGCCCTGGCAGCCAGACGCGCTTGTGCGGCATCCATGGGCGAGGTGATGGGGCTTGGGTTTTTAGTTCTCTCAGCAAGAATAGCAATTACTTTGGCTTCATTCGTCAAGGCTATCTGCACATCGCTGTTGCCGCTGCAATTGGCAGCACCCTGTTCAGTTGTGCCAAGATAAGCAAGACTATCGAAGACTTGGTGGAAATCATCGCCTTTCTCAGATTTTGAAGTTAGCCATGGGCTTGTGAAAATTGCTTTTAATGATCCTAATGCATAAGCCGCAGCGAATCCTAAGACAGCGCCAGCCACTATGCATAACAAACTGGGGAACCATTTCTTCATTTGGATGAACTAAATAGCGATTTCGCCCAATACCACCATTTTGCGTAAGTTGGCCACTGCTCAAAGAAATAAGTTGGCGGATTAAGTGGGTGGACTCCAAAAGAGGCCTGCCTTGCGCAGGCTTCAAGCGCCTGAAGGCAATTCGGGTTTTCACACAACCCTATCCTTAAATTCAGATTGCTCAAAGTCGCTGATGAGTGCCCCGACTCCTGAGCCGCGATTGCGGTGTTAAGAATAGCGTCGTCGGACATCCCTCTGATTCCCTCGGCCGTTCCTTGCAGCGTCACCGTGCAATAATGACCATAAACCATACAATTAAGCCACGCTGCTTGGTTTGATGCGTGATTAAAGGAATTCCATAGGAAGCCATAATCCGGTTTCTTACCATCTGGGTCTCGCCATTGCAACGGGGAGTTAAATACATACACGTAAAAATTGGGTCCAGCTTTGAAACGAAGCGGGTCCTCACTGAGGAAGCGTCCAGAAGAGGGATCATAGTATCTGGCGCGATAGTATCTCAACCCCGTTTCTGTATCGTAATCGCGCCCCGTGTACTGGAATGGATTGACGAGCGTGCCAGTTGAAGCAGTGAGATTGCCAAAGGCGTCGTACGTGTAGGTGTTAGCCAGCGCTCCGCTTGAATCGCTGAGCGACGTGACGGAACCGAGCCCATCCTGTTCATATAGATTGATAACTCCTCCCCGTATCATCGCCAGCGGTTCATCACTGTCCACGTTCTGCGTGTAGCGTGCCAGCAAGGCTCCTGCGGAATCGAGTTCCTCAATGCTGTTGGTACCATCGTAAAGATAATTGATCGTGCCGCTCGACGAACTCTTTTGAATGCGCCGTCCGAACGGGTCATACTTGAACGTGATTGTCCCGCCCGCACCAGGCAGCACCACCGAGGTCAGACGGTTTTCAAAATCCCAGGCGTATGCCGTTGTTCCGCTGGAAACTGCTTTAGTCAGCGTGTTCCCATTGTTGTCATACGTGAATGTTGCAGCAGGAGTTGATGTGAGTTGGTTGGACGAGTTGTAAGCGTACAGCGACATGCCCTGTGAAGACAGTCTATTCCCTACTGCATCATAAGAATAGCTCTCCGTGGTCGCAGCCCCCTCAGTCGCCTGCGTGAGTTGATAAAGTGGATCATAGGTATACTGCTCGGTGATGCCGTTGAGTTGATTGGTTTTCGCCGTGCGATTTCCGACATTGTCGTAGTTGTAACTTGCACCGTCCAGAGTTGTACTTCCGGTTTGGTGCAACACGCTCAGCAGCCGCGATAAGGAATTGTAACCGTACGTTGTGGCCACTGTGTTAGGACGCCCCAGGCTTGTCCTGCGGCTCAGACCGTCAAATCCGAAAGTGAACTGCCCCGTTACCGAATCAGTCAAATTGGTGGGCCGATTTAACGTGTCATAGGCATAGATGTTCGTGCTGCCGTCCGGTGCGGTAAAGCCCGTTCGATTTGATCCTGCATCGTAGGTATACGAGTTGCTGTAGGTGTGTCCGGGCAGGAATGCGTACTGCGTCGTGGTCCCGATCAGCCGGCCCATGTTGTCGTAGGCCAATCCGTACGTGCCGGTGGGATCTGTAACCTGCTTGATCTTGCCCACAAGATCATAGATATAATCCACCCCTGTCGTGTCCGGGTAGCCCTTATGCGTAAGCCGGTTCAGAGCGTCATAGACGTAGTTGATGGTCTGACCCTTACGGTCGGTTTTCGAGGTGAGATTCCCGACGGCGTCATAGACGTAGCTTTCGGCCAAACCCGAGGGGAACGAGGTCTGGGTAAGACGGCGCAGTTCGTTATAGGTAAACGAAGTTATATGGCCGGCAGCATCGGTGATGCTGAGCAGGTCGTTTTCCGTGTCGTAGGCGTATGTGGTCACGTTTTGGGCAGCGTCAGTGACCGAGGCCAGGCGATCAGCATCATCGTACGCATAAGAAGTGATGTGGCCGTTCTGGTCGGTCACGGAGGTGCGCCGTCCGCGCGAGTCATAGCCGAAACTGACAAAAGTCGCATCCGGGTAGGTGATCTTTATCAGCCGGTTCGCCGCATCGTAAGTAAATGTGGTGCGGTTTTGCAAGGCATCGACTACGGCAGTTCGATTGCCGCGCAGGTCGTATTCGTAGCTCGTGACGTTGGATTGCGCATCCGTGATGGTATGAATCAGCCCGGTAGGATAGTAGGCGAGCGTGGTCACGTGGCTCAGGGGATCGGTGAATGTTGTGAGCTGGCCCTTAGCGTCATAGCTGAATTGTGTGACGCTGGCGGCCACACCTGCTGAGGGCACAGGCGCAGTCACGGTAAGCAGATTGCCGTTGGCGTCATAGGTATTGGTCGTCACGTTGCCCAGCGGATCGGTCACCGTGAGCGGTTCGCCGAAGCTATTGTAAGTGTAAGAAGTGGTGACAGGCGTGTTCGCATCGAGATTGATCGATTGCGAAAGCAGGTTGTGATCGCTGTCCCAGGTCATTGTGGTCACGCGGCCGAGATCGTCGGTCGTCGTAGTGGGATGTCCCACATCATCATGGGCTGCAGAACCTCCCTGTGTGCGGACCAAAACGCCTGTCACTTCGCAGGATGAGCATCCTGATCCCGATTGCCGAATGAAATGCCATTTCCCGCCGGTCTGTTCAAAATTGTAGGCGGTGGTGTGACCAAGGGAGTCAGTGACTTGAACAGAACTGTTCAACCTGAAATCTGACGTCGGACCGGACACGCTCGCGACGGTCACGTTGACCGGACCGGTGCCCGCACCAGGAGGCACGATGGCGGTGATTTGCGTGTCACTCCAAGAAGTGATGCCCGCCTGGGCGCC
>Ga0068856_100007460_pt1 | contig 10674 bp, 8 predicted proteins | sample KBSCornC62_FD_66595 | JGI IMG/M metagenome (GOLD analysis project Ga0068856, IMG submission 66595) | Corn rhizosphere microbial communities from Kellogg Biological Station, Michigan, USA - KBS Corn C6-2 | ecosystem: Host-associated > Plants > Roots > Rhizosphere > Soil ... | reverse complement strand
GCGACAACCCCCGCGATCGTACCGTTAGTTTTGAGCAGACCGGTCACGCGTGCATAATTGAGCGCCGTACCTCCCTCATCGAGAAACGTGCGCAGCAGTGCGATAGCGAAGCGTGCATCATCGAACTGGCCGTCGTAGTAGACGATGCCGCCTCTGAGCCCTTTTCGATCTACCGTGGGCAGCGCGGCTTCTACAGCGCGCTTCGAGAGAACGCGCGAACGGCCGAGGCGCTCTTTGCCGGCGAGCAGATCGTACATCGTCAGCCCGATACCGTAAAACGGAAGCTCCCAATATGCATATGCCGGGATGACGAAGGCGCGCCGGTGAGCCAAATGCGGCGCGTTGCGCAGCATCCGGCCGCGTTCGCGCAAGGCCTCCAGCACCAGCTTTACGTTGCCCTGCTGTAGATAGCGGACACCGCCATGCACAAGTTTGGTGCTGCGGCTCGATGTGCCCTTGGCGAAATCTTCGGCTTCGAGCAGTAGAGTTCGATGGCCGCGCGTGGCCGCTTCTAGCGCCGTTCCGAGTCCAGTGGCGCCGCCACCCACGACCACAACGTCCCACTGCGAAGTGCTTCCAATTTCACGAAGAATATCGCTGCGCATCATTGGCGAGCGCGCGCGAGTGCCTGGGACCAGCCGGCATGGCGCGCGCGGCGCTCAGTTTCGTCGATTGCGGGAATGAATCGTCTATCTGCCTGCCACTGCTTGGCAATCGTTTCCTGATCGGGCCAGAAGCCGACAGCAAGTCCCGCCAAATATGTGGCGCCTAATACGGTAGTTTCCGGGTTTGAAGGCCGTGTTACCGGAACACCTAGCAGATCGGCCTGAATTTGCATCAGCAGATTGTTGCGTGCGGCGCCGCCGTCCACGCGCAGCTCTTTGAGAGGCACGCCAGAATCGGTTTCCATTGCATCGATGATGTCGGCGATCTGAAAGGCGATGCCTTCCAGTGCGGCGCGCGCAATGTGAGCGCGATTGGCGCCGCGCGTCAACCCGCCGATTGTGCCGCGAGCGTATTGGTCCCAATGTGGAGCGCCCAATCCTGAAAATGCCGGAACGAAATAGACGCCGGCCGTATCCGGCACGCTGGAGGCGAGTTCTTCGATTTCGGCCGCGCTGCGAATAATCTGTAATTCATCGCGCAGCCATTGCACTACCGCGCCTGCAATAAATACGCTGCCTTCGAGGGCATAGCTGGTCCGTCCATCGATTTTCCAGGCGACAGTAGTTAACAGCTTGTTGCGCGAAGCCACTGGCTTTTCGCCCGTGTTCAGCAGCATGAAACTGCCAGTGCCATAGGTACACTTCACCATTCCCGGCTGCATGCACATTTGTCCGAACAGCGCGGCCTGCTGATCGCCGGCGATACCGGCAATCGGTATGCCGGCGAGGACGCCGGAACTTTTTCCGCACACTTCACTCGAGCCGACCACTTGGGGCAACAAGGATTTCGGAACGTTCAACAGATCGAGCAGCTCGTCATCCCATTGGCCGGTGTATAGGTTGAAGAGCATGGTGCGCGAGGCGTTGGTGATGTCGGTGACGTGGCGCGCGCCGCCGGTGAGTTTCCAAATCAGCCAGCTATCTACGGTGCCGAACGCCAATTCACCACGATTCGCGCGTTCGCGCGCCCCGGGGACATTTTCGAGCAGCCAACAAATTTTGCTGGCGGAGAAATAAGCATCGATCACCAATCCCGTTTTTTCTTGAATTTTCGGCTCGTTTCCTTGCTCGCGGAGCCGGTCGCAAAAGGCTGCGGTGCGGCGGTCCTGCCAGACGATCGCGTTATGAATCGGCTCGCCGGTCTTGCGATCCCAGAGAATGGCGGTCTCGCGCTGATTCGTGATACCAATAGCGGCCACTGTGTCCGCTTTGATATCGGCTTGCGCGAGAGCTTCCATGGCAACGCCAAATTGTGAGGACCAGATCTCAACCGGATCGTGCTCTACCCAGCCCGGCTGGGGAAAAATCTGGCGGAAAGGAGTCTGCGCCTGGCCATGCACGCGGCCGTCCTGGCCAAGCAAGACAGCGCGCGAGCTAGTGGTGCCCTGATCGAGGGCGAGAATGTAACTCACGAAAAGAGCGTAGCAGCTAGGCGCCGATCGCGCCAACGAGCGGGCTGCTCGCGACAGCGTATTCACGTTTCGGCATACGTCCGGCAAGGAAGGCGGTGCGGCCCGCTTCGACCGCCAGTTTCATGGCGTGCGCCATGCCTTCGGAATCCTGGGCTTCGGCGATCGCCGTATTCAGTAGGACGCCATCATAACCGAGCTCCATTGCGACCGCGGCGTCCGAAGCGGTACCCACGCCCGCATCGACAATCAGCGGTACTTCCGTAATCGCTTCGCGCAAAATTTTGAGATTGGTGACGTTCTGGATGCCGAGGCCGGAACCGATGGGAGCGGCCAGCGGCATCACGGCCGCGGCGCCCGCATCAATCAATTTACGTGCATTCACCAGGTCGTCGGTCGTATACGGCAGAACGACGAAACCTTCCTTTACCAAAGTGCGTGTAGCTTCCAGGAGGCCTTCGTTATCGGGAAAGAGAGTCTTCTGGTCACCGATGACCTCAAGTTTGATCCAATTGGAAAGTCCTGCTTCCTGGGCAAGCCGCGCCGTGCGAACGGCGTCCTCCGCCGTGTAGCAGGCCGCTGTGTTCGGCAGGATGTGAATCTTCAAACGATCGATAAAATCGAGTTCGGATTCTTTCGAGCGGTCAGTCAGATTGACGCGGCGCACCGCGAGAGTGACCATTTCCGTTCCGGCGGCCGCATGACAGCGCGCCATGAGTTGCTTACTGCGATACTTGCCGGTGCCTACGAACAACCTGGAGCGAAAAGTGCGCCCGGCAATCGTCAAACCGTCTTCCATATGTCTACTATTATCGGCCTGCCCGGAAAGAGGCGCGCAAGCACCTCCCCCGGTGATCGGGGAACCTATTCACCAGCGTCTTGCGTAATATCTGGATATGACCGAACTCCGCCAGGCAGTGCGCATGCTTTTCAAGAACCCGGGCTTGGCCTTCGCGGCAATTTTGTGCCTGGCGTTGGGCGTCGGAGTCAATACGGCCATTTACACGGTAGTCAATGCAGTGGTCCTGCGGCCACTCGCTTTCAGAGATCCAGAACGGCTGGTCCGGGTCTATACGGAGTTTCCAACCTACGGCAGCAGCGGCGGCTTTCGCAAGTTCTGGATGTCGACTCCCGAGCTGCTCGATTTGCGGCGGACGACGCAATCCTGGTCGGCACTCGAGGCCTACACGATCAATGGCGTGAATCTATCCGGCGGCGGCGAGCCTGTTCGCGTAACAGCAGCGAGCGTTACCGGCGGGATGCTACCAATGCTCGGTGCGGCGCCGCAGATCGGACGGTTACTTGGGCCGGACGACGGCCGTTTCGGTGCGCCACTGACGTTGGTTCTTTCCGATGCGTTGTGGCGCCGGAGTTTCGCCGGCGCTCCGAATATCGCCGGGCGCCAGGTGAAGATCAATGGCCTCACGGCAACTGTGGTTGGCGTAATGCCGCGCGGATTCGCTTTTCCTCCGGGTGAAACCGATCCACCCGAGGTATGGTTGCCGCAGCAGATCAATCCGGCCAGTCCCGGCGGCCGCTCGAATCACTTTCAGTCCGTTATCGGCAGGCTCAAACCGGGCGTTACGATCCAGCGCGCGCAAGCGGAATTTGCTCGCATCATGGCCGAGCAGGGGCGGAACAAAACGCCGCACTATCACAACTTCGATCCGAAGTTCCATACGATTCTGGCGCTGCCGTATCATGACGAGGTCATCGGCAATGTGAAAACGGCGATGCTGACAATGCTCGGCGCAGTTGCCTTTGTACTGCTGATCGCCTGTGTCAACGTTGGCAATCTGCTACTGGCGCGGGCCGAGGCCCGCCAGCACGAAATCGCGGTGCGCAAGGCAGTCGGCGCAACCATTTGGCACCTTGCCCGCCAGTGTCTGATCGAAGGATTTGTTCTTGCCGCGTTGGGAGCCGTACTGGGATTGGCAGTCGCCTGGGGAGCGCTTCACCTGATCCTGGCATTTAATCAAGGGAGCATTCCGAGGGCAGAAGAAATCGGCATCGATTCCGGTGTTCTCGCCTTCACCGTGGCCGCCAGCTTTTTAACCGGCATCTTCTTCGGGCTGGCTCCGCTCGCACAATTCGCGGCGCGCTCGCAGGATTCTTTGAAAACTGCGACAGGACGCAGTACGGCCACTCGCGGCGCACACGTGCTGCGGCGGCTGATGGTGGTGAGCGAACTGGCGCTTGCGCTAATTCTCCTGGTGGGCGCCGGCCTGCTCGTCCGGACCTTCTGGAAGCTGCAGCAGGTGAACATCGGCCTCGATCCATCGCGCGTGGTCAGCATGCGTTTAGCCCTTCCACAAGGCCAGTATGCGCAGATGCCTCAGGTGAAGCAGCTCTGGACGCGATTGCTCGAGCGAGTAAACGCGATCCCCGGTGTGCAATCGGCTTCCGTGGCCTCGGGGTTGGCGCCGCTCCGCCCCTTAAATGCCAACGATATCAACGTTGAGGGCTACGTCAAGAAACCCGGCGGGCCGGACCAAAACGTGGACTATGATCAAGCAGTCGCGCCCGGATATTTCGAGATGCTGCGTATCCCGATCGTCGAGGGCCGGTCGTTCGATGCGCGGGATGGCGCGAGCGGCAATAAGGCAGCGATTATCAACCTGACGATGGCGCGGATGTTCTACGGCAACCAGAGCCCCATCGGCCGCCGAATTCGGGAAGACGCAGGCCCCAACGCTCCCTGGTACACCATTGCGGGCGTCGCCGCAGATGTCAAGAATCGCGGCGTCGACAAACCCACCGGCACGGAGCTGTATTTCCCCTATTCGCAGGTCGACGGCGGAATTCGCTCTCTATTTCTGGTCATCAAAACCAGCGGAGATCCGCGAAGGTTTCTCCCGGCAATCCGCAAGCAAGTATCGGATCTGGATCCTTCTCTCCCCATCGCGCAGGTTCGCTTGATGGATGACGTTATTGATGCAGCGAACGCCCGGCCACGTTTTTTGACTGTCCTGCTCAGCCTGTTCTCTTTCATCGCACTCGCGCTTGCCGCAGTCGGAATTTATGGCGTTATGGCGTTCCTGGTGGCGCAAAGGACGCGAGAGTTCGGTATCCGCATGGCCATTGGCGCCGCCCCGGCAAGAGTGCTGCATTTGGTGCTCGGGCAGGGCGTGCGCCTCGGATTGATCGGCGTGGCGGCGGGGGCCTGCGGAGCATTTATGCTCACGCGATTCATGCGCCAGCTTTTATTTGACGTGCAGTCCTTCGATCCTTTGACCTTCGTGGCAACAGCAGCGCTGCTCACGTTGGTGATTGCGGCGGCTTGCTACATTCCGGCAAGGCGCGCCACGCGCGTCGATCCTATGGTGGCTTTACGGTACGAATAGGAGAAAACTAACATTCCTGAACTACAGCAGACGGCTGCGCAATTAGCGGGAAGAGCGTTCAAGGCGGACGACGTGGCGGCATTTCGCCAACTGCTCGAAACGCATCCGGAACTGAAAGCAAAGCTCAACGAGCCCGTATCCGATTTTGACTCGCCATTAATTACGCAGGTTCGCAGCCGCGCCATGCTTGACGTGTTGCTCGAGGCGGGTGCGGACATCAACGCCAAAAGCCGTTGGTGGGCGGGAGGGTTTGGGTTACTGGATTGCGCCGATCCTGAATTGGCTCGCTATGCAATCCAGCGAGGCGCAGCGATCACGGTCCATGCCGCCGCCCGATTGGGCATGCTCGAAAAGTTGAAGGAGCTGATCGAACGCGATCCCGAGTTGGTGCACGCGCGGGGCGGCGATGGTCAAATGCCGCTGCACTTCGCCTCCACAATTGAAATTGCCCAATACCTGCTGAGCCAGGGCGCGGATATCGACGCCCGCGATGTGGACCACGAGTCTACTCCTGCGCAGTACATGCTGCGCAAGCCTGCGGACGTCGCGCGATATCTGGTGCGCCGCGGATGCCGTACAGACGTCTTGATGGCTACCGCAATCGGCGATATGGATCTTGTCAAACAACACCTGAATACCGACCCGGAGTGTATCCGCATGCGTGTAAGCGATGAATACTTTCCGATGGTTGGCTCCGGAACGGGCGGCACAATCTACCAGTGGGAATTAGGATGGTACGTCTCGGCGTGCCAAGTGGCAAAATCATACGATCATTCGGAGATATTCGACTTGCTGATGGCGTACTGCCCCGCCGAAGAAAAATTGCTCAATGCATGCTGGCTGCATGACGACGAACTTGTGAATTCTTTGCTCGCCCAATATCCGAATATTGCTAGCCGTATGCCTGCAGCGGTGCGACGGCATGTAGCGCACGCCGCGCGGAATAATGACACCATCGCCGGTCGCCTGATGATCGGAGCGGGTCTGCCGGTGGACACATTCAGCCAGCACCATGCCACTCCGCTGCATTGGGCCGCATGGCACGGGAACGCGGAACTGGTCCGGCTGATCTTGCGGCAACATCCACCGCTCGAAAATGCGGACAACGATTACCAGGGCACGCCATTGGTGTGGGCGATTCACGGATCGGAGAATGGCTGGCATCGGCAAACAGGCGACTATGGCGCGACCGTGAATGAGTTGCTCGATGCCGGTGCGCGGTTTGGCGGCAAGGTGGAGGGAACTGAGGCAGTAGAAGAAGCGCTCCGAAAGCGCGGACTGGGATGACTCTGGTCTGTTACTCCAACGCATTGTCACTCTGCGCTTGCCCTCATCAAATTCAGGTCGCGCGTTAGGGATAGTCAACACCAGTGATCGATATGGTGGGCAAACCAGTACAACCCGGCAGTAGCAACAAAGATCAGACCGCTGCAGATTGCGCCGGGAAGGGCGGCATCCGTATGGCCGGCCAGATAGGCATCGAGAGTTGCCGAGAGGAGCCACACCTGCACTATTAGCAACAGAATGATGAGAGCGACGGCGCCGTCGAGAGCTGTAGTACCGCGGCGCATGTCAGCTTTCCAGTTTCTCGCTCATGGCTGTCGCGATGATCCGATCGCCTTCACGCGCGAGCACCACACGCGGCAGCGCGCGCGTAGGAGGACCTTGAATTACAGCGCCGTCGCGAATCGAAAAGCGTCCGTTGTGGCACGGGCAAATGAGCTGGTTGTCTTCGCGCGAGTAATATACGGCACAGGAGAGATGCGTGCATTTCTGCGAATAAGCCGCGTAGTCGTTTTCGCCGATGCGCACCAGCAAACATTGTTCCTTCGGATTGGGATAGCGGAACAGTTTTACGCCGCCGACCTGAATTTCCGCGGCACGAGCGATCGTCATGTGCGGAAACGTTTCGCCGCGGCGGAGCCACGATTTGACCAGTATCCACAAGTTTCCGACGAACATACCGGCGCTCGTTAGCGTAAGAAACTTGGTCAACTGCCGCCGGTTCACAAATCGTTCGTGCTCCTCAAAGACTGAAAACTCGTCCTTCCAGAGCGATTCGCGATTGCGCGCCACCGGCGCTTTACTTCCAAGCCTGGCCAAGATGTCCCTCCCACATGTAGTCGACTACGTCAATCGAAACAGCATCCGTTCCGGGCGGCATCATCATGTTGACGCGTGTCTTTACGCTCTGATTGCCAAAAACAAATACGTTCTCGGGTTCTTCGCGCCGTCGGGCGATTTCCTCTGGCTTTACGTAACTGAGCGCCTGGCTCGGGCAGACGGTGGCGCACATCGGCCTCTTCCCCACTGATGTGCGGTCATAGCACATATCACACTTCATCATCTGTTCGTATTCCGGGATGACTTTAGGAATACCGAAAGGACACGCCAGCACGCAATTCGAGCACGCGATACAACGTGGCTTCAAGGCTGAGCGAACCACGCCATCCTCGCCGACTTTGATGGCATCGGCGGGACAGACCATGGCGCAAGTCGGTTCTTCGCAATGCCAGCAGACGTAAGCAGCCGTGCCGGCCATTTCGTGCCGGTCCAGATAATCGAAGTTGATCATCGAGACGCCGCGATGTGTTTCGCACTCTTCGCAGGCTTCCACGCACGACTGGCAGCCGATGCAGCGCGATGGATCGACGTAAAATTCATATCCGAACATTTATACTTGCGCCTCCGCTTTGCGCAGCTTGCAGGCCGATACTTTGAATTCCGGAATTTTGCTGCGCGGATCGAGTGTGCGGTGAGTCAATCGATTTGCGCTCTTGTTTCCTGGCCAGTGATAAGGAATGAAAACCGTATCAGGACGAATCGTTTTTGTCACGAGCGCCGCTAACGTGATTTCCGCCCGGCGGGTGGTGATCGTCACAAGATCGCCATCGGCAATACCGTAGCGGACAGCGAGCTGCGGATGAATTTCGAGCTTGGGTTCGGGATAAATATCCACTAGCCCGCCCAAGCGCCGCGTCTGGGTGCCGGAGAGATACTGGCTCACCACGCGCCCGGTTGTCAGATAGACTGGAAACTCGTCGTCGATCGGATCGCCGCTTTCGCGCCACTCGGTCACGTTAAAGCGGCACTTGCCGTCTTCATGAAAACTGACGCCGCCTTCGAACAGGCGCGGCGTGCCAGGATGATCGAGTGAAGGACACGGCCAGAAAAGGCCCATCTGCTCATCGACACGTTCATAAGTTATGCCGTAGTAATCGGCATGACCGCCGCGCGAGGCCTCACGTAATTCATCCAGCACTTGTCGCGATGTTTCAAACGGAAAGTATTTGCCGCGATCGAGCCGCCGCGCCAGCTCGCATAGGATCGATGTATCGGTCCGTGCGTTGCCCGGCGGGTCGGTCGCTTTCTGAATATGAATCACACGACCTTCCACGTTGCAAGTGAGCCCTTCCTCTTCTTCCTGCAGGCTGCCGGCGAGCACCACATCGGCATGCTGCGCCGTTTCCGACAGGAAAAAATCGATTACTCCGAAGAACTCCAGCTTTTCCAGCGCTTCGCGCGTGTAGTTAGCATCGGGAAGCGAGATCAGCGGGTTGAAACACATACATAACAGCGCTTTGATTTCCCCGCGATGAATCGCTTCCATGATTTCCGCCGCCGTCAAGCCGGGCTGGGGTAGTTCGTCCGGCGCGATACCCCAGACTTTTGCCACGTGTTCGCGCGCGGCGGGATCGGTAAGCTGCCGCTGTCCCGGAAGCTGATCGCACTTCTGCCCATGCTCGCGTCCCCCCTGGCCGTTTCCCTGGCCGGTGATCATGGCGGCGCCGCAGCCGTCGCGTCCGATATGGCCGGTGGCGAGCACGATATTGATGACCGCCAGACAGTTTTCGACGCCTTTCGACTGGTGCTCGAGCCCGCGCGCGTGCAGAGCAATGGCGCGTTCGGCTTCTGCGATCCAGTAGGCGGCCTTCTCGATGTTTTCCGGAGGGACGCCTGTTATGGCTGCGACGCGCTGCGGGTCCCAGGCCGCCACCGATTCCTTTACGGCGTCGAAACCTGTCGTGTGCTCGGCAATGAATTGCTTGTCTTCCAAACCGTCGCGCAGGATCACGTGCAGCATGCCTTTGAGGAGCGCGAGATCGGTTCCTGGACGCACCGGCAGAAAGAGATCGGCGTTCCGCGATATCGGATTCAACCGCGGATCGGCAACGATCAGCTTCCCGCCACGATCGCGGCAGCGCCAGACATAGTCAGTGGTGATCGGCGAGCAATCGCCGATATTCGAACCAATAATAAACAGCACATCGGCTTTCGGAATATCGCTCCAGGGAATCGGACTGCGGTCCACGCCAAATGCCAGCTTGTAAGCAACGCCCGCCGAGACCATGCACAAGCGTCCGTTGTAATCGACATGGCGGGTACCGATCGCGAGCCTAGCGAACTTCCCAACTAAATACGATTTCTCGGTCGTGAGGGACGCGCCGCCGTACATCGCCACGGCATCATTGCCGTACTGCTGCTGGATTTCGCGAATGCGCCGAGCAGTAAAATCGAGCGCTTCGTCCCATGCCGCTTTACGAAAGTCGGTAGCATCGCGCAGCAATGGGTCGAGCAGCCGGTCGGGATGCCCGCTTTGCAGATAACGCTTCACGCCCTTGGGACACAGCTTGCCGCGATTGAACGGGAATTCTTCCCAAGGCTCGAACCCGATCACGCGGTTATCGCGAACCTTCAATTGAATGCCGCACTGCTGCCCGCAAAAACAGCAATGCGTTTTGACCAGCTTTTCCGCCGGATTGCGCGATTCGTCGGCCCAGCCGCCGGGCGGCGCATATTGCAGATGCGGTCCGAACCGTTTGCGTAATTCCTCGGGCGAAGCGGCAAGTTTAGCCACGTTGCGCTGTCTCCTTGATGCGAAGCTGCGCGCGTGAAAGCGTTTTGCGCTTGCAGGCCGGGCACAGTTCCTGCCAATAACCAGCCGGGCCCGGTATTGTGTAATCGAAGCCGAGCTGCGGCAGCGTACGCTTCAAATCGTCGATCTGCATGCGCGAGGCGAAACGCTGCCCACAGCGGGCGCAGCTTGCCCCTTCATCGCGGGCCCCCGCCTGCTGATAAAGCTTTGCCCCAAGTTGCGCGGGCCTCTGGAAAATGTGGAAGAACTTGCCGAACGGCAGAAAGAGAAGAGCGGCGATCACGGTAATCGCATGTAGGATCGCCAAAAAGCTATAGAGGTTTCCACGAAGCCAGAACTGCGAGACCGTTAGCGCGAGACCTGTAATGGAAATGGCGAAG
>Ga0068856_100007458_pt1 | contig 10676 bp, 10 predicted proteins | sample KBSCornC62_FD_66595 | JGI IMG/M metagenome (GOLD analysis project Ga0068856, IMG submission 66595) | Corn rhizosphere microbial communities from Kellogg Biological Station, Michigan, USA - KBS Corn C6-2 | ecosystem: Host-associated > Plants > Roots > Rhizosphere > Soil ... | reverse complement strand
GTTGCCACGCGGCGCCAGTCCTTCAGGCGGCTGAACATGATTTCGATGGGGTTACGCCGTTTGTAGCGCCGCTTGTCGTATTTGACGGGCAGAGATCGGGATTTTCGGCCCGGAATGCAGGGCTTGATGCCCTTTTGCTCCAGCGCATCTCTGCACCAGTCTGCGTCATAGCCGCGGTCGGCGAGCCTCCACTTGGCCTTGGGCAAATCGTCGAGCAAGGCCGCTGCACCGGCGTAATCGCTGATCTGCCCGGCCGTGATGAAGAAGCTCAAAGGGCGGCCGTTGGCATCGGTGACGGCGTGCAATTTCGTGTTCATGCCGCCTTTGGTCCGCCCGATCAGACGCCCGAGACCCCCTTTTTTACCCCAAGGCTGGAAGCCGGGCGGGCGCGCGTGCATCGATTGCCGCACGCTCGGCGTCGCGAAGGTCGCGCCGCCGATGGCAAGGCCCAGCGAAGGGGAAAGGCGGGTGGCGCAGAAGCTCGATGCGAAGGTCACCATACCTGCGAGCGTCGTGGTGGCGGACAGATGGTTCTGATTGGCGCTGCGGATATAGCCTGCGGTAGCACTGGGGCCACGCCGATAGCGAGGGCGGCGGCAACCGTGTCCGGCGCCAGACCACCTATACCGCCGATCAAACCGAACGTGCGAAATCCGGCGACGCGGCGGCCAGTGTCGAAGGTCCTTTGCGCCCATCCTCTCTGCGTGCCAATCAGCAATCCAATGGCTATGGCGGCCAGCAGCGGCATATAAGGCTGTATGATGGAGGAACTGATGCCAGCAGTCATCGCGGTCTGACGCTTGTTTCCTTGATACGGCCGTCCAGCATGGAGATCTGCACGTCGGCCGCCGCCGCGACATCGGGATCATGCGTGACGCACACCACCGCGCGACCCTGATCGTGAGCAAGATTGCGAAACATCTCGACCACGCGGGCGCTGTTTTGGCTGTCGAGATTGCCTGTGGGTTCGTCGCCCAGCACCAGTGCGGGATCATTGGCGATGGCGCGGGCGATGGCGACGCGCTGGCGCTCGCCGCCGGAGAGGCGATCAGGCGTCTTCGCGCTTTTCTCTCCAAGACCCATGCCTTCAAGCAACGCCTGCGCCTTTGCCTGTATTTCCGCCAGCGGGAGCTTGCCGAGCCTGCGCATGGGCAGCATGACATTTTCCAGTGCCGTGAACTCCGGCAGAAGGAAGTGAAACTGGAAGACGAAGCCGAAGCTCGCCAACCGGATCCGGGCGCGCGCGTCACCGCGCAGCCAGTTCATGTCCTGCCCGTTGAACAGCACCCGTCCTGATGTTGGCCGATCGAGCAGGCCGAGCAGATAGAGCAGCGAGGATTTGCCGCAGCCCGACGGCCCGACGATGGCGACGAAGGTGGCTGGCTGGATCGACAGGGACACGTCGGAGACCAGCGTCACCGGCGGGGTGCCGGGCAGGCTGCGGGACAGGTCCTGAACCTCTATGATCGCGCTCATACCGCGCCCCGCAATATGTCGACCGGATCGACGCGCGCCGCCTTTCGCGCGGGGAGCCATGCGGCAATCACCCCCGAGATCAGGGACGCCGCCGCTGCGATCGCATATTGACGCGCGGAGCGGTCCAGCGGCAGGCGTTGGTCTTCGCCCGCGATGGGGAATTTGAGCGAGCCGAGGATTGCCATCAGCCCGTAGCCCAGCAGCCATCCGGCGACGATGCCGATCAATGCCAGGGCGAGACCTTCGAACACGAAGATCAGTTGTAGATCGCGCTCTGAAAAGCCCATTGAGCGCATGATCGCGATGTCGCGCCTTTTGTCGGACACGCTGTTGGATACGACCGTGTAGATGCCGAAGCTGGCGACCAGCAGGATGGCCGATACGACGCTGTACATGATGACGTTGCGGGTCACGAGCAGGGAGAGGAAGTCGGCGGAACGCTCCTGCCAGCTTTCCGCCTTATAGGCATAGCGCGCCTCCAGGCGGCGGCTGATCGGCTCGGCCTCATAGGGATCGGCAAGGCGGACGCCGATGCGGTTGATGATGAAGGGACGGCCGAGCAGTGATTGTGCTTCCCGCAGCAGGACATAACCCAGGCCGGATGAAATCTGCGTCTGCCCGCGCTTGAACAGGCCGACGATGCGGAGCGACCGGCTCTTTCCCGAAGCGGAGGTCGCGCCAACCACATCGCCCACGCCAAGGCCAAGCCGTCGGGCCATTTCCTCGCCTATGATAATGCCGCCCTGCGTGCTTTCGAGGTCGCGCAGGCGTCCGATGCGCAACTGGTCCTGGATCGTGCTGACCTTTTCCTCGATCGCCGGATCGACGCCCACGATGGTCAATGCTTCCTCGCGTCCGCCGCTGCGCAGGGTGATCGCGCCGCTGAGGCTGGGCGAACCGATGGCGCCGGGCACCGCGTCGACGGCACGCAATATCTCCGGCCAGCCTTTAAGCCCACGCACTTCGTTGCGGACCTTGTAGTGGCGAAGGTCCACAGCCGCGCCCTTGTAGTGGCTGATGCCGGGTTGAGGCGGCGGGCTGCGCAGCTCGTCGGAAATGATGATGTGCGGGGCGGCGTCGATCAGTGTCTTGATGAAGTCATTCTGGCTGCCGATCATCATGGCCGACACGGCGAGGAAGAATCCGACGCCGACGGCCACCCCGCTTACCGCGACGACGGTCTGGCGGCGACGGCCGACAAGATGACGGGCGGCGACGCTGGCCAGCAGCCGCAACTGGCCGGTCATCGTCGCACCCGAACGCGCATATCGTCCTTGAGCTTCCCTTCCAGCGTCTTCACCACCATGTCGCCACGCGACAGGCCGGAGAGGATCTGCACGTCGTTGGTCCCGGCAATGCCGGTGCGGACAGGTTTCGCATGAACGCGATTGTCGCGAACGATCCACACTTTGCCGTCTTCAATCGCGGTTGCGGGCACCAGCAGCGCTTGTTGCGCCCTGCGCGTGACGATGTTCACCTCCAACGTCAGGCCCAGCGGCAGCGCCACCGCGCCGTCGGTCACGATGCGGGCGCGAAAGGCGCGTTGTTCGGGATCGCCGCCCGGCGTCACCTCGCGCACATGACCATGCAGCACCCGGCCGGGCCAGGCGTCGCTCGACATCAATGCTTCCTGACCGGCACGAACGCGGGAAACGTCGCGTTCATCTACGGTGGCCGTGATCCATATGCGGGAAGGATCGCCCAGCGTCATGAGGATGCGGCCGGGGCTGGCGAGATCGCCGGGCTGCACATCCCGGCGCAGGACGACGCCGTCGATGCCCGACCGCACGATCATCTGGTCGAGCCGGGCGCGGGCGCTGTCTTCCGCCGCTCTCCCGCTTTGGGCGGCGGCTACGGCCGAGTCCCGTGCAGCGCGGGTGACCCAGCCCTTGGCGAAAAGCGTGAGCACGCGCCGCTCATCCTGCTGCGCAAGGCGGCGTTGCGCAGCCGCCTGTTGCAGCGCGTGGCGCTGCTCCTCGTCATCGAGAAGGATCAGCGGCTGACCGCGCACGACAGTTTGCGCTTCCTCAGCCAATACCTGGCGAACCGGAGCGGTGAGACGGGCTGAGACCGAAACGGGCTGCTGCGCCTCCACGAAGCCGGTGGCATAGACCAGTTCGACGGCCTGGCCGATACGGACGGGCGCGAGTTCGACCTTGTGCGCCCGGCTCGCGAGCAACCACCATGCCGCAGCCACCGCGACCAGCGCGAGCGGCAACAGCCAGAGCGCGATGCGTTTCATAAGAGGGTATATAGCATCACGCCAAGACCATTGCCTGCCCGTATCGATTTTTGTCCTGCTATTTCGATCCGACCGGAATCTGACGCGGCTTGCTTGCTTCCGTGGCGAGACGGGGGACGATGACTTTCAGCAGGCCCTTTTCCAAATGGGCGCTGGCCTTGTCCGCATCGGCTTCGAACGGAAGTGCAACGCGGCGCAGATAGCTGCCCCGACTGCGCTCGATCAGATGATAATTCTTCTTTTCATCCTTTTCCTCGCGGTCTTCCTTATGCTCGGCCTTTATGGTCAGGATATCGTCCTGCACGTCGAGAGACACGTCCTTTTCGTCAAAGCCTGGCAGTTCGGCGGTCAGTTCCAAGCCCTTGTCCGTTTCCGCAATGTCGACGCGGGGGAGGTTGAAGCCCCTGTTCCCGCCATCGCCGTTGGTGAGCCAGCCACGGCCGAGATCGTCGCTCAGGCGATCCATTTCCTTGCGCATCTCGGCAAAGGGATCAAAGCCGGTGCGGAAGAGATTGCTGCGCCCAAAGGGGATGAGTGAACGAAAATCAGTCATTTGTCCTTCTCCTGCTTTTGTGAAACTGGCGGTTCGCCGGGATGGTGCATCATCTGATGCTGTTGCCGGCGTTCGGCTGGATCATGCATCGCGCGGCAATGCTCCATCGCTCCGGGCATGGGACGCCCCTGCTGCATCGGCATGGCGCCCGATTGCATCATGTGCCCGCCTGCCCGGTCATGCATCGGGCAGTCCGTCTTAGGCGCGGCCGGGGGCGACGGCGCGCGGGGCGGGGCGGTCTGCGCCGACGCTCCGACTATGAGCGAAAGGTTGAGCAGCGCGGCACTGGCGACATGGCGGCGCATGGGTCATTCTCCATTATAGAGTCCATGCTGAATTGTCGTCCGGAGCAGGATGCCGCGCCATAAGTAGAGTCACGCAGTCGGCATCGGCGGGACAAGGACGGCCGCGCCCTTGACCCTGCCTTCGCGCAGGCTTTGCAATGCCTGATTGGCTTGATCGAGGGGAAAGCTTTGGGTGACGATGTGCAGTTCCATGCCGCCGATCAGTTCGAAAAAGGAGGTGCCGTCTTCCCGCGTCAGGTTGGCCACCGACAGGATCTGTCTTTCCTCCCACAGGTCGGCATAAGGGAAGGAGGGGATGTCGCTCATGTGGATGCCTGCGCATATTACGCGGCCACCTTTCTTGACCGATCGCAGGGCACGGGGAACGAGTTCGCCCGCCGGGGCGAAGATCAGCGCGGCGTCGAGAAGCGCAGGCGGTTTTTCGGAGGAGCCGCCCGCCCAGGCACAGCCAAGCGAACGGGCAAAGTCCTGCCCCGCTGTGTCGCCGTATCGGGTGAACGCGTAGACGGTACGCTGCTGATGCCGGGCGACCTGCGCCAATATGTGCGCGGCGGCGCCGAAGCCGTAGAGGCCGATGACGTTTGCCGGGCCGGCCAACCGCAATGCTCTCCACCCGATCAGGCCAGCACAGAGGAGGGGGGCGGCCTCCACGTCGGAAAAGCAATCGGGCAGGTCGAAGCAATATCGCGCGTCGGCGATCGCATGGCTCGCATAGCCCCCGTCGCGGGTGGCTCCAGTGAAGAGCGGAGCGTCGCAGAGATTTTCTCGCCCTGCCCGGCAATAGGAGCAGATGTCGCATGTGTGCCCGAGCCAGGGGACGCCCACGCGCTGGCCTATGGCGAAGCCCTCAACGTCGGTTCCCCGTGCCGCGACGCGGCCGACAATCTCATGGCCTGGTATGATGGGATAGTGGGCGGAGATTTCGCCGTCGAGGACATGCAGATCGGTCCGGCAGACACCACAGGCAGCGATTTCGATCAGCAGTTCGCCGGGTCCGGGATCGGGGATGGGGAGTTCGATCCGCCTGAGGGCAGCGCCCGGCGCGGGGATCTGCATCGCCACCATCTGCTTCATTGCACGTTGTCCGCCGAACGCAGGGAAAAACCGAACAGCATAAGCATCACGCCTTGAGATATGAGGTCTATGGCGAGCACCATGCCCAGCAGCCACAGGCTGCTCCACGGCCACGAAACCGCCACCAGCACGGCGGCCACGATGCTGATGACACCGGACAGGATCATCCACGCCCTGCCTTCGCGGTGCCGGAAAGCAAGGACAAGGCGGGCGATGCCTGATGCCGCCAGAGTGATGCCGATGAAGACCGTAAGGACGGTCGCGCCAAGCAGGGGATCGACGATCATGATGCTGGCCGTGAAGAGGTAGAGCAACGCTGCGAGGCCCCACAGGACGCCCGATGAGAAGCGCCGCACGCTGAAGGTGTGGAACAGTTGGAATACCCCTCCCGCGAACATGGCGGCGCCAACGATATAGGTCGCAAGAATAGTCGTGAGGAGCAAATTGACGCTCGCAAGGATGCCGAGCAGCGCGAGCGCGGCGCCGATGCCGACGAAGGTGCGCCATAGCTGCTGTCCCGATATGGGCGTCCCCGGTTCCAAGGCCATTTTCAAGTTCATGATCGTCCTCCTCAAGATGTGAGACAGCAAGCCTAGCGTTGGCGGCAGCGTGATGATGTTCGTGAATCTACGAATAGGACACCGTGGAAGGCAGCGCGATCATCCCGGTGATAATCCTTCAGGGAGCTGCCATGAAAGCGTTGATCTATGACGGGCCGGGGCAGAAGCATCCCTGACGGCGCAATTCTATTCGCCCAGCCAGATCATTATGATCGACATCGACGCCAACCGGCTGGCGGTCGCTGAGCGGTTCGGCGCTACCCGCACGATCGACAGCCGGTCGGAAGACGCGCTGACCGATGGCAGTGGCGTGGACGTGGCCATCGAGGCTGTCGGGGTGCCTGCGACCTTTTGAAGACTTGGTCGTTCCCGGTGGGGTCATCGCGAACATCGCCGTGCATGGCGTGAAGGCTGACCTGCATCTGGGGCGGCTCTGGTGGCATAATACACGATCACGCCCTGATTCGCCGCAGAGACCCTATCGCATCGCCACCCGCTTGAGCGCTTCGGCGCAGAGGAGGTAGACGGCGACCAGTGCTGCCGTCACCATAAGGATGCCCGGCGGAGGCGCGGAGAAGCCCAATGTCGGCGCGAACGGGAGGAAAGGCAGGGCGAAGGCCGTGACGAGGCACAGCCCGGCGCTTGTCACCAGCAGCCGATGAGGCCGCTGCCGCCACAAGGGCGCGGATGTGCGGATGATGAAGACAACCAATATCTGCGTCGCCATGGATTCGACGAACCAGACCGTACGGAATATGGGCACATCGACATGGAAAAGGGCAATGAGTGCTGCAAAGGTCGCGATGTCGAACAGGGACGACAGCGGCCCCATGACGAGGGTGAAGCGAACGAGGCCCCGCATGTCCCACCCACGCGGCGCGGCAAGATCGCCGCTTTCTGCCCGGTCAAACGGTATGCCTGTCTGCGACAAATCATAGAGCATGTTGTTGAGCAGGATCTGGACCGGCGTCAGCGGCAGGAAGGGCAGGAACAGTGACGCCAGCGCCATCGTCAACATGTTGCCGAAGTTCGAGCTGGTCCCCATACGGATATATTTGAGGATATTGGCATAGGTGCGGCGTCCCTCCGCCACGCCATCGACCAGCACGGCAAGATCTGGCGCGAGCAGGATCATGTCCGCCGCTTCGCGCGCGACATCGGTCGCGCCATCGACCGACAGGCCGACATCGGCCGCCCTGATGGCTGGCGCGTCGTTGATGCCGTCGCCCAAGAACCCGACGATATGGCCGCGCGCCTGAAGCGCGCGGACGATTCGCAGCTTTTGATCGGGGGTGACGCGGGCGAAGAGGCTGGTTTCGGCCGCGCGGACGGCTAGAGCCTCATCATCGAGGGCTCCGATTTCCTGTCCGGTCAGGAGTTTCGCATCCGGTTTTCCCAGTGCGATCATCAGATGCCGCACAGCAGCGGCGGAGTCGCCGGAAATGACCTTGGTCCTGACGCCTGCTGTCTCCAACCGCGCGATGGCGGCGGCGGACGAGGCTTTGGGCGGATCGAGGAAGAGGCAGAAGCCAGCGAAGATCAGATGTTCGTCATCGTCTGTCTCGATGCGGTCACGGCCAGGTGCTGCTTTCCAGGCTATGCCCAGCAGGCGTAATCCTTGCGCGGCATTGTCATCGTGCAGCTTGATGAGACTTGCCTTGAGCGGAGCATCGAGCGGCATGATCGTTCCGTCTGGCAGTTGCGCCTGATCGCACAGGTCCAGGATCGTTTCTGGTGCCCCTTTGACGATCTCGATCCTGTCTCCTTCCCGCTCAGCCAACACCGATACGCGCCGTCTTTCGAAATCGAAGGGCCGTTCGTCCAGCTTTTGCCAGCCAGTCAGCGGATGATGGCCGGTATGTGCGAGCAGGGCATTGTCCAGCGGACTGCGCAGGCCGCTTTCGAAGCGGGCGTTGACGGCGGCGAGTTCAAAAACGTGCTCGCTGTCCGTGCCATCGATCCCCGGATGGCCGGTCATCATGATGCGCGCTTCGGTGAGGGTGCCGGTCTTGTCGGTGCACAATATGTCCATCTCGCCAAGATCGTGGATCGCCGAAAGCCGCTTCACCACCACCTTTGCCGCCGCCATGCGCTGCGCCCCGCGCGCCAGGCCGATGGTCATGATCATCGGCAGTAGTTCGGGAGTCAGGCCGACCGCAAGAGCCATGGCGAAAAGGAAGGATTCGACCGGCGGCCGCCCGAGTGCGAGATGCGCGAGGATCACGAAGAGGACGAGGAGGATCGTTATCCGCACGATTAGCATGCCGAGCCGGTGAATCCCGCGTTCGAAAGCGGTAGGCGGCTGTTCATCGCCCAGCGACCGCGCGATGCCGCCGAAATGCGTGCGGTCGCCCGTCTGCACGACGAGCATGGTCGCGCTGCCGCCGATCATCGAACTGCCATGCAACAGGAGGTTTGGTGCCTCCGCCAGGGCGGCACTGGGGTTGATGACTGACGATTTTTCGACGGGGAAGGGCTCGCCGGTGAGGGCGGCCTGGTTGACCTGCGCGGCGTTGGCGGAGAGTACCAACCCATCGGCGGGCACGAGGTCTCCGGCTGCGAGCATCACTACGTCGCCAGGCACCACATCTTGCACCGGGAGCGTGGCGATTGCTCCATCGCGGAGTACGCGAGCGGTGAGAGCGATCGCCTCGCGCAGCGCCGCTGCCGTCGCTTCCGCACGGCGTTCCTGCACTGTGTCGAGTATGGTGGAGAGCAGGACCATGGCGACGATCAGCAGGAAGCTTACCATGTCGCCGGTCACGCCCGCTACCGCCGCAGCGGCAAGCAGCATCAGGACGAGCGGATTGCCAAGCCTGCGCGCCAGATCGGCCATGAGGCGGCGGCGGGCCTTTTGAAAGAGGACGTTGGGACCGACCGCTTCGAGCCTGTGGGCGGCCTCGGCGGAGGATAAACCTTCTGCGTTCGTGTCGAGGGCAGTGAGCGTCTGGCCGACCGGCAGGCGCCAATATTCGTTAGACAGCTGGATTGCCTGATTGTTCGCCGCTGTGAGGGGCTCGTGCCGGAACGGCAAGGAGATGCTGAAATCCATCGCGGCTCCAGACGGGTTGAGGATGGCAGGGAATGAATGATCAGGATCGGATGGTGAATCCGTTAAGCTACGTAATTGTCCCAAGTTCGCTCCCCATGCCGTGATCCTAAGCTTTCAGCACGACGGGCGAAAACCAGGGGTGGAGGCTGATATGGCATCAGCGAGATGGCGAAGCTGGCTTCTGGCGATCCTGATCGCAGCCGGGCTGATTGCCGCAGTCGCCCATTGGGGGGATGTCGAGCGGTTCGCGGCGCTGCTCCGCCAGGCGGAGCCGGGTTGGATCGGGCTCGCCGTCCTGCTTCAGCTAACCACCTATTTCAGCGTGGCAAGCGGGTGGTCGGCGGTGCTGCGCCGCGCCGGAACGCCGCAGCCGATGCGGCCGCTGGTGCGGATCGCCTTGACCAAGCTGTTTGCCGATCAGGTTTTGCCAAGTGCGGGCATGGGCGGCAATATCCTGCTGGTGGATCAGCTGCGCGGGCTGGGCGTGCCCAAGGGGACGGCAGTGGCCGCCCTGCTGCTGTCGATGATCGGCTTTTACGCAGCCTATGCCTGTTTCGCCCTCGTCACCCTGATCCTGCTTTGGCTGCATGATCGCGCTACGCCGCTGATGGCGGGAGTGGTCACAACCTTCCTGCTGGTGGCCTTCGCTATCCCCACTCTTGCCCTCTGGCTGCGGAGCCGCGGGAGCAGGCCCTTGCCGGACCGAATTGAACATATCGACTTTGTGCGCAGGCTGCTGGAGACGGTGGCGCAGGCGCCATCAACCCTCTTATGGGACAGGCAACTCACGGCCATCGTTGCCGCCTGCAATGCGATTATCTTCCTGGCCGATGCCGGGACCCTCTTCGCCTGTTTGCACAGCCTTGGTGAGCAGGCCGCGTTCGGTACCGCCTTCATCGCGCTCATCATGGCGTCGGTGGTGGCGACGCTCGGGCCGATCCCGCTGGGGCTGGGCAGTTTCGAAGCGACTTCGGTGGCGACGCTTCATCTGCTGGGAGTCGAGCTGGAGGCCGCATTCGCCGCGACCATGCTGCTGCGCCTCTTCACGCTATGGCTGCCGCTCATACCGGGCATGGCGATGATCCGTGGCGTTGCGAAGAGGCGCCCTGCTCAGCGATAGAGCGGGTTTCGATCTGATTGAATCAGATCGCCGCTCTGAATTGTTTGTTTTCCGCGATTTCTTAACCAGCGATCGGTTCCGATCGCTTGGAAATCGCTCAAGCGCCGCACATGCTGTCAACTGGCATGAGCCGCCAGGCTTTTCCTGGCGATCCGGATGGTGGGATCGTCGGGGTCCGCGATGGTGACGAAGCCAAGTTCCCGTTCCATGCGCAGGGCCGCCTCGTGATCTGCGGACTCGATAGACTCGATCGTCTCGATCCCCTCCGCCTTCGCATAGCGCAGGACATGTTCG
>Ga0068856_100007456_pt1 | contig 10676 bp, 10 predicted proteins | sample KBSCornC62_FD_66595 | JGI IMG/M metagenome (GOLD analysis project Ga0068856, IMG submission 66595) | Corn rhizosphere microbial communities from Kellogg Biological Station, Michigan, USA - KBS Corn C6-2 | ecosystem: Host-associated > Plants > Roots > Rhizosphere > Soil ... | reverse complement strand
CCGCAACGTCCGGAGACTGCGATGGCCCATATCGCCATCAATCAAATCGGCGCCGTTGCCGTGCCGCTGTCGTTTCTGTTCGGACCCGACGCTCTCGAGTATCGCCTCGATCATTCGGGCGCAACGATCGCATTCGTCGATCCTCAATCGTTGCCGAACCTCGCTCCGATTCGCGAGCGGCTTCCCGCTCTGTCTCAGGTGATCGGCGTCGCCGGCGCGTCCGAGAGCTGGATCGTTTCATGGGAAGCATTGCAGGAACGCGCATCGCGCCATTTCGAGCCCCGCCCGACACGCGCCACCGATCCGGCGTTCCTCGTCTACACCAGCGGAACGACCGGGCCGCCGAAGGGTGCGCTGATGCCGCAATCGTGCGTGCTCGGCAATCTGCCCGGGTTCGCCTACTCGCACGACGGGTTTCCGCAAACGGGCGACCTCTTCTGGACACCCTCCGACTGGGCCTGGACCGGCGGACTGATGGACGCGTTGCTGCCGACGTTCTACTTCGGCCAACCGATCGTCGGCTACCGCGGCCGATTCGATCCGGAGCGCGCGCTGCGCCTGATCCAGGATTATCAGATCCGCAACGCTTTTCTCGTTCCGACCGCGCTCAAATTGATCATGAAAGCGTATCCGCGGCCGCGCGATCGCTTCGACGTCAACATGCGCAGCGTCATGAGCGCAGGCGAGGCCGTCGGCACGACGCTTTTCGAGTGGACGCGCGAAGCGCTCGGCGTTCCGATCAATGAAATGTTCGGACAAACGGAAGTGAACTACATCGTCGGCAACTCGCATTCGAACTGGCCGGCGAAGGCCGGCTCGATGGGACGGCCGTATCCCGGACACCGGATCGCCGTCATCGACGACGCCGGCGACATCGTTCCGCACGGAAACGCAGGCGAGATCGCCATCAATCGAATCGCGCCCGATGGCACGCCCGATCCGGTGTTCTTCCTCGAATACTTCGGCAACCCCGATGCGACGCGGGCCAAGTACACCGGCGATTGGTGTCGCACCGGCGACATGGCGAGTGTCGATGGCGACGGCTACCTGTGGTACCAGGGCCGCGCCGACGACATGTTCAAGGCCGCGGGCTATCGAATCGGCCCTTCAGAGATCGAGAACTGCCTCGTCAGGCATCACGCCGTCGCGAACGCGGCCGTCGTGCCTTCGCCGGATGAAGTTCGCGGCAACGTCGTCAAGGCCTTCATCGTTCTCGCGACCGGGCATTGCGCTTCCCGGGCGCTCGAGGAGGAGATCCGCGCCCACGTGCGCAACTTCCTCGCGCCCTACGAATATCCGCGCGAGATCGAATTCGTCGATGCGCTGCCGATGACGACGACCGGCAAGATCCAGCGCAAGGTCCTGCGCGAGCGGGAAGCGGCGCGCAAAGCGCAGACGAAATAAATCAGTCGCGAATTGCGGATCGGTCGATCAGGCGGCGACAGCTTCGCGCTTTTTCAGCTCGTCGACGAGCGCGACGTAGCCGCGCATCGCTTCGTCGACCGGCATCCCGCGCTTTTTTGCCCAGGCGTCGAATTTCGCCCGCGCAATCATGTCGAGCGGGCCCGGGCGGTCGCCGGCCGCATCGCCGACGCTCGCCTGCTTGTAAAGCGAATAGAGCGAGAGCAGCGTGTCGTTGTCCGTCGCTTTGAGCCTTCGCGAAGCAGCGGTCGCGGCCTCGAACGCCTGCTCGAGCGCCGAGGGCCCGCTGGAGGCCGGGTCCGGCGGGCCGAAGAACCCATTCTCGCGCTCGACGTCGTCGGCGAACCATCGTACTTCGAGAAGCTTGCCGGCGTGCCACGCGCACATGAGCGCGCCTTGCGATTCGAGCCGTGCATCGTCGCGCGCGACGACGAGCGTCGCCGGCACGAGCGCGATGCCGCGATTGAACACCGGCGTGCCGAAAGCGGTGAATTGGACGCCGCGGGAACCGGCTTGTCGAATGCGATCGGCGAACGTGGCCAGCGCCTTGCCGGCATGCGCGCCGGCAATCCGGTTCTCGCCGGGATGCACCCATGTCAAGTCGGGGATCCCGAGCGCGCGCACTGCGGTGAAATCGCCGCCGGCGAGGCACGTCGTCAATGCGCGCGTCGCCGCGCCGAGCTCGTCGAGGGTCATCTTCGGCTCGTTTGCGAGGAGCGTCGTCGCGCCCGGCATCGGCGCGCCGAAAAATTCGAGCACGTTTTTCGCGACGATTTCGCGATCGTTGTCGACGCAGACCATGTGATAACTGTCTTCCAGCACGACCATCCGCGCGCGGCCGCCGCCGATTTTCTCGACCAGGAAGTTGGCCGATCGCAAGCTGGTGAGCTCGTCTTCGCGCGCATGCACGACCAGCGTCTGACATCCGATTTTTCCCGCCGTGCTCATCACCATCGCGCGCAAGCGGTCGACCTGGCGCAGGCACTCAAGAGGCACCCATCGGTAGTGAAAATTCTCGCCGCGCTCGAACTTCGCCTTGACGATCGCGCGCAACTGCTCGTTTTTGATACCGAACGGGTCCTCTTCCTCGATCTTCATCTTGTTGCGCAAGCCGGGCAGCGCATAGAGCAACGGCCGCAGTCCGCGATACCAGGGCGTCGCCCAGCCGTCGATGAACACCGGCGGCGCGAGCAGCACGAGCCGCCCCTTCTTGTGAGCCTCGCGTTGCGCGAGCGCTGCGGCGAGCAACGCGCCCATGCACATCCCCATCAGGTGCAGCGTCGGATGGGCATCGCGAATTTCTCGATATTTGGCAACGACCGCGTCGATCCAGTCTTCCGCGGCAACCCCCACCAGATCTTCCGGCTTGGTTCCGTGCCCGGGCAGCGTCAATGAATGCGTGACGAGACCGGCGTTCTTGAGACGCTTGTGCATCGAGCCGAGGTCGTATTGGGTGCCGCCGAGGCCGTGAATCAGGAATACACCATCGGCCGTCGCTCCGGCGGGACCCGGGTGCGGCGCCGTCGCGTCGTTGGCGGGCGATTCGCTCATACGGGATTCCGCGCTGCGCGATTCCGTCATTCGGAATCCTTGATGCGCACGAGGCCCGTCACCCGATACAAGGTGCCGTCGTGATCGCGAATGGCCTGTGCTTCATCGACCAGCGTCACCGCATTGCCGTCGGGCCGCGTCATTCGATACGTCAGTGCCGGACCCAACGCGCCGTCGGCGCGCAAAGCGAAAGCCGTCGCCGTCGCATCCCGCTCGCCCGGCGACACATGCGACAGCCAGTCCGCGACCGTCGTTAGCTTCGCGGCCGGAATCCCGAGGTGCGCCACCGTGTCGCCGCTGACCACCAGTCCGCCGCCGATCGGATCCCACTCGTAGGCCAGCAATCGATGAGCGCCGATCGCGCCCTCGAACCGCGTTCGCCATTCGCGCGCTTCCTTGAGCGCGTTATGTTCTCGCACCTGGAGCGTGGCGATCAACAAACCGGTCAGCGCGACGATCGCGACATACACCTGAACTTCGAGCTCCGCTTCGCCGACGAAGGCATCGGCGACCGCAAAGGGTCCGACGTCGCGAATCGTCGGGAACAGCGCGATCAACGCGCCGATGAATGCGACCAGCGAGGCGCCGCGCGCGCCCCACGTCAACGCGACGAGGCTCATGAACAGCACCGGAACGTAGGTGAGCCCGGTGCCCACCGAGCCGCCGAAGCGCCGCTCGGTGTCGCCGGAAAAGATCACGTAGAGCGACAGCAAAAACAGCAGACACGCCACCGCCCCGGCACCGAACTGCGGCATCGTCAGACCGCCGGAACGCTTCGGTCGAAATGCGGACCACGTCATGAGGAGCGGCGCGACGAGAATCGCGCCGACGAATCCCGCGAGCGACCATACATTGAACGTGCGGACGGCCTCGCTTCCGCCCGACGCGACGTTCCACACGGCGGCAAGCGCTGCACCGACGACCGCTTGCACCAGCGCGCCCGCGATGAAGGCACCGAGCTCGCGAATGCTGTCGAGGCGCAGCGGCGGCGCGGCGAGCCACATCGCGGCAAACGCGCCGGCCGCAGCGGCGGTCACTTCGATCGCCGCGTAACCGATCGCGTCGCCCAATCGCCCCTCGGGAAGGACCAGCGCAAAGATCGCCGCTCCGACCGCTGCCCCGGCAAGCGGAATGATCCACCGATGTCTCAATTGCGTCAGCATCAGGCCGAGCGTCCATCCGCTTGCGAGCCAGACGGTCCATGCATCGGTAGGCGCGTAGGCGAGCGCCGTCGAAAGCGCGGCGAACGCGAGATAGCCGACGGCGACGAAAACGATCGAGATGAAGTTCGACAAGGGCGGCTCCGGCATCGTCGATTCAGCGGTAGGGGATGCGGCGCATCTGCTCGAGGAACCCGCGATGCATCAGCACCCAAACGATCGCCGGCGCCACCGCAGGCAGAATCAACGAGCCGAATTGAAATGCGAACGCGATCGCCTCGCGCTGCCACGCGACGAATCCGGTCTGCGATGCGACTTGCGCCGGCGCGGTGATCGCGATGTTCTTCAGGAAATCGGCGACGACACCCCATGCGACGGCCGGCACCAGGACGGCGTACCCGATCGCGAGCGTGCGCAATCGCCTCCGCTCTCGGGCGGCGATCGTCAAAGCCGCGAACAGCGGAAGCCCGAACGAGTACAGCAGCATGTTGACGTCGACGGTGACGATGCCGCCCGCCACCGACTGTCCCGGCCTCAGCGTGGTGGTGAAAGCGACGATCGGGCCGGTCTGCTCGACCGCTCGAACGAGATCGGCAAAGCCCAATTGCGCGACCCAGTCCGACAGCAGCGCAGCAGGCCAGAGCAGAATCGGCGCCGCGAAATACCAGGCGGCGAACGTGACGGGGAGCCACGCCAGCACGACCAAGACAAAACGCGCGAGCGGAGAGAGCCGTTGCGCCCGTACCGTCGGCGCATTCATCCGCAATCGAGCCCGCGTGGCTTCATGCCGTCGCCGGGGCCGCCGAAGTCGGCGGCGGCGGCTCGCCCGAATCGCCGACGCGCGGCAGCGTGCGCACCCAGATCAGCCACACGATCAGCACGTCCAGCATGATCAGCGCCTGCCACACGTACAGATGCGCCCATTCGAAGACGTCGCGATTCCATTGCCCGAGGTAGAACAAGCTGATGACGCGAATGATGTTCAAGCCCTGCACGGCGGCGATGCCGGCTGCAAGGCCTGCGAGCCGGTGCTTCCACGGCGCGGGAAACGCCAGCATCGCCGCAATCAGCACGATGGTCGCCTCGACACCGTTGCAGCCGGCTTCGATCGACACGGCGAATCCGTTGCCGGTCGAACGCAGAACCTTTCCCGCCGAGACGACGCCGGGATCGAATTCTGTCACGAGGCTCGCCGATACGCGTGCCAGCGTCGACGTCCAGGGCTCGACGAACCAGCGCTGCGCGATGGGCGTGAGCTCGATGCCGAACATCAGCACGAGCAGCACGATGAACAGAATGAAAAAACGGATCATCCCGCAATTCTAGTGGAGATCAACGACACTGCCTGCGTTCGGACGCAGGATCCGTGCGGGTTGCCTTTCAGGCCCGCGCGAGCGGTGGATTGCGCGAGAAATAACGCTTGACGCCGGCGGCGATCGACTCCGCGAACTTCTGTTGATGCCGTTCGCTTCGAAGCTTCTGCTCCTCGTCGGGATTCGAAATGAACGCGGTCTCGATCAGAATAGACGGAATATCCGGCGCCTTCAGCACCGCAAACCCCGCCTGCTCGACCGTGCCACGATGCAATGGATTGTGCGTGCCGATGCCGTCCAGCACCTGGCGGCCGACTTTCAGGCTGTCATTGATCTGCGCCGTTTGCGAGAGATCGAGCAGCGTTCGCGCCAGCAACGGATCCTTGGCGCCGAGATTGACCCCGCCGATCAAATCGGCGGCATTCTCTTTCTGCGCAAGCCACCGCGCCGCCGCGCTGGTTGCGCCATGCTCGGAGAGCGCGAATACCGACGACCCGCGGGCTTGCGCTTCCCGAAAAGCGTCGGCGTGGATCGAGATGAAGAGATCGGCTTGCACGCGCCGCGCCTTCTGCACCCTTGTGGCGAGCGGGACGAAGTAATCGGCGTCGCGCGTCAGCATCGCGCGCATGTTCGGCTCGCCGTCCAGGATCGCCTTGAGCTTGCGCGCGATCGCAAGCACGACATTCTTTTCGTAGGTTCCGCGCCTGCCGATCGCGCCCGGATCTTCGCCGCCGTGGCCCGGATCGATCGCGATCGTGATCCGGCGGATCGAGTTTTTCGGCGCGATCTCCGGCATGCGGGCGAGCGGCGGCCGCGATTCGGGCACCGGACGGGACTCCGGAATCGGCCGTGATTCGGGAATCGACCGTGATTCGGGAATCGGCCGGGGCTCCGGTAGCGGCCGCGCTTCGGGAGCCGGCCGCGACTCCGGGGCAGGCCGTGATTCAGGCGCAGCGCGCGTTTGGGGAACCGTCGGACGGAGCGGCTCCCTTCGCTCCTCGCTTTCGAGCAACGCCATCAACGGATCGACCGGAATCAACGGATAGAGATCGACGACCAATCGATAGCCGAACTCCGCAACCGGCTTCAGCCCGAACACCTGCGGGTTCACTTGTTCCTTGAGCACGAGGACGACGCGCAGGAATCCGCCCGATTGCACGCCGATGCGAATGCTGGCGATGTAAGGGTCGTCGGGCTGAACGCGCGCCGGCAGGTCGCGAAGGTCCGGCGTCGAATCGACACGCGCAAGATCGAGCACGACGCGATTCGGATCCCGCAGCACGACGAGCTGATGCTCGATCGGCGCCGCGGATTCGAGAATGAGTCGCGTGTATTCCTGCGCGGGCCACAAGCGCGCCGATCCGATGCGGCCGGTGGTCGCCCAACTTCTTCGACTTGCGAATCCGACGGCAGGCACGAGCATCCACGACAACGCACGCCGGCGCTCGAGCGAAACGCCGATCAACTCAACGGATGTTGTACGCCGAGTTGCGCCGCGATCGCGTCTATGCATCGCCCGCCCGCCTTCGAATGGGCTCGCGCGGTGAGCATCCGGCCTTCGCGATCGGAAAGGCATGCAAGCCGAAGCGCGAGATCGGCGGACGGCAGGAACGACCCGGCGTGCTCGGGCCACTCGACGAGGCAGACGGCGTCGGCGCGGAAACAGTCGGACAGGCCGGCGGTTTCCCATTCTGACGGGTGGGCGAAGCGATAAAAATCAATGTGATAAAAGTATATGCTCGAAAACGGATAATGCTCAACCAATCCGTAGCTGGGACTCTTGATCGGTCCTTGCTGCCCGCGCGCGCGGAGCACGCCGCGGACGAGCGTCGTCTTCCCGACGCCGAGATCGCCTTGCAGCGTGACGATCATCCCGGCCGACAGCGTCGGCGCCAGCGCGGCGCCCACTCGTCCGGTGGCGGCGGCGTCGGCTAGGTATTGTTCGAGCGTGTGCAACGGTTGTTCCGATGCGTGCGTTGACGCGGCGTTCGATGGCGCCGATGCGTTACGCTAACGAGCATGCAAGACGCGATCGCTCCGACGACATCCATCGATCGCCGCGATTGGACCGCGCTCTCCGCGGCGATCGTCGCATGGGGACGCGAGCTCGGCTTCGACGATGTCGGAATCGCCGATACGGATCTCGCCGCCGACGAAATACGGCTTCTCAACTGGCTCAAAGCGGACCGGCATGGCGAGATGAAGTATATGGCAGGCCACGGCGTGCGCCGAGCGCGTCCCGCCGATCTCGTTCCAGGCACGCTCCGCGTGGTCAGCGCGCGGATGAGCTATTGGGCGCGCGATGCGCAAGACGCGCGCGCGGTGCTCGCCGATTCACGGAAGGCTTATGTCGCACGCTACGCGCTCGGCCGCGATTATCACAAGGTGATGCGCGCGAAACTCGGCAGGCTCGCGGGGCGAATCCGCGACGAAGTCGGTGCGTTCGGCTTTCGCGTGTTCACCGACAGCGCGCCGGTGCTCGAAGTCGCGCTCGCGGCGAAAGCCGGCATCGGTTGGCGCGGCAAGCACACGCTGCTGTTGACGCGCGAAGCCGGCTCTTATTTTTTCGTCGGTGAAATCTATACCGATCTTCCGCTTGCGGTTTCATCGCCGACGACATCGCACTGCGGAACGTGCACGAAGTGCCTGGACGCGTGTCCGACCGGCGCAATCGTCGCGCCTTACGAGCTCGATGCGCGGCGCTGCATCTCCTATCTGACGATCGAGCTGAAAGGCAGCATTCCCGAGCCGCTGCGTCCGCTGATCGGCAACCGCGTCTACGGCTGCGATGATTGCCAGCTCGTCTGCCCGTGGAATCGCAGCGCGCCGGAAACCACCGAAGAAGATTTCGCGCGCGTGCGAAACGGTCTTGACGACGCGGATCTCGTGACGCTGTTCGCCTGGACCGAGGCCGAATTCAACCAGAGAATGGAAGGAAGCGCGATTCGCCGAATCGGCTTCGAGCGCTGGTCCCGCAATCTTGCCGTCGGCCTAGGTAACGCCGTACCCGATCGCGCGATCGTCGCTGCATTGCGCGCGCGGTCCGATGATCCGTCGCCTCTCGTGCGCGAGCATGTGGCGTGGGCGCTCGCCCGGCAGATCGAGCGTGGGCGCAGCGATGCCCGATCATGAGCTCCACTTCTGCGCGAACGCCAGAAACTTCGCCTTGTCGTACGATTTGCCCGCTTCCAGCTCGCTCGTGTCCTGCGAATGCAGCAGACGACCGTCGCCGTCGAGTACGAAAAGGTGCGGATAACCCTCGATGCTGGGCCAGCGCGACAGGAACGCTTCGTTCCGGTTCTCCTTCGAAAAATTCACCTTCACCCAAACGTAGCGCGAATCGATCAGCGACTTGAGGTCGGCGTTGGTGACGATGAAAGCGTCCATCGTGTGGCACCACGAGCACCATTCGCCGCCGACGTCGACGATGACGCGCTTCCCCTGCGCCTTCGCGCGGGCGGCGGCATCGGCGACGTCTTTCGCCGCGTCGCGCGACGGATCGAAGGTGGCGGTCGGCTCCTGCCGGGCGCACGCGCACGCGAGCACGACGAGAAACAAGGCCGCCACGCGAAAAGCGGAATGGGCAGCACGCATTGTCATCGGACCAGTTGGTTCATCGTCACGATCGGCAGCATGATCGCGAGCACGAGCACCAGCACGATCGCGCCCATCGCCACGATCAGCGTCGGCTGAATCAGCGCCGTCACCCAGACCAGCCGCCGCTCGGCTTCACGCTCCAGTTCCGCGGCGGCGCGCTCGAGCATCGGCGCCAGCGAGCCGCTGCGCTCGCCATTGCCCACGAGGTGGATGAGAACCGGCGGAAACGCGTTTTGTTCCTTGAGCGCCCGCGACAGGGAAACACCTTCGCGCACGAGAGCAGCGGCCGCGTTGGCGGCGCGCGCGAGCGGAATCATCCGCACGACATCGCTTGCCGCATCGAGCGACCGGAGCAGCGGCGCGCCGCTCGCCACCAGGATCGCCAGCGTGCTCGCGAACCGCGCCGTGTCGAGGCTTCGCAGCAGCTTTCCGATGCCGGGCAGATCGAGCATCCACCCGTGGACGCGGGCGCGAAAGACGATGCGGCGATAGGCGAATGAGAACGCGACCGCGCCGGCGACAATCAACGTCAGCCACAGCCACGCGGTGGCGCGAAAGAAATCGCTTGCGGCGATCAGCGCCTGCGTGAGCCACGGCAGCGTCTGCCGGCTCTGCTGATAAACCGAGACCACCTGAGGAACGACGTAGGTCAACAGCACAACGATCACCGCCAGTGCGATCACAGTGACCAGGACCGGATAGATCAGCGCCGTCGTGAACTTCTGTCGCAATACCGTGCGCGCCTCGAGATAGTCCGCAAGCCGTTCCAGCACGTCGGGAAGCCGCCCCGTGTCGCTGCCCGCCGCGACCAGCCCTCGATAGAGCGGGCTGAAGGTTCGAGGAAAACGCGCCATTGCGATCGGCAGCGATTCGCCGGTCGCGATGTGCGAGCGCAAGGCCGCGAACATTCGCGCCGCCCGCGGATTGTCCGCCTGCTCGGCCACTGCACCGAGCGACTGGTCGAGCGGCATCCCCGATTGCGTGAGCGTGGCGAGCTGCCGCGTCGACAGCGCGACTTGCTCCGCCGCGAGGCGCGTCTGACTTAAGGCATCGCCGCGATTGGGCGCCGATTCGACCGCCGTCGGCGTAAGACCGTCGGCGCGAAGCCGGTCGCGGGCCGCGCGCGGCGTATCGGCATCGAGCAATCCATGACGCAAGCGGCCCTGCGCATCGACCGCTTCCCATCGAAACGCGGACAAGGACGATGCCTCGGCTTATTGATCGCGCGTGATGCGCAAGAGCTCGGACAGCGATGTCGCGCCCTCGGTCACCCAGCGTGCGCCGTCGGCACGCAATGTCCGCATGCCGGCGTGCAGCGCGGCGTCGCGAAGTTTCAGCTCGCCGGCGCCGTCGTGAATCAGGCGGCGAATCGAATCGTCGACAATCAGGAGCTCATAGACGCCGGTGCGCCCGCGATAACCGGTATCGTTGCAGGCGGCACAGCCGGGCGCATTCCATACCGGTTGGGTGGCCGACAAACCGAGATCAGCCAGCAGCCGTGCTTCGCCGGGGCTCGGCGCCGCCGACTGACGGCACGCGGGGCACAACGTACGCACCAGCCGCTGCGCAAGAACGCCGAGCAAGCTCGACGCGAGCAGATACGGCTCGACGCCCATGTCCGCGAGGCGCGTCA
>Ga0068856_100007454_pt1 | contig 10677 bp, 8 predicted proteins | sample KBSCornC62_FD_66595 | JGI IMG/M metagenome (GOLD analysis project Ga0068856, IMG submission 66595) | Corn rhizosphere microbial communities from Kellogg Biological Station, Michigan, USA - KBS Corn C6-2 | ecosystem: Host-associated > Plants > Roots > Rhizosphere > Soil ... | reverse complement strand
AGCCGTGGTGATTCGCACGCTTTCGAAAAGTTGATTGTCCTCGTTGATCATGAACTAAGAAAAATCGCTCATAGTTACATGGTAAATGAAAGAGCCAGCCATACGCTGCAAACAACGGCCCTGATCAACGAAGCGCTCATCCGACTCATGGAGGGAGGAAGAATCAACTGGCACAGCCGGAAGCAGTTCTATGCACTGGCGGCTCGCCGAATGCGGCAAATTCTAATTGAGCACGCCAGAGCTCAATTGGCGGCTAAGCGTGGTGCTCGGGCCGAGCATGTCGAAGTTGACGAGGCAATATCACTGCCAAAAGAGACTTCCGAAGAATTGATTATGCTGGACGAGGCGTTGACGAAGCTGGCAAAGATAGATGAACGTAAAGCGATGATAGTGGAGTACCGATATTTCGCCGGATTTACGATCGAAGATCTGGCGGATATTTTCAATGTAGGGCGGTCAACCATAGAGCGCGAATGGCGACTTGCGCGTTCGTGGCTTAAGCGAGAGATGACTTGAGAAGATCCCTAACCTTGGGCAAGCACTTTGCGGCGAGCTCGTTCAACTCGCAAGTAGAGGGTATTTCGATGTGTCCCCAGAATGCGTGCGACCTCGGAGTGATTTCCGGTTACCGCCAGAAAGTGATTGTAGAGCCCAAGCGTAGTTCGAGCGAGGAAATCATCAAGCGAATCATTCTGACGAAAGCCAAGGGGGATGTCGCAGGCAACTGTAAACCGGCTTATTTCTTCGAGGACCTGCCGAACTGCTTTCGCGGTGATTGGCCCGCCATTGTTCTCTTGGGCGATGAGTCGCTCCACAACGTGCCTTAGTTGTCTCACATTGCCAGGCCAGTCATGTCGCTGAAGCGCTGAAAGTGCCTCGTGATCAAAGGTTCGCAAGGTTGTTGCGTTGGAGCCGTTAGTAATTTCCTGTAAAAAGTGTTGAACCAGCAGCGGGATATCAGCAGACCTTTCACGCAACGTCGGTGTGGCAATCGTCAAGACGGCCAGACGATAGAAGAGGTCTTGACGAAAACGGCCCAGTGCAATTTCATGTGGCAAGTTGCGATTGGTAGCGGCGATCACGCGCACGTCGACTGGTGTTTCCATTTGGGCACCTACTGCTCGGACCTTCTGCTCCTGCAATACTCGTAGCAGCTTTACCTGACAGGACGGTGACATTTCTCCGATCTCATCAAGAAACAGGGTGCCACCATCGGCTGCCTCGAAGAGTCCCTTTTGGTCACGGATAGCACCAGTAAAAGCGCCACGTGCGTAGCCGAATAGTTCTGACTCGAGCAAAGTTTCAGTGAGGGCCCCGCAGTTAAAACTCACCAGATGTTTCTTGGATCGCTTACTTTCGTCGTGTATCGCGTGAGCCACGAGTTCTTTGCCGGTGCCAGACTCGCCAAAGATAAGTACTGTTAGATTGCTACGAGCAGCAGTGGCGATCTGATCCGCCAGCAAAGCCATCGGAGCTGAATCACCAATCAGGCCAGAATGGTGTGCGGAAAAAGAATCCATACCAACCTCTTTTTTATTTACCCGTAAGAAGAAAAGACAGACGCTCTCTTCAGCGTGTGCGCGGCTTATGCTCTCTAGCGCACCCACACACGATTCGACCAGGATTCAGAGTGGTTGCTTAATGAAGCAAAATAAGAGCGCGATCAGAGATGAGAACACTTGCCGGCAGAACCACCATTTTGTCCTGGACGCCGCTTTGTGCAGGCGCACCTCTACAAATTTTTCGGTAAGATCTCCGACGACACATATCACTCTCACTCCTTGAACGCGCGTTCGACAACGGAGGCGCATTCGTCATTCACTACGATCCGCTTTTACTCTGTTTCTGCTCCACGTTATGGATTAGCCCTGCCTCCCGAAACAATGCTTCGCGAAAACCGTGAAGCACGCGAAGGAGAAGATCTATCTTTGCGAAACTCTGCCGCCGCGCCCGGGCATTGCCAAGGAAGAACTCAAACTCAACTGAACGCCTACAGTCAGCCAACGTAAGCATGTAGTGACCGAATTTGTATTCACCACTTCGACTCGATTCAACCTCGGCAAACACATATGAAGTATGACCGCTACTGCTCGGCGCGAGAAATAAACGTTTGCGATATGTAAACCTACTCATAGTGCGACATCAAAAACGAGTTAAGGTTGCATACGTTCCAGGCTTTCATAAGCGCTGGAAAGTTCGTCTGAAGTTGTGGCTCGTTGGTGCTGAGAGGGGCTAGCGCCTTCAGTGCTGCTGTGGTCTGTGTGTGCGCAAGTAAATTGTAAGTGTGCTCAGCAGAGTATTCTCTACGCCGAATACATCACTCTGAAAAGGTCAGTTGGTGGTAACTGGTCTTTGATAGCAGCACTGGCTATTGCCTACGCCATTCACAGCGTATAATAGTTCCGCTCTCGTGGGCGTGTCAACACAAAAGTTAAGCCTCATCCTACAAAAGGACAAGACTTGCATCGCGAAGTCATTCGACTGACCAGGTTCCCGGACAGAAATTTTCTCGAGCTCTACTTACCGGTCGCGCTGTCATCTTGTAGAACGGCCAAAGGGACTATTACGTGTCGCCAGTGGTCGGAAGATTGGGGTCAGTTGACCACGCACCTTTGCCTTTTTATAAGGAACGGAACGAATTGGCTGGCGGGGAGAATCAGCATGAGAGATCAGTAAAAGAGAATCACTTCTGCGCTGCGCGTGACAACAGTGAAAGCGTGCCTCATATTCGATCAAAAACACGGGACGCGCGAATTCAGACCAACTCCCATCAGTAACCTTCCGCTTATTCTGATCCAGTTGTAGCAACGTTCCAGGTGGTAGAAGCGGCCACATCATCAAATCCTCAAACCCTATAATTACCAACGGTCCTCGTTCCCAGTCAATCTCCTGCATCAGCAATAATGGCACGTTACTCCATGCCATCAGCAGACGATGAGTAGCACTGCCAGAATCCCTTAATAAGGCGGTTAATTGTAGTTTTTCAGTGGGTGAGGTATCGGCCACGTTCCACCCCAACTCAGTTACTCATTCAGTTGCTCTTTGATTCACAATAACAAACGTGAAAGGTCGTTACTTATGGGTTGTTATTTCGTTCATGATCCGGAACACGAAACAGCCTAAACTGGAATCGTGAAGCATTTACTAGGACCGTTCGTTCACGGTTTACAACAATCTGATAATGCTTCTCGCGCTTCCCTTCTCCTCGTCCCGTATTACGAACGACGACGGACGCTGTCCACCAATAGCTCATTCACTCCTGCGTCTCGCCGATAAAGAGTGCGTGGGCTTTCCCGGCAACCTGTTGGGTAGATTCAATTCATCATCGACAATCACATCGAGACATACCCCCGCAAGATGCGCATATCGCAAAAGAATGGGTAACGGTGGCTGACTGCCACCGAGTTCATAGCTCGAAATAGAGCTACGAAATTTTTCATCAGCGAGTCCCAGCTTTCGCAGCATCTGATTCTGTGACAAACCAAGACCGACGCGAATTTGTAAAAGCTTCTCGGTCAGCCGTCCCGGCTTCGAACGCGCGTACCTCGCCATCAGGAGTTTCCTCCCGAGCGATCGCTCTCAATTAATTCAATCTTGCTTCTGTTCAGGAATCTGACTAGACTGCTGGACAGGAATCTGTCTAGGTAAGTGTGAGTATTTGAAATCGCCGGGAACCTTCTCCTGATAGGTTCCACGACGAGACCTCTCATTTGTGATGTGAGGTGACGCTGCGCATGCGTCTACTTTCGTCTCTACTAACGCTCGATTCCCAAAGAACCTTTGCGAACAAGAAGTGTCAGGTCCTCTGATTTTAACATAGGCCGTCGCCGAGTGAGGTCGCAACCTCTTATCAGAAAGACGCATTAGTTACATACGGGCACGTTGATCAACAGATGCTTGAACCAGACAGGCTATCCCCTCGCTCGGAAACGAGAGAAGAGGTCTTCACCAAGCGTTACGCGCAGTTGCTTGCCTGGGCGCTGCGGCTCACCAACCAACACCGCGCGTCGGCGGAAGATCTCGTGCAGGATGCTTTCATTCAATTTACGCGCGGACGAACCAACCTGGCCGAAATTGAAAACGTCGATGGCTATCTGCATCGCATGCTGCGAAACATGAATCTGTCTCGCTTGAGTCGGGTTACCGAGCAGATACAGGGAAAGACTATTTCAATTGCTGAGCAGGAATTACTACAACTCAACTCACAAACGGTAGAACTCCAGCGGCGCCTACAATTTCATGAAGACCTCCAACGAATTTGCCAGTACGCCTGCAGCAGAAAGGAAACATCACGGGCGGGTAGTGTCCTGATTCTGAGGTTCTTTTTTGAATACACGCCAAGTGAAATTGCGCAGGTGCTGTGTTCCTCGCGACATTGCGTCGATCAGTGGCAGAGATTTGCGAGACGCGAAGTAAAACTCTATCTGGAAGATCCGGAACGACTGAAATTTGTTAGGTCGCAGGCACAAGTCTCACTACCAAAAATCCAACTATTTGATGCCAGGGACTCTCTGCCAGATCAACTTCGTCATCTCATTTTTTCTGCCCGTACCGGCGAATGTATAAAGTCAGACGAGTTGGAAGACATTTATCGGCTCCGACGAGAAAATGCGTTAACGAGTGCGAGGCTAGGCCACATCGCAAGTTGTCCGAAGTGCCTCGATGAAGTGAATCGAATTCTCAGTCTTCCATCGCTCGCTGAACGCTACACACCCGGATCCGGAGATCATCAGAGAAGACCACCAGCTAATCGGGGCGGCGGTTCCAGCGGGGACTCCGGCAATGGCCCAACCGGCCTTTCAACAAAATTCCGGCAACGGCTGGAGGAGGTTGTTAACCATAAACCAAAAGAGTTGCGTATCAGCGTGAATAGCATTCCAGTTGGTTCAATTGCCATCAATGCGGACAGCAGCGAACTAATGCTAAATCTCGGAGCTGATAACCAGATCGACTCCATCGATATACGGAGCGAAGAAGACACGCGGCTACTGTTCTTCAGCCCAGCTGAAAAATACAACGACTTACTCGAGCAGTGGGCAGAGATCGAGTTGAGCGATGATCGAACCCTGGCAGCTTGCGTGTCTACGGATAACGGAACGAAAACGCTGCGGATCTCCTACACAATTGCGCCGCTCATCGAGGTTAGACCCGAATTCATTACTGCTCAGGCTGGTTGTGGCCGATCTGAACGACCCGAGGGTTTTAGTTTCATTTCAGCACGTTTATTGGAAGTAATCGCGAGCTTGAAAAGAAACGCATGGTGGATGAACCCCGTGCTCGTTGCACTCTCGTTAGTATTACTTGTAGTTGCAGCGGCTCTCTTCTTCAAAGCACGCCCAGATAGCAGTTTGCTCGACGAGTCGCGGCTACGTGAAGAGACTTCCGCTCTGGCTGGTAAAGTAATCACTTATCAAGTTGTCCAGCTCGAAGAACTAAACAGCCGAGGTGTGGTCACTGCCAAACGGAGGGTGGAAACGTGGCGCGATCGTTTGAGGAATCGTCGTGCGCGTCTGGTTTACGACGAGGCGCAGTTACTCATCGGTGGTACGTGGGAAGATAATGATGGTTCACGCACCATCTATCACCATGGATCCGGGTTAGTCCGCGAGAAGAGAGGCCCTGCTGAATTGTCTTTCGACGACCCATGGCTATTGGATGTAACCACCACCCAATTTCAATCAATTATTGGATCAGTCGCAAAGAACCTTCAGATCTCCGAGTCAGATTCTACTTACACTGTTCGGTGGAATGCAGATCACGTAGCGAGATTAGTTGGCAGCTCAAGATTGCTAGCAGCCACGCTAACATTAACGAAACCGCAACTCCATGCAGTGGCGCAGTTCTATACGCTCGAGAGTGCCGGCGAAATACGTGAATATCACTTCACAGAAGAGAAGTTTCAGACTTTTGATGATCGAGATATTGCACCAGATGTGTTTAGTCCCGAGGCGATTGTGAGCTCAACGATACCGGAAGCCACTAAGCAACCGGGTCGCAAGGAATCGACACACAACTCGTCTATGCCTTCATTGCACTCAGGCGTCGCATCCCTGGAACTCGAAATCGAGGTTGCGTACTTGCTGGACAAGGCAAAGGGGGACCGAAATGAGCAAATTTCCTTCACACGCATGGCCAGCGGCTGCCTGCAGATTACAGGTGTTGTAGATACCGAAGAACGAAAAGCGGAAGTATTGGAGTCACTCTCTTCTGTAAGGAACAACGCTTTGGTCCAAATCCATCTCGTGACTGCATCTGAATTAACGCAATCTCAGACCAACGCTGAAACCATCCAACACGGAGCTGAAAATACTCCCGATCAGATACCCATGGATCAGGAACTCCGCGCATACTTCTCGAAGATTAACAAGGACGCAGACCTCGACGCCTCGACGCGTAATTTCGCATCACAGGTCGTTCATCACGCCTACCGTGCGCTCTTTCAGGCAATCGAACTGAAAGGTTTGACAGGTAGATTCGCGAATACTGATTTGCGCACAGTAACCCCTGAAGCACGTGCGAAATGGCAACAGTTGATCCGATCCCACGCAGTAGCGTTTGCAAATGAGACCAGGCAGTTACGCAACCAACTCCAGCCTGTGTTCTTCGCGGGCAATTTTGAACAATCTGTCGAGGATACAGATCCGATTCGTGATGATCAGGAACTCGCGAGCGCAGTCGAAAGACTTAACCAACTGACTCTTTTTAACAATCAAACTATTCGAGCAGCCTTTACTATCTCTTCTCACGGTGAAAGTTCGACCGCTAAATCAAAGCAATTCTGGCGGACTTTGATCGATGCTGAGCAACTTGCTGTTCATATTAAAGCTTACAGCGAGTGAGGTATCGCATGGGATTGACTATGGCGAACACTGTTTCTACCGAACTGTCCGCTTCGTAGGACTGATCTCAATGGCCCGGTGCGCGGGAGTTACCGGCAACTTCGTCGGTACATCGATCGCATCATCGACAATTACCTCGAGACAGATTCCTGCTACACGCGCATAAGCCAGCAAAACAAATAATGGCGGCTCGCGCTCATCATTTTCATAATTTGAGATGATGCCTCTCTTAAATTCTTTTGGGAGCAGCAAGTGATGCGTTATCTGATTCTGTGAAAGACCAAGCGCATTTCGGATCTGACGAAGCTTTTCTCCAATACGTCCAGGTCGCCTTCGAGAACGCGTTCCCATCAGAAAAACCCTCCTGATGAAAATCCATACTTGCGTCTAGCTGCAAATGCAGCTACTATGAATCCGCTTAATAGATTCTTATTAGCCGACATTATCCTCATGGCCCCTTGAATCAACGCGGTTCTTCCACCGTGTCCATCATAAGTGTCTGCTCCCTCCGCTTAAGTTTTTTCGTTCGTTTGTTTTAGAGCAGCTAATCGTTTGAGATTTCGGCCTCGGGAACAGTCAAGAGTATGAGCAATGAAGTTTGTGTCCGAATGCTCTCCGCAACGCCTCGCTATCAATGCGGGTCATCAGGAGATTAGAAATGCTGTTAATAGGATCGCCAGTTTTGTTTTCGCGCAACCAGATTCTACTGTTTTCAGTCTTGGTTCTTTTGATCTACCAGTCGTCACTCATCTCCGGCCTCGCTCAAAACACGACTACCCCACTCACTGGTACCGTGGTAGACCAGAACAACGCTGTACTTACGAGTGTCAACATCTCGGTCATCAGTAACGCTCTAAGTGTCATTCGAGTCTTTTCTGCCGGCACCGAAACACTCATTGGAGGATCCACCTATCTTTTAAGCAATAATCTCACCAACGTTGGTACGGCCAACTCGCCCGCAGGAACGATGCTTTTCGCTCGAGCTCTTCAGGTGTGTCTCTCAAACAGGCCATTGCCATTATCTGAAACTGATTCCGCGGCTCCCATACCCGGATCACTACCAACGGCCACCGATAGTTTCTTTGTATTCGACCCCAATCTCAAGTTGCCGCGAGTCTATCAGTGGAACGCAGCTCTTGAGCATTCGCTCGGCGTCCATCAAGTAGTAACGGCTTCGTATGGCGCCGCCATTGGCCGTGACTTACTGAGAGTTGAAGAAAGACAAAACGTAAATCCTAACCTCCTCGGCTTTTTTGGAAACTTGGTTTGACGAATTCTTAAAACCAAAAGCGAACACGAGTTCAAACGCGCGAAATTGAGTTGTGGGGGGAGGCGTATCCGGAGCCGGCTTTTGCCTCGCGAAAATCAAAGCTGGAACTTACCGGATACGCCTTCGGGCATGCAGAGTTAATGTTAGGGTGGTGTTTAAGCTTCTGCCAGATGACGCTGCCAAGACCGACCGACCCGTAAATCTTATTCTCGGCTACGTGGAGAAGAGTCGTGCCATCTTCGTCGCTGCTTGACCGAACCGCAGCTGAAATAGTGAAGGAACGGTCTCAAGCCACAGCGTTCTGCAGACGAAGATATTGAATAGTGATTTGCGCTTGTTATGCGAAGCAGACATCTCTTTACGAAATACTTGGACGTAGGACTCGAATGAGAACAAGTCATGGCCCGCACAACTACCTCGTGCTATTCGACACAACGGGTATTGAAGCTCGTTACGCGGCCGACGATTTCTGCTTCTCTTGGATACGCGAGCCGGCGAATGGTCTGCGGCGACGAGTGATGGGGAATTATCAGTAAATGACCCGCATCCACTTCGCACCAGCTACATGCGAATCCGCCACGCATCTCGACAAAGTAAATCGGTCTCTCATATTCGTTTCGCCATCCACCAGGTTGCAGTTTGGTTTGGGCCGCGTCAATGCAAACATACGAGCCCGGTCGAATCAGCGGGTACATCGTTAGATCGCTCGTGCCAATATAGCCATAACAAACATTCCCTGCCGGAGTTCGCGCAACGAGCCCAGGAGCCACTGCCTCCTCATCTCGAACCAAAGATGTTTTGTTGCCGTCAGACTTCAAGATTGAGCCCGGATAAGACATTTGCTCCTCGAAAAGCTGTGTCTTGTTGGGTTCCGCAACTGTCCGGTACTTTTCAATTTCATCGATGTCGACATCATATAACTGCACCAGATCACAGAATGCGATGTTATAAATGGCACTCAGGCTGAACAGTTTGCAGATGCCGGGCTCCGCAGAACTGTTCTCTAGTTGGACCAGCCAGCTATTGGAAATCCGAAACCTTTTGTCTCCTTTGGCTGCAGCAATTCTTTCGCTGGCACTTTCAACCTGGCGCACAGTGATCTTGTATCGATTGCGAAAGCTTTTCAGTCTCTCACCTGCGTGCATTCACCCCTCCAAATTAGAGCAGGAGCACGACTGGAAATCTTGTAAATCATGGAATCCTGTCTATAAAAGCGATCTCGTTCGCCTCCAACGGTCCACAAGAACCAATGACAGTCGATCTCGTAATTTCTGCCATTTTTGAACACATTGATTTTCAAACACGATTCATATGCTTATGTAAGGGGCATACAAAGTTCTCAGTCATTTGGAAGCCGGTTTTGCCTTCGGGGGAAAGTTGCGAGGTCACTCAAGAGAATGACATGCAATATCTCAAAGGAGCGATTCAGAAAATTTTTTGTTCGGTATTACGGAAAGCAGTATGGAGCACGTGATTGGAAGGATTAACGCCCGGCGCAATCGATGCATCGGTAGACTGCCTCAAATGCTTCTGTGGTTTGCTTCAGAGCCGGACTGTAACCATGTCGTAGCTAAGTGGGGACTTTCGACTCAGTTTGTTTTGAAAATGTCTAACCAGGCGTTTCATTGTGCTTGTGTGCATGATTCCGCACGGCGGCGACCTCATTCTGAAACAGCAAGCCAACTACTTGACCGATAACCGCAACGTCAGTCGCCGCAAACTCCTCACGCATGCGTCCGGATAGTGGATGAGGAATAAGAATAATCTTTCCGTTTGTTGTTAATTCGAGATAAGAACAAGTTATGCCGTTCGGTCCGAGCACACAATACAATTCACGTTCATTAAAACCTACGTTTTCGGAAGGTCGCACTTGCGTTAGTAGGGTATTGACTAGTACGCGAGTGCCGGGAGGGGCAACCGGTACAGCGTGGGTGTCGTGCTCACCCATAACAACATACTTAAGATGCGGTGGATAAAAGGATCCCAGGTACTCTGCCTCGAGCTTGACCCATCGTCTTACCATTCCGCTCAGAAATTGCGACTCTTTTAGCTGACTATCCTCTCGCAACACGGGGAGCGGAATCTTGCGGTGGCGCGTCACCGAGTCACCTGTTAGTTCATACGTACGTCGGCTGCGGATTCTCAATTGTTCGGCTAGCCGACGCTCAGGTGCCAAACCGATTGCGAGGTCTATCTCGTCGCGAGTGAGATGTAAAATAATTCGCAGGCTGTCCAGTTTTGCGGTGCCGGGTTGCCGAATGCTCCCATTAATGATGTTTCCCAGCGTCGACTTACCTATTCGCATATCGGAATTCTGGTTCTGCTGGGCCAGAAGATTGCTCTCGGAGACGAGTTGCTGGTAACTCAGCCCGAGTAATTGCATCGCTCTTTGAATTAAAAGACCTAGTGCTGAAACCGATTGCTTGTTCGGCTTCACCCGCTTCCGCTTTTCAGTACAGTCCTCTTCTCTGGGTATAGTAAATTCCCGATCAGAATCAAACATATCGTTATTCTCAAAATGCATCGGGCCGGCGCTGCTTAGGACTACCTGATTAGCAACCTTGCATT
>Ga0068856_100007453_pt1 | contig 10677 bp, 14 predicted proteins | sample KBSCornC62_FD_66595 | JGI IMG/M metagenome (GOLD analysis project Ga0068856, IMG submission 66595) | Corn rhizosphere microbial communities from Kellogg Biological Station, Michigan, USA - KBS Corn C6-2 | ecosystem: Host-associated > Plants > Roots > Rhizosphere > Soil ... | reverse complement strand
GCCTCGATGTCAGTTTTAGCGGAAGTCGTGATCGTCACGTCCAGCCCCCGCACGACGTCGATTGAGTCGTAGTCGATTTCGGGGAAGATCAGCTGCTCTTTGACGCCCATCGAGTAGTTGCCGCGGCCGTCGAAAGAGCGCGGGTTGAGACCGCGGAAGTCGCGGATCCGCGGCACCGCGATCGAGATCAGGCGGTCAAGAAACTCCCACATCCGGGCCCGGCGCAGCGTCACCGAGACGCCGACCGGCATCCCCTCGCGCAGCTTGAACGAGGCGACCGACTTGCGGGCGCGGCGCACGTTCGGGTGCTGGCCGGCGATCGTCGCCAACTGTTCCTGGGCGGCTTCGAAGGAGCGTTTGTCCTGTTTCTCGGTGCCGAGCCCCATGTTGAGGGTGATCTTCTCCAGGCGCGGCGCCTCCATCGGCGTCGAGTAGCCGAACCGGCTGGTCAGCGCCGGGAGGACGTCCTGCTCGTATTTGTCGCGCAGGCGCGGCGGCGGAGCGGCCTGCTGGGTCGGTGCCACGGTCGCCTCCATCAGCCGATCTCTTTTCCTGACCGCTTCGCGTAGCGGACCCGCTTGCCGCCTTTGTCGACGCGGACGCCGACCCGGGTCGGTTTATTGTCTTTGGGATCGAGCAGCATCACGTTGGAGACGTCGATCGGGCCCTCCTTCTCGATGATGCCGCCGGCCTGGGCGTTTTTGAGGTCGCCCTGGGAGCGCGGCCGTTCGGCGCGCTTGACCATGTTCAGGCCCTCGACGTAGACGCGGCGCTTTTTCGGGTCGGTGCGGACGACGCGGCCTTTCTTGCCGGCATCCTTGCCGCTGGTCAGCAGGACCTGGTCGTCGGTGCGGATGCGCATCCTCTTCGCCATCGCTACAGGACCTCCGGCGCCAGCGAGATGATTTTCATGAAGTTGCGATCCCGCAGTTCGCGCGCGACGGGTCCGAAGATGCGGGTCCCGCGCGGGTTGTTGCTGGCCGGGTCGATCAGCACCGCGGCGTTCTCGTCGAAGGAGATGTAGGTGCCGTCGGGCCGGCTGAGCGGCTTGCGGGTGCGGACGACGACGGCCTGCACGACCTCGCCCTTGCGGACGCCGCCCTGCGGGCTGGCCGATTTGACGGTCGCGGTGATGACGTCGCCGACGCTCGCGTAGCGGCGATGCGAGCCGCCTTTGACGCGGATGCAGAGGATCTCGCGCGCGCCCGAGTTGTCAGCGACCTTGAGTCTCGACTCCTGCTGGATCATCGTGCTTTCTCCACCACGTCGACCAGGCGCCAGCGCTTGGTCTTGGAGAGCGGCCGGGTCTCGACCACGCGGACGACATCGCCCTCGCCGGCCTCGTTGCGCTCGTCGTGGGCGTGCAGCTTGGTCGAGCTGCGGACGATCTTCTCGTAGGTGCGGTGACGACGGGCGATGTCGATGCGGACGGTGATCGACTTGTCGCCTTTGCTGGAGACGACGATCCCCTGGCGCACCTTGGCCCGGTTCGATTCCCGCTCCCCCGGAGGCGTCCCCGTCCCGGGGGTACGGCCGGCTTTGACAGCGGCGCGCTGTTTGCGCCGCAGCTCAGCCTTGCGCTTACGCTCCACGGCCCGTTCGGCTTTCCGTTCCTCCGGGGTGGACGCCCTAGCCTTTCGCGGCCGGCGCGATTTCTGCAGCCGACGCCGCTCCTTCCAGGGAAGGTCGTCTTCGGGGTTCGGCTCGGCGGGCGCCTCTTCGGCGGCAGGGGCATCGCCTCCGTCCTCAGCGGGCGCCTCCTCGGCCTCGGACGCGGGAGCCTCGTCGGCAGGGGTCTCCTCCGCGGGAGTCTCCTCAGCCGCGGGTGCCTCCTCGGCCTGAGGGGTCTCCTCGGCCTGGGGCTCCTCGGTCGTCTCGTCTTTTTTCTGCTCGTCGTCGCTCATATCCGTCGCGTCTCTTTCTCCACGTCGATGCCTCGTGCCTTGGCCACCGTCAGCAGGCGCGCGATGTCCTTCTTCGCGGCACCGAGGCGGGCGGTGTTCTCGAGCTCTCCGGTGGCGTGCCGGAAGCGGAGGTTGAAGGCCTCCTGCTTGGCGTCGATCAGTTTCGCCACCAGCTCGTCGTCTTTGAGGTTATGCACCTCGGAGGCCTTCATCACTCCCCGGCCCCCTCGCGCATGACGAATTTGGTTTTCACCGGGAGCTTGTGCCCGGCCAGGCGCAGCGCTTCGCGCGCCAGATCCTCCGGCACGCCGGCCAGCTCGAACATGACCTTGCCCGGCTTGACCACGGCGACCCAGCCCTCCGGATTGCCCTTGCCGGAGCCCATCCGCGTCTCGGCGGGCTTCTTCGTGTAGGGCTTGTCGGGAAAGACGTTGATCCAGACCTTGCCGCCACGTTTGATCTTGCGGGTCATCGCCACACGGGCGGCCTCGATCTGGCGGTTGGTGATCCAGCCGCGCTCGAGCGCCTTGATCCCGTACTCGCCGAAGGCGACGGTGCTGCCGCCCTTGGTGTTGCCTCGCATCCGACCGCGGAACTGTTTGCGGTGCTTGACCCGTTTCGGCATCAGCATCAGCGACCACCTCCCCGCTGGCCGCCGCGTCCGCCGCCGCCGGGCCCACGCCCGCCGCCACCGCCGCGTCCACCGCGATCTCCACCCGGCCCGCGTCCGCCGCCACCGCGTCCGCCGCGGTCGCCACCGGGGCCACGCCCGCGTCCGCCGCCGCGATCGTCGCGCCGGCCACCGCCACGGCCGCTCTCGGGAGCAGCGGCACCGTCGCCGGAGATGAGGTCGGAACGGAAGCCCTCGGGCATCACCTCGCCCTTGTTGATCCAGCATTTGACGCCGATCCGGCCGGTCGTCGTGCGGGCCTCGAAGAAGCCGTAGTCGATGTCGGCGCGCAGCGTGTGCAGGGGCACCCGGCCGTCGGAATACTGTTCGGTCCGCGCCATCTCAGCGCCGCCGAGGCGGCCGGAGACCTGGACCTTGACGCCCTTGGCACCGGAACGCATCGCCGAGGTCAGCGCGCGTTTCATCGCCCGCCGGAAGGCGACGCGGTTCTGCAGCTGCTCGGCGATCGACTGGGCGACCAGTTTGGCGTCGAGCTCGGGACGCTTGACCTCGCGGATGTTCACTTTCACCGGGCTGCCGGTGAGCTTGTGGAGATCCTTGCGCAGGGCGTCGACTTCGCTGCCGGACTTGCCGATCACGATCCCCGGCCGCGCCGTGTGGATGTCGACCGCGACCTCGCCTCGGCGCTCGATCGTGATGCTCGAGAGCCCCGCGTGGGAAAGCTTGTTTTCGATGTGGTCCCGGATCTGCAGGTCTTCCTGGAGCACGTCGGCAAAGTTTTTGTCCTCGTACCAGTTCGACTTCCAGTCGTGGATGTAGCCGACGCGGAAACCCTCGGGGTGGATCTTCTGTCCCATGCTTAGTCCTCCACCGGGGTCAGGGCCACACGGATGTGGCTGGTTCGCTTGTTGATCGGGGTGGCGCGCCCCATCGCCCGCGGACGGAAGCGGCGCAGGGTCGGCCCCTCGTCGACCGTGATCGAGGCGATGCGCATCTCGTCTCCGATCAGGTCGTGGTTGTTTTCCGCGTTGGCTGCCGCGGAGTTGATCAGCTTGTGGATCGGGTGGGCGGCGCCGCGGGGCGAGAACTGCAGCAGCGCCCGGGCGCTCTCGATGTGCATGCCGCGCACCTGGTCGGCGATCAGCCGCGCCTTGCGGGGGGCGATCCGCACGTAGCGGGCGCTGGCTTTGACGACGGGCGGCGCAGCCGGAGCTTTGGCGGCTTTTTTCGAGCTTTTCGCCGGCTCTTTTTTGGCTTTCGAAGCTTTTTTGGCGCTGGTTTTGGACTCTTTTTTAGCCGCGGCTTTTTTGGTCTCTTTGGCTTTGGCTTTCGAGGCTTTGCCTTTGGCCTCTTTTTTGGCTTTCGGCTCTTTTTTCGCAGGCCCGGCGGTCTTGGCGCCTTTGGCCGCTTTGGCGTTGTCTTTTTTCGCCGCTTTTTTAGCCTCGGCTTTTTCGCCTTTGGCTTTCGCCCCGTCGGCTTTTTTCGTCGTTTTTTTGTCGTCGGCCATCGCTAGTCCTTACCGCCGTGCGAGCGGAACGTGCGGGTCGGGGCGAACTCGCCGAGCTTGTGCCCGACCATCGACTCCGAGATGAAGACCGGCACATGTTTTTTGCCGTCGTGGACGGCGATCGTGTGCCCGACCATCTCCGGGAAGATCGTCGAGGTCCGCGACCAGGTTTTCACCATCTGTTTTTTGTTGGCCTCGTTCAGCGCCGCGATCCGCCCCATCAGGCGCTCTTCGACCCACGGGCCCTTTTTCGTCGAACGTCCCATCTAGCGATGCCTCCTTCCGGCGCAGTGCGCCTCAGCCGAGCGAAAACCAAGCTGGGCGAGGACGCAGGGTGCAGCCTTTGGTGGAGCCAAAGGCAAACCCGAGGACGAAGATCCAGCGCCGGCTTGCAGCCGGCTGAGGTGTGCTGCGTTGGGAGGAGTCATCGCCTCAACGGCCCTTCTTCTTGCCGCGGCGTCGGCCGCGAACGATGTAGCGGTCGGACTGCTTGCCCTTCTTGCGGGTGCGGTAGCCGAGCGTCGGTTTGCCCCACGGGGTGACCGGGTGGCCGCCGGGGGTGTGGTGCGCCTCGCCGCCGCCGTGCGGGTGGTCGACGGGGTTCATCGCGACGCCGCGGCTCTGCGGGCGCTTGCCCTTGTGGCGGCTGCGGCCGGCCTTGCCCACCTTCATGTTCTGGTGCTCGGCGTTGGAGAGGACACCGATGCTGGCGCGGCACTCGGCCCGGACCAACCGCATCTCCGAGGACGGCAGCCGCAGGGTGACCATCTCCCCCTCCTTCGCCACCAGCTGGATCGAGGTGCCGGCAGAGCGGCCGAGCTTGCCGCCCTGGCCCGGGATCAGCTCGACGTTGTGGACGATCGTGCCGGTCGGCATCTGGCCCAGCGCCATCGCGTGGCCGGGTTTGATGTCGGCGTCGGGGCCGGACTTGACGGTGTCGCCGACGTTCAGCTGCGCCGGGGCGAGGATGTAGTCCTTGTAGCCGTCGGCGTAGTGCAGGAGGGCGATGTAGCAGGTGCGGTTGGGGTCGTACTCGATCGAGGCGACCTTCGCCGGCACGCCGTCCTTGAGGCGCTTGAAGTCGATCTTGCGGTAGCGCCGCTTGGCGCCGCCGCCGCGGTGGCGGGCGGTGACCCGGCCGTTGACGTTGCGGCCGCCGGACTTTTTCAGCCCCTCGGTCAGCTTCCGCTCCGGCTCGGACGCGGTCACCTGCTCGCGCAGGGGATAGGTCGCGAAGCGGCGGCCGGGGCTGGTCGGTTTGGTTTTGCGGTTCGGCATCTCTAGATCTCCTAGGCGGTCTCGGCGCCCTCGAACAACTCGATCCGCTCACCCGGGGCGAGCTGGACGATCGCCTTCTTCCAGGCTCGGGTCTTGCCTTTGGTCAGGCCGCGGCGCTTCGGCTTCGCGCGCACCTTGGCGGTGCGGACGCCGGCGACGTCGACGTCGAAGACCTCTTCCACCGCCTGGGCGATCTGCGTCTTGTGAGCGCGGTCGTCGACCCGGAAGGTGTACTTGCCCTCGGCGATCAGGGCGTAGCTCTTCTCCGAGATCACCGGGCGGATGAGGATCGAGCGAGCGTCCATCAGCCGAGCCTCTCCTTCAACGCTTCGAGCGCGGTCTCGGAGATGACGACGGAGGCGGCGCCGATCACGTCGGCGACCCCGGCGGCGCCCACCTCGAGCACCTGGGTCCGCCTCAGGTTGCGGAAGCTCTTCATCGCCCCGACCTCCTCGGCGGTGACGATCACCAGCAGCGAGCCCTTGGCGCCCCATTTCTCCAGCGCTTGGGCAGCGGTTTTCGTCGAGGGGGTGTCGAAGGTGGATGCGTCGAGGACGGCAACCGAGCCGCGCTCGGCGTGGACCGAGAGGGCCGAGCGCATCGCCCGCCGGCGCGCTTTGCGGTTGACCTTGACCGTGTACTTGCGCGGCTTCGGGCCGAACGCGACGCCGCCGCCGAAGCGGTTGGGGACGCCGAGCGTGCCGACGCGGGCGCGGCCGGTGCCCTTCTGGCGCCAGGCCTTGGCGGTGGTGAAGGCGACCTCGCCGCGGGTCAGGGTCGAGGCGGTGCCGCGGCGGCGCGAGTTGAGGTCGGCGCGCGCGGCCTCGTGCACCAGCGACTGGTGGAAGGGCTCGGCGAAGAGCTCTTTCGGCAGGTCGGCTTTGGTGGTTTTCCCGAGCACGGTCGCTTTAGCCATCGGTCCTCACCTCGACGATCGCGTTTCGCGAGCCCGGCACCGAGCCTTTGATCAGCAGCAGGTTGCGGTCGGCATCGACGTCGGCGATTTCCAGGCCCTTCTGGGTGACGCGCTTGTTGCCCATCTGCCCCGGCATCCGCATGCCTTTGAAGACGCGGGCGGGGAAGGCGCTGGCCCCGATCGAGCCGGGGGCGCGGACGTTGTGGGAGCCGTGACTGACCGGGCCGCGGCTGAAGTTGTGGCGCTTGATCCCGCCCTGGAATCCCTTGCCGATCGAGATCCCGGCGACCTTGACCTTCTGGCCGGGCTCGAAGCCGGCGACGGTGACGTCGTCGCCCACCTTCGGGCCCTCCTCGGCGCCGAGGTCCTCGTCGCGGAACTCGACCAGGTGGCGCGACGGCGCCGCCCCGGCCTTTTTCAGGTGGCCTTCCTCGGCCTTGGTCAGCTTGCCCTGCTTGACCTCGCCGAAGGCGAGCTGCACCGCTTTGTAGCCGTCACGGTCGGCGTCGCGAACCGCGGTCACCTTGCAGGGACCGGCCTCGATCACGGTGACCGGAACGACGCTGCCGTCCTCTCTGAAGACCTGCGTCATACCGAGCTTCTTGCCGAGAATCGCCGCCATCGCAACCGGTTACAGCTTGATCTCGATGTCGACGCCGGCCGGGAGCGAGTCCAGGCGCTGCAGCGAGTCGACGGTTTTCGGCGAGGGCTGGAGGATGTCGATCAGCCGCTTGTGGGTGCGGATCTCGAAGTGCTCGCGCGAGTCCTTGTCCTTGAACGGCGAGCGGATCACGCAGTAGACGTTTTTCTCGGTCGGCAGCGGCACCGGACCGGAGACGCTGGCGCCGGTGCGCTCGGCGGTCTCGACGATCTCTTTGGCAGCCCGATCGATGGCGTCGTGGTCGTACGCCTTCAGTCGGATCCGGATTTTCTGTGCCGCGATGGTGGCCACTTCGGTGCTGTCTCTTTCTTCTCGTGCTTCGCTTACCGCGCAAAGAGGGCGGGGCCCCTTTTGATGGGGCGCCGCCCCGGTCGTATGTCCTTGCAGTTGTCAAACCCGCCCAGAGGCGGGGTTGGGGCGGGTGGAGGCCCGCCCCGGGGAGTCGCTACTCGACGATCTCGGCGACGACCCCCGAGCCGACGGTGCGGCCACCCTCGCGGATGGCGAACCGCAGGCCCTGGTCCATGGCGATCGGCTGGATCAGCTCGATCGTCATCTCGACGTTGTCGCCCGGCATCACCATCTCGGTCCCCTCGGGGAGGTTGGCGATCCCGGTCACGTCGGTGGTCCGGAAGTAGAACTGAGGCCGGTACCCGGAGAAGAACGGGGTGTGACGGCCGCCCTCCTCCTTCTTCAGGCAGTAGACCTCGGCTTTGAACTTGGTGTGCGGCGTGATCGAGCCCGGCTTGCAGAGGACCTGGCCGCGCTCGATCTCCTCGCGCTTGGTGCCGCGCAGGAGGCAGCCGACGTTGTCGCCCGCCTGACCCTCGTCGAGGATCTTGCGGAACATCTCGACCCCGGTGACGGTGGTTTTGCTCGTCTCCGGGTGGATGCCGACGATTTCGACCTCGTCGCCGGTGTTGACGACGCCCTGCTCGATGCGGCCGGTGGCGACGGTGCCGCGGCCGGTGATCGAGAAGATGTCCTCGATCGGCATCAGGAACGGCTTGTCGAGCTCGCGAACCGGCTCCGGGATGTAGGAGTCGAGGGCCGCGGCCAGCTCGAAGACGGCTTTCTGGGCCTCCTCGTCGCCTTCCAGCGCCTTCAGCGCCGAGCCTTTGATGATCGGCGTCTCGTCGCCCGGGAAGTCGTACTCGTCGAGGAGTTCCTTGACCTCCTCCTCGACCAGCTCGACCAGTTCCTCGTCGTCGACCTGATCGATCTTGTTGAGGAAGACGACGACGTGCGGGACGTTGACCTGGCGGGCGAGCAGGATGTGCTCGCGGGTCTGCGGCATGACCCCGTCGGCAGCGGAGACGACCAGGATCGCGCCGTCCATCTGCGCCGCGCCGGTGATCATGTTCTTGACGTAGTCGGCGTGGCCCGGGCAATCGACGTGGGCGTAGTGCCGGTTCTCGGTCTGGTACTCGACGTGGGAGGTCGCGATCGTGATGCCGCGTTCCTTCTCCTCCGGAGCGTTGTCGATCTCTTCGAAGCTGTGTGCTTCGGCACCGCCCACGGTGGAGAGCGTTTTCGTGATCGCAGCCGTCAGCGTCGTCTTCCCGTGGTCGATGTGACCGATGGTGCCGACGTTGACATGCGGCTTATCGCGCTCGAATTTCTCCTTCGACATTCTCTCCGTTTGCCTTTCGAAGTTGTTTTTTCTGTCTGTTCTGGTTGCTTGAGTCTTGTGGGCGGCTCGTTCGCGGCAGCCTCTCGCTGCCTGCGGGCAACCCGGGAAATATAGCCAGGTTCAGCGCCGGTCTGCGGTCGGGCTCATGATGCTGCACCCACCGGGTCGCCCGAACGGTGCTCGACGATCTCCTCGGCGATGTTCGAGGGGACCTCTTCGTAGCGCTCGAACTGCATCGTGTAGGTAGCCCGGCCCTGGGTCATCGACCGCAGTTCGGTCGCGTAGCCGAACATCTCGCCGAGCGGGACGTAAGCCTGTACCGCGAGAGCGTTGCCGCGCTGATCCTGGCCCTGGACTTTGCCGCGGCGCCGGGAGAGGTCGCCGATCACGTCGCCGAGGAAGTCCTCGGGGGTGACGACCTCGACCGCCATCACCGGCTCGAGCAGGACCGGGTTGGCCTTCTTGGCGCCTTCCTGGATCGCCATCGAACCGGCGATTTTGAAGGCCATCTCCGAGGAGTCGACGTCGTGGTAGGAGCCGTCGACGAGTTCGGCTTTGACGTCGACCATCGGGTAGCCCGCCTTGACGCCGTTCTCCAGCGCCTCGCGCATCCCCTGCTCGGCCGGGCCGATGAATTCTCCTGGGATGACGCCGCCCTTGATTTTGTTCTCGAAGACGAAGCCCTCGCCGGGAGCCGGCTCGAGGTTGATGACGACGTGGCCGAACTGGCCGCGACCGCCGGTCTGGCGCACGAAGCGGGACTCGACCTTCTCGACCCGCTTGCGGATCGTCTCGCGGTAGGCCACCTGCGGCTTGCCGACGTTTGCCTCGACTTTGAACTCGCGCAGCATCCTGTCGACGATCACCTCGAGGTGGAGCTCGCCCATCCCGTGGATCAGGGTCTGGCCGGTTTCCTCGTCGCTTTCGATCCGGAAGGTCGGGTCCTCCTCGCCCAGGCGCTGCAGGGCGTTGCCCATCTTCTCCTGGTCGGCTTTGGTTTTCGGCTCGATCGCGACCGCGATCACCGTCTCCGGGAATTCGATGCTCTCCAGCGCGATCGGCGCGTCCGGAGCGGCAAGGGTGTCGCCGGTGCCCGTTTCCTTGAGCCCGACGCCGGCGCAGATGTCGCCGGCGTAGGTCTCGTCGATCTCCTCGCGGCTGTTGGCGTGCATCATCAGCAGCCGGCCGATGCGCTCGGTCTTGCCGGTTTTGACGTTGAGGACGCGGCCGCCTTTCTCGAGCTTGCCCGAGTAGACGCGAAAGTAGGTGAGCTTGCCGACATAGGGGTCGGACATGACCTTGAAGGCGAGGGCGGAGAACGGCGCGCTGTCGCTTGCTTCACGCGTGGCCTCGGTGTCCTCTGCCTGGCCCTTGCTCGCCGGGATGACGCCGGTCACGGGCGGCACCTCCAGGGGCGACGGGAGCAGTTCGACGATCGAGTCCAGCAACGGCTGCACGCCCTTGTTCTTGAACGAGGTGCCGCAGAGGACGGGGGTGATCTTGGTGGAGAGCGTCGCCGCATGGAGGGAGGAGATCAGCTTCTCCTCGGGGATCTCTTCCTCGCCGAGGAAGGCTTCCATCAGCTCTTCGTCGAAGTCGGCGCAGGCTTCGATCAGCGCCGTGCGGTATTCCTCGGCCTGATCCTGAAGATCCTCGGGGATCTCGATTTCCTCGTAGGCGGCACCGAGCTCGTCGGTCCAGACCAGGCCTTTCATCTTCACCAGGTCGACGACGCCTTTGAAGTTCTCCTCGGCCCCGATCGGCAGCTGGATCGGCAGCGGATTGGCGCCGAGCCGGTCGGTCATCGTCTGCACGGAGTAGAAGAAGTCGGCGCCGGTGCGGTCCATCTTGTTGATGTAGGCGAAGCGGGGAACGCCGTACTTGTCGGCCTGGCGCCAGACCGTCTCCGACTGCGGCTCGACACCGGCGACGGCGTCGAAGACGGCGATCGCGCCGTCGAGCACGCGCAGCGAGCGCTCGACCTCGACCGTGAAGTCGACGTGGCCGGGCGTGTCGATGATGTTGATGCGGTGGTCCTTCCACTCGCAGGCGGTCGCAGCCGAGGTGATCGTGATCCCTCGCTCCTGCTCCTGTTCCATCCAGTCCATGACGGCAGCGCCCTCGTGGACCTCGCCCATTTTGTGGGT
>Ga0068856_100007451_pt1 | contig 10678 bp, 6 predicted proteins | sample KBSCornC62_FD_66595 | JGI IMG/M metagenome (GOLD analysis project Ga0068856, IMG submission 66595) | Corn rhizosphere microbial communities from Kellogg Biological Station, Michigan, USA - KBS Corn C6-2 | ecosystem: Host-associated > Plants > Roots > Rhizosphere > Soil ... | reverse complement strand
TTTCTGCGACAGCCAGAAGGCTACGATCATCGGAGAACTCAACGAAGTTACGATCATCCACTCCTACGAAACGCTTTTGACATACGTTCTGGACAATCAGGCACTGCTTTCCAACGGTATGATTCACCAGTTCAGCCTATTGCTCGGCGAAACAGTTCGCTTCTTCCGGCCGGCCGATTCGACCAAAATACAAAACACGTTCGATTACTGGGATTCCGTATTGACGCAGGCCGCTAATCTCAAGGTAGAACTACTGCATCTAAACGATGCACAGGATAATGCGGGTGGCGTCAAACAACTCACCGATTTTCTAGGCGACGTAAATGCCAATCCACCCACGCAGGGCACACTCCAGAACACGTATAACGCCGAATTGCAGTTGATGTTTCCTGCCGTTCCGCTGAACACCGTGATCAACACCAAGGATCGCATGATGTGGGCAACAAACTACCCCCGCACCGACCTCGACTGGTGCTCCGGGCAAGGCCCAGGATATGGCGAGTTTGCGCCGTATCCGGCCACTGAGGAATTCATCTATATCTACAACGGAAAAACGGGTTGGTCCTCTCCGGACCTGTCCTTCACACAAACGCTAATTGACGGATGGACTGGAGCAAGCCCCTCGGATTGGCTGATTAATCAGACAAAAGCGGAGGCGCCCGATTCACCAACCAGCCCGGGCTTTCCCAATGTTGTGAACCTCTGTGTTCCCGGAGGGTGGGTTTGGACGCAAACCTGGACAGGACACGACTCCGGTAACAACCAGGTCTTCTACATCGTAGATTTAGCAACGGGCGCCGTGAACAGTAACGACGGAATAGCGGCACCCCAGTGCGATTACCAACATCTCGAGACATGCTGGGTCTACAACATTCCATTCCGGTGGCAGATCATAGCGCGCGGTCTGGAACGAGGGGAACAGTATTACTGGTATCAGTAGCCGAGGTAGACGGCAAGGTCCTCTGCCCACGTCCGCGCTATCTGGAGTTAAAGTTTTCGGCCAGCATTACGTTGCGATTGTCGCGATCCAGGTGCACATATAGGAGTGCCGTTTCGTCACGTGATACGGCGAGTGCCCCTGGCCCGGCAGTAACCAGTTTGCCGACCACACCCACGCGGATCGTTTTTTTCGTTGCGAAATTAAAGAACCGGACCGCCGCATTCTTATCGAAGGCTTCACTGTTTGGAACGAAATAGATTCCTCGCGGTGCTAATGCCCAGTGCCGGAAGTGCCCGGCTTCCGACAGTTCGGGAACCGGCGCTTCATTTCCATTGCCGAGGTCTACTCTCCAAATTCCGGAATTGTTGTCGTCTTTTGAGGAGTAGAGATACTTGCCGTCCGCGGATTCGAAGCCTTCGAAGGCGCCCTTGCGCGTAACCCGGATGGCATCCCCGCCCTGCCAAGGCCGCTTCCAGATTTGGCCATCCGAGCGGGAGTGGTAATAGATCCAGCGGCCATCCTGTGACCAGCTAGGAACGTCGGCACCGCCTGCATTGTTGGCAACGCGGCGCGGCTCGCCTCCCGATGCACGCACCACCCAGATGTCGGGCTTGGAGGACGGCGGGCGTAAATCGAAAACGATCCATCTTCCGTCCGGTGACCAGCGCGGCGTACCGGCATGCCCGTCGAGGAATGTTAGTCGCCGGAGACCGGAGCCGTCGCGGTTGCCGATCCATATATCGGTTGAGCCGGAGCGCTCGGACGCAAATGCGATCGACTCTCCGCCGGGTGAAAACTGCGGCGTGTCTTCGCGCATCGTAGAAGCGATCAACTGAACATTCTGGCTGGCGGCGGCTCTCCGTCCGGTTGCGACATGCCGAAGAGAAAGCTGCCAAATGCTGTGCTCAAAATTCCAGCGCACATAGGCCAGACGGTTACCGCGGATAGTGATGTCACTGATATCCGGCCCTAACGCCCGGGCGGCGGCAGGCTGTGTGATGGCGCCGCTCGAAACGTCCACCTCGGCTAATTTCCCAAACCAGGAGTACGCCAGCGAGCGGCCGTTTGCTGTCCAGGTGAGGCCGGGCCAGGAGGCGCGTGCCGGAAGTGCGCGTAAGGCTTCGCGGCCGCTGCCAATCACTACAATTTCCACATCATTCCGCTTGAACGCGAGCCGCTTGCCGCTGGGGTCGTACTGCGGGCAGCAATCGCTCTGACCGGAACCCGGAAACGATCGCTGGCGGAGGCTCCGATCGAGCAGAGACAGCTCGAAGATGGCGCCTTCATTTGTTCCATTGAGGCGGGTGAACGCGAGAGTGCGGCCGTCCGGACTCCAAGCCAGCCGTCCGGTGCTGAGAACGGATTCCACGCCAAAATCTGTTTCGGCTCCGCCCAAGGCGGGAATGGATAGAATACGCGCGAAGCGGTTACCGGTCCCCATTCGTAGAAAGGCAATCCTGGTTGCGCTTGGATCCCAAACAGGAGAGCGGTCGGCGAAATCGGCAGAAACTGTTGTGAGCCGCAGCGGATCGGTTGAACCGATCAGTTGCACATACACTTCTAATGGGCTCAAGCCTGTTTTTCCCTGTCCCACGAATGCGATGGCTTTGCCGTCGGGCGAAATGGCAGGGTGTTCCTGGTAGCCCGGATAGAACGTAAACGGAACAAGTTTCAGCGCCTCTGGTTCCGCCGGTGTGCCACTCTTGTTTACGAAAAAGATGGCTGTTGCAGTTGCCGCCGCGAGAGCCAGCGCCGCGACTGGACGCAACCATTTACGCGAGCGAGCGGCCGGCAGTTGGGAAACGCTTTTGGACGCGCCGCTTAGCCGCTCGAGTTCGGCAATCAACTCGCCCGCCGTTTGATACCGCTTGGCCGGATCTTTCGCAAGCGCCTTATGCAGCACGGAGACCATTCCGGATGGCGCCACTTTTCGGATAGGGGAGAGATCGACTGGTGCGGGACCGGCTATGGCCGCCAGAATTTCACGCACCGATTCTCCGTCGACCGGCGGACGCCCAGACAACATCTCGTAAAGAACGACTCCCAGCGACCAAATATCGGCGCGCCCATCCACCCGCGAGCCTTCGATCTGTTCCGGCGCCATGTAGGAGACGGTGCCGGCGGTCAAGCCGTCTACCGTCAGAACTTTTCTTTCAGACCACTGCGCAATGCCAAAGTCGAGGATACGTACCAGACCTTCCGAGGGTTCGGTACCGATGAGCATTAAATTGGCGGGCTTAATATCGCGGTGAACGATGCCTTTGGCATGCGCGGCCTGCAATCCGCGCGCGGTCTGCAAGGCGATATCGATTGCACGCGCCAGAGGTACAGGGCCATCTTTCATCCGCCGATCGAGTGTGACGCCCTCGAGATAAGCCATGGCGATGAAGATGAGACCTTCCGCTTCATCGATCTCGTGGACCGGGCACACGTTTTGATGATCGATAGAAGCGATTGCCTGGGCCTCCCGCAGGAAACGCTCGCGGCTGGCGGAATTGTCCTTGAGAAAGGGAGGCAGGAACTTCAGCGCCACGGTTCTTTCCAGACGCGTGTCCGTTGCCCGGTACACGATTCCCATCCCGCCGACCGCCATTGGCGCGAGGATGCGGTAATGCGAGAGAGTGCGCTCGCTCAGGCCGTCGGGACTCTCCTGAACCGCTGCAGTGGGCTCCGATTGCGTTTCGCTGAGAAGCAGACCGCTCTGATCTTCCTGCAAGAGGTCCTGAAGCAATCGGAGTAGATCCGCGTCAGTGCCGCACTGCTCCTGAAGAAAGGAGGACTGCTCGTCAGGAATCAGCTCGACAGCTTGCGAGAACAGCGCCGCGACCCGATTATGGAATGCCGGATCGGTGATCGCTTTAAGGCCGGAGCGCGTTCTTGAGCCAGGCACTGCAGAATCTCCAGTCCTTCTCGACGGTGCTAACACTCACGTGGAGAATCCCGGCGGCTTCCGAAACACTCAATCCGCCGAAGATACGCAATTCGACGAGCTTGGCATGGCGCTCGTTGAGCTTCGCCAGATCGTGGAGAGCCTGATGGACTGCCAGTACATCCAGATCACGCTCGCTACAGATGAGGTCTTCATGGAACGTAACTCGTGCGGCCGAGCCGCCACGCTTCTGGCGTCCGGCTGCGATGGCATGATTCACGAGAATCCGCCGCATCGCGATGGCTCCGACAGCCAGCACATGACTGCGATTCTTCCACTCGACCTGCCGTTGATTGACTAATTTGAGGTAGGTTTCGTTGACCAGGGCCGTCGGCTGCAATGTGTGAGCACGCGCCTCTTGAGAAAGATAACTTTTGGCAAGATTGCGGAAATCGTTGTAAAGGAGAGTGAATAGCGGATCGATCGAGTGGCTGCTGTCCTGATGCGATCCCGGCGAAATCTCCGACGGTTGCGGCTTAGAACTTCCGCGCGTTACGCGCGATGGGCGCTTAGGTTCCACCTGCATAAAGGTCAGCTACAACATTCCTGTTGACTCGAGGACGCGCCGTTCAGGCCGCGCTAGGTTTTAAATTCAATTACAGATACGGGAAGGGGTAAGTACTGAGCCTCCGGGTCTATTAGTTTACACTGTTACCCGGTTCAATCGAAGAACTGGCGATCTTCTTCCGCGAGGTGCGGTTTCGCCGCGGCCACCTTGAAGGTCACGCCAAGACCGGGCCGGTCCCAGACGTCGATGAAGCCTTTTTGGACGATTGGATTTGGCAGGCCTTCGACGATGTCGTACCACCACTCGGGTTGGCCGAATGGATATTCAAAGGCGATATAGTTTTGCGGCAGGGCCGCCGCCATATGAACGTGGGCGGCCAAGCCGATCAGGCCGTCGAAGATACCGTGCGGGGCGACCAGGATGCCGTGAATATCAGCGTATTCGGCGATCCATTTGAGCTCGGCGATGCCGCCTACGTCTTCCGGGTCGGGGCCGACTACGTCCACCGCCTGCTTCTCGATCAGGTCCTTGAAATTCTGCCGTAGATAGATCTGTTCTCCGGTATGGATCGGGGCTGAAGTCGCCTGCTTGAGATCCCGGAATAATTCTGCGTTCGGGTAGGGAGTGTAGTCGCCCGTGAGAATATCTTCGATCCAGGTGACGTGCAGCGGCTCGCAGGCTCGCGCGAATGTGACTGCGTCCTTCATCGCCCAGCCGGGTCCGCAGTCGAGCGCCAGGCCGATCTCGTCGCCCAGCACCTTCTTCATTGCTTCCACGCAGGCGATGACGTGTTTCAAGCCGCGTTCGGTCATCAGGCCGCGGTTCGGGTGCGAGGCGCCTTTGCGCGGCTCGTCGTACCACATATCGGGAATTGCCCCCATCATGGCGGGATTGTGAAAGCCGACTGCCATCTTGATGAGTGTGAATCCCTCTTTGGCTTCCTTCATCTTCTGCACATTCTCGGCGTAATGCTGCGGCATCTGCCCTGTCATGGGCGGCCTAAAGCCGCCGTTGTAGATGCGGACGCGGTCGCGGATTTTGCCGCCCAGCAGCTTGTAGACGGGCACGCCGGCGACCTGGCCGGCGATGTCCCACAGCGCGATCTCGATCGCACTGACTGCCGAGCCCCACGGCTTGAAAGCGCCCAGCCTGCGGATCTTCAGCATGACGCGTTCGACGTCGGTGGGATCTTCGCCCAAAAGATAATCCTTGTAGAAGAGGACCATCGGCTTGAGGTACGCCTTCGAAGACTCGGCTTGACCGTAGCCGGAAACGCCCTGATCGGTAACGATGCGAACGACCGGGTTGCGGCCGATGATGGCGCATCGCAAATCGGTGATTTTGATTTTTAGCTGGCCGGTACGTTTTTGCTGAGCGGCAAGCGATGCCGCGGCTGCCGTGGCAGACAGCGTTCCAAGAAACCCTCTGCGTGTCCAAGCGGTCATGAGTTCTTTCGTAGCGCTCATTCTATACCGAGTGGCGGCCTCAACTCCCCTCGATTCGCCGCTCATCGTCGGAAAGCAGGGTAAGTTCGGTCCAGTCGAGTTCTTCCTGCAATAGCAGGTAGGTATCCGCTCCGATCGTATCGTCCGCACGCATGCGCTCCAGCTCTTCCCGTTCCGCTTGGATTGCCGATAGGCCGAGTTCGCGGCTTTTCTTGTTGGCGCGAGCTTCGCACGGACCTTTCAGCGCATCACGCTGAATAAGGTAGCCGTAACGCACGTTATCCGCTTCAGCGCCGGTCTGGCCTCCCAGAGCCGTCAAAGCCGCCGTCGCCAGGCGGCACCTGCCATGCGCGACTTCCTGCTTGAGAGCGTCGCCTTCATCCAGCTTTAGCAGGCGAACGAGCGGAACCAAAGTCAGGCCCTGTACAACGAGCGTTGCCAGCACGACGAGGAAGGCGGTTAAGACAACCAGGTCGCGCTGCGGAAAGGAGACCGGCAAGGCAATCGCAGTGGCCAGCGTTACGAATCCTCGCATGCCGGTCCAACCTTCGAATACGGCTCGGCGCCAGGAGTTTGGCTTCGTATGCTTCGTGTGCCGGCGCAACATTTCCCACCATGCGTTCAGCCGGTCGAAGCCAATGACAATGACGAGCCGGGCAATCACGACCGTCATAACTACAGCCCCGGCAAATAGAATCGATCCTCTCAGGTGCGCGGGGTTCATGCGACTGACGATGTTACGGCCCTGTAGTCCCATCAGAAGAAATGCGAAGACATTTAGCGCGAAAACGACCGCACTCCACACCGCGAAGGACTGTACACGCATGCGTGTTCCCGCGGTTACTTCCGCGCTTTGCGCAATGGTCATCGCAAACGCGATCGTGCTCAGTACGGCAGACAACTGTAAATGCGCCGCCACAATCCAGATCAAATACGCAACCACAAACTGAAGAAGATTGCCGCCAAGCGTATTGCGGACGAATCGGTTGACCCGTCTGAAAAGCAGCGCACAAACGAAACCGAACAGCAGACCTCCCGGAGCGGCAAGCGCTATTCGGAGTCCCACGCCAGCAGTGAGAGCGCCGCTCGATAGCACTGCCAAGGCGCCGGTGAAGAGCAGCAGCGCCGTTGCATCGTTGAACAAACTTTCGCCTTTGAGAACAGTATCGGCATCTCTCGGAATGGAGACTGCCTTGAGTACGGCCGTTGCGGCCGCGGCATCGGGCGGCGCCACTATAGCCCCAAGAGCGGCGGCAGCCGCAATCGGCAGCCCGATTAGTTTCCATCCGATCCAGGCGACTAGTGCCGCCGTCGCTACGACGGCGAAAACAGCAAACACGATCAACTGCCGCCGCATGCGCCGTACAGCGCCAAGCGGGAAATCATAGGCAGCGTCGAGGACGACGGGCGCCATGAATAGAGCCAGCGCAGTTTCGGGTTCGATTGAGATGGCCGGCGATCCGGGAATGAGCGCCACAATTACGCCGGCGGCTGCCAGCATCGCTGGATATGGAAGCGAAAGGCGGCGCGAAATCTGCAGCAGCACGATTGCCGCAAGCAGAAGCACTAACAGACTTTCAAAGAAGGTCACGGAAGCACACTAGCACCGCTGGGCTGAGGCTCAGGGCTGGCGATAAGCCAAAATGCCGTCGAGTAAAGAATTCGTCCGATGGAATTCGAAACGGCGGAAACCGGCGAGTTGGAGCAGGTGCTCGTATTCGCTAGCAGTCCGTTCCTTGCCATCGGTGCAGACCAGCATGTTCAAGTCTTGCAGCATGGCGTAGAGCGGGCCACGGCGGTCCTCATCCATGAGAACTTCGGTGACCAGCAGGTCGCCATGGATTTTGGAGAGTAGCGTTTGGATCCGGGTGTCATCCCAGTCGTGAAGGATGCGGCCCAGGCTGTAGAGATCAGCCGGAGGCAAATCGTCCTGAAAGAAATCGGCGGATTTAAAAGCGATGCGATCCGCGAGCCCGTTCTTGGCGATGAATTCGCGGGCGTACGGCTCCACGGCGGGCAAGTCGAGGACCGTGGCACGCAGCCTGGGATAGGCGCGGCAGGCAGCGATGGCCAGATGGCCGGTGGCGCCGCCCAGATCGACCAAGTGCTCAAATTTCGTTAAATCGAAAGCGCGAACAATGCGATCCGATGTCAGTTGGCCCGCGCCGTGCATGCCGGTGAGAAAACTGCGCATCGATGCCGGATCGCGGAAGTAGTGATCGAACAATGAGGCGCGGTCGCCGAAGACTTGCGCCCAGCGGTTAGTGCCTTCGCGCACAGCGTGATCAAGCCGCCCCCAGAGCGGATAGAGCGAACGGTCGGAATGGAGAATGTAGCCGACGAGGGAATCCGCGCTGGCGGTCACCAGCGCCCGCGAAGCGTCGGAGGTGTTGCGATACCGGCCCTCCTCGCACGTGAGCAACCCGAGCGGAATGCAGGCGTCGAGCAATCGTGTGAGAGCGCCGGGATGGAGGTTCAGATCGCTCGCCAACTGAACGGCGGTTGCGGGAGCGCCTTCCAGGCGATCGAAGATGCCCAGGCTGACGGCGGTGAACAAGATTTTCGAGCGGCGGAACGCGTGAATCAATTCGAGGATGTGTGTCATGCGAAATGATCGAAGCCCTTTGGCTCGAGTGGCCGGCCATTGAGGAGAATCCGTTTCGAGCGAGTGATGCGGCCGATTTTGGTTCCCACGGGGATTCTTAGTTTGGGCGGCGCCGTGAAGAGAAGTTCGTAATCTTCGCCGCCATGCAAGGCTTGCTCAAGCGACGCACCGCGGGCGACTGGAACGGACGAAATCTCGGCGCCGGTGTTCGATTCGCGGCACAGGCGGGTTAGGTCGAGGGAAAGGCCATCGCTCAGATCCATGGCGGCCTTCACGCCCAGTTCGCGCAGAGTGAGCCCAGCGGCGATGCGCGGTTGAGGGCGATGCCTCGGCTTACCGAGTTTGCCAGTTACATAGAGCAAATCGCCGGGTTTGGCGGCACTGCGCAGCATGGCTTTGCCGCGCGGGACGCGGCCACAGCAGATCACGTCTACGAGAACTTTGTCGAAGCGCGAGAGATCGCCGCCGGCGAGCGAGATTTTCTGTCTGCGGGCGAGCGCCAGCAGAGACTTGAAAAAGCTATCGACAGCGAAACCCGGCGGCATCGCCAGAGAAACCAAACAGAAGACCGGTTCGGCGCCCATGGCGGCAATGTCGGAGAGGCTGCGCGCCAGGGCCAGATGACCGATATCGGCGGCGGTGTGGGTCTTGCGAGTAAAATGCCGATTTTCGAGTGCGAAATCGGAGGTGAAAACGAGATCTTCGTTGGCGCGAGGCCGGAGAATGGCGCAATCGTCGCCGATGCCGCGGACCAGAGGGGATGGTCCGGCGAGGCCGCGAATTCGATCGATCAGATCGGTTTCACGCATTGGCCAGAACGAGACCAGCCGGGAGTTCTTCGCCGAAAACGCGTCCGGATGTCGCAAGATCGTCGGCTTCACCGGCGAGTTCGCGGAGCAGTTCGGGGGCGCGCGGGCTGGCTTCGCAGGCGCGGCGGACGGATTCGATGTCGGCGGGAGGAAGATCGCGCGCGGTGTCGCCGGTTTGACGGGCGATTTGCACGGCGGCTTCGAGCAGTGCGGGAGTATGCGGCAGGTGAAGAAGCGCTTCGAGCCAGCGCGCCGCCGTGGCCGGTGGGAGCACCAGATTGATGGGTCCGCTGAACAGCTTGCGTGCGCCGAGGCGCGAGAGGCACCAGATGGCCGCATCGAGCATTTCGCCACGGTTGACGATTTCGAGCAGAGCTTCGCCGAGCTGGGTTTTCGTTTGCTGCGGCAATAGCTCGAGACTCGAGGCGGTGCGCCACATTTCGCGATAGAGGCTCGGGTTGATGCGGCGCTTGTTCTTTTGCTTGGGCAACAGAATGGGCGAGAGCCGCTGGAAAATATCGGCTTGCTGGTTGCGATTGAGACCGCCGGCAATGCGCCCGCAGAAAATCCACCAATCGATCTCACATTGGACCTGGTTGCCAAAGGTGAGGCCGCCTGCGTAGATGCGGCGCGCCTGTTCGATGCGAAAATCGTCGCCTGGAAAGCCAAAGCCGGGGCGCAGGCAGAAACCCGTGAGATTGAGCCACCGGACTTCATGCGGCGGATTCTTGCGGCGCCCGTCAGCGACGGCAAGGAGCTTGTCGGCAAAGGCGCGCACAGTACTCAGCGGCCACGATAAACGGCCTACACCGAGGATTTGTTCGAGACGGGCCGGGAGCTGCTCGGGCGGGAGGCTTGCGCCTCGGCCAAAAACTTGAGCAATCAGCTCCTCGGCTTGGGCTTGACTCTCGGAACTGATGACAGCGCGGGGACGAATGGCGGGCGCATCGGCAGCCGTCTTGCGTAGCTGGAACTGCAAACGCCAGCGGTGCTCGCTGATTTTCGATTCCGCCCAGGTTTCCAGCGTGCCCACCTCGTTCAAGCGGGCGCCAAGATTCACGGGAACGAGGCGTTCGCCGCCTTTACCGAAGCGGATCACGGCGTGCAACGGGGCATGCAGGCGGACATCGTCCTCGTTGGCGAACGTCACCACGTCGCCGGCGGCGTCTTCGGTGCGGCTTAGAGAACTGTAGAGGCGGAAGGCAACGGGAGTATTCGCGAGAAGTTGCAGTTCGGGTTGCTCGAGCTTGATCTCCTGACCTTCTTCGGCGCCGCGCGGCATGAGGCAGACGGCTTGCGAATCCCGCAGGCCGAGAAAATACGCGCGTGGCAAGCCGCCGCGGACGAGAACGCCACTGCCAGAGGCGCGGACGTAGGAATAATAGGCGGCGCCGATGGCGACCGCCAGATCGAGATCCTGATTTTCGAAAACAAGGGGTGCG
>Ga0068856_100007449_pt1 | contig 10681 bp, 8 predicted proteins | sample KBSCornC62_FD_66595 | JGI IMG/M metagenome (GOLD analysis project Ga0068856, IMG submission 66595) | Corn rhizosphere microbial communities from Kellogg Biological Station, Michigan, USA - KBS Corn C6-2 | ecosystem: Host-associated > Plants > Roots > Rhizosphere > Soil ... | reverse complement strand
AAGCTCGGAATAATATACAGGTAACCTGGCTCGAGCTGAATCTTTTCGAATTTGGTCGACACAATCCCCTCTCCCTCATCAATGTAATATATCCGAAAATAAGGACTGATCACATTGCTGTAATTCCACTTTTCATTCAGTTTGACATAATCTGCGTGCAGTAACGAAAAATTATGCCCCAATAATCTTTTGCTCATATGACAGATTGCAAAGATCGGAAAAAGTCGGATTTGTATAAAACAAAGTCTATTTAATACATTGGTTAATACAAGCCCCGGGAATAAATTTGTTCTCAACCAATTTTCCTAAATGTAAACGATATGATTACCTCATTCTCAAAAGATGTTGCTATAAACAAAGCTTCTAAAACCGGATTTGCGTTTATGCTGGTGACCTCTTTGTTCTTTTTATGGGGCTTTTCTAACAATCTGAATCCAATCCTGATTCCCCATTTAAAAAAATCGTTTACTTTAACAACTACGCAATCGACCCTGGTTGATTCTGCCGTTTATATAGCTTATTTCCTCATGGCCCTTCCTGCCGGGTATGTTATGAAAAGATTGGGTTACAAAATTGGCATCATAACAGGGCTGCTATTTTTTTCAATCGGGGCGTTTTTGTTTATTCCGGCGGCAAATACCCAGTCCTACCAGTTCTTTCTTTTTGCATTGTTTGTAATCGCCTGCGGTTTAGCATTTCTCGAAACGGCCGCCAACCCTTATGCTGCAGCACTGGGCCCTTCGGAAACAAGCACGCAAAGATTGAATCTTGCTCAATCGTTCAATGGATTAGCCGCAGCGCTGGCACCTGTTATAGGTGCAAGAGTGATCCTTGGCCAGGGAGCTACCGAACATCAGCTACAGGCAATGTCAACCGCCGCAAGGCGAGTGGCGCTGGCATCGGAAGCTGCTTCGGTTAAAACCCCTTATTTTATACTAGGCACCATTTTATTGTTAATCGCGATCGCTTTCGCGCTCACTACATTGCCAAAGATTGAGCACAAGGAAACAGGAAAGGCAAAAAGCAAAAATATCTTGCACGCGTTTAAACACAAACACCTCACATGGGCAGTGATTGCACAGTTTTTTTATGTAGGTGGACAAGTTTGTGTCTTCAGCCTGTTTGTTTTATATGCTACTAAATCCGCTGGCATTACCGAAATGAAAGCTGCTGATTACTTAGGCGCCTGCGGCATCGCGTTTTTGATTGGACGTTTTGTTGGAACTTTTCTTATGCGGTACATTAAGCCGAACAGGTTGCTTACAATTTATGCATCAATCAACATTTTGTTATGTATGGTTGCGATTGGGGTTAATGGAATAATCACTGTTTATGCAGTAATACTGATCTGCTTTTTTATGTCCGTAATGTTCCCAACCATTTTCGCTCTTGGCATTGCTGACCTTGGGGTTGATACAGAATATGGCAGTAGTTTGCTGATTATGTCCATTGTTGGTGGTGCCATTTTGCCCAGGTTATTTGGCTCAATTACCGATTCAACCGGTGATATTCAAATAGCCTACCTGGTTCCGCTAGCTTGCTTTTCAATAGTTGCATATTTTGGATGGAGAGGTCATAAGACTGTTCCTAAAATTGACCTTGAAGAGGAGCCGGCAATCGGAACAACATTGTGATATTTCAAAAAGGTTAAGAAGCAAAATGAAAGAATATCAAAAGACAGATCCGAAGAATTTGGATATGACGTTGCTAAACCTTCCACCAATAATATTTGGGACCAGCGGCTTGGGAAATCTGTTCGTAGCCCTGGATGAACAGGAAAAACTGAATATTGTTAGTGAATGTATTCGTCTGTCTGATGGCAAAGTAGTATTTGATTCCGCAGGGAAATATGGCGCCGGTCTTGCATTGGAAACACTTGGAAAATGTCTCCGGAAGCTCAATATCCCTCCTGGAAAAGTAGTCATCAGTAACAAGTTAGGGTGGCTTCGTACTAAACTGGAAACAAATGAACCAACGTTCGAACCAGGTGTTTGGAAAAATCTAAAACATGATGCCGTTCAGAAAATAAGTTATGAGGGCATTATTGAGTGTTTCAATCAAGGCAATGAATTGCTTGGTGATTACCTCCCCCAAATGGTTTCTGTTCATGATCCTGATGAATACCTTGATGCTGCGACAGATGACCATCATGCCGAGAAGTTATACAATGATATTCTAAGTGCATATGAGGCCCTTTACGATTTGAAAAAGCACGGAAAAGTGAAATTCGTTGGTGTCGGCGCAAAAAATTGGAGGATGATAAAACGGCTGGCTAACGATGTCAAATTAGACTGGATCATGATTGCCAACAGCATGACTATAAAATATCATCCGCAAGAACTACTGGATTTCATTGCAGAAATGGAGGGAAAAGGTGTTTACGTGGTTAACTCCGCACTGTTTCACTCAGGCTTTCTTGTTGGCAGCAATTATTATGATTATCGGCTGATCGAAAAAGGCACTCCGGATAATGATGCTTTGTATAAATGGCGGGACCGTTTTTTTGAAAAATGCCATAAATTCAATATAAAACCGGCTGAAGCCTGCGTCCAATTTTCGCTAAATGTTCCGGGCGTAAAAAGCATTGCCCTGAACACTACTAACCCGGGTCGGGTCCAAACTAATCTGGGTATGCTTAATACAAATATCCCTTTGGAATTTTGGCAGGAATTAAAAATCAGCGACTTGATTGAAGTAGATTTTTTGTCCTGGTTTAGTCACGAGTCCCCCTATACAATTTAATGGAATGAAGATGAATACTTTAGTATGTTCAAAACCAGGTGAGTTTAATTATATCACCGGAGAAAAACCGTTACTGCAACCCGGGCAGGCGATCATAAAAATAAAGCGAATTGGCATTTGCGGAACAGATTTACACGCGTTCGAGGGGACACAGCCATACTTTGAATACCCACGCATATTAGGTCACGAACTTGCTGGTGAATTAATGGCATTTGATGATGCTCCCGGTTTTGAGATCGGCGAAGCGGTAACATTTATCCCTTATTTCTATTGCGGTAAGTGCATCGCCTGCCGCAATGGGAAACCAAATGCGTGCGTGAAAATAAAAGTGTGTGGCGTACACCAGGATGGCGGAATGGCCGAATATATTTCTGTCCCTTCTTATTCTTTAATCCACGGCGAAGGATTAAGCTTTGATGCATTAGCATTGATTGAACCGTTAGCCATCGGTGCACATGGCGTAAGAAGGGCTGGTATAACCAAAGACGAATTTGTTTTGGTTATCGGAGCCGGCCCGATTGGATTAGGAACAATGGAGTTCGCGCGGATTGCCGGGGGAAAAGTTATCGCTATGGACACCAACAAAGATCGATTAAGGTTCTGCAAAAGAAAGTTGAAGGTGGGGCACACCATTAATGCGTTGGACGGGAATGTTACAGAACAATTGGAATCCATTACAAACGGTGATATGCCGACTGTTGTAATTGATGCAACCGGAAATTTAAAGGCCATCAACAACGCGTTTCAATATATGGCGCATGGAGCAAGATATGTTTTGATCGGTTTGCAGAAAGGAGACATTTGCTTCAGTCATCCGGAGTTTCACAAGCGGGAGGCGACCCTCATGAGCAGCAGAAACGCGACGCGGGAGGATTTTGAGCATGTGATTTCTTCTATGAAGAAAAGGCTGGTTGATCCGACGACATACATAACGCATCGTGTTCAATTTGACCAGGTGAAAGATGAATTTGAAGAGTGGTTGAGTCCAGCTAGTGGCGTTATAAAAGCAATAGTAGAAATTGAAAGACCGTTTTCTTGTCTTCAAACCTAATCATACCTAACAATCGACAAAATGAAAAAATATTGCCTGGCACTTGACCTGAAAGATGATCCGGAATTAATTACCGAATACGAAAACTGGCATAAAACGGAAAACGCATGGCCGGAGATCACGAAGAGTATTACCGATTCCGGTATCAGCGGTATGGAAATTCATCGAACCGCTAACCGGTTGTTCATGATCATGGAAACGGATGATGATTTTAGTTTCGAACGCAAAGTGATCGAAGATAGCTCTAATGAAAAAGTTCAGGAATGGGAAAAATTGATGTGGAAATTTCAACAACCATTACCCTGGGCAAAAGAGGGAGAAAAGTGGGTTTTGATGAATAAAATTTTCGAATTATAACATTGCTGATTAATAATCAAGCATTAAAAAAAATATTAGAATGAAACGCAGAACATTAATTAAAGGTATAGCGGCCGCTGTCCCGTCGTTATGGTTATCCCGGGCGTTGGGTAATAATTTTTATAGAGATCCATTTTTGAACGAGCCCATCGCAAGCGGTCCGTTCAAACCAACCTGGGAATCGTTGCAAACTTATCAGACGCCGGGGTGGTTCCGTGACGCTAAATTCGGCATGTGGGCGCACTGGGGACCGCAATGTCAGCCTGAGGCCGGCGACTGGTATGCCAGGGGCATGTACCAGGAAGGCTCAGAGCAATATAAAATTCATCTTCAAAAATATGGCCATCCTTCAAAGTTTGGATTTAAAGATGTGATCAACGTATGGAAGGCGGACAAATGGGATCCTGAAGAATTAGTAAGCTTATATAAAAGCGCGGGGGCACAGTACTTTATGGCACTTGCCAATCATCATGATAATTTCGATTTATATGATAGTAAATATCAGAGTTCCTGGAACTCCACTAAAATTGGCCCGAAGCAAGATTTGATCGGCGGCTGGGCAAAGGCTGCGAAAAATAGTGGGCTTCCTTTTGGTGTAAGTGTTCACGCATCGCATGCCTGGATGTTTTACGAAACCTCACAGGGTTCGGATAAAAGCGGCCCGTTTGCCGGCGTTCAATATGATGGCAATGTGACCAAAGCTAATGGCAAGGGTGCCTGGTGGGACGGGTTAGATCCACAGGAATTGTATGCTCAAAATCATGAAGTGAGCCAGGGGTGGAACTGGGATTGGGAAAATAAGAAGTACTGGCCCTCACAAGCATATTGCGAAAAATTTTACAACCGCACAATCGAACTTATTAATAAATATAACCCCGATGTAGTTTATTTCGATGACTCGCATTTGCCGCTATGGCCCGTTAGTGATGTAGGTTTAAAAATCGCTGCTCACTTGTATAACAAGAGCATTAAAGAGCATGGGGAGCTTCGTGCAGTGGTTAATGCAAAAAAATTGGATGAGAACCAACGCAAGGCAATGGTTTGGGACCTTGAAAGAGGCCAGGCTAACGAAATTCAACCGCTGCCGTGGCAAACTGACACCTGTATAGGCGACTGGCATTATAATCGCGCATTATATGAACACGATGGATACAAAACAGCCAAAACAGCAGTTCAAACTTTAGTTGATATTGTCAGCAAAAATGGTAACCTGATGCTGAATATTCCGGTTCGCGGCGATGGCACTATCGATGAAAAAGAAAGAAAGATAGTCGAAGGAATTGGCAAATGGATGAAAGTAAACAGGGAAAGTATTTACGGGACCAGACCATGGAAAATATTTGGTGAAGGACCTGCACAACAGGCAGCAGCACAATTAAATGGACCCGGCTTCAATGAAGGAAAAGGCAAACAGTTTACACATGAGGATATTCGCTTTGCCGCAAAAGGCGGTGTACTCTATGCAACAGCAATGGGCTGGCCGGAAGATGGGAAACTGGTCGTAAAAAGTTTGGCGAAGAATGGTGAACATTTTCCAAAAGAGATTCAAAAGATAGAATTATTGTCAACCAGGCAGCCATTAACTTTTGAAAGAAATGAAAACGGTTTGACCGTCTCGTTACCTGAAAAAGGCTCTGATGAACTGACCTTCGCGAATGTTTTAAAAATTCTTTCCTAAGGCATTTAAAGCTCATTGGAAGCGATGAAAATTTTGTTTTTGCTATCAGGATTGTTGATGTCTTTTGTCATTAATGCACAAGAGATTACCTCTCCCAATAAGAATACTAAAGTGGTAATAAGTACCCAAAATGTGCCGGGTAATAATCATGAAGGATCAGTATATTTTAAAATTCTATACAAACATGGTTCGGGCTATATAGAAGTAATGCCAAATTCGCGTTTGGGAATTTTGCGTAAAGACCAACCTTTTACCGATGCAATCAGTTTGTGTGGGGAATCTAAAGTAACAGAGGTTATTGACAAATATGAAATGATTTGTGGCAAACGTAAAATTTGCGGGAATTTGGGCAATGAAAAAGTATTTAGCTACAAAAATTCAAGTGGACAACCTTTAGACATTGTTTTTAGGGTTTACAATAATGGCGTAGCGTTTCGCTACATATTCCCCAATAAATCTGATTCGCTAGCTAATATAATCGGCGAAGCTACAACTTATGTATTACCAGACAGTACATACCGGTGGATGCAGCCTTACAATGTTTCGTATGAAGATTTGTTTCCTTTCAGCAAAACAGGTTTGGGTACCAATAAAGAACAGCAGTGGGGTTTTCCAGCACTTTATAAGGTAAATGACAATCCTTTATGGGTATTAATTTCTGAAGCAAATATTACCGAAAATAACGTTGCCACAAAACTATCCAATCTGGAAAATAGCAATGAATATAAAGTAACATATCCGTCAACAAGAAATGACTTTAAGCAAACAGGGGCTATAGCTCGTTTACCATGGAAATCGCAGTGGCACACCCTTATCATTGGGAAACTGTCCGATATTGTTGAATCGACTTTGATTACTGATGTAAGTGAGCCGAGCCAATTGAAAGAAACAGCTTGGATTAAACCTGGTATAGTTTCCTGGATTTATTGGGCAAACAATCATGGTTCAAAGGATTATAAAAAGGTTGTTGAATACGTTGACCTGGCTGAGGAAATGAACTGGCCTTATGTGCTGATTGATTGGGAGTGGGATGTAATGGGCAACGGCGGCGATATAACAAAGGCTGTTAGTTATGCAAAATCAAAAGGTATCAAGCCTTTAATGTGGTATAATTCCGGCACCGCCTGGCTTGACCCTACCCCGAATGACCGGTTGTTAACAGCCGAAAAACGTGCCAAAGAATTTTCATGGCTCAATAAAATCGGAGTCTATGGAATTAAGGTCGACTTCTTTGCAGGCGACCAACAGGACATCATGAAATATTATCTTGATATTTTGAAGGACGCGGCAAAATATCATTTGATGGTAAACTTTCACGGAGCTACAGCTCCACGAGGCTGGGCGCGCACTTATCCAAACCTGATGACAACGGAAGCGGTATACGGTGCAGAATGGTATAACAATGGTCCGCGGCTGACAGGTAAAGCAGCTGCACATAACACAACACTTCCATTTACGCGCAACGTAGTGGGTTCGATGGATTATACCCCGGTTACCTTTTCAAATTCACAGTATTCCCATATTACATCATATGCGCATGAGTTGGCTTTATCGGTTGTCTTTGAATCCGGGCTGCAGCACTTTGCAGACCAGCCGGGTGCATATGAAGGCTTACCGCCGGAACCTAAGGAATTTTTGAAGCACGTTCCTGTTGCCTGGGACGATACGAAACTCGTCGATGGCTATCCGGGCGAAAAAGTTGTCATTGCCCGCAAGAAAGCATCTCAATGGTACATCGGTGCCTTGAACGGTAAGGACGAGCCCCAAACCTTGTCATTAAGGTTTGATTTTCTTGATCAGGGGAATTATAATTTGAAGCTTATTAAGGACGGGAGTGACGATAAACATTTTTCTTCCGAAATACTGAAAGTAAAAAAAGGAGACATTGTGAAAGTCAAATGCCTTGCCAGAGGCGGTTTTGTTGGTGTTGTTTCTAAATACAAATAAGTTGGCCATGAGCATACAACAAAAACAGTTCCGGGGTATGCCGGGCTATGTTTACAGCAACGGGGTCATTCCGTCGAGAAGCTGACAATCCCCAAACTTGCTATTTCGCCCAAGACTCCCCGTCTGGAGAACGACGCCATCTGAAATAAGCATCGAGCACATGTAAGGATTCAACACTGGGAACTGCGCTCATATGTGGTTTTTGGTCAAAGTACATTACCGCTGGATTAATATCACTGAAAGGAAGCCATTTCGGCAATCCCAACCCATTAGGGTCTCCGTATTTAGCAAAATTGGCCCAATAAGTACCCATAACATCGGATATCGCAATATCTGTACTGGTGGTCTCTTTATCGCCGGTATTAAGGTGCCCGAAAACATATGCCACTTCTTGTGCATGTGGCGAACCATAGCCAGCCCTGTCAGATGTTTGCGAATAATCTGGATGCCGGTCAAAATAATAGAAAAAAACTTTCGGTTTGCTTTTTTCGGATTGTAATCTCGCCCAGGTCCAGGTATGCCAGCCAAAAGCGGCATCACGCGTAAGGTCGCGCGCCGTTTTCTGAACAGGGCCAACGCCTGTGCCCGGAGGATATGCCTTGTAGAGTGTATCAGCAAACTTGCCATAACGGTTTTGTAACCCGTCTTTATACTCCTCTTTGGTTTTCGGTGGTGAAAAACTGGCACCCTCATCAGAGTTGTATCCTATCAGGACAGGAGTCTTGTTAAATCGCCCGGATTCATATAGGTTATACTGGTCATCGGGTATTACCCAACCGTCAATAATGGGCCATGCAAGCCCGCGGACTGAAGGTAGTTTATCAGCGGCAACCTTGCGCAATTCGGCAATCGAGGTAAAACCTGCGGACTTCACATAGTCGGTGCCTGCCATTTCCGCATCCCGCAGTCGTTTCAAATTTTCGCCTGGGTACATTACACGGCGCGGGGGGCCAAAAGAGCCCCCACTTTCAGAAATAGCACCTCTAAACAATCCTTTAGCCAATGGAGACGCACAAAGCATACTTACGGCAATGCCACCAGCCGACTCACCCATAATCGTCACCTTGTTAGGATCACCGCCAAATGCTGCGATATTTTTCTGAATCCATTTAAGGGCGGAAATCATATCAAGCAATCCATAGTTCCCTGAAACATGCTCAGGACTTTCGGCACTCAAATCCGGATGGGCAAGGAAACCAAGCTGTCCGACGCGATAGGCAATGCTTACCGTTACAAGGCCCCTCTTTGCAAGTTGCGCACAGTCATAAGCAGGTTCAGAGGTGGCTCCGGCATTAAATGCCCCGCCGTGTATCCACACCAGCACAGGGATGTCTTCGCCTGCCGATTTAGCCGGGGACCAGACATTGAGATAAAGACAATCTTCGCTTTTGCCGGACGGCGAGTTGCCGCTTTGAATAGGTGCCGGAGCAAATTTTTTCGCATCGCGTGTTCCCGTCCATTTCGCCGGTGGCTGCGGAGGACGCCAGCGTAATTCTCCCACCGGCGGCGCTGCAAAAGGTATACCTTTATAAATGGACAAACCTTGTTCATAAGTGCCCCGTAAAATACCTTCTTCCACTTTCACAGTCGGTAATTGTGCACTAACAGTTGTTGTTACAAACATCAGTCCGAGAAAAAGATATAGACGTGTCATACTTTTTTGTACCATTTCGGTTATCTCCAAACTATATTTCTATTATCAGCAATTAAAATTTGGTATTCTACTAATGCCGGTTGTCTACCTTACCAAAAGCTTGTAATAAAAAAAGCTCGGACTTGTTTTATGGACATTGTAGCTTTTTATTGTTCGGGCTATTTACCTCAACCAGTCATTAGCATCCATCCATTCTTTCAGCCTGTCGAACCAGTAATCACGGGTAGTCCAATTGTGCAAACCAAAGCCATGGCCGCCACCTGCATAAATGTGCATCTCAGCTTTTACCTTATTTTGTAATAGCGCATCATAAAACACCAGGGTGTTTTGCACAGGAACCACATTATCATCTTCGGCATGCACCAGGAAAGTTGGAGGCGTCGCGGCAGTAACTTGCTTTTCATTGCTGTATAGATCGATAAGTTGCTGCGGCGGATTTTTACCAATCAAATTCTCACGCGATCCTTCGTGTGCAAACTTCCCGAAGGTAATAACCGGGTATATCAATGCCATAAAATCAGGACGCAGGCTAATGTTATCAGTATTTTTTATCACCGGTTTATCGAAATGTGTGCCCAAGGTTGATGCCAGATGCCCGCCTGCTGAAAAGCCGATCACACCTACCTTTGCCGGATTTATGTTCCACAGCTTTGCGTTTTGGCGTATCATTAACAATGCCGATTGCGCGTCCTGTAACGGACCGATGGTTTTGTCGATCATAATGCTGTCACTGGGCAGGCGGTATTTCAACACAAAGGCATTTACGCCGATTTTATTAAAAGCGCGCGCTATGGAATCGCCCTCATGGCCCATAGCGACGGCAGAGTAACCACCACCTGGTACAACCAATACAGCGGTATGCGTCGCGCCGTCTCTTAACAGAAATGGCGTAAGCGTAGGATTGGAAACCTTTGCAGTGCCGCCCCAATCGTTAACGCCTTCCTTATAGGTCGAAGGCGCAGGTTTTGAGTTCGGTATACCATTCAGGTATAGCGGCACAGGTGTTTGTGCAATTGAATGAGCAAGCCAGGTACTAAATATTGTTATCAGGGTAAATATTTTCATTTCGTATTTCTGAATAATAATAGGCTTTCGCAGCCTTTTTTAAACAATTGAAAGAAGCATGCTTCTATAAAAAGACATTTTGGATTATTCCATACCTTAGAGTTATCAATCAGCGACTTTTAATCGCCAAGATCAATCCTAAAACCTAAAACTTTCCATGCAGGTAAGTTCACTGGCTTTTTGATAA
>Ga0068856_100007448_pt1 | contig 10681 bp, 8 predicted proteins | sample KBSCornC62_FD_66595 | JGI IMG/M metagenome (GOLD analysis project Ga0068856, IMG submission 66595) | Corn rhizosphere microbial communities from Kellogg Biological Station, Michigan, USA - KBS Corn C6-2 | ecosystem: Host-associated > Plants > Roots > Rhizosphere > Soil ... | reverse complement strand
GCTTTCGCCGGAATGACGAGCAAGAGAAGAGCAATCTATCGAATGATCATGTGCGGCCACGACTTCCAAATCCGCCGCGACGACCTTTCCGGCGCCGCCATCCGCGCGCTGCTCGCCGAGCACCTGCGCGACATGCACGCCCAATCGCCGCCCGAGTCGGTGCACGCGCTGCCGCTCGATGCGCTGCGCGCGGCGGATATCGCGTTCTGGACCGTCTGGCAGGGCGAGGCCTTGCTCGGCTGCGGCGCGTTGCGCGAGCTAGCCGCGGAACACGGCGAGATCAAATCCATGCGTACTGCGCGCACGCAGCGCGGCCGGGGCGTGGCGCGCGCGATGCTGACGCATATTTTGGCCGAGGCGCGCCGGCGCGCGTACCGGCGGGTGAGCCTCGAGACCGGCGCACAGGATGCCTTCGAGCCTGCGCGCCGGCTGTATCGCAGCGCCGGCTTCGTCGATTGCGCGCCGTTCGGCGACTACGCCGCAGATCCGAACAGCGTGTTCCTGACCCGGGAACTGGCGCCGTGAGCGCCGCGCCATTCGCGGTTCGCGCTGCGGAAATCGGCGACGCCGCGGAGATCGCGCGGCTCTCCGGCGAGCTCGGGTATCCGGTCCAGGCCGCGGCGGTCGCGAACAATCTCGCGCTGCTGCTGCCGCAGGCGACGCATCGCGTATGGGTCGCGGCTGGCAGCGACAGTCTGCTCGGCTGGATCGCTGCCGAGCGCCGCCTGCTGGTCGAAGCCGGCCCGCGCGTCGAGCTCGTCTCGCTGGTCGTAGACGCACGCACACGGCGCGGCGGCATCGGCCAGGCGCTAGTCGCCGCGGTCGAGGACTGGACGCGGGCGCAAGGGCTGACGACCCTGATCGTGCGCTCGAACGTGGTGCGGGTGGAATCGCACCCGTTCTACGCGAAACTCGGCTTCGTGCGGACGAAGACGCAGCACAGCTACAGCAAGCAGCTGTGACTCGGATCGATCGACGCCGTCGCTCTTGAGCCCTCTCCCCCGACGATGTCGGGGGAGAGCGTTGGGTGAGGGGGCTCGCTTCTCGCGGGGCCCGCAAGAGTCCCTGGATCCTGGCTTCCGCCGAGCTGACGAAGCGTGCAAACTGGGCCGAATCGTTACGCACGGACGCCCCTGCATGGTCTCCCCGCCCAACCCCTACCTGCTCTGCGCCGCCGCTGCAGACGCGCTGGCCGCACTGCTGCACGTCGGCTGCATCGTGTTCGGCGCTCCCTGGTACCGGTTTTTCGGCGCCGGCGAACGCATGGTGAAGCTCGCGCTCGAAGGCAATCCCTATCCCGCGCGGGTCAGCGCCGCGGTGGTGCTCGTGCTGCTGCTTTGGACGGCCTACGCGCTGTCCGGCGCGGGCGCGATTCCGCGCCTGCCGTTGCTGCGGCTCGGATTGTGCGCGATCAGCGCGATCTTCCTGCTGCGCGGCCTCGGCGGCATGCTGCTCGCGCTGGCGCAGCCGGCACGCAATACCGCTTTCTGGTGGTGGAGTTCGGCGGTGTGCCTCGCGATCGGCGCGCTGCACCTGGCCGGCACGATCCAGGTCTGGCCGGTGCTCTAGATCGCGCGCCAGGCGTAGCGCTTCGGGCATACTGCGTCGAACGCCTGCCGGTGCCGCGCCATGTCCGCCGATCTGTCGAGTTCCCGCTTCAACCCAGCGTGGTTTGAGCCGCAGTCGCTCGCCCTGGCCACCGCACTGCCGGCGCCGCTCTATACCGACTGCGCGTTCGCCGAACGCGAACGCAGCGCCGTGTTCGCGCGCAGCTGGCAGCTCGTGGCGCATGCCGAGCCGCTGCGCCATGCGGGCGATCATGTCGTTACCGAGGTCTGCGGCGTGCCGCTGGTGCTGATGCGCGGCGACGACGGCGTCCTGCGCGCGCTGCACAACGTCTGCCGCCATCGCGCCGGGCCGCTGGCGACGTGCGACGGCAAAGGGGCCAAGGCGCTGCGCTGCAAATACCACGGCTGGACGTACCAACTCGACGGCACGCTGCGCAGCGCGCCGGAGATGGGCGACGCCGAGGAGTTCACGCCGGAGGCGATCCGCCTGCCGCAGGCGCACGTCGCCGAATGGCAGGGCCTGGTGTTCGTCGCTCTCGGCCACGCGCCGCCGCTGACGGAAGTTCTCGCCGGCATCGATGCCCGCCTGCACGGCCATCGCCTGACCGATTACGCGTTCCATCACCGCGTCAGCTACACGGTGAAATGCAACTGGAAGGCGTACGTCGACAACTACCTCGAAGGCTATCACGTGCCGCACATCCATCCGGCACTGAACCGGATGCTCGATTACCGCAGCTACACGACCGAGCTCGCCGCGTGGTACTCGCTGCAGCACAGCCCGCTCGAAAGCGCCGCCACGCTTTACGGCAGCGGCGAGGCGCTGTACTACTTCATCTGGCCGAACACGATGTTGAACATTCTGCCCGGGCGGCTGCAGACGAATCGCGTGCTGCCGCTCGCACCGGATCTGTGCCGCGTCGATTTCGACTATTTCTACCCGCCGGGCGTGCGCAGCACCGAACAGAACGCGCAGGACCAGTCCTTCAGCGACGAAGTGCAGCACGAGGACATCACGATCTGCGAACAGGTGCAGCAGCGGCTGGCCTCCGGTTCGTATCACGCCGGGCGCCTGAATCCGAAACGCGAAAGCGGCGTCTATCACTTCCACGAACTCTACCGCCGCGCGCTGCGCGAACACGCCGACATCGCATGAACGCCATGGCGCGGCCGCTCGGACTCTGGAGCGCGACCGCGCTGGTGGTCGGCAACATGATCGGTTCCGGCGTGTTCCTGCTGCCGGCCTCGATGGCACCGTTCGGCGCGGCGGGCTTCCTCGGCTGGGGATTGAGCACGGTCGGCGCGCTGCTGCTCGCGCTCGTGTTTGCCGATCTCGGCCGACGCTATCCGGTCAGTGGCGGGCCGTACGCCTATGCGCGCATGGCGTTCGGCGATTTCGCCGGTTTCCTGATGGCGTGGTGCTACTGGGTTTCGGTCTGGTGCGCGACCGCCGCGATCGCGGTCGCGTTCGCCGGCAGCGTGGCGGCGCTGGCGCCGGGACTGCTGGACACGCCGGCGGCGAAAACCGGCTGTGCGCTCGGCGTGCTCGCCGTGTGCACCGCGAGCAATCTCGCCGGCGTGCGCACCGCCGGCGTCGCGCAGCTCGTGCTGACCGTGCTGAAACTGCTGCCGCTGGCGGCGATCATCGTGCTCGGCCTGGGCGCGATCGACGCCGCCGCCTACACGCCGTTCAATCCCAGCGGCGAAAACCTGTTCGCGGTCACGCGCGATTCGGCGGCGCTGGCGCTGTGGGCGATGCTCGGCCTCGAGTGTGCGACGATCCCGGCCGAACACGTCGCCGACGCGGAACGCACGATCCCGCGCGCCACCGTGCTGGGCGTGGTGGTCGCCGCGCTGGTCACGATCCTCGCCTGTTTCGTGGTGCAGGGCCTGGTGCCGATCGCGGAACTGGGCAAATCCACGGCACCGTTCGCCGACGCGGCGGCGCGTTTCGCCGGCCCGCAAGCGGCGACGTTCATGGCGCTGGCGATGGCCGTGTCGTGTATCGGCGCGCTCAACGGCTGGGTGCTGATCCAGGGCCAGATTCCGTTCGCCGCGGCACGCGATGGCCTGTTTCCCGCCGTGTTCGCCGCGACCGACGCGCGCGGCACGCCGCGCATGGGCCTGTTGATCGGCAGCGTGCTCGCCGCCGCACTGGTGCAGGCGAATTTCACCGGGTCGCTGGTCGCGCTGTTCACGATCTCGGCGCTGCTCGCGACCGCGGCGTGCCTGCTGCCGTACGCCTTCAGCGCCGGCGCCTTGTGCTGGCTCGAATGGCGCGCACGGCGCTGGTTCAACGCGCGCGTTGCGCTCGGCGTGCTCGCGTTCGTGTTCAGCGTGCTGGCCCTGGTCGGCGCCTGCATGGACCCGGACGTGCGCCGCTGGTCGCTATACCTGCTGCTCGCGGGACTGCCGCTGTACGTCTGGATCAAGCGCGCGGCGTTGTTCGCGCGGGTGCGCGGCACGATCGCGCACGAGCGGCCGCCGACGTGAACATCCTGCTGCCGCTGCCGCGCTCGGACTACGATCCGAGCGAAGCGGCGATCGCATGGGCCGCGCTGACGGCGGCGGGACACACCGTGACGTTCGCCACGCCCGACGGCCGCCCGGCACAGGCCGATCCGGTGATGCTCAGCGGTTGTGGATTGGATGTGTGGGGCCGCGTGCCGGGTCTTGCGCGTGTGCCGCTGCTCGGACTTCTCGTGCGCGCCGACGCACGCGCGCGGAGTGCGCACGCGGCGATGACCGCCAGCGCCGCGTTCGCGGCACCCGTGCGATACGACGCAATCGATGCGACCGCGTTCGACGCCCTGATGCTGCCAGGAGGCCACGCGCGCGGCGTTCGCGAATACCTGGAAAGCGCCACCCTGCAACGCGTCGTGGCCGCGTTTTTCGACGCCGATAAACCTGTGGCCGCGGTCTGCCACGGCGTCGTGCTCGCCGCGCGCAGCGTGTCGGCACGCACCGGTCGCTCGGTGCTGCACGGCCTGCGCACGACGGCGCTCACCTGGAGCCTGGAACGCAGCGCCTGGAACCTGTCGCGCTGGGGCGGACGCTGGTGGGATCGCGACTACTACCGCACCTACGTCGAGGCGCCGGGTGAACCGGCGGGTTTCCGCAGCGTGCAGGCCGAGGTCACGCGCGCGCTGGCGGATCCGGCGCATTTCTGCGACGTCCCGCCGGACGCGCCGCAGCGCCGACGCAAGACGGACGGGCTGCATCGCGATACCCCGACGGACGCCAGCCCGGCCTTCGTCGTGCGCGACCGGCGCTACGTGTCCGCGCGCTGGCCCGGCGACATGCATACGCTGGCGGCGGAGTTCCTGCGCGTGCTGGCGGAGCCGGCGGAGCGACCGCGCGACGGCGTCGGAACGTAAAATTCAGACTTATTTAAGGCGCCTGGCCGCAGGCTAGCGCCTCTTCGCCGAGCCCGCCGTCCACCCATGCTGCGCATCCTGCTGATCGAAGACCAGCGCGACATCGCCGCGAACATCTGGGACTACCTCGAGCACCACGGTTTCGTGATGGATCACGCCGCCGACGGTGCCAAGGGCCTGCGAATGGCGATGGACGGCGCCTACGACGTGATCGTGCTCGACCTCGGCCTGCCCAAGCTCGACGGCCTGGAACTGTGCCGCCAGTTGCGCGAAGCGCACCGCGACGTGCCGGTGCTGATGCTGACCGCGCGCGACACGCTCGACGACAAGCTCGCCGGATTCGCGCAAGGCGCCGACGATTACGTCGTGAAGCCGTTTGCGATGAAGGAACTCGAAGCGCGCATCCGCGCCCTGTACCGCCGCGGGCGCCTGCAAAAGGGCGACGTGCTGCGCGTCGCCGACCTGGAGCTCGATCCGGTGCACCTCACCGTGACGCGCGCGGGCCAGAACCTGAGCGTGACGCGCGCCGGTTTCCAGCTGCTCGAAGCGCTCATGCGCCAGGCGCCGCACCTGGTGCGCCATGCCGAACTCGCACACGCGCTGTGGGGCGAGGCCGGCGGCGACATCGCCACCCTTCACACGCATTTGTCGGTGCTGCGCTCTATCATCGACCGCCCGTTCTCCACTCGCCTGCTGCATACCGTCCATGGCTTCGGCTACCGCATTGCAGAATCGACCGAAACCTAGCCGGCTGAGCCTGCGCATGCGCGTGGCGCTGACGTTCGCCGCGCTCGGCCTCGTCGTCAGCACCTGCGTCGCAATGCTGGCGGTGCATTTCTCGGATTCCTACGTGCACCGGCTCGTGAACGAAATGCTGCGCGTCGAAGGCGAATATCTGCGCGAGCGTTTCGCCGACGACGGCCACACGCCGCGCCCGCGCACGCGGCATTTCTACGTGTTCAACCAGGACGGCGACGAGCGCAGCACGCCGCCGCCGGACCTGGTCGCGCTCGCGCCGGGCATATACGAAATCGAGGGCGGCGGCGGCGAACGCCACGTCGCCGTGTACGACGTCAACGGCAAGAAGCTCTATGTCGTGCTCGACATCGGCCTGGAAAGCGTGCGCGAACGGCGCCTTTTCCGCGACCTGGTGGCCTTGGTCGTGTTCGGCACGGTGTTGTCGGCGTGGCTCGGCTGGCTCTGGGCCGGACGTGCGATCGCACCCGTGCGGCGTCTCGCCGGACTTGTGGAGATCCTGGAACCTTCGCGCCGCGGCGTCGCGCCGCTGGCGCCGGATTTCGCTGCGGACGAAGTCGGCGCACTGGCGCAGGCGTTCGACCGCTACCAGGCGAAACTGTACGAATTCGTGCGCCGCGAGCGCGCGTTCACCGCCGACGCGAGCCACGAGTTGCGCACGCCGCTGGCGGTGATCCGCGGCGCGATCGAGGTGATGCTCGACACCGGCAAGGTGGACGCCGCGAGCGAGGTGCGCCTGAAACGCATGCAGCGCGGCGCCGACGAGTTGCGCGACCTGCTCGACGCGCTGCTGCTGCTTGCGCGCAGCGACGAACGCGAAGGCGACAGTCCGACGGCGGACGTCGACGCGGTCGTGACGCATTTGCTCGACCAGCGTGCCGACGCGCTGCGCGAGAAGAAGCTGCAGATCGAACACGCGGGCACGCCCGGCGTGGCCGTGCCCGCGCCGCAGCGGGTGATGAACGTGATCGTCGGCAACCTGTTGCGCGCCGTGACCCAGTTCGCCGAGGGCGGAATCCTGCGCGTCACGGTATCGCCCGACAGCTTGCTCGTGGCGCACGGCCAGAACGACGCCGCGCCGCCCGCCCCCACGCCGCGTCCGGACAACGAGCGCGTGCTCGGTCTGGGCATGATCCGGCGCGTGTGCGAGCGCTGGGGCTGGGCGCTGGACGAAAGCGCCGGCGATGGCGGCGAACGCGCGTTCCTGCTGCGCTTCGGCGCGCCCGCGGCGGGTCTTGGCCGGAGTTGATCACGCTGCTCACGTTTTGAAAGTCGAGTCCTGCCCGTCCAGCGCCTGGCGCGCCTCACGCGCTGGGATAAGATGCGTACCGGCGCGTTGACCGTTTCGCGCCGCCGTTTAGTGCCACCGAATCCACTCCGCACGAGGCCCTCGAATGCCGAGCCGCTTGCGTCGCCTTGCGCCCGTCGCTGCCTGCCTGATGATCGCGGCCTGCGCCGCCCATGCGCCGGCGCCAATCGCCGAAAGCGATGCCCGCGGCATCGACCTCGAAGCGCGCCGTGTGTTCGTGCGCATCCAGTCGAACCTGGAACGCGTCGCCGCGCAACGTCCGCGCCACGTCGTGCCGGCGCCGGCGCACGGCGATGCGCTCGAAGCCGTGGTCGATGCCTACGCCGCTTACCTGGCGGACGATCCGGCGACGATGGACCGCGCGTTGCAGCAGGTCGCGGCGGCGGCGGCCACGCGCCGGGCCGCCCGTTCCGTCGGCCCGAGCGAATTCGAACGGCACGAGGCGGCGCTGCAAGCAGCGTATTTTGCCGCCATCGACACGGCCGCGGCGAGCCCGCAGCCGCTGTTGCGCCTGGTCGCGGGCCTGCGCTACGCGGACAGCGTGTTGCTGCTCGAAGCGGCGCCGGAGTACACCGTGTATCTGGACGCGCACCTGATCGGTTCGCACGGTCCGGCGCAAAGCGAGGCCGACCCGCTCAGCGAAGCCTGGCTGCGGCTGCCTTGCCGCACGCTGCGCGGACGCGCGGCGGCGTTCACGGCGCTGCGCGATGGCGCCAAGCCGCTGGGCGGTCCGCTGCTCGCCTGCGCGCGCGACGACAGCGACTGGTCCGCGATCGAAGCAGCGCTCGCCGTGCCGCAGAACTGGCCGGTGCATGCCGCAGCGCCCGCACCTGCGGCGCCAACGCCGCCGCGTGAAGACGCCCCGTCGCCGCCGTGGGACGCCGCGACGGCGATCGAATTCATGGCGCAGGATCCCGACGCGGCCGAACGCGCGCTCGAAACGGCCGCGACGGACGGCACGGGCAAGCTCGATTACGCGCTGTTCCTGCACGCGTTCCGGCCGCAAACGCCGGCGCGCGACGCGAAGATCGCCACGCTGCTGAAAAGCGTGCTCGATGCAGCGGCCGACGACGAGGGACATTATCCGGGCGGCGTCGAAGGCGCGGATTCGGCCTATGACGGCAGCGACGCTTCGCTCGCGCCGAAGATCGTGGTCGCATCGGAAAACGAACTCGCGCAGACACAGTCCGCGTTCTACGCCATTCCTTGCGCCGTGCTGCTGGCGCGGCCGGGACTGCTCAGCGCGCTCGAAGCGCGCTACTACAGCAATCGCGACAATTTCATTCCGCGCTCCGGCTGCGAATGGGGCCGCGGGCGCGTGCGGGGATTTCCAGAAACGGAACTCGACGCGTTCAGCGCCGCCGCGGCCGAAGCGGACGGCTATTTCATCGAAACGTTCGAAGGCACCATGAAATACGGCTTCCTCGCGGCGCGCGCGCAGGCGAAGCAGACGCTCGAACTCGATCCGCGCGGCCTGCTGAGCCGCCCGGAACCGGCGCTGGATTTTCCGTACCAGACGTGGGGCTTGCTCGGACTCGGCAACCAGCGCACGAGCGTCGCGCTGAAAGTGCAGTATGACGCCGTGCTGGCGAAAATCGCGGCGTTCTATGTGCAGCGCGGATTGACGCCGGAGGAAAGCCGGCGCGCCGCGAAGACCGGGCTGTTCGCCCTGCTGCTCGGGCCCGAATGCGGCGGCGCGGTGCCGGCGAATTCGCCCCGCGCCACGCTGCTCGCGGGCGGTGTTCCGGAGGACCTGGCACAACGCGCGCCGGACGACACCACGCACGATGCGCCGGCGACCGAAGCCTGCGCCGAATTCGCCGGCATGGACCCGCTGCTGCATGTCGCGGTCGCGAGTCCGCGCGCGCTCGAAGCACTGCTTGCACGCGGCGCGGACCCGGACCTTCGCGACGGCATCGGCAAGACGCCGCTGATGGTCGCGGCGCAACACGACCGGCTGGACAGTGCGGCGTTGCTGCTTGCGCACCGTGCCTCGGTCGATGCGACCACGTACGTGAAGCCCGCGCCGTTCAGTTTCGCGCTCGCGCACGACGCGCGTACGCCGCTCATGTACGCCGCGGCCAGCGGTTCGTTGGCGATGATCCGCCGCCTGCTGGACGCCGGCGCGGACCCGTATCGCACCGACACCAAGGGTCACCGTGCGTTCGATTACCTGCTCGGTTTCGGACCGGTGGCACCGAACGCAAAACTGAGCGCGGCGGAGCGCGCGGAGGCGGCACGCCTGTTGTTCTGAGACCGCGCTGGCGCGGGGCCGGACACGCCGCAGCGACGGGCTTCCACGCGCGGCTCGGGCCCCTGGCGGCCGCTGCCGGTTTTGGCGGAAGTTAACAAACGGGCGGGTAGAGTCCAGGCGCTGCTCATCCTTCTGTCCCCCAGCAGACGGGCAGCATCCCGCGGCCGCTCTTCCCCGGAGCGGCCGCAACTTATCTGCGACTCGCGCAGCCAGCGCGACGCACACGCCCTCTCCTCCAAGCCGACGCTTGGGGGAGAGCGGCGGGACCCCCCCTGCAGCACTCCCACCCCGCAGCAGCGATTTTTGCCCGACGCCGGAGCGGCCACGAAAGCCGTGGCGCGCATCCCGCACCGCGCCCCTCGGCTTTGTGCCGATTCCAGCGTTTCGCACGCACGGAACTGCCTATATCCGCCGGCGTTTCCGCCGCACTGTTGCGCCTCGATTGCGGTGCCGTTCGGGGACGGACGCCGCGACGCGCCGATCGCCGTGCGCGATCGGACATTCGCAACCGAGGGAGGGAGAAACGTTATGGCCTCGTCGAAGGCTCGCAAATTATTTGGCCGATCGGGCGCCGCCGGTGCGCGCGCAGTGCTCGGCTTGACGCTTGGAATGTGCGCAAATGTGGCATTTGCGCAAATGTGGACACCGCTCGCGCACGCGCCGCCGGTCAGCATCGGCTACATGGCGCTGGCGACGGACGGTACGGTGCTGGCGCACGCGCGCACGTATTCCGCGCTCGACGCGCAGTGGTACAAGCTCACGCCGGACAGCAGCGGCAGCTACGCCAACGGCACCTGGACGCAGATCGCATCGATGCCGGCCGGATATTCGCCGATCGATTTCGCCGGCGGCGTTCTCGCCGACGGCAAGCTGCTGATCGAAGGCGGCGAATACAACGACGCAGCGGCGGTCGAATCCAACCGCGGCGCGATCTACGATCCGGTCGCGGATTCGTGGACGCCGGTGCCGCCGCCGAGCGGCTGGCCGGAAATCGGCGACGCCTCCGGCGTGGTCCTCGCCGACGGCACGTTCATGATGGGCCAGCAGGCCCAGCTCGAATCCGCGCTGTTCGACGAGGCGCACCTGTCCTGGACGATCACCGGAACCAACAAGCCCGACTACAACGTCGAGGAAAACTGGATCCTGCTGCCGAACAACAAGGTGCTGAACATCGAGACGTACTGGTACGACAAGTACGACGCGAACGGCACCGGCAGCGAGCTGTTCGATCCGTCCACCGGCCAGTGGAGCGACGCCGGCAGCACCGGCGTACAGCTGTGGGACTCGGCCGGCGCCTGCGGCGGCAAGCGCGTGGCGAGCTACGAGATCGGTCCGATGGTTTTGCGGCCGGACGGCACCGTGCTCGGCACCGGCGCCAACCTGTGCGGCGCCGGTCATTCGGCGATCTATCACACGA
>Ga0068856_100007444_pt1 | contig 10684 bp, 11 predicted proteins | sample KBSCornC62_FD_66595 | JGI IMG/M metagenome (GOLD analysis project Ga0068856, IMG submission 66595) | Corn rhizosphere microbial communities from Kellogg Biological Station, Michigan, USA - KBS Corn C6-2 | ecosystem: Host-associated > Plants > Roots > Rhizosphere > Soil ... | reverse complement strand
TTCGGCCCGCGCTTGACCATCGCGAAGAATTGGCGCGTCAGCGGGTCGCCGTCCGTGCCCTCCTTCACGATCATGGTTCCGACTGGAAATTCGCTACTCTGACTCGGTGGCGGTCGGTTGAGGTATTCGATCAACTTGGCGTCCGGATGGATGGTGCCCGGCGCGGCGTCCTTCGTGACGTCGAACGACGGCCATGAGTGATAGCCGGAGAAATCCGCCGCAAAAGCGATGAAATTGCTGCCCTGGGGGGCGCTCTGGTCAGCCGCAGGAGCGCTGCCGCAGGCCGTCGCGAAGAGCGCGAGCGCAACGCAGCCGAGCTTCTCGAATCGTCGAGCGATGGTTTTCATGGCGCGAATTGGTCGAAGCCCATCACGCTCGCGGCGCGGTTCATGTTGACCACCACCGAGTCCGGATCATCGCTCGAGACCGCAGCTTGGATGCCGCTGTACAGCCTTCCGAAATCCGAGTCGAGATCCGTGGCTGACGGCGCTTCCGAGCTCCACGTCGCGGGCGGGGTCGGGATCGCGTCGCCCTCGACTTGGGCATACAGCGCGTCGAGCCTGGCCAGTGCGGCTTCGATCGCGGCATCGACGGTCGGCCCGTCGAGCGTCGGGTCGCTCGGGCTGGTCTTGCTGCGCAGATACGGTTGAAAGACGGCGTAGATCTTCTTGGTGCCGGCCAAGTTGTCGCGAATGTCGACCATGGTGCGCTGCGAGTACCGGGATTCTTCCTCGCCGGTGGCGGCCTTGTTCACCTTCTCGCGCTGCTCGTTCATCAGCGAGACGAGCCCTTGAAACGCCTCGCTGAGGTTGATGTTTTGGGAATTGCTCCAGCCACTCAGGAGCTGATCGGCATCGCGGACGATCTTACCGAGCAGCAGGGTCTTGAAGTTCGAGGCCTGCTCGGCGGTGGCAGGAAATGCCGCAGGCGTATAACCTGGTAAACTCGCCTCGAACGCGACCACCTTTTCCGGGATGGACCCCGAATAGAGGACCCGCTCGGCGCCATGCAGTCCCGTCACTCCCAGGTCGTCGAACGAGTTTGGGTCACCTTCGGGAAGCTCGGCCAGGTAGTCGTCGTAACGGGCGTCGATTGAAAAATCGATGTCCGGGAAGATCGGCGCGAGCGCGCCTTCGGTGTGCTCGTACGCCGTGCGCGCGTCTTGCCACGCAGCTTGGGTGGCCGAGATGGCGTCGCGATCGAGCTCCGCATCCCAGCCTCGATCCGCGGGGGCGGGCGCGGCCGCTTGCATCGCCAACGCCGCGGCCTTCAAATCCTGCAGATCGTTCGACAACGAATCGTGCATGCCTCGCACTACGCTTTGTGACGTGGGCGATCCGCCCTGCGAACCGTCGCTGCTGCACGCGGTCAAAGTGGGAAGCGCGCAGGCGCAAGCGAGCACGGCCGCAATGTGGGCGCAGAGTGAATGAAAGGCGAGCACGGATCGATCCTTTTCTTGGGGTAAATTGGCGCTCAAAGTGAGCCGACGAAATCGATGAGCGCGCCTTGCTCATCGGGCGAGAGCGACGAAAAATCCTCGATGACGGTGTTCGCTTCCGAGCCCTCGCTCCGATGCTGAACCACCGCATCCTGAATGTTGAGTGCTCGGCCGTCGTGCAAGAACGTGCGGCTGAACCGGAGCCCGATCAGCGGCGCGGTGCGCACGTCGCGGGAGTGCGCTTGGCCGTCGACCCCATCCGCCATGCCGTCCGCGAGCGCGATGCCCATGTCGTGCAGCAAAAGATCCGTGTAGATCGGCGCGTCGATGTCGGCGAGGGCCGCGATCGGGTAGTCGGCGCGAGTGTGCAGGGTCGCCACATGGCACGTGCTGCAGCCGACACTTTCGAACAGGGCCGCGCCTGCGTCGTGCCCACTCGCGCGCTTTGGAATGGCGAGCAGCCGCATGTACATCGCTCGCTCGTTTACGCTGTCGGCCGTGACGTCGATGCCGGGCTTTAGATCATCCACGAGACCGTCGGGATTGGCGAACTCACTGGGGCGAAGTGGGCTGGTAATGCCCATGTCGCCGTTCAGCGCGTCGGCGGTAAAGTCGTCGAGCGTTGGCACGCGGGCCTTGAGGCCGAAGCGCCCGATCACGATTTCACCTTTCTGATAGCTGAAAAAGCGTGTGTCTGGGTTCGACTCGGATGCGTAGGCGACGTGGTTGATTCGGCCCTGGATGGGGCCGCCGGCGGCCGCTTGTTCCGCGGCAACGCGTTCGATCTCGCGGTCGTCCACGGCCTCCATGTAGCCGCGGCCGAGCACCGGCGGTCCGACGCGCGTGGAAACGCGGACGCTCGGATCGTCAGTGGGCGGTTCGATCGGCGTCTTGGCGGGCGCTACCAGCAACGGATGCACGGTGTGACCAAAGGCCAGGCGTGACTGATCGGCGGCCGCCGTCACGCCATCGGCGTCGACCACCGACATTTTTTGCACGAAGCCCGGGCCCCGCGCCGCGTTCTTGTGACAGGAGCCGCAGTTGTCTCGGGTGTAGAGCGGGCCAAGCCCGTCGGCAGGGCGCTCCGGCAAATCGAACAGCACATCACCGGTCGCAAACTCGTCGAGCTCGCTGCGCGTGGCTGCTGCGATCGGCAAGTCGGATGCGCCGAGTGATGCGATCGCAGGAGCGCCCGCCACGCTCGATGTCGCGGCCGGGTCCGAGCCGCACGCGGTCGACAACAACAGACAGCCCAAACTCGCGCAGCTCCAACGTCGGTTCACACGCCGAGCTGTAATGATATTGAAAATGATTTTCAAGTTCAATTAGCAAGCCGCGAACCGGCGGGCGGCGTTTGGCGTGTCAACTATTGGAAATCACGAATTGATTTTAAAACGGGCACGCGCAATTGGTGGCCAGGAAACGCGCCCTCGGCCGCGGGAGAACATCGCGAGATGCCCCACCGACTACGCGCTACCAGGCGTGCGTGTCGAGGTAGTCCGACCGCACCGAGGCGCGAGCAGCGTTGAAATAGCGTTCGCGCCTGAAGCGTTAGCAGCGGCGCGAGCTACGTCGAGGAGACCCGTGCATCTGCAGCAGGGACAACGGTCGGACCAGGTGCGGCGGTCAGGATGCTGGCGGCGGAGTCGACGGTCGCGCGCGCGGCTCGCTGATCGCGGCCATGGTTTCGACGAACTGGGCGGCGCTGGCCGGGGCTTGCGTGCAGCGCGGTCGCAAGTAGCGCGCGATATCGCCGAGCGAGATCATGCCGATCAGCACGCCCGCCGCGTCCACCACCGGCACGCGCCGAATTTGTTGGCTGCGCATCAATTCCTCGACCGTGCCGACGCTATCATCAGGCGAGCACACGCAGAGACTGCGCGACATGGCCGATGAAACGCGAGTGCTCGCGAGGGGCACGCCCTGCGTGAGCGCAGCCATGCAAATGTCTCGATCCGTGATCACGGCGTGAACCTGGCGCGCCGCGTCGATCACGGGCAAACACCCGCAATCCTTTTCCCACATGATCTGCGCCGCGCGATGCAGTGTGTCGTCGAGGCTGCAGGTGTGCACGCGGACGCGCATGATGTCGTGGACGGGCGCCTTGCTCGGGCCGCCCTCTTGGCTACGCACCGAGAAATCCCGGAACGCCTTGACGAGCTCGACCGCGAGCTCGCCCGCGGCTTCGAACGCGCCTTCCCCCTGCTGCTCGAGCGTGCGCTCCAGACCGAGAAGCTTGGGCTCGACGCTTTCCCACTGCGCGCGCACCTCTAGGCCCGCCAAGTGCAGCTTGATGCGGAGCTCGTCGCGCAATTGCGAAAGCTCGGACAGTACCGAACCGGATGAGTTGCGCTTGGGAAATCTCGACGTCATCAGCGGTCTCCTCGACTAGGCGCAGAGTAGGGTAACCTGCTTTGAAGCGCTCAGGAACGGCGACGAGCGCAAACGGTTGACCTCGGCCAAATGGCCAGAAGCCACGGCGAAAGGCAGCTCTCCGCGCGCCCCTCGTTCAGCTGTTCGGGGGAAAGCTCTGACGGTTGCTGGATGAGCTGTTGGAGTAACCACCGGCGTAACGCGGGAGCCGAGGTTGGCTCACCGCGGCCAGCGTATGAGCGATGGCAGTCCAAGTCATTCCGTCGCCGCCGTTGGTCTCACGCCCGACGAGGTACGCGAGATCGCCGAGGGTCACGATTCCGACGAGCCGCCCGAGATCGTCGACCACCGGCACGCGACGGATCTTGTTCTGTGACATGATGGCCTGCACGGTCGCGGGAGTATCGCGCGGCGAGCAGGTCTTCACGTCGCGCGCCATCGCGCTCGACACGCGCGAGTCGTGTAGGGGCGCACCCTGGAGATGCGCGGCCATGCAGATATCGCGATCCGTCACGATACCGACGAGGCGTCCGTCCGCCTCGACGACGGGCACGGCGCCGCAATCGTTCTCCCACATGATCTGCGCGGCGGTGCCGAGCGTCTCGTCGGGCGAAATGCCCCGCACGTTCCTGGTCATGATTTCGTCGATCTTCATCGGGCGTCCTCGCCGGGCGCGCTCCCCAATCGGGAACCGGAAATGTGTGGGAAAGCGCCGCGGATTTCCGGGAGTGTAATGCGACCGCCCGCGGTATACTAGCGGCGTGGATTTTCGGCAGTACGCGGCCCGTCCCGATGATCGGCTGGATTTGCTCACCGGCGCGCTGTTGATCGCCCGCGACGCATACCCCGGGCTCGATTTCGACGCGCAGGCGGAGCGGCTCGACCAGCTCGCGGAACCGCTCCGCAAGCGGCAGATCGCAGAACTGCCCGCCGCTCTGCAGGCCCGAGCCATCGGCGATCATCTGTTCATCCGGAACGGCTTTCGCGGCAACGTCGACAACTATTACGACGCGCGAAACTCGTTCTTGAACGAGGTCATCGAGCGAAAATCCGGGATCCCGATTTCGCTGACGGTTCTGTTCGTGGAGGTGGCGCGGCGCGCCGGCGTGCGGGCGTCCGGCGTCGGCTTTCCCGGCCACTTCTTGGCGCGAGTCGATGATCTACAGGGCAGCGTGATCGTCGATCCGTTCGCGGGCGGCGCAACGCTCACCCGGCGTGATTTGGTCGAGCTACTGAAGCGGGTCGCCGGCAAAATGAAATTCCAGGAGGCGATGCTCGAACCGACGCCCGTGCGGCACATCGTCGCCCGCATGCTGATGAACCTGCGAGGCATTTACGCGGCCCAGGGCGACTATCCGCGGCTGTTATTGGTGCTCGACCGTCTGATCGACCTCATGCCCGACGTGACCGACGAGCTCCGCGATCACGGCTATTTGTGCGCAAAGCTTGGCGCTCCGCGGGCGGCGATCGAAAACCTTCAGCGCTACCTCGGGGTGCTCCCGAATGCGGGCGACGTGGCAGAGGTTCGTCAGTTTCTCGCTCGGCTCGAGCAAGACTCGGCTGCGTCCAGCAATTGATCGCGCTCAGGGCGCTGCGCTGCCGACGACCTCGGGTAGCCCACCGCTCGTCACGGCGCAGGAGTATTCGCCGATCAGCACCTGCTTGCGCTTGCATTCGACGTCCACGCTCGCGCTTCGGCTGCCCTTGGCCTTCTGAGTCAGGGTCGTTTGGAAGCTGAAGCTCTGGGAGAAAGCCGAGCGCGACTCGCGCAGCACGCTGACGCTGCAATTGGGCGAGCCGCACGCGGTCTTCTGGGCCAGCGCCTTGACCTCGCTGTCGTCGCCGTAGGTATTTTGGAGGCCGAGCACGGTGACGGCGATGCAAATCGTCGCCACCACCAGCCGCACGACGGTTCGAGTTTCCATGCTCAGCCCGCCATCTCGAGCTCGTAAAAGGGTGGGGGCTTGTCTTTGACCCACCACAAGCCCGCGCCCACGCTGATCAGGTGCTTGGCCAAGATGCCACGGTAATACGAGCCGTTGCGTACGAAGATGTCCGAGTCGGTGCGCGTCTTGTCGCAGCGGTCCCGCAGATCGCCGCGCGTCGTCACCTCGACGTAAATCAGCCCTCGCGACATGGCGGCGATGTTGGCGACCGCGGGCGCTACGTCTGGATCCGGCAAATATTGGAGCACGCCCTGGCAGATGATCAGGTCGTGCTTCTTCCGGTCACGCCAGCGCGCGATGTCACGCTGCAAAAAGCCGTGCTTTTTGCACATGGCAAGGCTCACCTCGGTGCCCGTATAGGCGATGGCCTTATCGTGCTTTTCGAGCCAGTGCTTCCAGAGCCCGATGCCGGCCCCGATGTCGAGCACGCTCTTCAGATCGATCCGGTTCCAACGTGCGAAGCCGACGACGAAATTGGCGAGGTGTGCGTGTTCGTCCGGGCTGACGACGCGCGTCTGTGGGGATTCGTAGAAGCGGTGGTAGTACGCTTCGTCGAAGCGACGAAACCGATCCATAGCCCTCAGTCTAACTCGATCGCTCTGGCCGATAGCGATGCCCAATCGCCGCGCGTCACCCCGAGCGGCTGGTCGCTAGGTCGGTAACTGTCTGGAATCGCAAGAGATTATTGATTCTTGCGTACTTGTGAATATCTGTAAGTATAGTCGCGTTCGATGACCCAAGTCGCTCCCCTCGACGCGCGCTGGCAGCTATACCGGCTGCTGAGCGACCCGTTTCGCCTGCGCCTGCTCGCGCTCGCGGCCGAGGAAGAGCTGGCGCTGGGCGAGCTCGCGGATCTGCTCGGTGAGTCGCAGCCCAATCTTTCCCGTCAGGCGGCGCCGTTGCGGCAGGCTGGGCTACTCGCGGAGCGGCGTCAGGGCACTCGAACCTTGGTGCGGCTCGATCCGGCTGCCAAGGCCGACCCGGTCGTATGCGACGCGCTCGCGGCAGGTCGCAGCTTGTGTGAGCGTGACGGCTCGCTCGGGCGAATCGCGACCATCGTGCGCGCGCGCGATCAGAAGACGCGCGAGTTCTTTGCGCGACCCACGCCCAGCGATGAGCCGCTCGGACTCGCGCCGGAGCTGCCGGTCTACATCGCGGCGCTCGCCTCGTTGCTCGATCACCACGCGCTGGCCGTGGACGCGGGCACCGGCGACGGCGCGCTGCTCGACGTGCTCGCTCCCGCGTTCGACCGCGTGATCGCGCTCGATCGCAGCTCCGCGCAATTGGCGCGCGCGGAGCGCCGCGTGCTCGCTCGCGGCTACGACAACGTGGAGCTCTATTCCGCCGAGATCGCCGATCGCGAGGTACGCCGCGCGGTCGGCGACGGCGCCGACGTGGTGGTCGCGGCGCGCGTGCTGCACCACGCGCCTTTGCCGCGCGAGACCTTGAAATCACTGGCGACGTTGCTTCGCCCGGGCGGACATCTGCTGCTCTTGGACTACGCGCGCCACGCCGACGAAGCGCTCCGCGACGCGCAGGCCGACGTGTGGATGGGCTTCGACGCCCACGAGCTGGAGGATTTCGCGCGCGGCGCCGGCCTCGAGCAGGTGCGCGCGCGCGAGCTGCCGCGCGGCTTGTTTCAAAATGACGTCGATGGTCACTTGAGTTGGCTCCTGCTGTCCGCTAAGCGCGGAGCGGGGAAAACGGTTCACACTCGGTAACCCCGGGTTTTTCGAGATAGAAGCATAAGGAGACGATGGTCATGGTGCAGAGTGTTCAAGAAGTGAGTGCGGGCGAGCGGCGTAAAGACAGCGGTGTTGCCACCCAAGAGGGCAAGAACTACCGCGTTGCCGACATCGGCCTCGCCGACTGGGGGCGCAAAGAGATCTCGATCGCCGAGACCGAGATGCCGGGCCTCATGGCCTTGCGCGAGGAATTTGGCGCCAAGAAGCCGCTCAAGGGCGCGCGCATTGCCGGCTGCCTGCACATGACGATCCAGACGGCCGTCTTGATCGAGACGCTGACGCACCTGGGTGCGGAAGTGACCTGGACCTCGTGCAACATTTTCTCGACCCAAGATCACGCGGCCGCCGCGATCGCGAAGAGTGGCGTGCCGGTGTTCGCCTGGAAGGGGGAGACCGAGGCCGAGTACGATTGGTGCCTCGCCAAGCAGATTTTCGCGTTCGAGGGCGGCAAGGGTCCGAACATGATCCTCGACGACGGCGGCGATCTGACGGTTTGGATCCACAAGAAGCATCCCGAGCTCTTCACCGGCTCCGATCCGATTCGCGGGCTCAGCGAAGAGACCACGACCGGCGTGCACCGCTTGTACGAGATGTTCAAGAAGGGCGAGCTCAAGTGCCCGGCGATGAACGTCAATGACTCGGTCACCAAGAGCAAGTTCGACAACCTCTACGGCTGCCGCGAGTCGTTGACGGACGGCATCAAGCGCGCGACCGACGTGATGTTTGCCGGCAAGATCTGCGTCGTCGCCGGTTACGGCGACGTGGGCAAGGGCTGCGCGCAAGCCATGCGCGGCCTCGGCGCCCGCGTCATCATCACCGAAATCGACCCGATCTGCGCGCTGCAAGCGGCCATGGAAGGCTATCAGGTCCTGACGATGGATGAAGCCGCGCCGATCGCGGACATCATCGTCACGGCCACCGGCTGCTGCGATGTCGTGCGCAGCACGCACCTGCAAGCGATGAAGAACGAAGCGATCTTGTGCAACATCGGTCACTTCGACAGCGAGATCGACATTGCCTGGCTCGAGGGCAACAAAGAGATCAAAGAAGAGAACATCAAGCCGCAGGTCGACCACTTCATCTTCCCGGACGGCAAGAAGCTGATTGTCTTGGCGCGCGGGCGGCTCGTGAACCTCGGTTGCGCAACCGGCCACCCGAGCTTCGTCATGAGCTCGAGCTTCACCAATCAGGTGCTGGCACAGCTCGCGCTGTTCGCGGAGAAGCTGCCGATCGGCGTGCACATCTTGCCGAAGAAGCTCGACGAGAAGGTGGCGCGCCTGCACATCGGCAAGCTGGGCGTGAAGCTCGACCGCCTGTCGGCCAAGCAAGCCGAGTATCTCGGCGTGTCGGTCGAAGGCCCGTACAAGCCCGAGCTCTACCGCTACTGAGTCGTTTCCCGTGACGGGGGCGTCAGCCTCAGGTTTTGGAGCCCCGAAACCTGGGGCTGTCCGCATTTCCGGGAGCCGGTCCGCTCGGAAATCGCGCAGCTACCGAGCTCGTTCGTGATGGGGCACGGGGGGCGACGTTCCTTTTCGGGGGGCCTGGATGGTATGTTGAGCGAATGACCCCAGGCGAAAAAAACATCGTGAAGTGTCTCGTGGCGGTGGCTTGGGCGGACGGCAAGGTGGCCGCTCCTGAATCTGGGGTCATCGAGGGCCTGCTTTGTGGGTTCGACGCCAGCGAGGACGAAGAACGCGAGCTGCTCGACTACGCGAAGCACAAGCGCACACTGACCGGCGATGCGCCGCTCAAGGAGCTGTCGCAAGAGGAACGCGAGCTACTGCTCGCCAACGCCGCGCTCTTGACCCACGCGGACGGCGAACAGAGCGAAACCGAGAAAGCGCTGCTGAGCAAGCTCGTGTCGCTGCTCGAGTTCAACGAGGACGAGGCCGTTGAAATCATGGGCTCCGCGCAGGACGGCGCGCTGAGTCTCGGCTCGCGCGTGCTCGAGCCCGACGAGTCAGTCTGAGCCGGCGGTCGCCGGTGGCAACAGCGACTGTCCGACGCCGAAACCGGAAACGCCACCGGAGATGATGAACGTCATCAGCTCGGTGCTGCTCACGTCCAACGCTTCTACCTGATCGCGAGGAACTACCGCCAGGTAGCCCGCGAAATTGTAGGACTGCGGAAAATAGACCGCGACATGGTGGGGTAGGTCGAGCACGTGCAGGCCATCGCGGGTGATGAAGCCCAACGCCTTCAAATTGCCTCCCGGATGCAACGTCACGACGACCGGGCGATTGAAGCTCTTCTTGTCACCCATGAAGGCACTGACCAAATCTTTGATCGACGTGTAAATCAGCTTCACGAGCGGGAGACGCTTTAGCACCCGTTCGGTGGTCTCGAGCGCGCTTCGTCCGACCACGTTCGACGTGGCCACGCCCACGAGCGTGACCAGGAGCAGCGTCAGGAGCAGGCCCGCTCCCGGAATGCCGATCGGCAGAAGCTGATCGATGGTGCGCAGGATCGTAAATAGGATGTAGACAGTGAGGCCCAAGGGCGCCATCACGAGGCACCCTCGCACGAAGTAGCCAACCAAACGTTTGACGGTCATGGTGCAATGCACCTTAGCCCACATCCGGTGGCTCGATCAGCGAGGCGCGCCTAGGCCGGCGGGTGCCAGGCGGCGAGCCTTTCGAGGCCCTCCAGACGCTGCAGCACGAAACGTTCCGGCGGGCTCAAATCGGTGCGGGCGCGCTGCTGTTCGGCATAGCCATGCAGGAGCTCGCGATCGAGGCCACGCACGTGACGTAGGACCGTGAACATCTCGTCGACAATCGGCAATGGCATGGTGTCGCCGAGGGCGGTGTACAGGCGAAACGCGAAATCGAGCCAAGCGGCTTTGTTCGTCGCGGCCGCGAGCTTTACCGCATACTGCGCGGCCGCGCGGGCGACTTCGGGGGCCACGCCGCGCCGCGCCTTGGCATCGCTGAGCGCAGCTAACAGATGACTGCCAATCACGTGCTCGGCTTCGTCGCCGCGGCCGATCGCGAGCGCTTTGTCGACGACCCCGCCGAGGAGCTGCAATGCGTCGGCGCGCCGAGTGGCGACCGAGACGTCCTCGTCGGGCTGAGCGCTGAGCAACGGGCGGTCGGATTTTCGGGTGGCGACGAGCTCGGTCACGGTGGGGCGCGAGCGGAGCGTGGGTTCAGTCACGGCGGCGAGCTCGAAGGTGTCATCGC
>Ga0068856_100007442_pt1 | contig 10686 bp, 7 predicted proteins | sample KBSCornC62_FD_66595 | JGI IMG/M metagenome (GOLD analysis project Ga0068856, IMG submission 66595) | Corn rhizosphere microbial communities from Kellogg Biological Station, Michigan, USA - KBS Corn C6-2 | ecosystem: Host-associated > Plants > Roots > Rhizosphere > Soil ... | reverse complement strand
GGAAGGTCGGGATCGAGCGTCGCCTTGGCGCAAAAATAAATCGTCGCCATCAGGTGCGTGAAAGGAACGTTCTTGCCCGTGGGCAATTGCGCGGGGCAATCGCTGAAGTCGAATTCGAGACCGCTTTCGCTCACCGTCAGCGTCACGGCGAGCCGCACCGGTTCGTCGTCGATGCCGTTCTCATCGAGCCAATCGATTGCGTGATATCGCCCAGGACGCAGTTGCGAACGGATCGCGGCCCGAGCGCGGCGCTCGGTCGCATTGCGCATCTCGATGATCGCTTGTTCGATGTCGTCGGGGTAACGGCGGTAGAGCGCCTTCAGTCGTTCGGCGCCGCGCGTATTGGCGGCAATCTGCGCGTGGAGATCTCCATCGCTGAAATGCGGCGTACGCGAATTCAGCAGAAAGGTCTCCCACACGTCTCGCCGTCTGTTGCCTGCGTCGACGAGCTTCACCGGCGGAAAGCGGATTCCTTCCTGGTAGATGCTGGTCGAATCGCCGGACTCGCTCCCCGGAACGCGACCCCCGACATCGGAATGATGCGCAACCGCCGCCGTGAATCCGAGCGGCCTGCCGTCGAGAAACACGGGCGCGCACACCGTGCAATCGTTGAGATGCGTGACGCCGCTGATGTAGGGATCGTTGGCGAAGAAGACGTCGCCTGGCTTCAGCGACTCGAGTGGAAAGCGCTCGAGGATCGCCGGCACGAGCAGGAGCGTCGAGCCGAGATGCGCCGGCGCATGGGTCGCCAGCGCGATGGTGCGCCCCGCGAGATCGCAAATCGCCGTCGAGCAATCGCCGCGTTCCTTGATGTTCGGAGAATAGGCAGTACGGATCAGGCTGGCGCACATTTCCGCGGCAGCCGCCTCCAGGGCGCCGGCAACGATTTCGACCAGGCCGATGCGCAGCGTCATCGATGAGTCAGCAGCAGATTGCCGGCGCGATCGACCACCGTGCGGAAATCGGGTGGCAGAAGCGTCGTCGTATCCATCTGCTCGATGACGGCGCCACCGCTGATTTCATCGCCCGGCATCAGATCGGAGCGCGCGAAGATCGGACATTCGATACCGGTCGCCGCTGGCTCGAAGATGATGCGCCGCCGGCCAATCGGCGCGAGAGGCCCGCGCCTGCGAGAAACCGGCCGCCGAGCGAGATCGACATCGGGCCCCGGCATCGAGGCTCGCAGTCGGAACGTCACGATCTCCATCTCTTTCGACGGTTGATCGTATCCGTAAAACCGCCGGTGCTCGCCATCGAACAAGCTTCGAATGGAATCGGTCGCGTTTTTTCCACGCTCGTCCGTGGCCACGGGAACGCTCAATTCGAAGTTCTGACCGACGTAGCGAGCCTCGACCGCGCATTCGAACGTCACGCGCGCCGCTGAAAGCCGGTTTCGGCCAATGATCTCCATCGCGCGGCGTTCGAGCGAAGCAAAGGTGTCGCTGATCTCGTCGCCTGAGTGCGCGGCGCTTTGGCGAAGAATGCGCGTCTGGCTGACGTCGATCTGCGCGTCTTTGGTGAGCACGCCCATCGCGCAGAGGACGCCCGGGCTTTGCGGCACGAGCACGTCCATGCCGAGCTCGCGTGCGATATCCGCGGCATGCAGCGGTCCGGCGCCCCCGAATGCGACCAGAAGGAAATCGGCGGGATCGAGCCCGCGCTGGACCGAGACAAAGCGAATCGCCTGCGCGATGTTCGTGTTGGAGATCGCGATAATGGCGGTTGCCGCTTCCGTTACGCTGATTTTTCCGGGGACGGCGATATCCCGCTCGATGGCTTCGATCGAACGGCGCGCATCGATGCGAAGCGCCCCGCCCAAAAGATGTTCCTGATTCAGGCGCTGCAGCACGACGTTGGCGTCGGTCACGGTTGGACGTTGTCCGCCGATGCGGTAGCATGCCGGCCCCGGTTTTGCGCCGGCGCTTTGCGGGCCAACGCGAAGCAGTCCGCCGCTGTCCCGCCACGCGATGCTGCTTCCTCCCGCGCCGACCGTATGCACATCGACCGCGATCGACTTGATCGGCCAGCCGTCGATGGTTCGGCAATTGGCGATCTCGGACTTGCCGTCCGCCGCCAGGCTCACGTCCGTCGATGTGCCGCCCATGTCGAACGTGATGATGTTCGATCGACCGATGATGCCGGCGACGCGGAGCGCGCCGCTGATACCTCCGCTAGGGCCCGAAAGCAGCGTGTCGATCGGCCGGGTGGACGCAAGCTCGGGGCTGAACACGCCGCCGCCGGAACTCATCACCACCGGCTCGGCGCCCACGCCGAGCGATCGTACTTGTTCCTGAAATTGCAGCAGATAGCCACGCATCACCGGCATCAGGTACGCATTGACGACCGTCGAACAGAGCCGCTCGTACTCGCGAAACTCGGGAAGCAGATCTCCCGAAGCGGTCACCGCGGCGCCAGGCCATATTTCTCGCAGCCGCGCCACGGCCTGACGTTCGTGCTCCGGATTCGCATACGCATTGAGGAAGCAGATTGCGATCGAACGCACGTCCTCGGACCGAAGAATATCTGCCGCGCGGTCCACGTCGCTTACATCGATCGGAAGCACGACCGACCCATCGCCGGCGACGCGCTCCGCCACCTCCAGGCGCAGTCGTCGCGGCACCAGCGGTTCGGGGCGGTGTTGCGTGAGATCGTAGACGTGTGGGCGGGTCTGTCGCGCGATCTCGAGAAGATCGCGAAAGCCACGGGTCGTGATCAATCCGGTTCTCGCGCCTTTTCTTTCCAGAAGCGCATTGGTCGCGACGGTCGTGCCGAGTCCGATGAAACGAACGTCCGCGGGTTTGCGGCCTGCCTTTTCCAGAATCTCGCGGATGCCGCGGACGGGGGCCTCATGGGGATCGTCCGGCGTCGAGGAAAGCTTGTGCCGGAAGCTTTCGCCGCTGCGATCGTCGATCATGAACAGATCGGTGAACGTGCCGCCGACGTCGATGCCGATGCATAGCGTGCCGGTCATTCGTTATGTGCGGTGTGCTGCAGTCTTGCCGATCAATCGCCCGACAGAGCGTGTGCTTCGTCGAAGAAAAGGTCCTTCCAGGTGGCCGGCTCGGCATTGATAAGACCGATCCGGTGCATGAATTGCGCGGCGCGCAACATGCCGTGCGGCGTCCTGTCGTAGGAATTACCCGGTTTGGTGATCAGCGCCGCGATCGCGTCGACGCTGCTCTTCTCGCGCGACACCTCGAGATAGACCTTCGCCGCCGACCGCGGATCGTGTGCAATGAACGACAGCGCGTCATCGAGCGCCGCAATCGTCGCGCGAACGATTTTCGGGTTCATGTCGTGAAACGATTGCGATGCGAACAAGATGCCGTTCGAAAGCGGCGCGCCCAAAACATCTTCGGCGCTCAGCACCACATGAACACCGGGCGCTGCCAATTCTTGATAGAGATAGGGCGGCAAGCTGAAATGGCTGTCGATCTCGCTTCGCGGATCGAGCAGCGCCGCGAGAGCGTCAGGATGCGAGCGGGCAACGGTCAAGGCATCCAGCTTGCCGTGATGGCCGATGCCGAACGCTTTTTCGGCGGCCATCGCGAGAACGATCGCCTGGGTGGACGTCTTCACGGCCGGCAACGCGATCCGGTCCTTTTCGGTCAAATCCTTGATCGTATGCACGCTCGGATTGCGGGTCACCAACACCATCGGGCTTGCGCCGCTCGCGCCGAGTCCCTTGTATGCGCCACGCGTCTTCGCCCACATGATGATGAGCGAAGGCGGACCCGTCTCGGCGAAATCGAGGCTGCCCGAGAGCATGCCGTCGTTCAATGCAGCGCCGCCGGCGAAATGGAACCATTCCACCTTGAGCTCCGCGAGTCCCGCCTCTTTCGCCCGCTGCTCGATCAGGCGCTCGTGCTCGATGATCGCCCACGGAAGATGCGTAAGCCCGGGCTGGACCCCGACGCGGATCCTGTCCACTTCGGCTTGTGCCGGTGCGATCGGCAACACGGCGAACAAGCCACTCAGCACGAACAGGATCGATGCGGGTTTCATGTGTCGTCTCAAACCCGATTCAGCGCCGATCACCTCGACCGCATGAAGCGATCGGTTTCCGGAAATGCATGCGCCGGCTCGGTAATCCAGCAGCGCACAATTGGATCGCCGGTATTGACGGCCTTATGCGACCAGATCAAGCCGGTGATGCCCGTCCGCGAGAATTTTACGTGCTCTACCGTATCGCCCCAGACGTCGCAGATTTCAGCGGCCTCCTGACTTTCATTCACCGACTGACCGATCGCAACTTTGAGGCGCAGCAGTCCGGCGCGTGTCGCTCGCGTCACGTAGCGCTCCGTCGCAACCAATTGTCCGTCGGCGATCACCGGATCGCCGTCGATCATCTTCAAATACCGCATGATGTTGCGCACGCCGGCGAGATGGACTTCGACGTCCGGCTCTTCGAGCGTGCCGTTTCCTCCGCTCTCTGCGAGGATGGAGATCACGCCGCGACGCGTTGCCTCGTGCACGATCGAGCCCGGAGCGGGCGGCAGTTTGCTGCCTTCGCGGTAGAGCGCAACGAGGCGCGGGCTGTAGAGACGCGCCAACGCTTCCCCCCGCCGGTCGCGTTCGGGATCGCCGGTCAGCGGGTAGCCGCCGAATGCGTAGAGAATCTCCCCGAGATCGCCGGCATGCATGTCGACGTGATATTCGGCTTTGGCGATGACCTCGTTGAGAAGAACGTCCGCGACCATCTCGGACATCGAGCCATTCCTGGCGCCCGGCGCAATCTTGTTGAGATTGAGCCCATCGATCGGCGAGACGAATCCCAGTCGGCTCGCGAACATGTGCAGGTTGACGATCGGAACGGCAATGAGCGTTCCCCGCAGCACCGCCGGCGTCAGTTCGCGCGTCAGGCGCATCAGCGCGTCGATGGACGGATATTCCGTTGCATGGACTCCGGCGGTGAGGCACAGCACCGGGCCATCCCGATCGCCATTGATGATCAAGACGGGGAGTTGGATCGGACCGGTCGCGGTTTCGCCGAGTTGCAGAAAGCCTTTAGTCTTCTGTCCCTTTTCGGCAACGAGATCTCCGATGCGAAAGACACCTTGCTTGGTCAATTCCCTCTCCCGGCTTTGGATCGGCGACTACCGCCGCGCGTAGATGCGCGCGCTGCGCACGCGCAGCAACTCGATTGCGACGAGCGCCACCACTGAAACGGCAATCAACAGCGTTGCCGCCGCGGTGATCGTCGGGCTGATTTGTTCGCGCACGCCATCGAACATCTGCAGCGGCAACGTCCGCTGTTCGGGTCCCGCGATGAAGATCGTCGTCACGATTTCGTCGAACGATGTCGTAAACGCGAAGATCGCGCCGGCGATCACACCCGGTGCGATGAGCGGTAGAACGACCCTGCGAAAAACGCTCGGCGGCCGAGCGCCGAGGCTCAACGCGGCACGCCACAGCGCCGGATCGAAGCCCTGCAGCGTTGCATGGACTACCACCACGACGAACGGCGTCGCCAGCACGGTGTGCGCGAGCACCAGTCCAACGCGGCTGCTCGTCAACCCCAGCGGCGAGTAGACGAAGTAGATGCCGATTGCGGTGATGATCACGGGAACGATCAACGGCGAAATGAGCAATCCGACCACGACCGATTTGAATCGAAATTCGGCGCGCGCAAGCCCGAGCGCAGCGAGCGTTCCAAGCGGCGTTGCAATCGCCATCGTCGCAAGTCCTACGACGACGCTGTTTCGGAGCGCGGGAAGCCACCGCGGTGAATTAAAGAAATCGGCGTACCAGCGCAACGAGAAGCCCTCGAGCGGATAGGTGAGAAACGTGCCGCTGTTGAACGACAACGGGACGATCGCCACGATCGGCGCCGCGAGAAAGATAAATACGACGGCGCAAAATCCGTAATAGCCGGCGCGAAGCGCTCGCTGCAGCGGAGACGGATACGGCGGCAGGAACATGGTCAGCGCCACTTGAGGCCGGTCACGCCGGCCAGTTTCGTATAAACGCCGTAGAGGATCAGCGTGACCGCGAGCAGCACGAGTCCGAGCGCGGCGGCCATTCCCCAGTTGAGCGTCTGGTTCGTATAGAACGCGATGAAATAGCTGATCAACTGATCATCGGCGCCGCCGACGAGCGCGGGGGTGATGTAGTAACCGATTGCGAGGATGAAGACGAGAACGCAGCCGGCGGTGATGCCGGGCAGCGTTTGGGGAATGTAAATCCGGCGGAATGCGGCAAACGGCGTCGCGCCGAGCGACAGCGCTGCGCGGATCGGGAGCGGCGACACGCCTTTCATCACACCGTACAGAGGCAACACCATGAACGGCAGCAGCACGTAGGTCATCGCGATGTAGACACCGGTCCGATTGTGAATGAGCTGCAATGGATCCGAAATGATGCCCGCGCGGCGGAGCACGCCATTGACGATGCCCTCCCGCTGGAGAATGACCATCCACGCGGTGGTACGAACCAGCACCGACGTCCAAAAAGGGAGCAGCACCAGGATCATCAACAGATTGCCGAGACGAGCCGGCGCGGATGCGAGAAGGTACGCAATCGGATAGGCGAGCGCGAGGCACAGGACCGTCACCACTGCGCTGACGCCGAAGGTCCGTCCGAACACATCGACGAAGACCGCTTGCTGGGCCGGCGTCTTCACGATCGTGCCGTCAGCCGTGAATCGACGATCGACCGCCGCGAGAAGGTAAAAGGTCGTGTACGGGCCGGACGCGTGCTTCATCGCCGTCCACGTTTCCCGCTCGCCCCAGCGGGGATCGATCTTGATCAGCGCATCGAGGTTCGCTGCGCTCGTTTCCTCGGCGGTGAGCCGCGCCGTGCGGAAAAGAAGGCTTCTGAACCCATTGATGTCGTAATTGAGGCGATTCGCGACTGCACTCAAAGCGCCGCTCGCGCGCGCTTTCCCAAGCTCGGCGACGAAAACCACGACGGCGTGGTCATCCGGAAGAGCGCCGGTGGCCGATTTTCGCAGCAACGCCGCCGTCTCGGGCATCACGCCGCTGAGCTCGGGATCCTGGATGCTGCGCAGGAGCATCGATCCGATCGGCAGCACGAAGTTGAGCACAAGAAACAGCAAGAGCGGCGCAATCAGCAATATCGCATGGAGCTTTTGCGACCGCTGCGCGCGGCGAAGTCCGGCCTTGAGCGCGGCCGAGTGGAACCCGGCGACATGCTGCGAATCGAGTGTCGCGCCGACGCTCAAGGCGATGCCTCGCCTCGATTACTTCGCGGCCCAGGCGTTGAAACGCTGATTCAGCTGATCCGAGTTCTCGACCCAGAATGAGGCATTGATATTGACGGCGTTCTTGATGTGCTCCGGATTGCTGGGCGTGTTGGCAAGCGCCTGCGGATCCGCTTGCGCAATGGCCTCCTTGTTGGTGACGCCGAGTGGAATGATCGATGGCAGCTGCTTCTGATTCTCGGGGCGCGTCATGAAGCTCACAAGCTGGATCGCCTGGTCTTTATTCGGACTGTTCTTCAGGATGACCCAGTAATCGATCGAATACAGGTTTCCATCCCAGGTCAGCTTGAAATTTCTTTTGTCGTTCTTGTTCGCCGCCAGCAAACGCGCCGGCGTAATCACCGACATGATCACCTCGCCCGATGCCAGCATGTCGGGCACTTGCGAGACATTGGTCCACCAGATGATCGACGGTTTGAGCTCGTCGAGCTTCTTGAACGCACGATCGACGCCCTGCGGCGTGGCCAGCACCTTGTAGACATCCTGCGGCTTGACGCCGTCCGCAAGCAGCGCGATCTCGAGTGTATATTTCGCGCCCTTGCGCATGCCGCGCTTGCCGGGGAATTTCTTCACGTCCCAAAAATCGGCCCAGTTCTTCGGCCCTTCCTTGAGCCGGTCGCCGTCATAGCCGAGCGCATTCGCCCACACGACGGCGCCGACGCCGCAGTCGTTCACTGCCGGCGCGAGGAACTTGTCCTTGCCGCCGAGCCGGCTCCAGTCAAGCTTTTCGAACAATCCCTCCTCGCAGCCGAGAATCAGCTCGTCGACCTCGACCTGGACAACGTCCCAGCTCGCATTCCCGCCCTGCACTTTGGTGCGCAGCACGCCGATACCGCCTGACCAGGAGTCTTCCTGCAGCTTGATGCCGGTCTTCTCGGCGAACGGCTTGAAGTAGACCTTTTGCGCCGCAGCCTGACTTGCGCCGCCCCAGGCGGTCACGGTCAGGTCGCGCGCAACGGCGTGCGTAGCCGGCAGTGACAGCAATGCAATCGTTGCCGTAAAGGCCATTGCGCGAGTCATTTTCGTATGGTCCATGGTTGCCTCCATTTAATTGGGCGGCGCGTCGAGCGCACGGCAATCGCCGCTCCGCCAACCGATCTCGATCGTGTCTCCGGGCGCGATGCCGAGCTCTCGACGAGTGTTGCCGAGCTTGATCATGAAATCGCCGCTGCCCGGCACCCGGAGTCGGGCACGCGTGTGATCCCCGTGGTAGATGAGCTCCTCGACACGCGCCGCGAGGATGTTGTCGCATTGCCCTTCGTCCGGATGCAGCATTACCCGCTCGGGCCGGATCGAAAGCGTGGTGCGCGATCCGGCAGCGCCGACGTTGACCGCCGTCGCCTCGATCATTTGGCCATCGGCGATGGCCACCGTGCAGCGCCCTTCGCTGCTGATTTTCCGCACCACGCCGCTCAGTCGATTGCTCTCGCCGATGAACTGCGCGACGAAGGCGTTCCGCGGCCGGTCGTACAGATCGGCCGGCGTCGCGAGCTGCTGAATCACGCCATTGTTCAAAACCGCAATCCGATCGGACATCGTCAACGCTTCGCTTTGGTCGTGCGTGACGTAGACGACGGTCAGGCCGAGTTGCTTCTGGATGTGCTTGATCTCGATTTGCAACTGCTCGCGCAGCTGCTTGTCGAGCGCGCCGAGCGGCTCGTCCATCAACACGAGTACCGGATCGAAGATGAGCGCGCGCGCGAGCGCAATGCGTTGTTGCTGTCCGCCCGATAATTCGGCCGGGCGACGATGATCGAATCCGCGCAGCCGAACCAATTCAAGCGCGCGCGCAACGCGCTCTTCAACCTCCGATGGCCGCATCTTCCGCACCGACAGCGGAAAGGCCAGATTCTCCGCGACGCTCATGTGCGGGAACAGCGCGTAGTTCTGGAACACGACGCCGATGTTCCGGCGATAGTGCGGCACGCGCAGCAGCGACTTGCCGCGCAGACGGATCTCTCCTGCGGTCGGAACCTCGAATCCGGCGAGCATCATGAGCGCCGTCGTCTTGCCCGATCCGGACGGGCCGAGGAGCGTCAGGAATTCGCCCTGGACAATCGCCAAGCTGAGATCGGCGAGCGCGAGATGCTCGCCGTCGTAGGTCTTCTGGACGTTCTCGAATTCGACGAACGCCGCCGCCGGGTCCGGATTTTTGCGACCCACCGCGCTCGGTTCGACGCCAGCGGATTTCGTTGCAGTCAACATGCGCACCGGCGGCGTTCCGGAAAGGCGTTCGGGCGGCGCCGCGACCCGCATCACATCACTCCGCGCCGAACTATGCAACGGTCGGATCGGCGGCCGCCCGCTCGGTCGATGCGTCGGGCGCACTGCCGCGACAGCGGCGCATCGCGGCGGCCAGGCGCCGAATCCCTTCGTCGATTTGCTCGGGCGACGAATGCGTGTAGGCCAGGCGCATATGCGTCTTCGGCGCCGCGTCGCTGCCGCGATGGGCTTGCGCATAAAACTTGCTGCCGGCAAGCACCGTAACGCCTGCCTCCGCTGCTCGCTTGGCCAGCTCATCGGCATCGATGTCGCGAGGCAGCGTGAGCCACAGGTAGTAACCGCCTTGCGGAACCATGAACGACACTTCAGGCAAATCTCGCCGGAGCGCCGCCACCATGTGATCGCGGTGAAGCCGATAGGTGCGCTGGACCGCCTCGGTGTGTGCGGCAAGATTGCCGGCGTTGCACCATTCGACAATCATCCGTTGCACCAGCGGCGAGCTGCCGCCGTCAGCCTTGAGTTGAATCATCCGCGCGACCAGATCCGGCGATCCTGCGACCCAGCCGATCCGAAGGCCTGGTGCGATCAATTTCGAAAACGTGCCGAGATGGATCACGTTGCCGCTCCGATCCAGCGCCTTCAGGCTGGGCTCCGGCGTGCCGTCGAAGCGGACGCTCCGGTAAGGGCTGTCCTCGACGACGTATATGCCATGTCGCGATGCGAGCTCGAGCAGCGCTTCGCGCCGGGCACGCGACATCGTGACGCCGGTGGGATTGTGAAAATCCGGAACGTTGTAGATGAATTTCGGCATCTTGCGTCCATCGCGCTTCAGCGCTTCCAACGTTGCTGCCAGCGCAACCGTGTCGAGACCTTCGTTGTCCTGCCCGACCTCGATGAAATCCACGTCGAAGCTCCGAAAGATCGGGATCGAAGTGAAGTACGTCGGCGCGGTCACGACGATGGGATCGCCGTCATCGAGCAACAAGCGGCACGCGAGCTCGATACCCTGCTTCGCGCCATTGGTTACGAAAATCTCCTCGATCGCCACGTCGTTGCCGTCGGCGTTCATCGCGTCGGCAATCCACTTGCGAAGCTCCGGCAGGCCCGGGCGCAATCCGTATTGCAGCGTTTCGTGACGATAGGTCGTCAGCGCCTTTTCGGCCGCCGCCGTGAGGTCCGGAAAAAGCGACGGAAAGCCATGGCCTGAATCGAACGGGATGGATTGGTCGTCATGACTCGAC
>Ga0068856_100007439_pt1 | contig 10689 bp, 14 predicted proteins | sample KBSCornC62_FD_66595 | JGI IMG/M metagenome (GOLD analysis project Ga0068856, IMG submission 66595) | Corn rhizosphere microbial communities from Kellogg Biological Station, Michigan, USA - KBS Corn C6-2 | ecosystem: Host-associated > Plants > Roots > Rhizosphere > Soil ... | reverse complement strand
GCAGCTCGGCGCCGAGCACGGCCATCTGCTCGGCCCCGGCGATGCGGATGCGGACGCTCACGGCTTGTTCCCCTCCTTCGCCTTGCGGTTCCGGTCGTCGATGTAGGCGACGAGCATCAGAACCTCGCGCGCGGGCATGTCGTCCCACTCCCAGGGGCGGATGCCGAAGATTTCGGCAAACGCCCCGAGGTAGGTCAGACGAGTTCGGGCGAGGTCAGCTCCGGCGAGTCGGTCTCGGCGTCGTCCGGGCTGGATGACGCCGTTTCCGAAGGGTCCGACGGTGCGTCGGCCTCCGGCTCCTCCTCCCACTCGATGTCGTCGATCGCGACGTCGTCGAGGTCGGAGAACACGAGCGTCGGGTTCGACCGCTTCATCGAGATCCAGATCATCGCCTGAACCACGTCGGTGCTGTTGCGCATCTCCGGGTTCGTGCTGATCGCCTGGAACGTGTGACCGGTGACCTTCTCGACCGCGCGCGCCTCGGCGAACGTGACCTTCGACTGAGCCATCTCGTACGACTCGCCGTCAATGGTGAACTTCATGTCGTGCTTCCTCCTGCGGTGGTGGGGTCAGGCCGACGGCTTGTCGGCCGCCTTCTTCGGGGCGCGGACCTCGTCCCAGATCGCCTGACACGTGAGTGCCTCGGCGATCTCGGCGGGCACGTCGGTCACGACCTCGTCGGCAGCGACCTCGCGGTTCAGCGAGGGCACGAAGAGGTCGGCGCCGGACTTGTTGCGGATGCTCACGGTTTCGGACATGTGGCGGTGCCTCTCAGATCGTGGTGTCGGCGGTGATGTACTGGATCTGCACCATCGGGTTGGTGCGGTCGTCGAGCACGGTGAAGTCGTGCGACACCGTCACCAGGCCGTCGCCGTTCGCCTGCGCGATGCCCTTGTCGAGCTTCACGGCGGGCAGGTTGACCTGCAGGGTCTCCGTGGAGGCGCCGACGGCGCCGCCGGTGATCTTCCCGATCAGCGACGTCTGCGTCTGGGCGAGGTAGGCGTCACGGAAGGTGGTCGAGTCGTACTCGAGCACGATGGTGCCGCTGTACTCGCGCTTCCCGACGATGGGCTTCGACTTGGTCGCGCCGCCACCGTTGAACCGGTCGTTCGTCAGGTTGTTCTTGCCCGACACGGTCAGGCTGCGGACGTTGACCATCGCGGTCGCGCCGGTGGCGAGGGTGGTGGTCGTGCCGGCGGTGTAGGTGCCGGTCGCGAACGTCGCGTTCGCCCAATGGTAGAGAGTGGCCGCGGTGGGGTACGACGGCGCCGCGTAGGCGGTGCCGGTCGCGATGTCGCCGATGTCGAGCGACGTCTTCAGGGTCGCGAGCCCGGCGTTCGGGATCGAGAGCTCCCAATCGGAGACCATGCAGCCCAGGAAGGTGACCGGGTCGACGGTGCCGCCGGCCTCGATGGTCGCCTTCTGCACCGTCAGCGACGCTGCAGCGTTGCCCGGGGTGAAGTTCTGCATGTACGCCGGCGCGATGATCGCGGTCACGGCGCCCGTGCCCAGGGCAGCCTGGAACAGCTTGCCCATGCCCTTCGAGATCGCCTCGACAGTGAAGTCGCCGCCACCCTGCTTGGTCGTCACGACACGGCGGTCGGAGTAGTCGCCGATCTTCCCGACGCGCAGACCGGCGCCCTGGACCGTGTTGAGCATGAAGTCGAGCGACTCGTCGGTCGGCTCAAAGAACGTCGTGACGACGACGCCCGTCTTGTACGTTGCCTCGGCCACGACGCCGATCGACACTTCCTGGGGAATAGCCATGCTGGTGGCACCTTTCTGAGGCGGGGTGAAACATCTAGGGGTCGGGCAGGAGCCGGAACGGGCGCGGCGGAGGAAGGGACCGGCCCGCCCCGGCGGTACGGGGCGTCAGATGCGGGCGAAGAACGAGACGTTGAAGATCAGCAGCGCGTCGGCGCCGTTGGAGTCCTGGTTCTGCGTGAGCCGCTGCGTGTCGCCCATCTGGGCGACGAAGTTCCCGCCCGAGGCGATCCCGAGGTTCGGGTCGGCCCGGAGGAGGGTCTCGACGGCGGCCATGTAGCTGTACGCCGCGTCGCGGGCCGTCTTCTGGATCCCGTCGCCGTTCCACGAGTACGCGGCGCACCACACGGCACCGTTCTCGTCGCGCGGGCGGGCGGTCGAGCTCGGCCCGTAGACCTGGTCGGAGGACCCTGCGAACCCGGCGGCCGCGATGCTGGGCTCCTCGATCCCGATCATCAGGAAGTCGCCCGGGTTGTCGTCGACCCCGTACCCGTCGATCACGAGCACCGGCAGCGCGTTCAGCGCAGTGGTCGCACGCGACACGAGGGCGTCGATCAGCGCCGGCAGCCTCGAGGTGGTCATCCGGTGGCCGGGCCCCGCCGGTAGGGCGCCATCATCTGCAGCGCACCGTTCGGGATCGCGTACGCGATGCCCGGAACGACCGTGGTCCGGTTCGCGTTGCCGGGTGCGCCGTCGTCGCCGTTCGAGCGCCTGCCCGACGGGCCGCGCTGGTTGCCCCACTGGTGCTTCAGGATCACCTTCGCGGCCTGCTTCAGCGCGACCGGCACGGCCGCGCGGCCGTAGGTGTAGACGACCGTGTACCAGTCGGGCCGCAGGGGCGTCACGGTCGCCTTGGCCCGCACGACGCCGGAGTCGGCATCGAACCGGAGGTAGGAGACGTCACGAGAGCCCACCAGGTCCCCTGTGACCGAGGTGAGGGTCAGGACCGGGGTGTTGGTCAGGATGAGGGCGCCGACGCCGTGCAGCACCTCCGTGGCGTTCGTCGACGACGTCGGCCCGCAGAGGTATTCGACCGCGGCGATCGTGCCGTCGATGTAGTCCTGCAGCTCCGCGTCGAGCGACGTGCCGGAGATGTTCAGAGCCGTCTTCGCCTCAGCCAGCGTCAGGAGCGTCATCGTCACCTCCGGTGATGGTCTGGGCGGCGGCCCGCTGCGCCTGGAACAGGTCGTGGTCGAGAACGGTCGACTTGTGGTGGCCGATCTTGACCGCGGTGTTCACGTGGACCGGGAACCCGCAGATGCCGGCCCGGATGCAGAACGTGATGTCCTCGCCGGCGGGCTGGCCGCCGAGCTCGGTCTCTTGGAACCAGGGGAACGCCTCGTTGAACCCGTGGTCGCGGATCGTCTCGAGCACCCGGCGGTGGATCAGCACGAATGCCGCACCGGTGGCGGCGCAGGGCACCACCGTGTCGAGCGGGTAGTCGGGCACACGGACCGTGGTCGGCTTGCCGTCGTCGCGTCGGACGAACTGGTAGATCGTGGGGAACAGGGCGCCGAACGCGGCGCCGAAGCAGAGGCCGCCGACGATGGGTCGGGTCTCGGCGTCGGCCGAGGCGAGCAGCGCGGGGAGCGCGTCGTGCTCGAACGCCATGTCGGCGTCGATCCAGAGGAGCCACTCCGCGTCGTACTCGTCGAGGAATCGGCGGGTGAGACTGTTGCGGGCCGAGGAGACGTTCGCGGACGACCACTCGTTCAGGCACCCGACGACGTGCCGCTCGGTCGCCTGGTCGTACATGAGGGTGTTCACGAGGGCCTGTGTGAAGTACCCGGAGGTCTGCCCGGGGTGGATGTAGGCGATCACGACTCGCTGGTCGCTGGTCACGACGCGCGGCTTCGCGGCCTTCGCCTGGCGTGGCTTCGGGCGGTTGCTCATGCGTCGTTCCGCTCGATCGTTCCGACCGCGGGCCGGTACTTGCGTTGCCGGCGCTCCGTCCCGAACGCCGCGCTAACGAACATCGCCGCTCCTGCGGCGTGCATGATGCCCACGATCCAGCGACCAGCGAACGCGTCGAACAGCGGCACGACGAGCGGGATGCACGCCCCCAGGTAGCAGGCGGTGACGATGCGTCCGAGAACGTGGTGCATGTCGTTGATGAGGCCGTGTAGGGCGATGGTCGTGCGCTGCTCGTCGGTGAATCGTCGTTCGTTCACGGCTGTTGCCTCCGCTGTTGAGTTGTCTCCGCCTGGCAGGTTTCGCCCCGGAGGGCGGCGGCCCCGACCCCAGCGGAGGGGAGTCGGGGCCGCCTGTGGCCGGTTGCTTAAGCCGGCCGCGCGCTCACATCTTCAGGAACTTGAACGCGTTCAGGTCCGTGACGTCGCCACCGACCCGCTTGTGCGCGACCAGGCCGCGCTGACCCGTCGGCAGACCGTTGCCGTCGACGACGTTGGCGATGAACTCCACCGTCGTGCCGATCCGGTCGTACACGACGTACTGCGAGAAGTCGCCGAGCACGATCAGGACCGTGCCGGAGACCGTGGTCGACGGCATGTCCGACGCCTGCGCGGTCGGCGAACCCAAGAGCGGGCTGCCGAGAGCGGCCTCGTAGTTCGGCCAGATCGAGGACGTCGCACCGGAACCGGCGGGCATCTGCTTGATCGTGTTGAACGTCTGCTTGTTCGCGAGCCAGGTCGCCGTGTCCTCGTAACGCGAGGGCACGGAGTTCAGCAGCGCGAACACGTCGACGCTCGACGCGGCCGAGGTGAAGGAACCCCGGGTGGTGGCGGTCACGGTGCAGCCCGCGGTCGCCGAGATCGCGGTCACGATGCCCCTGGGGGCGTTCGTGCCGGAACCGGAGATAAACGCGGTACCCTCGGCGAACTCGATCGCCTCGGCGATCAGGCCCGGCAGCTGCGCCTGCGCGCTCGAGTCCTCGAACAGCTCGTAGGACCCGGTCACGTACGCCGACAGGAAGCCAGCGGTGACCGACGGGTTCGAGAAGGCCGGGGTGCCGTCGGTGAACGCCGAACCCTCACCCTTCCAGTAGGTCGTGACCCCGCCGACGCTGACACCGTGCCAGACGTTCTGCGTGCCCTCGACCACTCGGGCGAGCCGGCGGACCGGGTCCTTCGTGGCCGCACCCGTGTGGATCAGGGTCGGGTCGAGCAGCGTCGGCAGCATGTAGCCACCGTTCGCACCCGTGAGGGACAGCGACGCACGAACGGCCTCGGCCTCCTCCGGCGAGTACACCGGGGGCTGACCCTGGGCGTTCATCCAGACGTTGAACGCCGACCGGTACGCCGGCGAACCGTGCACGAGGGCGTGCTCGGCCGCACCCGGGATCGACTCGATCCGGGCCATGAGCTTGTCGAGCTCCGTCGAGCCGATGCGGGCGCCCTCGAACGCGGAGTGAGCGCGGTCGATGACGTCCTGGGAACCCATGCGGGCCCGGCCGCTCTGGTCGAAGTTGGCACGGACCATCTCGACGCCCTCAAACGGGTCGTTGCGGACGATCACGTTCGGCGCGACACGCTCCCGGTTGGCCGGGGTGAGCGAGACCGAACGAACGGCCTCGACGCGGCGAGCACGCTCGACGAGCCGGGTGTGCTCGGCGTGAGCGGTGTCCCACTCGCCGAGAGCAGCCTCGAACCGTGCGACCTGGTCGTCGGTCGGCTCCTCGACAGCGTCGAGGGTGTCGATCTCGGCCCGGAGGGTGACGAGCTGCTCGTCAAGCTGCTCGATGCGACCCGGCTCGGCGTCGCCGGACGGGTCACCGCCGGCGATGGGGTAGAACGCCCGGCCGCTGGGGGAGACCCAGATCGCGCGGACGCCGGTGAACGGGTGGACAGGCAGGTTCTCGCTCATGAGAGCGGTCCCCCTTCCTTCCGCGCCAATGCGCGGAGTTGCAGGTAGGTCTGCCGTGCGGAGTGCTCGACGAGCGGCTCACCTTCGGCGCGGGCGGCTCCGGACGGAGTGCCCTCGGGCGTCGCCGGCTCCAACGGAGTGGCGATGCCAAGCATGGTGCGGAACTTCTCGACGTCCTCGGGATCGAGCTGCGACAGCTCGTCGAGGAACGCGGAGGCGCTCCGGGTCGCGAGGATCGCGGCCCCGGCGTAGTACGGGAACACACCGGGCCCGTACTCGCGCATCGCGATCTCGTTGCGGACGATGGTCGGCAGCGCGCCGCGCGACGCCGCACGGACACGGGTCGACTTGATCGTGCGGCCCACGAACGAGTACCCCTTGATCGCCTTCTGCTTGATCCCGTCGAGGATCGAGTCGGCGAGCGGGTTGTCGAGGTACCTGGTCGCGGTGAACACACCGCGGTCGTCACGGGACACCTCGAGCGGCACACCGATCGGCACCGACAGGCTCCCGTCGGGGGTGCCGTAGATCGTCCGGCCATGGTTGAACAGGACCGCGAAGTCCGTACCGCGGTCGTTGATCGTCTTGTCGAACGACGTCCGCGCGAGCTCCTCCATGTAGTGCCCGTCGTGGTCACGGATCTCGGCCGGGGAGTTGAACACCGCGGCGTACGCCTCGACCGTGCGCCCGTCGCCGTCGGAACGGATCGTCGCGTCGGTCAGGTCGAACGTGCGGGCAACTTCCCGCACGGACAGAATGGTGGTTTCGGCGTCGGTCATGACTGCCCTCCTGTGTTGGGCATCGGGGGCTGCTGACCCGGGGATTGGAGCTGCACGGAGACGAGGCCCGAGTGCTTGAGCAGGGTCACGTCAGAGGCCGCGAGAGCGGCGTTCACGGAGTCGGCGGTGTAGCCGGCCGTGATCAGCGTGTTCGCCGCTGTGGCGAGCACCTGCATCGTGTCGGCGCGTTCCTTCTCGCCCTCCTGCAGGGCCGAGATCGCCGACGTGTCGAACCACAGGCGCGACCCGTCCGGGGCCGGCACCAGCTTTGCGAGCGCCCCGCACGCCGAACGCCAGTTCGGGCGCATCGTCATGTCGGCGAACCGACGCATCGCGAGGCCGTAGTTCGAGTACGTCGCCGCCTCGAGCCCTTCCTTCAGGCCCGCCACGATCGCCGGCACGCCACCAGCGACCGCGATCCGGTTCTCCCCGGCCGCCTGGACCGCCGAGAACTGCATCTGCTCGAAGTTGTGGCCGAGGATCGTCGTGTCGGCACCCTCGTCGAGGATGAGCGTCCGGAACGCGTTCTGCACCCCGCCGTGGCGGGCGTTGATCTGCTCCGCGATCCGCTTCACCTTGTCCGGCCCGACGGTGTTGGCGTACCGGATCAGGAGGTTCGGCGTCGCCGCGTTCTGCAGGTACGCGCGGCGGTAGTCCGTCATCGACAGGTCGGCGTCGATCTCACGCAGCACCGGCGTCAGCCACGACATGCCCCGGAACTCCGCGCACGGGTCGGGGATCGGCGACCAATGCGCCACGTCCTCGACGAGATAGAACGCCGGCTTCCGCTTCTCGCTCGCCGGCGGCTCGTAGTAGTACCCGATCACGTTGCGGACCTCGGACTCCGCACCCGTCACCGGGTCGTACGCGTCGACGAGCTCGGAGATGATCGTGACCCACTCGGGGCGGAGCCGCTCGAGCCGCGTCGTGTCGACCCGCCGCACGAACGCGTTGCCGGCCAGGGATGCGTCCTGTTCCATGCGGGCGAGCAGGTCGCCGGTCGTCGCACCCGGCCACGGGGTCTCCAGGATGCCGAGCGATGCGTTCCCGAACAGGCCCTTGTCGGCGAGGCGCTGGAACTTGAACTCAGCCTCAGTGAAGAGCGAGAGCCGCGCCAGGATGACCCCGAAGACGGCGCCCGAGTTCTGGTACGCGGTCAACGCGTTCCGGTACTCCGGCAGGATCCGCTCGTTGTTCGGGGCGCCGTACGACGTGGTCGCGAACAGGTTCCCGCCCGTCGGCTCCGGCGTGTAGAACCGGGCCGTCGTGCGGCCGAGCAGCGTGTCGAGCAGCCTCACGACTCACCGCCTACCTTCGGGTCTGGGTGCTCGACGAACAGGGCAGCGGCGACGAGCTGGCCGCCGGCAGCGATCAGGGCCAGCGGCCACCACGCGAACCAGAGACCGGCGAGGAGTGAAGCCTCCCCGGCCACGAGAGCGGCGATGGTGGCGCGCATGCGGCCTCCTCAGATCACGTAGACGGACGGGTCGAGCTCTCGGGGCCGCAGCGCGTGCAGCGCCCGGGTCATCGCCGCGAGCGGTCCGACGTCGGGGCAGTTCTTCAGCTGGAACGCACGAGAGCCGTCGGTGCCGGCGGGGCGCCAGGCCGCCGCCTTGACCGCTGCGTTCAGCGCTGGCTGGTTGCCGTGACGCAGGAGCTTCGCGCTCATCGCGTCGTACACCGCACCGCTCGCGGCGGTGAAGTCGGCCGAGGACACGGCGATCGGCGACGCGCCGGCGGTTCGGAGCTCGTCCTCGAACACCTTCGGGGCGGCCACTTGGCCGCTCCACTCCCGTGCGAGTCGGGCACACTCATCGGCGGCGAGGTGTGCAGGGATCGGCCGACCCTCGTTCGTCAGCGAGACCTGGACGAGCCCATCCTCGCGGCGCCACGCGACGGCGATCCATGCGGCGCGCGCCTGGTCGACGTCGAGACCGAACATCGGTTCCTCGCCCCGGGGCGCGTTCGGGTCGGCGAGGTCTTGCCACGTCGTGAACGGAAGCGCACCGCCGACCGACTCCGGGTCGTCCCACCACGAGAGGAACTCGCGCATGAACTCTGCCGGCGGCATGGATGCTCGCTGGTCAGCGAGCGACTCCTCGGTGATGCGACCAGCCCACAGCGCACAGTTCGCCTGCCACCACAGGTCGCGGTCGTCGAGCGCGCACCCCTCCGTGCCCACCGCGTGCGCACAGTCGGCCCGCAGGCACAGCTTGAAGTGGGCGCCGTACTCAACGTAGGCGAGCCGCTTGTCCTTGCCCGCCCGGCCACGCTCACGGATCCGGCGCAGCTGCTCGGACATCAGCAGACCACCAGACGAGGCGATCCGCACCTGAGCACCAGGGCGGGTCAGCATCGTCGGGTACACCGCGCCCACGTGCTTCGGCTCGAGGTACAGAGCCTCGTCGAGCGTGATCCGCTTGACGCCAGTCAGACCACGACCGGCCTTCCCCGTGCGGGACTGGAAGTCGATCGTGTTCCCGGTCTCGGTGTGAACGATCGACATGTCCTGGTGACCTTCGTAGAAGGTCACCTGCTCGGCGTACTCCGGGTTGGACTTGATCCACGCCCGGAAGTCGTTGAACGTGCCCTTCAGGGTGTCGCCGTGGTGAGCCGTCCAGAGGTGCCGCTCGACACCGAACACGAACAGATCGGCGAGGGCAGCGATGCCCAGCGTGGAAGTCTTGATGTTCTGCCGCGGCGAGATCACGCCGACCTCGAACGACGCCGGCCGCTCCGGAGCTCGCTCCGCGAAGATCGTGTCGAGGATCCACCGCTGCTCGTCGTCAGGCGGTAGGCCGAGGTCTTCGCCGACGCGGGCGGCAAGGTCGCCGTTCGTCCACTTGTGCGGGGGCCGGTTCCGGTACAGCGGCTCGTACATCAGGCTCCGTGCTTGACTCGCCGCTCCGCCAGCTCGTCGCGCAACTGCTGCGGAGCGGTCGCCTTCCCGGCACCCTTGGTCGCGGCCGTGAGTAGCGCCTCGAGGCGAGCCGCCACGGCTGCGATCGCGGATCCGGTGTCGACGCCCGGCCGGTCCAGCCGGCGGGCGAGCGCCATGCAGGTCTGACCGAGCGCGGAGTCGAGACGGCCAGCCTCGTCGAGCTCGCTCGCCGTCGCCTTCGCGACGGGGCCGATGGAATCCTGCTCGTCGACCTCGGCCGCGGGGAGTTCGACAACCGATCCGCCCCGTTGGCGGCGCTTCCGGCACCGGTCAGAGCAGTACCGTGCGCGCGAACTCTTGGCCTGGAATGCGGTCCCGCACGGACAAGTCACGTCCATGTGGCACCTCCTGTCCGGGACATCGGCTCAGCGGAGGGGGAAGAATGCGTACTGGCGGGTGAACGACCGCTCCGTCTTCACGCGGCGACCCCTACCCCCGGTGTTGCTCGTCGGTGGTGTCGCCACTCTGCGACGGTGCGTGCTGCCTTGCTCGAGTTGCATCGCTTGCAGCACGGCGCGAGGTTGCCCTCGTGATTGGTGCCGCCTCGCACGAGGGGGAGGACGTGGTCGATGGTGGATGCGAGCGACGGGCAGTACGTGCAGGTGCGGGCCTGCCGCTTCCACCGTGCGAGCAGCGCCGTGCGTGCGGTCTGGTTCAGGCCCGGTGCGGCGAGTTCACGGAGTCGACGTGTGACTCGAGGGTCATCGGCTGGGCGTATGCGCTGCGCGATGTCTCGACAGGATCTACACCGAGCACCCGACGATGGTGTGCCGCAGTCTGAGCATGGGGTCTTGCGTGAGGTGTGGGCCAGCTTGGGGGCTAGGCGCCTGCAAGGCTGGCATGTTGCCTGCCCTTGGGGCAGGGACGAGGGGCCGCGCCACATCGGCGCACCGCACGAGGCGCACGTTCCGGCCTTCACTCCGTAGGGCTGCGACTCGTCCTTCACGAGGCATCACTCCCTCGGCGAAGGTCACCACTGAAGGTTGGTCTCGCCCTGTCGTGCGCGGCCACGGACGGCGCCGTCGTGGAGGTTGCATGCCCGGTGTTCGGGCCCGCGGTAGTGGATGCCGTCGTCTTCGTGGCCGAGGTTCAGCCCGTCGTCGTCCATGCCGTTGGTGTTGGTGATCGGCTCACGGTCGAACAGGCAGACGTCGGCTTGGCACTCGAGTGGTTCGCCGTCGTTGATCCGCCGGACGAGGTCGGCTCGGCGTTGCCGGTGTTCCTTGCTCCGGTACTTCGCGGAGTCGGATGGTCGTGACGTGTCCCAGGGCATCAGCGGCCGACGACGAGCTCGAGGATGCTGTTCATGGTGCGGTGTGCCCGATCCCATGGGGTAGGCAGGGTGAGGGTGCCGACGATCTGGGGCATGCGTCGGGCTGTGGT
>Ga0068856_100007435_pt1 | contig 10690 bp, 11 predicted proteins | sample KBSCornC62_FD_66595 | JGI IMG/M metagenome (GOLD analysis project Ga0068856, IMG submission 66595) | Corn rhizosphere microbial communities from Kellogg Biological Station, Michigan, USA - KBS Corn C6-2 | ecosystem: Host-associated > Plants > Roots > Rhizosphere > Soil ... | reverse complement strand
CTTGCCGGTGGCGTCGTCGAGCTCGCCGCGCAGCTTGGTGTTGATCTCGTCCCGGGAGGTCAGCGTCTGCTCCAGGTTCATCGCGCCGACCACGTTGCGCAGCGTGGTGACGGTGAGCTGCTCGACGGCCTGGATGTAGTTGGCGATCTCGTACGTCGCCGCCCGCGGGTCGGTTACCTGGAAGTAGATGACCGTGTCGATGTTGACCGTCAGGTTGTCCGCGGTGATGACCGGCTGCGGCGGGAAGGAGACCACCTGCTCGCGCAGGTCGATCATCTGCCGGACCCGGTCGACGAACGGGATCAACACGTGCGGACCCGGGTCGAGGGTCCGCGAGTAGCTGCCCAGCCGTTCCACGACGCCCGCGCGTGCCTGCGGCACGATCTTGACACTCCGCAACAGCACCACGACGACGAACGCGATGACGACGAGCAGGGCGATCAGTCCGGCTGGCATGTCTGCTCCTGTGCGCTATGGGTGCCGGGACGTTGCCGCCCGGGGTTTGCCGTCACTCGTGAGACCACACGACGGCGGTGGCGCCGCGGATCTCCATCACCTGCACGGTCTTGCCGACCGGCAGCACCTGCAGTGGGTCGTAGGACTGGGCGGACCACTCCTCGCCCGCGAGCTTGATCCGCCCACCGTGCTGGTCCACGGTCCGCACCACCACCGCGTTGCGGCCCTTGAGCCCCTCGATCCCGGTCCGCTGGGCGTACGTCAGCGGCACCTGCATCCGGCGCTTGGCCAACGGCCGCACGACGACGACCAGCCCGAGCGAGACCACGGCGAAGACGGCGACCTGCACCGCGGCGCCGGCGCCGAGCGCGGCTGCGCCGGCCGTCGTCAGCGCCGCGATCGCGAGCATGATCAGCACGAGGTCGAGCGAGACCGCCTCGGCGATCGCCAGCACGCCGGCGGCGAGGAGCCAGATCAACCACGCAGGCACACCTACATTGTTCCACCGATCGGCTAACCGGTGGCGCCCGCGGTCACGAAGTCGATGATCTCTTCAACCGCTCTGAGCAGGGGAACCTCGAGATCGGCGTACGAGTCGACGGCGCCGAGGACCCGGCGCCAGCCGTCTCGCGGCCCGCCCCAGCCGAGCCGCCGGCAGACCCCGGTCTTCCAGTCCTCGTCCCGGGGCACCACCGGCCAGGCCGGGATGCCGAGCGCGACCGGTTTCACCGCCTGCCAGACGTCGACGTACGGGTGACCGACGACGAGCACGTGCGGGTCGGTGACCGCGGCGACGATCCGGCTCTCCTTGGAGCCGGGCACCAGGTGGTCGACGAGCACGCCGAGCCGGTGATCCCGGTCGGGCCGGAACGCACGGACCGCGCCGGCCAGGTCGTCGATCCCGTCCAGCGGCTCCACCACGACGGCCTCGATCCGCAGGTCGTCGCCCCAGACCCGCTCGACCAGCGCGGCGTCGTGCACGCCCTCGACCCAGATCCTGCTGCCCCGGGCGACCCGGGCCTGGACGCCGTCCACCGCGACCGACCCGGACGCGGTCCGGCCGGGCCGGCGTCGGGCCGGCGTGGCCACCGGCCGGGTCAGCGTGACCGGCCGGCCGTCGAGCAGGAAGCCGGCCGGGCCGAGCGGGAACACCCGCCGCCGGCCGTTCCGGTCCTCCAGCGTCACGGCGTCCTTAACGCACTCCACGACCGCGCCGCAGAAGCCGGTGCCGGCCTCCTCGACCACGAGGTCGGGCTCGGCCGGCACGGTCGGCACGACCTTCTTCCGCCGCCGGTCGCCGGCCAGCACGTCGGTGCCGTAGTCGTTGCTGCGCACACCGGCGACCGTACGGTCCAGCGCGGGCCCGGTCCGCGGTGACGCGCCGGTGCGGTGTCCGGTGGCCTGGGCAGCACGTAGGGTTGCCGGCGTGAGGGTGCGTTCCGGGGTGCTCGCCGCCTGGACGTCGGCCTGGCTGGCCGGCGAGGCGGCGTACGACGACGTGGTCGCGCGGGTCACCGGCGACGACGAGCCACACCGCGTCACCGGGCTGCCCGGCGGGACCGCCGAGACGCCGCTGGGCTGGGCGTTGCCGGTGCTGCGGGAGCGCTCACCGGAGGGCGTGCGCGCGGTGCTGCCGGTGGCCGGCGACCCGCGCGGGCTGCCCGGTCCGGGACCGTTCACCACCGCGGCCCTCGAGGCGGGCGAGGCGGTCGTCGGCCGCGGGCTCGGACTTGTGCCGCGGATCACCCAGCACGGCTCGGCCGCGGACCGCACCTGCTCGGTGCTGTGGACGGCGTACGAGGTGGCCGAGCCGGCGCCGGATCCGCTGACCGTGCCCGAGGCCGAGCACGACCTGACCGCCGCCACCCGGGACGCCGCCTCCGCGCTGGCCGCGCTGGACGTGGCCAGCTGGCGGCCGGAGGTGGCCAGCGAGCTGGCCCGGGTGCGGCGCGGGGTCACCCCGGACCTGCCGCCCGGTCACGAGGGCCGGGCGGTCCGACTGCTGGCGAGCGCCGACCGGCTGGCCGCCGTGCTCGACCTGGCCCGGGCCGACGCGCCGGGCGGCGCGGTCACCGGCGCGGAGGCCCGCGCCCGCGACGACGCGCTGCGTCCACTCGCCACCGCCGTCCGCCGGGCCCGCCAGGCCGCCTACAACGCCGTACCCTCCCGCCGCCGCTGACCCGGCACGCTTCCGCCGGTCGCCGGAAGCGGTCACTCGGACCGCCCACAGGGCCCGCCACCGTGGACCGGCCACCGCGAACCCCCACCGCGTGACCGTTTATCGCGGACCCGCCACACCCCGGACCCGCCACCCCGGACCCGCCACCCCGGACCGGCCACAGCGGACTCCCACCGCGAACCCCCCACCGCGGACCGGCCACCGCGGACTCGCCATCGCGAACCCCGACCGCGAATCCCCCACCGCGGACCGTTCATCGCGGACCCCACCTCGGACAGGCCGCCGCGAACCACAGTGGACGATTTGGACAGCCACAGTGGACGGTCACTGTGGACGGTGACAGTGGACGGCCACTGTGGATGGTGACAGTGGACGGTCACTGTGGATGGCTGTGGTCAGGGGCGGCGGCGGGGGGCCGGGCAGCAGTCCAGCGGGCAGACGTCGTGGCTGGGTCCCATCGGACCGAGGGCGAGCTTCGGCGCGCCGGCCGTACGCTCCTCCACCAGCTGGCGGACCATACGGACGAACCGCGGGTCGGTGCCGACGGTCGACGCCCGGGCGTAGTCCAACCCGAGCTTGGCCGCGGTCTCCGCCGCTTCCTCGTCCAGATCCCAGAGCACCTCGACGTGGTCGGAGACGAAGCCGATCGGCGACACGACCACCGCCGTGGTCCCGGCCGCGGCGAGCGCGGCCAGGTGGTCGTTGACATCCGGCTCCAGCCACGGCACCGACGGCGGACCCGACCGGGACTGCCAGACCACGTCGAACTCGGCCCCCGGCCCGCGCACCGCCTCCGCCACCAGCCGGGACGCCTCCCGCAGCTGCGCGGTGTAGAGGTGGCCGCGCGGGCCGCTCGAGGTCTCCATCGACAGCGGGATCGAGTGCGCGGTGAACACCAGCCGGGCGTCCGGCCGGCCCACCAGTGCTGCTCGCACGCCGTCGGCGGCCGGCTCGATGAACCCGGGGTGGTTGAAGTAGTGCCGCAGCTTGTCCAGCTCCGGCGCCCCGTCTCCGACCGCCGCCCGGGCCCTGGCCAGGTCGTCCTGGTACTGCCGGCACCCCGAGTACGACGTGTAGGCCGAGGTCACGAACACCAGCGCGCGCCGCACGCCGTCGTCGCGCATGGTCGCGACCGTGTCCTCGACCAGCGGGTGCCAGTTGCGGTTGCCCCAGTAGACCGGCAGCTCGAGCTCGGCCCGGATCGCGGCCAGCAGCGCCCGGTTCTGCTCGTTGATCGGCGACACCCCGCCGAAGTGCGTGTAGTGCTCGGCCACCTCGAGCAGTCGCTCCCGCGGCACGCCCCGCCCGCGTACGACGTTCTCCAGGAACGGCAGCACGTCGTCCGGTCCCTCCGGACCGCCGAAGGACAGCAGCAGCAGCGCGTCTGTGTCCATCGGTTCCCCTCCGGGCCCGCTCCGCTCCTCGGACGGTGATCCCGACCCGCACGCCTGCGTAGCCCTGCGATGCTCACTCCCCCGTCGGCTCACGGCCTCAGGGCTCACCCCGTCATGTCTACACGCCTGTCGCGTGGAACCCGCCGTCGGCGTGCACGATCTCGCCGGTCACCGCGGGCGTCCAGTCCGACAGCAGCGCGACGCAGGTGCGGGCGACCGGCTCCGGGTCGGTGATGTCCCAGCCGAGCGGCGCCCGCTCGTTCCAGACGTCCTCGAACCGGCTGAAGCCCGGGATCGACCGGGCCGCCATCGTCCGCAGCGGACCGGCGGCGACGAGGTTGACCCGGGTGCCGCGCGGGCCGAGCTCGCGCGCGGTGTACCGGGCGGCCGACTCCATCCCCGCCTTGGCCACGCCCATCCAGTCGTACGCCGGCCAGGAGACCGTCGCGTCGAAGGTGAGCCCGACGATCGACCCGCCCCGCTCCGGCAGCAGCGGCAGCACCGCCTTCGCCAGCGCCGGCAGCGAGTACGTCGAGACGTGCACCGCGGTGGCGACGTCGTCCCACGGCGTCTCCAGGAAGTCGCCGCCGAGCGCGGACGCCGGTGCGTACCCGATCGAGTGCAGCACGCCGTCGATCCCGTCCACGTGCTGGCGCACCCGGTCCGGCAGCGCGGCCAGGTCATCGGGGCTGGTGACGTCCAGCTCGACCACCGGCGCCGGCCCGGGCAGCTTCTTCGCCACCCGCTCGACCAGACTGAGCCGGCCGAACCCGGTCAGCACCACCGAGGCGCCCTGCTCGATCGCCACCCTGGCGACCGAGAACGCGATCGACGCGTCGGTGATCACCCCGGTGATCAGCAGTCGCTTGCCGTCCAGCAGCCCCATCTCAGTGCCCCATCCCCAGTCCGCCGTCCACCGGCACCACGGCACCGGTGATGTACGAGGCGGCGTCCGAGGCCAGGAACGCGACGACCCCGGCCACCTCGTCCGGGGTCGCCAGCCGCTGCAGCGCCACCTGCGACTTGATCCTCGCGATCTCCTCGTCGGGCAGCACGGCGGTCATGTCGGTCTGCACGAATCCGGGCGCCACCAGGTTGACGGTGATCCCGCGGGAGCCGAGCTCGCGGGCCAGCGACCGGCCGAACCCGATCAGCCCGGCCTTCGCCGCCGCGTAGTTGGTCTGCCCGGCGCTGCCGGTCATGGCGACCACCGAGGACACCAGCACGATCCGGCCCGACCGGGCCCGCAGCATCCTCCCGGTCGCCCGCTTGCACACCCGGTAGGCCGCGGTGAGGTTGGTGTCAAGCACCCGGCTGAACTGGTCCTCGCTCATCCGCAGCAGCAGCGTGTCGTCGGTGATCCCGGCGTTGCTAACCAGCACCTCGACCGGTCCGTGCTCGGCCTCGACAGCGTCGAACGCGGCGTCGACGGAGGCGGTGTCGGTGACGTCGCACTCCACCCCGAACAGGCCCTCGGGCGGCCCGGACGAGCGGTGGGTGACGGCGACCTTGTCACCCTGGGCGGCGAACGCCCGCGCGATCGCGAGGCCGATGCCGCGGTTGCCACCGGTCACGAGCACGGATCGGGTCACGGGGGCGAACCCTATAGTCCTGCCATGCGCGGCATCCAGATCACCCGGTTCGGCGGCCCGGACGTGCTCGAAGCGGTCGAGCTGCCGGAGCCGCAGGCGGCGCCGGGGATGCGGGTCTACGAGGTCACCGCGGCCGGCGTCAACTATGCCGACACCCATCAGACCGAGGACAGCTACCTGGCTCCGCAGCGGCTGCCGCTGGTCCCGGGCGCGGAGTTCGCCGGGACCGGACCGGACGGGCGGCGGGTGGTCGGCCTCGTCGGGGCCGGCGGGTACGCCGAGCGGGTCGCGGCCGCCGACGTGCTGGTCTGGCCCATCCCGGACGGCGTCTCCGACGGCGCCGCGCTGGCCGTCGTGCTGCAGGGGGTCACCGCCTGGCACCTGCTCCGGACCAGCGCGCACCTGGCCGCCGGGGAGTCGGTGGTCGTGCACGCGGCTGCCGGCGGGGTCGGCACGGTCGCGGTGCAGCTGGCCAGGGCCTGGGGCGCCGGCCGGGTGATCGCGACCGCCTCCTCGCCCGAGAAGCGGGAGCTCGCGCTGTCCCTCGGCGCGGACGTGGCCGTCGACCCGGCGGCGGAGGACCTCACCGCCGCACTGCGGGAGGCCAACGGCGGCTCCCGGGTGGACGTGGTGCTGGAGATGACCGGCGGCCCGGTCTTCGACGCGAGCCTGCGGGCGCTTGCCCCGTTCGGCCGGCTGGTCACGTTCGGGATGGCGGCGCGGACGCCGCCGACCCCGGTCGACCCGCGGAACCTGATGGCCCACTCGACCGCGGTGATCGGCTTCTGGCTGGCGCACTGCTTCGGCGACCCGGCCCACTGGCTGGACGGCCCGGTGACCGAGCTCCTGGCGATGGTCGCCGACGGGCGGCTGCGCGCGATCGTCGGCGGGACGTACCCGCTCGGTGAGGCGGCCGAGGCGCACCGGGCGCTGCTCGCCCGGCGGAGCACCGGCAAGCTGGTGCTCGACCCGCGCCGGTGATCGCTGGTACGGACGGGTGAGCCGGACCGATCGCGTTGGGACGCGACGGTGGCTGCGGCTACGGTGCTCGCCATGCAATTCCTGGAGGGTGGCGCCAGCGGACCGAACGGACGGGAGAGCCGTACCGTCCGGTCGTCCGATCAGGACCCGGCCGACGCCGACCCGGTCGCCGAACATGGATCGCTGATGTTCCGCTACCGCGGCGCCCCGCAGCCGCCGGCCGCCGAGGACGAGCCCACCTCGCCGCGGACCGGTGACAAGCCGTCGGGCCCGCTGCCGGCGCCCGGTGCGCGTCCCCCGGCCCGCGCCTCGGAGGACAACCCCTGGCGGCGGTCGAGCTGGACCCCGGCTCCGCTGGCGTCGCCGCCCGCTCCCCCGGCGGCCCCGACACCTCCGGCGACCAGCCAGCCGCCGACCAGCCGGCCGCCGAACACCCCGGCGCCGGCCACTCCGCCGCCGGTCACGCCGGACGCGCCGGCCACCCCGCCGCCGGACGCGCCGGCCTCCGCCGCGCCCGCTCCCGAGAAGCCGGCCGAAGCGGCTGCCGAGAAGCCGGTCGACGAGCCCGCCGGGATTTTCTCGGTGGCCGCACCGGTCGCGGAGAAGCCGGCCGACAGGGCGGCTGACACCGCGTCTCCCGGGCCGGCGGCCACGTCGGCGGACACGTCCACCCCTGCTTCGACCCCGGGCACCAACGGCCTGCTCAGCGCCGCGGAGTCGGCCGGGTTCAGGCGGCGCTGGCGCGAGCTCCAGGGCGAGTTCGTCGACGACCCGCAGCGGGCCGTGCGCGGCGCCGGGGACCTGTCCCGGGAGATCCTGCAGGCGCTGGCCGACACGATCGCCGACGCCGAGCGCATCGACCGGTGGAAGGCCGAGGACGGCACCAGCGGCACCGAGGACCTCCGCGTCGCCCTCCGGCAGTACCGCACGCTCGTCGACCGGCTGCTGGAGCTCTAGCGACGCGATCCGGACGACCGGACCCGGCCTAGAGCCGGCCGGCCTCCCGCATCAGCAGCAGGGCGTACGCGGCGAGCGTGCTGTCGTCGGTCACCCGCCCGGACCGGACCAGCTCCTCGAACTCGGCCCGGCTGACCCGCCGCTGTCGCATGTCCTGCTCGGAGTCCTCCCGGTCCGGCGGCCCAGGGGTCAGCTCCGTGGCCAGGAACACGTCGAAGCCCTGGCTGCTCATCCCGTACGCGCAGTGCAGGTGGCCGAGCAGTTCCAGCGCGCCGGCCCGCAGCCCGGTCTCCTCGGCCAGCTCGGCCCGGGCCAGCTCGGCCGCGGCGACCGCGGCGCCGCCGGGCGCGGTGCCCTGCGGGAACTCCCAGTACCGGCCGCCGACCGGGTAGCGGTACTGCTCGACCAGGTGGAAGCCGTCCGGCTCGGCCGGGATGACCAGCGCGAAGTCCGGCTTGTCGACGACCGAGTAGATGCCGGCGGAGCCGTCCGGGCGGCGGATCTCGTCCTCCCGCAACGCCATCCACGGGTTCCGGTAGACCTCGCGGGTGGACAGCCGCCGGACGATCCCGTCCCCGTCGCTCACGGTGTCACCGGTTCGCTACTCCGTCGTCGCTCACAACAATCGGTTGGACCACAGCAGCGAGACGCCGGCCGCAGCGAACGCGAACAGCAACCCCATGCCGACGAACCAGGTGGTGACCTCGCGCCGCTCGGTCGTGTAGCCGATCTGGCTGCCAAGGTCGCGGTAGACGTTGCTGAGCTCCTCGGCCGAGGCCGCCGCGTAGTAGCTGCCGCCGGTGCCGTCCGCGATCTCCTTGAGCTTCTCGTGGTCGACCGGTACCACGACGCGCTGCCCCTCCAGGTCGATGTAGCCGGTGTCGGTGCCGAACGCGATCGTGGAGACCGGCACCGAGGCCTGCTTGGCCGCGCCGACCGCCTGCTCCGGGCTGCGGCCCCAGGTGTTGCTGCCGTCGGACATCAGCACGATCCGGGCCGGCGCGGTCTTCTCGGCCGGGTCGGTGCCCTGCAGCTGCGCCTGGAACGACTTGACCGCGTCCAGGCAGGAGAAGATCGCCTCGCCGATCGCCGTACGCTCGGCCAACTCCAGGTTGTCGATCGCACGCAGCACCGACGCCCGGTCGGTGGTCGGCGAGACCGCGACCGTCGCCGTGCCGGAGAACGTGACCAGCCCGAGGTTGATCCGCGGCGGCAGCAGGCTGACGAACTCCTTGGCCGCCGCCTGCGCCGCCTCCAGCCGGTTCGGGCTGACGTCCTCGGCCCGCATCGACAGCGAGACGTCGATCGCCATCATCACCGTGGCCCGGTCCCGCGGGACCTTGGTGTCCTTGGTCGGCTTGGCCATCGCGGTGGTCAGCGAGGCGAGCGCGAGCAGCAGCGCGGCGAAGGCCAGGTGGCGGCGCCAGCCCGGCCGCTTCGGGGCGAGCTTGCCGAGCAGCTCGAGGTTGGCGAACCGCACCGCGTACGCCCGCCGGCGCAGCTGCAGCACCAGGTAGACGGCCAGCAGGGCGGCGACCGCGAGCAGCAGCCACAGCCAGCCGGGCGAGAGGAAGGTGTGGGTCACCGCAGCGCTCCTCCGGAGGCACCGCGGCGGCGCGCGGCGACGAAACGGACCATGTCGACCAGCCAGTCCCGGTCCGTACGCAACTGAAGGTGGGCGGCCCCGGCCCGGCGGAGCGCGGCGGCGATCTCGGCCCGCTGCTCGCTCGCGGCGGCCTCGTACTTCTCCCGCAGTTGCTTCTTGCCGGTCTGCACCTCCAGCAACTTCCCGCTCTCCGGATCGACGAGCGTGAGCAGTCCCACCGAGGGCAGTCCGAGTTCGACCGGATCGAGCACCTCGATGGCGAGCACGTCGTGCCGCACGGCGAGCGCTCGCATCGGCCGCTCCCAGTCGAGATCGCCGAGGAAGTCGGAGATCACCACGGCGAACCCGCGCCGGCGCGGCGGCCGGCGCAGCCCTTCCAGCGCGGCCGCCAGGTCACCGCGCTTGCCCCGGGGTGAGCGCGGCATCAAGGCCAGCTTGCGCAGCAGCGCGGTCGTGTGCACCCGGCCGGACTGGGCCGGGAACCGGTGCAGCTGCTCGCCGGTGGTGATCAGCGCGCCGAACCGGTTGCCGCCCCGGCCGGTCAGGTGAGCCATCGCGGCGACCGCGATGATGACCAGGTCGCGCTTCTCGCACCGCGCCGTGCCGAAGTCGAGGCTGGGCGACAGGTCGATCACCGCCCAGGTCTCCAGCTCCCGGTCGGCGATGGTCTCCCGGATGTGCGGGACCGTGGTCCGTGCGGTGACCGCCCAGTCCATCCGGCGTACGTCGTCGCCGGGGTGATACTCGCGGGACTCGCCCGCCTCCGAGCCGGGACCCGGTACGAGACCGAGGTAGTTGCCCTGCAGCAGCCCGTCCAGCTTCTGCCGGATGGTGAGCTCCAGGTGGGCCAGCACGGCCGTGGCCTCGGCCGGCCCCGCCCCGCGCAGGCTCGCCGCGCGGGCCGGCGGCCCTTCGGCCTCGGACGGTGCGGTCACGCGCTGCGCTCCTCGCCCGGGCCGTTGGACAGCTGCTCGGCCGGACGGCTCGGCTGCGGCAGCGGCGGCGGGACCGGCACGGCCGGGTTGGACCCGGTGCTCGGTCCGTAACCCTGCGACCCGTACGGACCGCCGGCGGCGCGCTGGCGCGGGGTGACCTGCGGCAGCGGCACGCTCTGCAGCACCCGGTGCACGACATGCTCGGCCGGGACGCCGTCGGCGAGCGCGTCGTAGGAGAGCACCAGCCGGTGGCGCAGCACGTCCGGCGCGATGTCCAGCACGTCCTGCGGCAGCACGTAGTCGCGCCCGCGCATGAGCGCCAGCGCGCGGGCCGCAGCGATCATGCCGAGCGACGCCCGCGGGCTCGCCCCGTACGCCACCCAGCCGGCGACGTCGTTCATCCCGTGGTCGCCCGGCGACCGCGTCGACAGGACCAGCCGGATGACGTAGTCGACCAGCGCGTGGTGCACGAAGACGTGGCTGGCCGCCTCCTGCAGACGCAGCAGGTCGGCCGGGCTCAGCACCTGCTCGGCAACCGGCGGCTGCACGCCCATCCGGTAGACGATCTCCCGCTCCTCCTCGCCGGTCGG
>Ga0068856_100007432_pt1 | contig 10692 bp, 24 predicted proteins | sample KBSCornC62_FD_66595 | JGI IMG/M metagenome (GOLD analysis project Ga0068856, IMG submission 66595) | Corn rhizosphere microbial communities from Kellogg Biological Station, Michigan, USA - KBS Corn C6-2 | ecosystem: Host-associated > Plants > Roots > Rhizosphere > Soil ... | reverse complement strand
ATGGATACGGCCATTGCGAGGGCATCATGCAGGCCGCGCATGTCGATCACGCCGGTGACAAGGGTATGTCCACGAAGGTTTCTGACCGTTTCGCCATCCCGCTCTGCGCCGGCCATCACAACCGCCAGCATACGCGGGGCTGGGCCACATTCGAGCGCGAATGTCTCGGCGGGAAATCGGCTGTCGCAATGTCCGAAGCCTACTGGAACGCTTGGCCTGGTCGCCATCAATGGGAAGAAGAAAATGGCTGGTGAAGTCACCACGGACGCGATCGAACGCGCCATAGACGAAGCCGAGCGGCTGTTCATCGACGCCGGGCAGGCCAAAGTCCGCGCCGAGCAATTGGACTACCGCCGCAAATCGGTGCGCGCGGCCATGTTCATCAAGCACAAGGCGAACGTCAAAAGCGCCGCCGAGGCCGCCGAGATGGCCGAGTGCGATCCGGTTTACGAGCTGGCGAAAGAGGACTGGTTCTCAGCCGCCATGGAAGCCGAAACCCTACGCGCCAAGGCCGAGGCGAAACGGCTTCGCTTCGAGGCGTGGCGAACGAAATCCGCCACCGCCCGCGCTCAGATGAACTTGCGGTGATCTATGACTAACCCAACCAATCTCCACCGATCTGCCCGAGACAAGGTGGCAAGACCAGAAGCAATGGAGGAATAGATGGACTGGAACAACCCCGGCCCGCAAACCGAATACAACGGCCGCCGCTTCACCGCCGAAATCACGTTCTATGTCCCGGCCGATGTGACCGAGGATGAAGTAAGCGAGTGGCTGGAATACGAACTCGGCGGCGGTATGATCAACACCGATCACCCGATGATGGATGCGGAGATCAACCGCGTCGATGTGTCCGATTGTCGGGCTGAAAACATCTGGTCCTACACGGACTGGCAGGCGCAGACCGAGGATGGTCGTCGTTCTGGCCGCACCCGGATTGAGCGGTCGGCACCACCAACCCATCCCAATACCGAGAGCTAAGACATGACTGCGCCCTACTGGCCCATGGCAATGAAACGGGCGACCGCTGCGGCTTATGTCGAGCTGTCCGAAGCGGCGTTCGAGCGGGAGGTCGCGGCCGGTCGCCTGCCGATGCCGGTCCAGCTTGGCAAGCGCGATCACTGGAACCGCGTGGCCATTGACGAAGCGGTTGCACGACTCAACGGCCCGGCGGATGCTCCCGACTGGAGACAGCGAGCGAGGGCGCGCTATGGTAAAGCCGCGTAAGATCGATCACGTCAAGGTCGTCCACAACAAGCAGACCGGGCGGGACTACGCCTATTTCGACACGGGCGTTCGCGTTGACGGCAAGGCGGTTCGGGTTCCCTGCAAGCACCCCTCGCAGCCGGGGTTTTGGGATCAATACGCTGCCCTGATGGCAGGCCGGACCAAGCGGGCCACCCCGACCTATACCGTGGCCGATCTGGCGAAGGATTACATGGCCTCGCAGCACTTCACCGCCAAGGCCGCGAACACCCAACGCTCCTACGCTTACCACCTGTCCATCGTGCAGCGGCTATGGATCGACACGCCGGCAAGCGAACTGGAGCCGTCAGACATTGCCGAGGCTATCGAGGCCGAGCAATGGGGCGCGGGGACGCACAACATGGTCCTGGCCGTGCTGGGGGTGATCTATAAGTGGGGCCGCAATGCCAAGAGCCGCGACGTGAAGGGCGCAGACCCGGTAAAGGACGTTGCCCGCCGCAGGACCGGAAAGCATGATGCCTGGCCAGACGACGTGCTGGAGGCCGCTCTGGAGGACGACGCGCTACGGCTGCCGGTCCACCTGATGGCCTTCACCGGCCTGCGGATCGGGGACGCGCTGTCCCTGCGCTGGGGGCAGATCAAGGGCGGTGAGATCACCATCACCCCGCAAAAGACCCGGCGCTTCCAAAAGACCCTGCACATTCCGCTTGCTGCCGCGCTGGCAGAGGAACTGGACCGGACGCCGCGCAAGGGGCTGACCGTCCTGCATGGCTTTGCCGAGCGCGACCTGAGAACCGCCTGCGCCAAGTTCGGGGCGCGGTTCGGGGTTCACACCAAGCCGCATGGCCTCAGAACCAACGCTGTGGAAAGCCTGCTACTGGCCGAATGTTCCGTGGCCGAGGTGGCGGCGATTACCGGGCATACGTTCCAGATGGTCGAGCACTACGCCGCCAAGATCAACACGCGGAAACTGGGTAAGGCGGCGATTGTGAAATTGGATCGGACGCGCGCACGTAACGCTTGACACCGTTACTCCGTAGCGCAATATGGCGTTATGAAATATGCCGATTTGATGGACGCGAAGGACCGCGCCGAACTGGCCCGAGCCGATAGACTGACAAGCCAAGGCCGCGCGTTACGGCGCTTAGTTATGGGGCGTTTGCGCGCCCGAGCACTGCGGAAAGCAAAGCGGTTGGAGATCAATCATGGCAGTTAGAGCCAAGCCTGCGCAGAACTCCCCTGCCATCAGCCTTAACGCATGGCGCATCTTCCCGCGAGCCCTGTCCGTCGAGATTGAGGGGTTAATCAGGGAAACGCTGGAGGCCGATCCGCCCACCGTATTCCTGCCGCACCAGTATGCTCCCCGCAGTGACGGAAAGTTCGGCCCTGCCGTGTCGGACCCCTTGGCGGTTTATGTCGAGTTGCCGTTCGGAAACTACCAGGAGGAGGGCCCCGCATGGCAGTTCTCGCTTTCTGACTTGGTGGCTGAAGCTATCGATTGGGAGATCGGAGACGAACAGTCCATCGCCATGGAAGCAGAGCTTCGTCGGCTCGCCGATCTGCTTGGATCAGATCGTGAACGGGAAAAAGGTCGGGAAAAAACACCGGCAAAGCCGCAGGAATCCTAGGTATGGAAAGAACAGGCTTTTCTCTCGGAATGGCTAATTTGAGCCGTTCCAGCGCATTTGATGCGGAAAAACTGCCCGCAGATTCCCGCGTGGTTGGGCTTAATGAGGAAAAACCCGGCGACTGGCAGAGCTGCCGGATCGGCTCCTGCCAGCGCCATCAGGACTGCATGTATCGCCCCTGCCGGTCTCTCCGCATCCCTACGGGTATGGTGGGGGAAGGGCGGTGAGCGGCACCATCTACCACGGAACCCCACTGACCCCCCGCGATGCGCTCCTGAGCGTCTGCGAAGGCCGGGCGATGTGCGTCTCGTTCTTCCGCCCCGATGATGTGGAGGCGGTGGAGGCGATCAGCCCCGCCATCATGTTTCGACAGCGGAGCCTATTCGGAATGGCGGGCGGCGCAAAAGCGCGGCGAGGAATGGTTCATCCGGCAGGACTGGACGCCATACTTCGAGTGGCTGGAGCCGAGACTATTTCAACCGGGGCGGTGGGCGGTGATCCCCGATGCGCCGGGCGCGCCGAGCCAGCTCAACGACAGCCTTATTCCGCTATGGCCGTTCGGGGAACGGGGCGCGCCCCTGTGGCATATGGATGGGCCAATCGAGCGGCTGTTGCGACTGTGCGAGAAGTTTCCCCGCGTGTGCCTAGGATGGACTGGTGCGGGCAAGCATCTCGACAACCCGGAGTATCACGCGCGGATGGAAGAAGTATCCCGCGCACTCGGCAACCGCTGGCCGCATCTGCACATGATGCGCGGGATCGCGGTCGCGCAAATGTACCCGTTCGCCAGCGCGGACGGAACCTCACTCGCACAGAATGGATGGCGTTATGACAGTCCTCTGGAAACTGCGCTCGGCGATCGCTGGAATGGTAGGCGCGCATATGCCGAACGCCTCGAAGGCAAGGACTGGCGCGACCGAACTGCTCCGGGCGACCCACGCCTCACTCGGCGGCAATGTGCATCCCCACGAATGGGAGATCACAGCCATCTGGCCCGAACATTACGACGCGATGATCCTGCGCTACCAACTGCGCAACTGGCTTTCGACCTGGGAGGGCAAACACCTGCCCGATAGTCTGGCGCGGGGCGAGCAACTGGCCCGCGCTATTTGCCTCGATCTCGAATGCGAGCGCGTTGAGGTGCGTCGCCACGCCGAAGGGCTTTACGCGGAGTTCGCCGCCTAACCCCACCAGATAGGAGATAAGACCAATGACCCAGGAACGCTGCAAGACAACGACCTGCACCGAATGCGGCGGGTCTGCTGACATGACCTTTCACGGCCTGTGCCGGGACTGCGTTGCCGATAGCATGGATTACGAGGATGACACCGACTGCGCCTACTGCGGCGGCGAAGGCTTCACCTACGGCTGCGATTGGGAATGGCAGTGCGACACATGGGACGGCGATAGCTGCCTTTGCACCCGGCGCTGCGAGTGGTGCAATCCGGTTAAACTGACCCCGGCACAGCAGGCCGAGAGGGAAACCTTGCGGCAGGTGTTGGCCGACGCTCTCAAGGACGCCCAGCCATGACCCAGGAACGCACCTATCCCGCCCACATCATCGCCGCTGCGAAGGCGTTGGCAGAGAAGCATGGCGTTCCATCGTGGGCAGTCCGCGACTGGGGTCATCTACAGGCCGCCCTCTGCGAAGCCATTCTCACCACACTACCGAGCGAGGAAGCTATGATGCACAAGTCCGACTGCGCAGTTCACAATGAACCGGCTTACCCCAACGGCCCCTGCGATTGCGGGGCTGAACCCACCGAGGATCACCTGCGGCGGGCGTGTGAGGAGTGCAACGCGGATTTTGACGCATTCATAACCCGTCAGTTCTCACCCCTCGCGGTAAAAGCCATCTCCGCCGTCGCCCGCCTACTGGCCGAGCGTGATGCGGATTGTGACGCGGCCAATCAGCAGATGGCAGAGGCCGCCGAACGCATTCAGGAACTCAAGGCCGAGCGTGATGCGATGCAGGCAAGGGTGGATGGGTGGCAGGACATTACGACCGCGCCGAAGGACGGGACATGGTTCGTCGCCGCTCAGAATGGCGAAACGTATCCATGCGAGTGGCGGGTAGAAGAACCGGACGAAGGAGCCGGAAAGGCAGGCTGGTGGGACCATTTCAACCAGTCGTTCGAGGAACCGACACACTGGATGCCCACCGCATCCGCCGAACCCGCCCCCGATCCCGACCTTGTGCTGGCACGGGAGGCTGCGGAGAGTATGGGCCTTGTCGACACGGCGACCAAGATGATTGCCGAGAGCGTAGCCCTTCGCGCCCTCAAGCTGGCGAAGGAGCAGGGGTGATGCGATATCCGAACATTGTAAACGCTGATTGGCTGATCCATCACGGCAATGAGTGTCAAGCTGGTCTCCCGGATGGTCGTTGGGTAGCTGCTCGTCCGGTTGGCTTTATGAGCTTGCACTCGCGTCTGAAAGCGACGTGGCTGGTGTTTACCGGACAAGCTGATGCATTGAAGTGGACTGGGCAATGACCGACCCTGACGCAAAGGCCGTGGCTGCGGAATGCCAACTGGGCTCTGTTGCTGGGCAATATCGAGACGGCAAACAGGATGGCTCTCACACTATCAAGACCGCCCTGCGCGCTGGTGTAGCGGGTCTGGTGGCGCGCATTAACACCCGAGTGCACGACGCACCACTTCCGATAGAATACCTGCTTGATGACGCCGCCGCCCTGATCGCTGCTCAAGCGAAGATGCTGGAGGAGGCGAAGAAGGCGTTGGAGCACATCGCCAAGTGCAATCGCGAACCGGCATATACGCGGGGAGAGCATTACCGCCGAGTTGCCGAAAGCGCGCTCGCCAAGCTGGAGGCTCAAAGCCATGTCGGATGAACTGAATTCCAGTAGTGTGGCGATGCCTTCGGCCCGGGCTGCCGGTCCTTCGGACCCGAGCCCGCAAGCGGTCTCGGTCACAGACGGCATCCCTATCGCGTTGGAGTTCCGCCCCGATCACAAGGGCGAGTTTGACGAGATTGTGGCGCGGTTCGCGGACGGCATGGTTTGTGTCGAAACGATGGACGACAATTCCTGCTACGTCGGGTTCTACTGGGACGATGGGCGCTATTACCAGTGGTGGATCAGCAGCAAGAAGACGCTGCGCTATCACCACGAGGATGGTATGGGCGACCCGCCGCGCTTCACCGCGCAAGGGATCGATACGCGGAGCGCCGAGACGGAACGGCTCGGCCCGAAGGGTGAGAGCCCGGTCGCTGAAAGCGATGCGCCCAAAGGAGACCCCTCCCATGACTAATACCACCAACGAGAGCGAAGCGATGGAGGTGTGGCGGGGGGCCGTAAACGCCTATGATGGCTTGGCTGAGTTTCTACCCGGTGCCCCAAGGTTCAGCATCGCTGATCGCCGCGCCGCCCGTGTCATCGCCACCGCACTGGAGGCAAGGGATGCGGACCTACGGGCCATGCGGGAGGCTTTGAAGCACATCGCCACCTGCAATCGCGAGCCCGTCACGGATCGTGCAGATCATTACCGACGCGTTGCCTGCCGCGCCCTCACCAAGGGAGACACCACCCATGACCAGTGAGAACGAACAGGCTGTGCGGGAGGCCGCAGAACGCAGAGCACAAGAAGGCGACAGCTTCGGTTCCGATGTGATCCGCGTCCTCGACGCCAAGGATGCGGAGATTGCCGAACTCAAAAGCCGCCTCGAAGGCGTGTGCGACAACTACCTCGAAGCCGAGGACGACATCGACGCTGTCACCCGCGAACGCGACACAGCCCTATCCCGCGCCGAACAGGCAGAGGCCGAGAATGCCCAACTCCGCAGCGACATTGACGACCTGCGCGAGATTGCCCCGCGCGGAACGCAAGTGGCCATTGCGCTTCGTAAGCGCGCCGAACAGGCAGAGGCGGCACTAGCCGAGATGAGGGTGGCGATGGCTGAGGCGGTGCGGCGCGGAAACGAGCATATTAAGGCGAGACCCGATCAGGACGGCATCATTGAAGACACCATCGCCCCGCTCTCCCGCTTCATCCTGCCCGCCAAGCCTGCCGTCGATCCGCTGGTTGAGTGCTTGGAACAGGCATTGATGACCGACACGAAGGACGGCACTCCGCAGCTTGCCGACAACCTCCGCGCAGCCATCGAACGTGCTGGCGGCACGATCAGCTTTGAAAGGAACGGGGACAATGCCTGACATCATGATGTGCGGAGCAATCAACTGCTCGAAAGCGCGGCAATGCTACCGTAACCCTGACAGTGGAACGTCCCCCGATCCTTATCGCCAGTCGTGGTGGTATCGTCAGCCGGACAGCCCAACTGGAGACGACTGCCCCCAATTTTGGAAAACAACCCCGATGGTGAAAGCGGCTCACGATGGGAGCGTTCCATGACCACCCCAACGAAGGCAGAGAACCCGAGTGAGGAATGGGTCGATGCGCTGGCAGAAATTATCGAGGATCGTATCGGCTCGGAGTTCAAAGGCTTTTGGGCACCGGAAGACTTGGTTGCTGAGATACCCGGAATGATCCGTGAAGCTGCCGCCCTCCTCGCCCAACGGAGCACGACCAATGGATAAGCAAGAGCCGGTGGCAATCCCTGCCGAAGACAAATGCGCGCCTGATTGGCCACGCTGCACCGGAAGGGCCATGGGCGGCCACTGTACCTGCCCCCGCCCCGCAGATGATGGGCTGGCGGCTGTTGCGACGACGGCGCTCCGGTTCGCGCTAGGGAACGGTGTGATAGACTACGCTGAGATGGCCGCCATCCTCACTGCCCTCCGCGCACAATCGGATGCAGAGGTAGAGCGGGAGGGACAGGAGATACTTACGATTGCGCGGAAGATCGAGTTCTGTCTACGCCCTATGAACGGCGGCGAGCCCAATGCTGCAGGGGCCTGGCGTTACGCCCTCGCGCTGCTCGGTGTTCTGGAACGCGGCGAGCATCGAAAGGACGGGGTATGACAGCGGCTATCACCGATGCGGACAGACTGGCGGCATCACGCTTACTGATTGGTGAGAAGGTTGGCGGTGGCGACGGACAGACCTATGTTCTGAAAACCCCAAACTACCGCGATGCCGAGCAGGCCTTCGCCGCCCACCGCCTACAGGCACGGAAGGAAGCTATCGAGGAGGCGATTGTATACCTTGCAAACGCGAGGGCCGCTGATATGACGGCGGTATGGGCAGGGTGGAGCGAGTCGTCCTCGGATCGAGCACTTTGGTTGCAGTCGGGGGTGGCAGTATGAGCGCCTACGCTGCCGTCGCGGCTCCGCAATTTGCCACTATCGGATTTTGGGGCGGCATCGCTATTTTGGTTTGCGGCTTAATCGGGATTGCGTGGGCCGTGTTTCATAAGGATGGCGCGGAAATGTCAGCGGATCGGCCAACTGCAACCGGAATGAAGATCGACCATGAGGGCGATGGCCCTGCAATGGAGATTAATCACGCGGCGGGGTCGGAGGGCGCTGTGATCAATGCGGCCCCGATCCAGGGACAGGACGTTATGGGCGCGCATATCGTCACAAAAGGCGGTGGGGTGGTCGTTAACACCCTTCCCGGTAGCCAAGGCCCCGGACTCACCATCAACGTAGGCCCACAGAACAAGTAGCTATTCCGGCTTCTCCGGCTTCGGCTTGACCTTCACCAGCTTACCTAGCCTCTCTTCCCAGCGCGCTTCGTCCTCGTCCGCCCCATGCTCGCGGGCGGCTTCCTTGAACTTGTCGGATTGACTCTTCGGCGGTGTTTCTGCTGCCATCATCCGATGCACCTCATTTACCTAGACGATTCATTTGAAAAGCCCGTTCAGATTTACTCTGCCATTGCTGTCCCGGCAAACCGATGGACGGAGTGCTTCGAGCAGTTAAAGAACTGGCGGAGAGCCTTAAAGGCATCAGACGGCATCCTTATCACGAAGGAGTTCCACGCGACAGAGTTCTGCGCTGGTCGTGGTCGTCTTGGCCCCCAGATGGTCGGTAAATACCGCAGGTCGCGCATCTTCCGTGAGGCGCTGACGCTTCTCGACGGAATGGAGGGCGTGAAGATTTTCAACGTCTGCAAGGGGGACCATCCTGAGTGGGCGTTGGAGCGATTGCTAACACGCATCAACAAGACGCTCGGCGCATGGGACAGCTACGCCGTAATGATGTTTGATGAAGGCAAAGAGGGGGAAATCACCCGCTTGCTTCGACGCATGGGCGTCTACAACCCGGTCCCGGTATACGTGGGGCCCGGCGTTACGGAGGTGCACAACCTGAAACTCGACCGGATATTAGAAGACCCGGTGTTTAAGAAGTCAGAGCACTCCTACTTCGTCCAGCTTGCCGACTTCGTGGCCTACGCATTGCTTCGCCGGGAGGTGCGGCTCCCGAGCAAGGACAAGTATGGCTATCATGAATGCTTCGACTTGCTGGTAGACAGCGTGGCACGCGAGGCGAGTACGCGCGATCCCATGGGCGTCATACGATAGAGGCGGCCATCGCTGGCCGCCTCATTGGAAGCAGGGCCTACACCGTCCGCTAAAGAACGGTTCAGTCCTGCATCGATCAATATAAAGCTTTCTTTATATCTGTCAAGATTCGCCCGGTTTCCGTACCTTGGGCAGGTGCATTGGGAGCCATAGTTGGACCGGCCTTCGCCGGACAAAATTGTATGGTTTAGGCGACCTTCTCAGGTCCCCCATAGGTCAATCGCTTGCCGACGATACCATGCAGAGCCATGCGAGAGCGGTCGGGGTCGTTGTAGCCGTTCCCGGAGCGGTAATTGTAGCGGAACTCATATTCGGCGAGGTAGCGGTGCAGGTGCTGCTCGCCACAATGCTGGTAGATGCCCTTCATGCCGCGCTTGAAGATGCTGAAGTAGCCCTCAACGGTGTTGCTGTGGATCGTGTGGTCCTCAGGGTTCACATACTCGCCAGCGCGGTGGGCGGTCGTCTTATGGGCTGCATAGAACTCCCGCACGGGGTTGTAGCCCCAATGCTCATCGGTCATCACGGTAGCTTCACGGGCGACATTTTTGGCAATGATCGGCATGAGGTGTTCAGCGCGGACGCCTTCAATGACCATGGTGCGGGCCTTGCCGCTGTCGCGGTCCACCAGCGCCAGAACCTTCATCTTGTGGTGATAGGCGGCCTTCTTCTCAGTGCCTTTGATCCGGCCGATGAAAGTCTCGTCCACTTCCACCACGCCGCCGTTGCCGCCGAACTGGCCCACGTGACCATCGCGCATGGCTTCGCGGATGCGGTGGGCCAGGAACCACGCAGACTTGTAGGTGATCTCAAGGATGCGGTGCAGTTGGTGGGCGCTGATGCCCTTCTTGCTGCTGGTCATCAGGTAGACCGCCTGCATGGCCTTGTGGAGCGGAAGGCGCATGTGCTCGAACACAGTGCCAACCTTGACCGTGAACTGCTTCTTGCAGTCACCACAGCGCCACAGGCCGAGGCGGATGCGCTTCTCGACGTTGGCCTTGACCTTCGTGATCCGATCCACGCCGCCGCAGTGCGGGCACACCGGCATTCCGGCCCACACGGTTTTTTCGAGGTGGGCGAAAGCGGCTTCTTCGCTGTGGAACTCGGGGCGGGAAAGAACGGACATTTCATTGGCTCCTGATAGGCGTCTTATGCCAGATCAGGGGTGTGTTTGCAAGGTATATAATCGCCATCGAGGAAGCGGCGGCCTATCTCGATGGCTACGCGGGCGGACACTACATGGCGCAGAGTTGTGCCGCCGCTATCCGAGCCTTGACTACTGATGGGGGATAGGTGCCCGTCTTTCCGGGCTGTCATCGGTTTCCAGAGGCTTTCTCTCTGGCCAACTGCCCCCAATGAAGCTGGGGTTCAGCCGCCGCACCAGCGGCCTTTGGGGCACCCGTTTCCGAAACCCGCG
>Ga0068856_100007430_pt1 | contig 10692 bp, 8 predicted proteins | sample KBSCornC62_FD_66595 | JGI IMG/M metagenome (GOLD analysis project Ga0068856, IMG submission 66595) | Corn rhizosphere microbial communities from Kellogg Biological Station, Michigan, USA - KBS Corn C6-2 | ecosystem: Host-associated > Plants > Roots > Rhizosphere > Soil ... | reverse complement strand
TGGTTTGCTGGATCCGCTGGCTCGCGACGATCGAGCCATGGCTGTTGGTTCGATCCTCCGACGGAACCGAACTGCGATGCCTGCCACATTCTGCATAGCGGACTCCCGATCTCATTTTATTCCCTCGCAGTGCTACTTGCAGGTTAACTTTTGTTACCGTACAACTACTGAGGTTTCGAAAGTTCGCAGCTGCCGTTGCGTGGGCGTTATTTTCACCGGCCATGGATGATGGGAAATGTCCGATAATTTGGTGCCCGACGGAGAAGCGCTGCCAGCCGACCGTGAGCAGGCCATGCGCGAAGGGCTTTGCGTGGTTGTGTCGACGGGCAGCTATCGGGTGCTCTGTTATCCGGACCGCGCCACTCTGAGGTCGGTCTCGCGAACCCGCAGTTCATCCTTCATACCACTCGACGTGCAACTTCCGCGCAGATCAGGGCTCGATACCAGCAAACAGAATCACGGCGCTGACGCGCCGCCGCCTGGCTTCATGATCTCGGGACTGGGCGACATTGCCATGGCGGTCAAGGCCATCAAAAACGGCTCACTGGATTTCATAGAGGAGCCATTGCGCACCGGAGAGATCGTGGGATGGCTGGATCAGGCGATCGGCGCGTATGCGCGCCGGCACGCCAATCGTTCGCCCCTGCACTTTTCCCGGCGCGAAACATTGACCCGGCGCGAACGTGAGGTGCTGGCGCAATTTGCCGGCGGCGCGTCCAACAAGGAAGCTGGGCGCAAGCTCGGAATCAGCCCGCGGACCGTCGAAGATCATCGCGCCAACATCATGAAGAAGCTCGGCGCCAGAAACGCCGCCGATCTCATTCGGATCGTGATGACCACTTCCCGCGCTTCCTGAACTGGTGTTGGCGCAATCGCGCCGTCAGAGCGTTTTCGAGCGAAGTGCCCGCCGGTTCGCGTGAAGAAAACGCGTCGGAAGAAAAAGCTAGAGCGTTTTCGAGCGAAGTGGCCGCCGGTTCGCGTGAAGAAAAAGCGTCGGAAGAATAAGCTAGAGCGTTTTCGAGCGAAGTGGCTCTAGTTCACGCCGCTTCGCGTCGATCCGCCAACCCCACCGCCCAAAGCGCGAATGCATAGACGATCGCGACTTCATCGAGCCGCTCGAACCGGCCGGATGCACCGCCGTGACCCGCGCCCATATTGATGCGAAGCAATACCGGCCCGCCGCCGGTCATGGTCGGGCGCAGGCGCGCGATCCATTTCGCCGGCTCCCAATAGGTGACACGCGGATCGGTCAGCCCGCCCATCGCCAGGATCGCCGGATATTCCTTAGCCGCGACGTTCTCGTAAGGCGAATAGGAGAGAATGGTCTTGAAATCGGCTTCGCTCTCGATCGGATTTCCCCATTCGGGCCATTCCGGCGGCGTCAGCGGCAGAGTGTCGTCAAGCATGGTATTGAGAACGTCGACAAACGGCACTTCGGCAACAATACCTGCGAACAACTCACCGGCGCGATTGGCAACCGCGCCCATCAGCATCCCGCCGGCGCTGCCGCCGTGGGCGACGATCCGCCTGGCGGCGGTGTATTTCGCCGATATCAGGGCGCGGGCGCTGGCTGCGAAATCGTCGAAGCTGTTGGTTTTCTTTTCGCGCTTGCCGTCGAGATACCAGCCCCAGCCCTTGTCGGTGCCTCCCCTGATGTGCGCGATCGCATAGACGAACCCGCGATCAACCAATGACAGCCGGTTGGAGGAAAACGATGCAGGCATTGCCATGCCGTAGGAGCCATAGCCGTACAGCAGCAACGGCGCGGTGCCATCGCGCCGAAGATCCTTGCGATGCAGGATCGAGACCGGCACCTCGGCGCCATCATGGGATACGGCCATAATCCGTGTGGTGAGATAGTCCGCGGGATTGTGGCCGGACGGAATCTCCTGCCGCTTGCGCAAGGTACGCGTGCGGGTCGTCATGTCGTAGTCGTAGATTTCCGTCGGCGTGGTCATCGACGAATAGGAAAAACGCAGATTGCTGGTATCGAATTCATAGCCGCCAAGCGTGTCGAGCGAATAGGCCGCCTCGTCGAAAGCGATGGCGTGCTCTTCCCCTGATGCGAGATCCCGGATGATGATGGCGGGCAATGCATGAGCGCGTTCCAGCCGCACCAGATGGCCGGAATACAGTTCAAGATCGAGCACATAAATACCGCTCCGGTGCGGAATCAGATCGCGCCAGTTGCGGCGCTCCGGCGCTTGCAGCGAGACAGTGACGATCTTGAAATCGATAGCGGCATCGGCGTTCGTGAGAATGAACAACTCGTCGCCGCGATCCGCAACCGAGTACTGCACTCCGACCTGGCGCGGCTCGATCAGCCGCGGCGGTGCATCCGGATTGGACAGGTCGATCAGCCGCTGCTCGGAGGTTTCGTGATCGCCGCCCGCGATGACGCAGAAACGGCCGCTAGAGCTTTCATGAAGATGCGTGAACCAGCCTGAATCCTGCTCTTCGTAAATCAAGACGTCCTGTGTCTGCGGCGTGCCCAGCCGGTGACGCCACACCTGCATCGGGCGATGATTTTCATCGAGCTTGACGTAAAAAAAGCTTTTGCAGTCGGTGGTCCACACCACGGCGCCATCGCTCTCTTCGACGAGATCATCGCGATCGGCCCCGCTTACCCAATCGCGGACCCGGATCGAGAAATATTCAGAACCCTTGATATCGGCGCTCCAGGCCTCAAGACGATGATCGGGCGAATGCCTGGCGCCGCCAAATTTGAAGTACTCGTGTTCGGCCGCAAGCTGATCGCCATCGAGCACTATCTGGATCTCGCCACCGTTGCGCGGCATGCGTCCGAACTGCTCGTGCTGACCGCCTTCGCGGAATTTTCGCAAGTACGCAAAGGGTCCGTCGGGCGAGGGTACGCTGGTGTCGTCTTCCTTGATGCGTCCACGCATTTCCTTCACCAGGATTTTCTGCAGAGCGGCGGTATGGCCGAGCACGCCATCGGTATAGCTGTTCTCGGCTTCGAGATATTTTCGGACATCCGGGTCGAGGACGCCGGGGTCGCGCAGGACCTCCTGCCAGTTCGGGTCCTTCAGCCATGCATAATCATCGACAATCGTGATGCCATGTCGGGTGAATGCATGTGGCCGGCGCGGTGCTATCGGTGGCGTCCATCGGCTCTTCGATTTTATCGCTTCTGTCACTTAGGTCCTCGTTTTCCAGCAAGATCGCCGCCAGGATGGATGTATATCGGCCGGATTTGGGCGGATTGCCAGAGATAGCGGCTCTTTTCCTGCGGGGGGCTAGTTGCGCAATCGCGCACCGGCGTTGGCGCCGAACATCGGGATACGATTGACGGCGAGAACGACCGTGAACGTGATCACCAGCATCGCGATGCCCAGCACCGAAATCGCCGCGAGATCACCGCTTTCGTTGAGATCGTAAATCAGCACGCTGATCACTTTGGTTTGCGAAGTAAAAAGCACGATGGCCGCCGACAGTTCGCGCATCACGCCGATGAAGATGAAGCACCAGGTGGCGATCACGCCGGTGCGCAACAGCGGCGCTGTAATCTGACGTAGCGATTGCAGCCGCGTCGCGCCCAGTATTCGGCTGGCGTCTTCGAGCTCCGGGTGAATGGTAGCGAAAGCCGCCTGCAATTGCTGATAGGCCGACGGCAAATTGATGGTCAGGAACGCAACCAGGAGAATCCATAGCGTCCCGTACAGCACAAAAGGTGGCCGGGTGTAGCTCAGGAACAAGCCGACGCCGAGCACGATGCCGGGAACGGCGACCGGAGCGGTCGCAAGGAATCCGAGCACACGCGAACCCGTCACCACCCGGCGTGTGGTCACGTAGGAAATGACGAGCGCGAGAACCGTGCCTATGGTGGCGGTGGCGGTGCCGAGTATCACCGTGTTCTTGAGCGCGAGCTGCGTCGAGGACAATTCAGTGAACACGAACACGACATTGTGCAGGGTCATGGTCGATGGCGTGACCAGAGTGGTCGCATTCGGCGAGAATGCCGCATTCAGCAGCGCGAAATACGGCAGGAACACCGGGTTGAGCAGCACCACCAGGCAAAATGCCAGCGCCGCCCAGCGCCACTTCTTCATCTCGACGCGGCGCGACGCGCCATATTTGCCCCCGACCACCGAATAGCCGCGACGGCCGAGAATGAATTTCTGCGCCTGCAGCAAGATGATGGTCAGGATGAGCAGCGGCACCGCGGCGGCGGCGGCAAGTTCGAGCTTCGGCGGATACTGGAACAGGCTCCAAATTTTTGTGGTCATGGTGTGGAAGCCGGCTGGGAGCGCCAGAATCGCCGGCGAACCGAACAGGGTCATGGCCTGCAGAAACGCGATCAATGCGCCGGCAATGAGAGCCGGCAGCGCCAAGGGAATTGTGACGCGCCGCGCCGTGGTCCAGGCCCTGCCGCCCAGGATGGCGGAAGCATCCTCGAGTTCGCCGGGCATGTTATCGAGCGCATTGGCAACCAGCACAAACACGAAAGGAAACGTGTAGCAGGAAATCACGAAAATGATTCCGCCCAGAGAATAGATATTGAATAGATGCTCGTCGGCTTCGGCTCCGCTCACGAACCTGAACAATTGATTCAGCAATCCGCTGTTCGGCGCCGCCAGCAATTCCCAGGCAACCGCGCCGAGAAACGGCGGCGTCACGAATGACGCCGTGACCAGCGCGCGGATGAACTGCCGTCCGGGCATATCGGTGCGCGACACCAGCCATCCCATCGGCGCGGCAACAGCGCAGCAGATTGCCGCGGAGGTGATCGCAATGATCGCCGTCGTCACAAGCGGGTCGAGGAAATCCGGATCGGTGAACAGCTTGACGAAATTCGACAGCGTCAGGTGATTGGATTTGTCGGTGACGCTGTAGATCGCAAGCCAGGAGAGCGGCATCAGGATCAGCACAATCAGGGATGCCGCGAACAGCCACAGCACCGGTTTGGTCCAATCGATCCTGCCGCGGGTTCCGTCGATTGTTGTGGTGCTCATTGGGTCCCGACTATGACGTGTTTGTTTCGTGGCGCTGCGCAGCGCCACAGCAGCTATTGACGGTCGAGACGGGGTCTTTCCATCTCTGAGAGGTCAGATGTCAGACCCGAAACAGCCGTGCATAACGGGTCTTGATCTCGTCCGCCATTTGCTCGACGCCCGCGGCGTCTTCCTTCATCAGCTTGATATCAGAGATCTTGCGGCGCCCGGGCTTGGACTTCACCTGCACATGAACCGAATATTGCGCCGTGAAGTCGATGAAAAACTGCTGGGTTTCGCGAGTGTGCAGCCAAGCCTGGAACAGCCGCGCGGCATTGGGATGTGGCGCGCTGGCGAAAATTCCGCTCGGGCCTGAAATGGTCGGCGTGCCTTCGGTCGGGTAGACCGGCTCGACCGGCTGGCCGGCTTCCTTCAACAGCACGACGCCGTATTCGTTGCCATCGGCCATCACCGCGCGCTCACCAAGCGAGAGCTTCTTCGGCGGATCGGTCGACGACTGCACCTGCATCACGCGCTGCCTGGCCAGCTTCTCGAAATATTCCCAGCCGAGTTCGCGCACCATCTGGAAGGTCGCCGTCATGATGGTGCCGCTATAGGCGGGATGACCTTTTACCATCTTGCCGGCCCATCTCGGGTCGAGCAGATCGGCGAAACTCCTGGGTGCATCTTCCGGCTTCACAAGATTGGTATTATACGCGATCGAAGACAGCCAAATACGCGTGGTGGCGAACATGCCGTCCGGGTCGCGGTACTCCGCGGGGAAATACTTGGCGATGTCGTCGGAGACGAATGGCGCGAGCCAGCCGCTCTTCTTCCACGGAATAAAATGCGACGCATCCGAGCTGTTGATCACGTCGGCGGCGTGGATATTGCTCGCAAATTCCTGGGCTACCCGCTGAAACAAGCGCTCCGATCCGGAACGCTCAATCTGCACGGCAACGCCTGGATATTGCGCCTCGAACGCCTTGCCGAGTTTTTCGCCAACCGGAAGGTCCATCGATGAGTAGAACACGACCTTGGCTTCCCGGCGCGCGGCCTCGATCAGGCCGGGTGTAATGGCGACCGCTGGCGGCGCCTCCGCACGCGCGACGGAAGCAAACACGCCGCCTAGCGCTAGCGCGGTTGAGCCTTTCAGGATGCCGCGTCTGGAGAAGCCTTGCCTCTTCATCGGATCCTCCGACATATCGTCATCGGCTTAGCGCGCGGCAGCGTTCGGGTGGCAGCGTAAGCCAGACTTCGGTCCCCCTCGGCACGGCGTTATCGGTCGAAGTGACGATACGCAATGTCGTGCCGTCGCTGGTCTCGACCATGTAGTCGCGGCTTGCGCCGAGGAAAACCTGTCGCGTCACGATCGCTTTGACCGCATTCGCGCTGATCTGGGGCGGTTGCGTCGAAAGCTGGATGTCGTGCTGCCGGATCGCGACCACGGCCGGTCGGCCCGGCTCGAGTTTTGCACCGCTCACCTGCAGGGTCGCTCCCGAAAACGAAATGTGATCATGGTCGCGGGCGGTGCCGTTGATGACGTTGCTGGCGCCGATGAAGCGCGCCACGAATTCCGATTGAGGCCGATCATAGATATCTTCCGGCGTGCCGAGTTGATCGATTTTTCCGGCGTTCATCACCGCGATCAGGTCGGCTGTGGTCATCGCCTCCGATTGATCGTGAGTGACGTAGACCGTCGTATAGCGATACTCGTCATGCAGGCGGCGAATTTCAAACCGCATCTCCTCGCGCAAATTCGCGTCGAGGTTGGACAAGGGTTCGTCGAGCAACAGCGTCTCCGGTTCAACGATCAAGGCGCGCGCGAGCGCGACGCGTTGCTGTTGGCCGCCGGACAGTTCGCCGGGATAGCGCTGCGCGAGAGGATCGAGCTTGGTGGTTTGAAGGATCTCCTTGAGCTTTTTCGCCATAGTGTCGCGAGGAAGCTTTCGCAGGCGGAGCCCGTAGAGGATATTTTCCGCCACTGTCATGTGAGGCCAAAGCGCGTAGCTCTGGAAAATCATCGACATCTTGCGCTGCTCCGGCGGCAGCGTGCGCGCGCTCGATGACACGATGCGATCGCCGACGTTGATCTCGCCTTCCGACGGTTCCAGAAAGCCAGCGATCAGGCGGAGCGTGGTGGTTTTGCCGCAGCCCGAGGGGCCCAGCAGGCAGACCAACTGTCCGTGATCGATACGCAGCGAAACATTGTCGACCACCGCGAGCGGTCCGAATCGCTTGGTCAGGCCGCGCAATTCAACGGACGCCAATCACTTGCTCCCGATACCTTGCCGCGTTCGCGCGAAAACACGCGTGCGCGGCCTCTATTTATCGTTGGTCGATCTAAGCACGAATATCAGCGCGACAAAAAAGGCATCGGCCGTGATCACGCGCTTACAGTTTCACCAAGCCATTCGATCGCGGCCTCGACGCCGCCTTTGCCGTGCGGAATATCGAGCGCATTGAGGCCGACTTCGACAACGCCGAGCGTGCCGAGGATCATCGGGGCGTTGACGTGCCCCATATGCGCGATTCGGAACGCCTGGCCGTGCAATTCGCCGATGCCGACCCCCAGCACTACGCCGCATTTCTCCTTGCAATAACGATGCAGCGCGTCCGGCTCGTGGCCGCCTCCCATGACGACTGTCGTGACCGTGTCGGATCGTTCAGTGGGCTCGGCGATGTTGAAACCAAGCACCTGACCCTCGGCCCAGGCCGCGACAGCTCGCCGTACCGCTTCGGCCAGCAGCCGATGGCGCAGGAATACATTCTCCAGCTTCTCATCGAAAATCATGTCGATCGCCTGGCGCAGCGCGAACAGCAGATGCACCGGCGCGGTGCCCGCATATTTACGATAGTGCTCGGCGCCGTCTCGTTCGGTCCAGTCCCAATAAGGTGTCCGTAGGTCAGCTTTCTTGTGCACTTCGCGGGCGCGATCGTTAGCCGCGACGAAGCCGAGGCCGGGCGGCGTCATCAGCCCTTTCTGCGAGCCGGACATGGCGACGTCGATGCCCCACGCGTCCATCTCGAACGGCATGCAGGCAAGCGAGGCCACCGCATCGACCATGAACAGCGCCGGATGACCGGCGGCCTTGATCGCCTTGCCGATCGCTTCGAGGTCGTTGTAAGCGCCCGAGGCCGTATCGACCTGCACCGCGAGGATGGCCTTGATGGCGTGATCCTTGTCTCGACGCAGCCGGGCTTCGACATCGGCGGGCCGGATCGCGCGACGCCAGTCGCCCTTCAGCACTTCGACGTCGGCGCCCATGGCCGCAGCCGCTTGACCCCAGCCGATGGCAAATCGGCCGCTCTCCAGCACCAGCACCTTGTCGCCGCGCGAAAGCACGTTGCTGAGTGCCGCTTCCCAAGCGCCGTGGCCGTTCGAGATGTAGATGTATGAGTTGGCTTTAGTTGCGAACAGCCTGGAGATATCGCCCAGCAGAGAGTGGGTCAGGTCGACCATCTGATCGGAATAGATGTCGAGCGCCGGACGATGCATCGCCCGCAGCACTTCGTCGGGCATGGTAGTAGGGCCGGGGATTGCCAGGAATTCCCGGCCCGCGCGGACGACCATTGTTCTTGTTCCTTATCGTATGTTCCAGCAAGGGATGCAGGGGATTGGCGGGAAATTCAAGCCGGCGCAGCATGATATATCGCAATAACACCGCTGCTCCGGTACCTATTTCTTCAATGCATTCGCCACCGCATGCCAGATCTGATCCTTGATCTCGGTCGCGGACGGGCTTGGAATGATGCTCACGGGACCGGTCCGCCTCTCGCAGGCGGTGACCAGGCGGAGGATCCAGACCTCGCCATCGGTATAATAGAGATCGCCGCCGCCATTGCGCCCGTCCATGGTCGGCCCAATTCCCGTCACCTGATATTTCGCCTCGACCATCCCGGCGTTTTCCAGATCGGTCGCCAGCAGTGTTCGTTCGGCGTCGATATCGGCGCCGATATGGTGCGTGATGGCGCCGGTATAACGACTAACGCCGACGCTGCGGTCGTAGGTTACGGCGCCGAGCCAGACTGGCCGCTGCTCCTCACCCCGCGCGAGCACTTTCCAGAGGCGAACATGATGCCGGCGATCGGCGCTACGGCCGTCCGGCTTCTCGAATGCGAGATCCTCGCGGCGGTCCAGATAAAACAGCGGACTCACCGGTGCGTCGCGATAGGGTCGATCCAGCAGCACGCTTCCGGCGATCTCGATCGATGATCGAAGCGTGACCGGATCGGCGGGATACCAGTCCGCCGCCTGCATGGCGCAGAGCACATCCTTGTTGTCGCCGACCAGGCCGACATTGATCGGATCACCAGGAATGCCTTGTGCGGTGCGCGTCACCATTGGCAGGTTGGCGAGGCCTTTCTGGTGCTCGTAATGCGTCCACAATGCCGGCAGCGCGAGATAGGCAAGCAGCGCATAGACGCCAACCAGCGACAGCGCGAGCAGCAGCACCCGCTCCAGCCGCGCATGCTCCGGCAATGATTTGGCTTGCACGCTGTTAGCGTCAGTCACGCCCGCGCTCCGCGATGTTCTCATTCGCGAAGCCTAACATGCTTAGGCAATCATGCTATCGGCGGGTCTCGCGACAGCCGGCGGCCTCGGCCTCTTCGGTTGAACAGAACCAGCGCGTGCCTTTGCTGATCTTCATCCTGATTTGCGCGTACCAGCGGCTGGTCGGCTTGTGATAGATGCATTCGCCGGCCGTGTTGACGTTGCCCTTGATGGTGCAGTCGGGCGAGGGCGCCACCGGTCCGGATGCCGAGGCGAGCAGGATCGCGTGCGCATTGGCGGGCGGCTTGGCGGCTCCGAGAATGGTCGTCTTCTTGTTGCGAACGCGCCAGTCCCACGGCGCGATGAAAGCGCCCTGCCACATCCCGGCCTTGGCCTCGCGCGCTGCCTTTTCGTCGGCGTCGTAGTCATGGGAAATACGCGTGTAGGAAAGCGCCCAGCCGCTCTTCACCAACCACTTCTGGATGTCCTCGCCGTTGACGTCGCAGCGCGCCACCAGCCGGCCACGCCGGTCGGTCTGACGCACGTGACAGGTCCAGCTCGCGTTGTCGACATGCTTGATGAGTTCGTCGCGCGCCGCGATACCGCAGGTCCAGCGTTCGCCTGAATTGTTGAGGCAGAGCTGATCGACCGATGGCGCGTCGATGCCGCCGAGCCGAATGCGGGTGGTGCCGATCTGGATCTGATCGCCCTCGCGGATTTTGGGCACGCCGGTGATATCGGCGGCTTCGGCGATCGCCGGCAGCGACAGCAATGCAACCGCCAGAACAAACTTCATGAGCATGCAAGGGCCGTTGAAATAGCGGGAATCGCAGCGAGAGATCGGCGAGTGTGGAGTAGATCGGAGCCTCGCGCCAGCGCCCGAGGTCGCGGCTCGCTTCAACTTTGCGCTACTTGCAAGGTTTTTGCACATCGCAGTCCTCCAGAACGATGCGTCGCGGGGCTTGCCCTTCGACGCGCGAGCTCACGCCGTGCCGCGCATCAATCTGTTCCGGACCAGCGCCAACGCCATCAATACAAAGGCCGAGGTGACCTCGGGGCCGCCCACCAAAATCCGCGTCGGGGTCTTCATCTTATTCCACTCATAGGCCCGAAACGGGCCGCGCCGGCCGCCTTCGCCGAAATGGCTGAGAATGCAAGTGAGCGCCGGCGCAAAGCTTGTCGGCTCGGCGCCGAGATGTCCGAGCGCGATCAGCGCCAGCGCCGCATCGAACGCGTTCATCTCGT
>Ga0068856_100007429_pt1 | contig 10693 bp, 8 predicted proteins | sample KBSCornC62_FD_66595 | JGI IMG/M metagenome (GOLD analysis project Ga0068856, IMG submission 66595) | Corn rhizosphere microbial communities from Kellogg Biological Station, Michigan, USA - KBS Corn C6-2 | ecosystem: Host-associated > Plants > Roots > Rhizosphere > Soil ... | reverse complement strand
CTCGCGTTCTTCACCGGTCGCGACCAGTCGCAGGCGCTGACCGGCTGGTGGGCGCAGCAGTTCGGCACGATCAACTACGCGGCGCACGGCGGTTTCTGTTCGGTCAACATGGCCGCGGCGGGCATGTACACGCTCGGCGGTTCGTTCTGGGAATTCGGCGAGCCGGATTGGGAACGCTCGCGGTACCTGCTGTTGTTCGGCGTCGCGGAAGACCACGATTCGAATCCGATCAAGCTCGGACTCGGCAAGCTCAAGGGCCGCGGCGCGAAAGTCGTCGCGATCAATCCGGTGCGCACCGGCTACGCCGCGATCGCGGACGAATGGATCGGCGTGCGGCCGGGCAGCGACGGCTTGCTGGTCGGCGCGCTGATCCACGAATTGCTGCGCCACGAGCGCGTCGATTTCGATTACCTGGTGCGCTACACGAACGCGCATCATCTCGTCGTGCGCAATCCCGGCGGCGCCGACGACGGTTTGATCGCGCGCGATCCCGATGGCCATGCGCTGTGCGCGGCCGGGACGGGCGACGCGCTGCGCTTCACGCGCGCGGATGCGCCGCTCGAGGGCGCGCGCATCGCCGGCGAATTCACGCTGCCGGACGGGCGCCGCGCGACGCCGGCGTTCCAGCTGCTGGCCGAACGGTTTCTCGACGACGAGTATTCGCCGGACGCGGTTGCGTCGCGCTGCGGCGTGAACGCGGACACGATCCGCCGGCTCGCGCGCGAAATCGCGCACACGGCGTTCGAGCAGGAAATCCGCGTCGCGCAGCGCTGGACCGACACGCACGGGCGCGTGCACGAGGAGATGATCGGCCGGCCCGTATCGCTGCATGCGATGCGCGGCATCAGCGCGCACGCGAACGGCTTCCACACCTGCCGCATGCTGCACGTGCTGCAGATGCTGCTCGGCGCGATCGACACGCCCGGCAGTTTCCGCTATCAGCCGCCGTATCCGAAATCGGTTCCGCCGGCGAACCGCCCGGGCAAGGCGCGCAAGCCGAACGGCGCGCTCGACGCCGGTCCGCTCGGTTACGTGCACGCGCCGGAAGACCTGCTGGTCGACGCCGCCGGCGCGCCGCGCCGCATCGACAAGGCGTTTTCCTGGGAGCATCCGCTGGCCGCGCACGGCATGCTGCAGGCGGTGATCCGCAACGCCGTCGCCGGCGACCCGCAACCGATCGACACGCTGTTCCTGTTCATGGCGAACATGGGCTGGAACTCCGCCATGAACACGGGCGAGACGCGCAAGCTGCTGACCGCGCGCCGCGCCGATGGCGAATACGCGATTCCGCATTTCATCTACGTCGACGCCTACCTTTCGGAAACGGTCGAACTGGCCGACCTAGTGCTGCCGGATACGACCTACCTCGAACGTCACGACGCGATCAGCCTGCTCGACCGGCCGATTTCCGACGCCGACGCGGTCAGCGACGCGATCCGGCGTCCGATCTGCGACCCGAAGGCGGAAGGCCGCGACGTGCGTCCGTTCCAGGACGTGCTGCTCGACCTCGGCGCGCGCCTGGGTCTGCCCGGCATGGTAGACGACGCCGGCGGCGCGAAATATCCGCGCGGCTACGCGCAGTACATGGTCGAGCACGAACGGGCGCCGGGGGTCGGTCTGCTCGCCGGCTGGCGCGGGCGCGCCGGCGACAAGGGTGGCGTGGGCGAACCGAATCCGGCGCAGCTGGAGCGCTACGCCGCGCACGGCTGTTTCTGGGAACAGCGCGTGCCGGAGGCGGGACGTTTCTACAAGATGGCGAACCGCGATTATCTGGCGTGGGCGAAGGCGCTGGGTTTCGTCGGCTCGACCGATACGATCGTGCTGGAGCTCTACTCCGAGCGCCTGCAGAAATTCCGCCTCGCCGCGCGCGGCCACGGCGCCGTGCAGCCGCCCGATGCGGAACGCGCGCGCGTTGCCCGCTATTTCGATCCGCTGCCGTTCCATTACGACGGGCTCGACGAAAGCGCGTCGCGCGCGGCCGAGTTTCCGATCGCCGCGATCACGCAGCGGCCGATGTTCATGTACCACGCCTGGGGTTCGCAGAACGCGTGGCTGCGCCAGATCGCGGCGCGCAACTGGCTCTACCTCAACGCGCAGACCGCGGCCGCGCACGGCATCGACGACGGCGACTGGGTCTGGGTCGAATCCGCGCACAGCCGCATCCGCGTGCAGGCGAAATTCCATGCCGGCACTGCGCCGGGCGTGGTCTGGACCTGGAACGCGATCGGCAAGCGCCGCGGCGCGTGGAAACTCGCGCCCGACGCGCCGGAGTTCACGCGCGGCTTCCTGCTCAACCACGTGATCGACGACCTGCTGCCGCCGCGCGCGGACGGTTACCGCTACGCCAATGCCGATCCCGTCACGGGCCAGGCGGCGTGGTTCGATCTGCGCGTAAAAATCTATCCTGCACTGGCGGAAACCGACGCATGACCACGGAAGGCTGGATCGTCGCGGGTCTCGTGCTGGGCGCCATGGCGCTGTTCGTCAGCGAGCGCGTGCGCTACGACGTGATTGCGCTGCTGGTGCTCGGGGTGTTGCTCGTGACACGCATCCTGACCCCGACCGAAGGCCTCTCCGGCTTCAGCAACGAAGCCACCGTCGTGGTCACCGCGATGTTCGCGCTCAACGCCGGCCTGGTCGGCACGGGTGCGCTCGATCCGCTGATCCGCCTGCTCACGCGCATCACGCGGCCGTGGCTGCTGACGCTTGCGATCCTGCTGATCGTGTGCGTGCTCGGCGCGTTCGTGAAGAACACGGCGCTGGTCGCGACGTTCCTGCCGGTGACGCTGAGCGTCTGCGCGCGCCACCGCATGTCGCCGGCGCGGGTGCTCATCCCGATGTCGTACGCGGCGCAGATGGGCGGCGTCTGCACACTGCTCGGCACGTCGTCGAACCTGCTCACGAACAGCCTCGCGATCCAGAACGGCTTGGCCGGCTTTTCCGTTTTCGATTTCACCCGGCTCGGCGCGGTGCTGGCGCTGGTCGGCATCGTGTACCTGATGCTGGTCGGGCGCTGGCTGCTGCCGCGCCATATCGACACCGATGCTGCGGCGAGCTACGAGCTCGGCAAGTTCGTGACCGAGTTGCGCGTGCTGCCGGGCTCGTCCCTGATCGGACAGTCGGTGGCCGATCTGAAGCTCGGCGAAAAGAAGGGCATCTACGTGCTCGAGCTGCTGCGCGGCGAGGAGCACCTGTGGGCGCCGCGGGAGCAGATCCTGGCCGAAGGCGACGTGCTGCTGGCGCGCGGCGACTGGCAGCTGCTGGACGAATTCCGCGTGCAGAGCAAGCTCGAGATCGCGCCGGTGCTGGAAAGCGGCACCCCGGGTTCGCCGGGCGCCACGCGTCGCGTGCTGGTCGAAGCGGTGGTGCCGCCCGGCGCGCGCCTCGCCGGCCACAGTATGGAAGAAACCGATTTCGGCTGGCACTACAACGCCGCGCTGCTCGCCGTGCAGCGCCGCAGCCACATCGTGCGCGAGCAGCTCAAACGCACGCGCCTGGAAGTCGGCGACGTGCTCCTGCTGCTGGTCGACGAAGGCGCGGTGTCGCACCTGCGCAAGGAATCCGGCCTCGTGATCGTGAGCGAGCGCAGCGACGTGCGCGATTCGCGCCGCAAGGCGCCGCTCGCGATCGCGATCGTGGTCGGCGTGGTCGCGCTGGCCGGTTTGGGCGTGCTGCCGATCGTGGTCAGCGCGCTCGTCGGCTGCGTCGCGATGGCGATTGCGGGCTGTTTCCGTTTCGAAGACGTGTACGAGGCGATCGACTGGAAAGTGATCGTGCTGCTCGGCGCGATCCTGCCGCTCGGCATCGCGCTGGAGAAATCCGGCCTCGCGCAGGAACTGGTCGACCACGGCCTGCGCCTGGTCGGCACGCACGGACCGATCGCGGCGCTGCTGATGGTCTATCTGCTGACGGCGCTGCTGACGGAATTCATGGGCCACAACCCGTCCGTGGTCCTGATGGTGCCGCTCGCGATTTCGGTCGGCCACGCAATGCACGTCAATCCGGTGCCGTTCGTCGTCTGCGTCGCGTTCGCCGCGGCGACCTCGTTCGCCACGCCGGTGGGCTATCCGACGAACACGATGGTCTACGGCGCCGGCGGCTACCGCTTCACGGATTTCATGAAGATCGGCATTCCGCTGATCGCGATCTTCTGCACATTGTCCGTGCTGCTGATCCCGCATTTCTGGCCGTTCTGATGACCTCGCTCCCGCCGCCCAGCGCGAAGAAACTCGGTCTGGTGATCGATCTCGACATCTGCGTCGGCTGCCACGCGTGCGCCGTCGCCTGCAAGGAGTGGAACGACGGCGGCGAATTCGGTCCGCTGCCGGACGAACAGCCGTACGGCAAGGAGCCGCTCGGCGTGTGGTTCAATCGCGTGCACAGCTACGAGATCGCGCCCGCACGCGCCGGCGCCGCGCCGATGACGGTGCACTTCCCACGCTCCTGCCTGCATTGCGAGACGCCGGACTGCGTCACCGTCTGCCCGACCGGGGCGAGCTACAAGCGCGCCGACGACGGCATCGTGCTGGTCGACGCGGACAAATGCATCGGCTGCAAGCTGTGTTCGTGGGCGTGTCCGTACGGCGCGCGCGAATACAGCGCGCAGCGCGGCGTGATGCAGAAATGCACGCTGTGCGTCGATCGCATCTACAACGAGACCTTCGACGAATACGATCGCCAGCCGGCCTGCGTGATGGCCTGTCCGACGCGCGCGCGGCATTTCGGCGATCTCGGCGACCCGGCGTCGGCCGTTTCGCAGCTGGTGTCGCAGCGCGAGGGCTACGACTTGATGCCGGAATACGCCTACAAGCCCGTGAACAAGTACTTGCCGCCGCGGCCGCGGCGCGGCGCCGACGAAACCGCGCAGCCCGCCGCGGCGAAAGACGAGGCGCTCGATCTCTCCGGTTCGCCGCTGCTGCGCTGGGTCGACAAACTGCTTTCGCACTGACGCGCGCCGCGAACTGCGGCGTGCGCGTGAATTCGGCGTTAACTGCACACGCGCATGGCTAGGCACGTCGCTCGACGCTTGCTATGGTCGCGCGTATTCGGTGCGAGGAATGAACGATGAAGCGAGCGGCACGGCGGCGTGTGATGTGCAGCTTGAGCCTGGCCTTGGCGCTCGGCGCGATCGCCGGCAGCGCGCACGCGGCGCAGGATGCAACGTTCGCGGCGGGCGTACCGCTCGGCGGTTTCCTGAGCGGCAACTGGTACGACCCGGCGCAGCCCGGCCAGGGTTTCCAGCTCGAGTTCACCGACCAGAATTCGACCCTGATCGCGGTCTGGTTCGTGTTCGCGCCGAGCGGCGGCGCGCAAAACTGGATCTTCGCGCAAGGTGCGTACGACCACGCCGCAAGCGCGGTCACGATCGACGCGGTGCTGCTGACCGGCGCGCAGTTCCCGCCGCAATTCAAGACCAGCGACCTGCAGCACGTGCCGTGGGGCACGCTCACGTTCACCTTCAGCGATTGCGATCACGGCCAGGCGAGCTGGAGCAGCACGCTGCCCGGTTACGGCAGCGGCAGCATGCCGCTGACGCGCCTGACCTCGATCCGCGGTCTGGCCTGTCCGCAGACGGGAGCGCAGCCATGAACGCGCTGAACCGTTCCCTGCACCTGCGCGCCGTCGTCGCCCTTGTGATCGCCGCATCGGCGCACGCCGCGCACGCGACCGATCCGAACCTGCTGCAGAACGGCACGTTCGACGCCAGCGTCGGCGGCGCCGGCTGGACCAATGTCGGCACGGGCGGCGCCGGTTACGTCAGCCATCCGGATGCGGCGAATTCGGCCACGTCCGGGTCGTACGAAGTGACCAACAGCACCGGGCGCTCGGCGTGTTTCCGCGTCGTGCCGAACGCCGCGTTCTCGTTCGGCGCCACCTACAGCGGCGAAAACCTGTTCGGTGCGACCTCGGACGGCGGCATGACCTGCTACGCGTACGCCAGCAGCGACTGCAGCGGCAGCGCGCAGACGCTCGGGCACATCGACATGCCGTATTCCGACCCGTGGGTCTCGCTCGTGTTCAACGGCAACCTGCCGGCGACTGCGGGGTCGGGCAATTGCGAGTTGAGCGACACGACCACGTTCATCCCGACGTACAAGGCGTCGACGTACTTCGACAACGTGTTTTTCGATTCCACGGCGGCCGCACCGGTGCCGGTGAAGCTCGACGGGTATCTGAGCGGCAACTGGTACGACACGGACCAAGCCGGCCACGGCTTCCAGCTCGAATTCACCGCACAGAACAATACGCTGCTCGCAATCTGGTACGTGTACGCGCCGAGCGGCGGCGCGCAGAACTGGATCTTCGCGCAAGGCACGTTCGATCCGACCCAGAACACCGTCACCATCCCGGCCGTGCTGCTCGGCAACGGCGCGTTCCCGCCGATGTTCAACCCGGCCAACGTGACCCGCACGCCGTGGGGCACGCTGACGTTCGCGTTCAGCGACTGCAACCACGCCACCGTGAGCTGGAGCTCGACCTTGCCGGACTACGGCACGGGCTCGCTGCCGCTGAACCGGCTGAGCCACATCGAAGGCACCGTCTGTCCGCAGTAAACTAGCGCTTTGCCCGGGCGCGGAAGGCGGCGATGATGGAATTCTCGAAGCGGCGCCGGGTGCGCCGCGCAGGTGGCGCGCGCGGCGCCGAACGGCGGGGCGGCTGATGCACCCCGCACTGTCGGTCATTTTCTTCACCGCCATCTCCGGCGTGGGCTACGGCGCGATGCTGCTGCTCGGCCTCGCCGTGCTGTTCGAGCCGGCCGGATTCGAAGCGGGCAAGCTCGCGTTCGCGCTGCTGCTCGCCGGCGCGCTCGCGGCGGCGGGGCTGCTGGCGTCGATGCTGCACCTCGGGCAGCCGCTGCGCGCCTGGCGCGCGTTTTCGCAATGGCGCAGCTCGTGGTTGTCGCGCGAAGGCGTCGCCTCGGTGCTCACGTTCGTGCCGCTGGTCGCGGCGTTCGCCCTGGTGGCGCGGGCGAACGAAGGCGCGGCGTTGCGCGTGAGCGGTGCGACAGTCGCCGTCGGCGCGGTGCTGACCTTGTACTGCACGGCGAACATCTACCGCTCGCTCAAGACCGTGCGCGCCTGGCACAACGGCTATGTCTGGCCGGGATACCTGCTGCATGCGCTGCTGGGCGGCGGCACGCTGTTGTGGACGATCGCCGCGTTCGCGACCGACGCGCTGCCGCGCGGCGCGCACATCGTGCTGTTCGGCATCGTGTTCCTGGCGAGCCGCCTGCTCGGACGCGTCAAAGCCGCCTATTGGACCTGGCTCGACGCCGCCCCGCTCGCGCCCGACGCCGGCGCGGCCACAGGGCTGGCGCATTTCGGCACGGTGCGCAGCGTCGAGGCGCCGCACACGGAGGAAAACTACCTGACGCAGGAAATGGGTTTCCGGCTGGCGCGCAAACATGCCGCACCCCTGCGCGCAATCGCACTCGCGCTGAGCAGCGTGTTGCCGACGATCGCGGCGGCGATCGGCCTGATCGGGGTGACATGGTCCGCACTCGGCGGCTTGGAACCGGTGATCGCCCCGCTGGCGTTGATCGCGGCGGTGAGCGGCGCGTTCGTCGAGCGCTGGCTGTTTTTCGCCGAAGCGCGCCACTCCGTAATGGCGTACTACCAGGCAAACGCCGCCTGAACATCGCCGGAACGCGCCCGCAACGCGCCACTTTTTAGACTGCGCCGCGCCAGCGTCGCGGCTAAAATTGGAAAACCGCCGGCTCCGGCGGTTTTCTTTTTTTTAAGGAGAGATCATGAAGCATGCCTTGCTCGTCGCCACCTTCGTTTCCGCGCTGCCGCTCGCGGCCATCGCCGCGGATCCGCCGCCGCCGCCCAAACAGGGTTGGTCGGGCAGCGGCGAACTCGGCATGGCTGCCGCCAGCGGCAACACCAAGTCCCAGAACCTGAACGCGAAACTCGACGTCAAATACAACGACGATCGCTGGAAGGACGATTTTTATCTGCTCGCGCTGCGCAACAAGGCGAACGTGAGCAAGACCACGGTCGATACCAGCACGACGCCGCCCACCACGATCACGCACACGAATTACCAGCTGACGGCGGACCGCTACGAAGCCGGCGCCTCGGCCGGCTACAAGCTCGACGACCACAGCTACATCGTCGGCGCGCTGCGCTACGAGCACGACCAGTTCTCGCCCTACGACCACCAGTCGATCGTCTCGCTCGGCTACGGCTACCAGGTGATGAAGAACGCGCACGACGAACTCGCGCTGGAAGTCGGCGCCGGCTACAAGACGGTGCAGCCGACCTCGTACTATCTGGCGAACCCGACGCCGCCGCCCGACCTGATCAGGGTCCAGCCGGATTCCGACAGCAGCGCCGCCGGCCGCGGCAAGGTCGACTACAAGCACAGCTTCAACGCGAGCACCTCGTTCGTGGACACGCTGCTGGTCGAAAGCGCGAGCGGCAACACGTTCATGCAGAACGACGCCGGACTCGCGGTCAAGATGAACAGCAACCTGGCGCTCAAGCTCGGCTACCAGCTGCGACACAACTCCGACGTGCTGGCCGGGTTCAAGCACACGGATCAGCTGGTGACGACGAATTTGGTCTACGGGTTCTGAGGTGACCGTTCCCCGCGCAAGCGGGGAACGCCTTTTGCCGTTGCTCGCCATTCCAGCGGAAGCGGAAGCTGGAGACGCTCTTCAACAGCGGAGCTGGTCATCCGGTTCCTTCTCTTGATCGTCATTCCAGCGCAGGCTGGAATCGCTCCTTCGTCCTCTCCTGGGACCTGGCCGCGCGACTAAGTCCCAAACAAAAGAGCGATTCCAGCCTTCGCTGGAATGACGAACAAGAGCAAAGCGCAACGTGCCGAGCGTCGTCAGCGCACTCCCACCTGCAACAACTCGCGCGCCCCGCGCGCGATCAGCATGTCGGCGACTTCGCGGCCGAGCGTCTCCGGTGCGGCACGCGCGCCTTCGGCTTCGGCGCGCACCAGGCGGCCGGTGGCGGCGTCGCCGACCAGTCCGGCAAGGTGCAAGCCGCGTTCGGTCTCGACGCAGAACGCCGCGACCGGCACCTGGCAGCTGCCTTCGAGGCGGCGCGTGAGCGCGCGCTCGGCGGCGACGCAGCGCGCGGTGTCGGCGTCGTGCAGCGGCGCGAGAAGATCCGCGCAGGCGCTGTCGCCGGCGCGGATCTCGACCGCGACCGCGCCTTGCGCCGCGGCCGGCAGCCAGTCCGGCGCGAGCAGCCGGCTGCGGATGCGGGCGCTGAGGCCGAGGCGGTCCAGGCCCGCGCAGGCCAGCACGATCGCGTCGTAATCGCCGGCGTCGAGCTTGGCCAAGCGCGTGTTGACGTTGCCGCGCAGGTCGCGCAGTTCGAGATCCGGGCGCAGCGCGCGCAATTGCGCCTGCCGCCGCAACGACGACGTGCCGACTTTCGCGCCCTGCGGCAGCGCGTCCAGGCGCGCGTACGTCGGCGAGACGAACGCGTCGGCCGGGTCGGCGCGCTCCAGTACCGCGCCGATCGCGAAGTCGGGCTCCAGTTCGGTCGGCACGTCCTTGAACGAATGCACCGCGATGTCGGCGCGCCGTTCCAGCATCGCCACTTCGAGTTCCTTCAGGAACAGGCCCTTGCCGCCGATGGTGGCGAGCGGACGGTCGGCGATCTGGTCACCGCGCGTGGTCATCGGCACCAGTTCGACGGCGAGATTCGGGTGCGCGGCGCGCAGCCGCGCGGCGACGTGCTCGGCCTGCCACAGGGCGAGCGCGCTTTGCCGCGTGGCGATGCGCAGGCGTTTCGTCTCCGTCATAGACTGCGCACCAGTTTGCGCAGGCCGGGCAGGTTGCGGCGGCTGACTTCGAGCGGCTCGGCCACGCCCGCGAGCTGCGCGAACACGCGTCCGTCGGTGGCGCGCGTCAGCGCGGTCAAGCGGTCGCGCGCGACCAGGCAGTTGCGGTGGATGCGCACGAAGCGATCCGCGAATTCGGTTTCCAGGTTCTTCAAGGCTTCCTCGACCAGCACTTCCCCGCCGGCATGGTGCACGACGACGTATTTGTCTTCCGCGAGCAGGAAATGGATGTCCGCGATCGCGACCAGCACCAGATTGCCGCGCACACGCGCGCACAGGTGGCTGCGCCGCGTCGGACCGGCGGCGGCTTCGACCTGTTTCAGCGCGTTCGCGCCGAACTTGCGCGCGCGTTCCAGCGCCGCCTGCAGGCGCTCGCGGCGGATCGGCTTGACCAGATAATCGACCGCGTTCGCCTCGAACGCGGCGAGCGCGTGCTCGTCGTACGCGGTGCAGAAGATCACGGCCGGCGGTGCGTCGAGAGTGGCGATATGGCGCGCGGCTTCGAGTCCGTCCATCAGCGGCATGCGGATGTCGAGCAGGACCACGTCGGGTGCGAGGCGCGCGACCGCGTCGACCGCATCGCGGCCGTTGCCCGCTTCGCCCACGACCTCGACGTCGCCGATATCGCGCAGCAGCGCGGCCAGGCGCTCGCGCGCGAGCGGTTCGTCGTCGACGATCAATGCTTTCATGAACGCTCCCCGCGTAGCCCGTGTTCGACCGCCAGCGGAAACCGGAGCGTGCAGGTGAAGCGTTCGGCTTCGTCCCGCAGCATGAGGCTTCCGCGCTGGCCGAAATGGTACTCGATGCGCGCACGCGTGTTTGCCAGCGCCATGCCGTGTCCTCCCGGCCGGCGCGCGGCCGGCACCGGACACGGATTGCTGATCGT
>Ga0068856_100007427_pt1 | contig 10694 bp, 12 predicted proteins | sample KBSCornC62_FD_66595 | JGI IMG/M metagenome (GOLD analysis project Ga0068856, IMG submission 66595) | Corn rhizosphere microbial communities from Kellogg Biological Station, Michigan, USA - KBS Corn C6-2 | ecosystem: Host-associated > Plants > Roots > Rhizosphere > Soil ... | reverse complement strand
ACGGCGTCAACTCTCGAGCCCCTGTCAAACTTCACCTGGTCGCAGTACCGGCGGCTGACTACTCCCATCAGCGAATTTTCTTTTCTGGGTAAACCCCTCAAGCGGCTGGAATGGCGTGGTAGTTATCTGTTCTACCGTTATGCGGGACCGGTCAGTTTTGACCAGTCCTTCAACGGGGTCGCTCCCAACAGCACCAACGTGCAAACGCCATATGCTGTCAGCCAAAGCGTCCGCGGAAATCTGGTGGAACCGGACCACATCATTAGCCAGGGTTTTACCTACGACATCAATAGTTGGTGGAGTGTTTCAGCCGATTATCGCTACTCGCATCAGACCAGCGAAGGCACGGGTACCTTTAACAGCCTGTTCAATGGAACCACTCCCGCGACCAACGCCGAAGACATTGTCTGGCGGAATAACCTGAGCGATCTGCACGTCACCATGGACTTCACTCCGATTGGGACCCTGGTGATTCGACCCGGTGTCCACTTCATGAAGTATGACGTGGCAACGTTTTCTGCAGGGGTAGAAGATGACGGCCTGAGCCACACTATCAAGAGCGCCTCGCCGGAAATCAGTTTTGGTTACGAACCGTCGAAGATTTTCAGCATCCGGGGTGACTTGCACAGCACCGACAGTGGTTTCTCATACACCGCAATTACAGCCCACACCCAGGTTGGCGGGCATGCTGTAATAAAAATCCATCCTATTGCCAGGTTTTCGATTGAGGACGAACTCAGCGCGAGCAGCAGCAAGTTGCTGGACTCTTCCTACCAGAACAACGTCCGGGCAAATTCGCTCACACTCTCGTATGCCTTGAACGATCGTTTCTCGATCTTCACTGGTTTCAGTTACGAAAGCCTCTACGCTCAGGGCGAGATTGTATATATTCGCGGCACGCCGCCTCTCAACGACTTCCTGCGCGATCAGGAAATCAATCGGGTATGGCAGGGCGGGATTGAAGTCAAGCCGGTGAAGCGGTTCGCGGCACGCCTCAGCGGCAACTACGACAATTCCAGCGGCGTCGGCCAGATCAGCGGCGAGCCTCCGGCCTACGGTCCCGTGACCTGGCCGCTGGTGACCGGCACTGTGTCTTACGATTTTCCCCGTGCGGGCAAGCTCTCCATTGATCTGCAGCGGACTTATTATGCCCAGCAGATCGTGACGGTAAACAATTTTTCCGCTAACTTATTAACCATTCGCTGGACGCGGGATTTCTGACATAATCGCAAGCGGTTTGATTACGAGCACGATGATGATGCAGGAGGATAAGAATGGGCCAGGTGCATAAAAGATTGCTGCGGATATTGGCGCTGACCGGGCTGATGGTCGCGATGTATGTCAGCTTCTCGAGTTCGCTTTTTGCCCAGCAGAGCGCCGAGGACAACTACAACAAGAAGTGCGCCGTTTGCCACGGCAAGGACGGCCTGGGCAACACCGCTAAAGGCAAAAAAGTCCACGTCAAAGATGTGCACGCGAACATGAAAGATTCTGAGGCCGACATGATCAAGGCCGTCACGGACGGCAAAGGCGACGACATGGATTCATATAAAAACGAGTTCAACGCCGAGCAGATCAAGGCCCTGGTGGATTACTACCGGAGTTTGGGAAAGTAAGCGGCAACTCAATAATCAGCACTCAGCAATCGGTACTCAGGGTTAAGGCCCAGTTTAGACGCTGTTTGATGGCTACTCGCTCAATACGCACCGTCCAATGACTGCTGAACACTGACTGCTGAGTGCCGAATGCTGAGCCGCTGATTTATAAATGAGATTCCTCTCCCCCACCGTTCTCGAGATTCTGTTTATCGCGATCGCTCTGGCCCTGGCAGCGCTGGTCGGTCTGCGGGTTGAGCTGACGCGTGTCCGCGGCGGAAAAATCCTGGCGTTCGTGACTCTCTTTATCCTGCCGGTGCTGGCCGCCGGACTCGGTTTCTCCGAGCACATGGAGCGCGCCGAAAGCACGCAGTTCTGCCTCTCCTGCCACGTTATGCACGACTTCGGCCAGAGCCTCCACGTGGACGATCCCAGCTACATTCCAGCCAAGCATTTTCAGAACAACCTGGTGCCGCGCGACCGCGCCTGCTACACCTGCCACACCGACTACGCGATGTTCGGCACCGTGCACGCCAAGCTACGCGGGCTGCGCCATCTCTATGTTCAGTACCTCGGCAAGACCCCGAAGCCGGAGGAAATTAAACTCTACACGCCATTCAATAACCGCGAGTGCCTGCACTGCCACCTCGGCATGCGGGTCTTCGAAGAGCAAGCCAAACACAACAAGACCCCTGAGATGATGCGGCAAATTGTCTCCAACCAGATGTCCTGCACGACCAGCAAGTGCCACGACACCGTTCACGACGTGGCTTCGCTGAAAGACGCAACCTTCTGGAAGGGAGCGCAGTGATGCCTGATACCGCCGGTGCGACCGCCAGCCCGAACTCACCGACCGAAAGACGCGTACGCCTGGCGTCCGTCCTCGTCTGCCTGGGCCTGCTGGTCCTGCTGCTGACCTTGGTCCGAATTCATCCTCTGGCATTTGTTGCTTTCACCGTGATCGGCTGCCCACTTCTGCTTGCAGGAATCCTGCTCTTTCTCTATTCAGTGGTATCCCACTCTTCGCAGGCGTGATTCTTATTGTTCAAACCAAAACGGACCTGTTCAGCGCTTCGCGGTCTAATCGCGGTTGCGGCCAATGCTTATGGCCAATAGAATCGAGTCTGGCGTTGTGCTTCCGCACCGAGCAACGCTTCCCATCCAGTATCGGAGAGATGGCCGAGTGGCTGAAGGCGCACGCTTGGAAAGCGTGTTTAGGGGAAACTCTAACGTGGGTTCGAATCCCACTCTCTCCGCCAGTTTTTTACTTGAGCAAGCCCTCGGCGAATGCCCCGCCCTGTCCAAAAATCCTACGGCCGCTTTGCCTGGATCGATGACTCGAACGGAAACAAGGGTGAGTTCTGGCAGCCGCCGCCAGCGAAGCCCTGAGTGCATTTTACTTTCGGTAGATAACAGGGGACTTTACTACGAAGGCTTTTTCTGATTTTCAACCGTGTCCAGAACGGAAGTGGATTTCGTCTGCTCTTTTGTCGCAGTCGATTGTGGCGAGGCTGCTGGCGCAGCGCTCGTCGTAGTTCCCTCAGGCTTCGGCTCTTGTAACACGCGGTTATTCAAACAATAAAGCGCCAATTCCAGGCGATCGGCGACGCCCAGCTTGTCATAAACCTTGCGCAGGTAGTTCTTGACCACCTGTTCGGTGGTGCCCACACGCACCGCAATTTCCTTGTTCTTCATTCCTTGAGTAACACAAGAAACGATCAACGATTCTTTGGGTGTGAGTTGCAGCTTGGTGCGCGATGACTGCGGCCGCAGTGCCTGGGTGCGGTACGCTTCCAGCACCCACTTGGTCCCCTGCGGATCCAGCCAGGGCTCGCCCTGCGAAACCTTGCGCAGGCATTCCACGAACAATTCGGAATCGATTTCACGCGAAACGATCGCATGCGCGCCGCGGCGGAAGAGCTCGAGTGTCAGTTCCTGGTCGGGAGCTTCCGTGACCACGACCAAGCGCAGTCCTTGCGACTGTTTCAGGATTTCCTGCACAGCGTCTGCCGCCCGTTCAGCCAGAGCAGCTTCAAAGATAAGAATTTCAGCGGAAAATTTTTTCGCCGCGGCTACGGCCTGGTCGAGCGTTTCCGCCTGACCCACCACGCGTATGTCATCTTCGACGGCAAAAATCTTGCGCAACCCGGCGCGAAAAATCGCCTGCGAGTCGGCCACGATCACACGAATAAACTGTTCCCTGTTCTCCATCTGTGGAGGGGCCTCTCGCGGTTCTCCCGTGCTCAAAGCAGCGCTCGCCATGTTTTTCTCTGCCCCGGACATCGCTGTCCGGCGCCGGTTTTCTGCCGCCTACCGGCGTTCAAAACGATATTCGTCAATCACCACCGCCACGCCGCGCCGTCCGTCTTCGGAATTGCTGCGGACCACGCGCCCGTGGCATTCCACCTTCACATCCGCGTCCGCGCCAACAACTTCGGCGGGCAGCGAGATGGTGAAGTCCACGGCTGAACCAATCGGCATGTCAATGTCGTGATGAAAGAGCACGCCGTTGGCGGAGATGTTGTCGCTTTCCGTGTCGCTATCACCCGTTTGCGACTTGATGTGGATGGGGAGCTTCACAGGAAAACGCGGCGCATTCTGCACTTCTGCATAACGCGACCGCGCCGCTTTGGCGGCGCCACCAGGATTGACCGATTCGTTTGACATCAAGGGCAGATTACACTGCAAAAACTGGCGGTGAAAGTTACCGAAGTCATTGGACTTCGAGGTATAAAGTCTTGTGGTACATGCACTTGCGGGGAGATTCGGCGGCAGCGGTTCTGGCCTTCAGCTCTCATCCGAACGACTTCCCGACACCGGCCAGAGGATTCAGGTCAGATTCAGAATACGCGGTCGGGGTAAGTTTACTGACGTGGTGCGGGCGTAATTTGAGGGTTATGGCCGCTTGCTTTCAGAACTTCGTTACTTCCGTGAAGTTGAAGCCGCGCACTTTCATCGCGGGAACAACCATGTCGAATGATTCTTCACCGCTGGTGCGCACCGGGGTGCTCATCTGTTCGACGTTGGACAGCATCTCGATCAGGCTTTGATTGAAGCGGAAGTTGCGCAGGCCGCAAACGATCTTTCCGTTTTCGACCAGGAAAGTGCCGTCCCGCGTCATACCGGTGAGAATTTTTTCGTAGGGATCTACTTCGCGGATATACCACAGACGGGTCACCAGAATTCCGCGTTCGGTGGAAGCGATCATTTCTTCGAGCGTCTTCGGATCGCGTGGCGGTTCGAAGACGATGTTCATCGGCGCTTCGCCCATTTCGTTGGGAATGGGAAAGCCGTGGCCGGTAGCTTCAATCGAACCAACTTTGCCGGCGTATTCGGACTTCTCTATCTTCTCGGCAGTCGCGCGCGCATATACCAGCCTTTTCACGACGCCGTTTTCAACAAGTTTGAGCCTTTTCCGGAGCACGCCTTCGCCGTCAAACGGCGAGCCTGATTGCTGGGGATGCGAAACGTCGTCCCAGATGTTGATGTTCTCGCCAAACAACTGCGTGCCGATGCGGTTATTGAGAAACGATCGCTGGTCGAGAATTGCCAGCCCACCGAAGTCGAAAAAGCCGAAGCCGACGGTGTCGAGCACCGCTGCGGGTTCGAGAATTACCGTGTACTTTCCGGGCGGAATTTCGCGCGGGGCGGCGGACCTTGCCGCTTTGTCGGCAGCAACTTGAGCGAGCGCGACCGGATCGAGATTGGCGACGTCCGGCGAGTTGGCCTTCTGCCAGCCCGATGAATCTGCTGCCAACATGGTGATCGAGATTTCTGCGGACGTCTGCGTATGCCATTGGCTCAGCCCGCGCGAATTGATAATGCCTTCCACAGATTCGGAGCTGGCGAAGATTCCTGCGGCTGTGAGTTTTTTCTTCTGAGCGATCCCCACAATCTGGCCGACCGCTTCCGCACGCTGCGCGGGCGTGAGAGCCGCGGTTTGTTCAAAATGCCGCGATGGCGCGGACTGTGGGGGTCGGCCTTGTGTGGCGAGGGCGCTCCCGCCCGCGTGTGGCACCGGCAGCAAATCCGCATCCGGCTCCTGCACCCGCGCCAGAGCTTCGGAAGCCTTCACGACATCGCGAAGACTCTCATCGTCAAATCTGTTGGTCGTGGCGCGCGCGGTGCGGCCGCCGAACACCGTTCGGAGAGAGACACCGTAATTCTCTTCCGCAACATTCTGATGAATGCTGTTATTGGCAAATCGCGTCAGGGCCGAATGACCGCCGTAGAAAAGACACTCCACCTCGTCCGCGCTTGCGTACTTGCGAATGCGCGCGAAGATGTCAGCGGCTTGTGGTTGCGTCAGCATTTTCGTTTGGCACCCAGCATTCAGTACTCAGCATTCAGTGCATACACACCCGGCCACAGTTCGCGGAGCTTTTTCGGTCAGTTGCGACGTCCCATTGTGACTCAACGCTGATTGCCGAATGCTGATCGCTAAGCGTACGCACTTCCTACCTTCACTCCTCTGAATCTGGCGGGCGAAGCTCCATGGCCGGTCCCCATGACCTGTTGCGGCTGGCCCTTGCCGCAATTGGGAGTTCCCCATAACGTCCATTCATCCCGCGAGCAAATCGCGTCCATGGAGTTCCAGAAGCCCGTCGTAAATCCGCTGTAAGAAGGGTTCTTCAGCATGCGCACTCGTTTGCCGCTTTTGATTTCCCAGCCGATCTCAGTGCCGAACTGAAAGTTGTAACGCTTGTCGTCAATCGACCAGGAGCGGTTGGTCTGAAACAGAATGCCATGGTCAGTGGACGAAATAAGTTGTTCGAGAGTAAGGGGCTTTTCTCCTGGCAGAATGCTGATGTTGGTCATGCGGATAATAGGCAGCCGGTTCCAGCCTTCAGCGCGCAGCGTCCCGCCCGATCGCTGGAGTCCAATCAATGATGCCGTCTCACGCGAACTCAGATATCCCGTGAACAGGCCATTAGTAATGATGGGCGTGCACTGCGCCGGAACGCCCTCATCATCGAAACCGAAAGTACCGAGGCCGGGACCGTGTTCCTGGCGCGCATCGGCGACTACGTTCACCAGCTCACTTCCATACTTCAAAGTGCGCAGCTTCTCGAGAGTCAAAAAAGAGGTGCCGGCGAAATTCGCTTCCATGCCCAACACGCGATCCAGTTCAATCGGATGCCCGACGGATTCGTGAATTTGCAGTCCCAGTTGTGAACTCTCGAGAATAATGTCGAAGACGCCTGCCGGACACTGGTCTGCGCTGTGCAACGCCACGGCCTCTTCCCCGATCCGCCTCGCGTTCTCGACCAGCTTAAGCTCGTCGATCAATTCATAGCCTTTGTTCTGCCACTGGCCTCCGAAAGAATTTGGATATGACCGCTTCTGAATCTCGCTGCCCGCAAACGCGTACGCCACATAACCTGCGCCGGTGACGTACTTGATCTGATGAATCTCCGCGCCTTCCGACGAATAAAACCATTGCTCCTCCCGCCTGAAATTGATGTTGGTTTCCGCGAGGGTGACACCTTTGACTGATCGCAGCTCGGTGTCGATTTTTTGCAGCAAGGCAAGATTTTGTTCGATGGAAATCGAGAACGGATCAATCTCGTACGGGGTCGTCCAGTCCGCCTGGGCTGCCTTCTCCTGGGCCAGCCTCACATCGCTCTGCTTGACTTTTGCCGAGGCCTTTGCGATATCAATCGCCCGCGCCGCCGTGGCGTTGATTGCGGTGCGAGACAAGTCTGCCGAGGAAGCAAATCCCCATGCGCCGTCCACCAGCACCCGCACACTTAGTCCGAGTGATTGCGAATCCGAGGCATTGCCTATTTTGCCGTTCTTAGTGGCCAGGCCGCGGCTGCGGTCGTTCACTATACGAACATCAGCATAGGTTGCGCCGCGCTGAGCAGCAGTGTTGAGCGCCCACGAGGAGAGGTCTTTCATAGCGGCCGAATTCAATTTAACACAGCCCTGTGTTGAAGAGAGTTATGTTCAGAACATCAGTGGGCAGCGGCCGCCGCCGCCTTCTCTCTTGCCGCGCGGGAGAGAATTAGTTCCACGGTTTCGACGAATAGGCTAGTGTCCTTGTCCAGTTTCAGTAGCGCTTTTTGATGGAAAGATGTGGCACCCTCGCCTTTCAGCTTGTATTCATTGCACTGCGGAAGGCTGGTCAAAACCATTACAGGCATTGTGGCCGTCTGCGCATCTCCGCGGAGTGCGTGCAGCACGTCCTGACCCGAAAGCTTGGGCAACATCATGTCCAGTATCACGAGATCGGGCTTGCGCTCGCGCGCCAACCGTAGTCCTTCTTCGCCATCGGACGCGGTAATCACGTTATGACCCGCTTTGATGAGAGCGCGCTCATTCGCCAAGCGAAGAAAACGGCTATCGTCCACGATCAGAATGTTCATAGGCGTTACGACAGAGCTTGCCACAGAAGAAGAATCGGCAGTTTCGGACAACACTTGAGTCCGCTGCCACGGCACACACTTCCCGCCAGCGACTTTTCGACGCGTCACGGGTTCTTATTGGCAGAGAACAAGTCGGGTGCCGGAGGTGGCATCATGGCAAAAATAATTGAGTTCTACATTCCGAAAGATTTCCACAAGATCGCGAAGTGGGTACCTGCTGAGAAGCGGGGTCAAGTAATCGAATTCAGCCTGCCGAAAAAGACGGCGTAGTCGCCGCTTTCCTACTCCACAGATTGCATGACTCAGGGCAGCTTATCGACTGCCCAGTCGTCTTTTCCAGCGCGGATCACCACGATCCTGCAAATATGAGCGTGATAATGGGACCGGGCGAGTCCGAACAGGACTACCGGGAAAGCATACTCTCCGGCGTTTAAACGCTTGCCGTGTTCAATCTCAAACGCCGCGGATGCTGCCGGAGAGAAGAATTCCTGCAGTTGATCAGGCGAGACCCGCTGCCGCGCAGCATCGCTCAGCATCATGATCCCAGTTTCGTGGTCTTGTGTCTGCCAGGCGTGCAGAAACCGGTTTGCAGTGGCCAGCGCGGAACTATAGCCGGGATCGATGGTGATATGACGGGCACTCTTTGATGGTCGAGCCGAAAGCTGGTGAGCAAAGGTGCAAACAGAAAGGATGACTAGCACAATTCGACAACGCATCTAGGAATACTCCCGTAGGAACTCGCCAGGCGAAAGATAGAAATATGGTTCGCCCCGCAGTCGCTCACGAGATCAGCTTCGCCAAACCAAACGCCGCTGCCGCTGCAACGCCACCGATCACCATGGTTTGAGTCGCGCTGCGCAGCGCATTCGCTCCGGTAAAGCGTCCCTTGATGAACCCAAAGACAGCAAGCGCCGCCAAAGTCACTATGGCCGAAAAAATCAATCCCCGATATGCGTTCCCCAGCACAATATAAGGAGAGAGCGGAATCAGTCCTCCGGCAACATAAGACGCCGCGATCGTTCCTGCACTGGTCACCGCGCGTTTCGGATCAGGCTCCTCCAACCCCAGTTCAAACCGCATCATGAAGTCCACCCAGGCGTCGGGACGCTTGCTCAGCGCCTCGGCCATCGGTTCACTCTCCTGGGCAGTAAGCCCATAGTTCTGAAAAACGCGGCTTACTTCGGCTTTCTCCTCTTCGGGAATCTCCTCAATCTCCCGATATTCGCGCCCCCGCTCTTGCTCGTAATGTTCGGCGTCGCCTTGCGCTGCCAGATATCCTCCAAGGCCCATGGCGATGGAACCTGCAGCAATTTCCGCGAGCCCGCCAACCACAATGAATTTCGTATTGGAAATTGCACCCGAAAGTCCGGCGGCCAGCGCGAATGGGACGGTGAGCCCGTCTGACATTCCGATCACAACGTCCCGCACAAAATTGCTGGAAGTAAAGTGTTGTTCGCGGTGGGTAATGCGCGCCATCAATCATTCTCCTGTGGGTGGGTCTGCAGATATTTTTGCGCCAACTGAACCACATCACGTTCGCCGCGATAGCTCAACCTGCGTTCGGCGCCGTCCAGCGAGGTCCAAAATGCCCGCTTTACTTCGATTCTCATTTCTGGCGAAACCTCGTCGATTGTTCCATCCTCGTATTGCAACAGATAAAAGCTGACGATCTTGAACACGCGCTGCTGGTCACCCCAGGTGCGGACATAAACATATTTAATATCCGTCAGCTTGTGTAAAATTCTGCCGCGAATTCCGGTCTCCTCGAACACCTCGCGCACTGCGGTTTGTTCCGGTTTTTCTCCGGGGTCAACCAGGCCTTTGGGTAAGCCTAATACTTGTTTTACCCGGGTTTTGCCCCTTGGCTTCTCCTTCTCGTTCTGTTGCGGCTCGATGACTGCTACCTCCCAGCCGCCGCCCCCTTGCCTGACCACCACACCGCCGGCTGAAATCTCCCTGGGCATGGCCCACAACTTATCAGGATTAAAGGGGTTCGTCACGTAATAGGAGGCACGAACTAGGGTAATTACCTCCACGAACTACATGAAACGTAGAGTGTACAAAGGCGCATCTTAAGGTTTGTAGATGGATTGGTGAGGCCGGAGGCGGGTATGGCCATCCAGGGCTTGCGAAAAATCGTGGAGTCGGTTCGGGGCTTCGGGCGCGGCATTTCCGGCCGGCCCGACATCTCTGCTCCAGCGAAAATTCCTTCCATCGGACTGGCCCTTGGGGGCGGTTTTGCCCGCGGCATTGTTCACGTCGGTGTTCTGAAAGTTCTTGAAGCAGAAAATATTCCCGTCCGGTACGTCGCCGGCACCAGCGTCGGAGCCCTCATCGGCGCGGCTTATTGCAGCGGAGTCTCCCCGGATGAACTGGAGCAGATTGCGTCTCGGGTTCGATTCCGCGATCTCGCTCGCTGGACTCTTTCTCGCTACGGCTTTGCGACTAATCTGCGGATGATCGGCTTTCTCGACCGGATTCTCAAGGTGAAAACCTTTGAAGAGTTGCGCATCCCGCTCGCGATCACCGCTACCGACTTTAATACTGGCGAAGGCGTAGTCTTCCGCTCCGGGCCACTGGCGGAAGCTGTGCGCGCCAGTTGCGCTTATCCCGGCGTCTTCTTGCCGGTGAACGTTAATGGCCGTTTGCTGGTGGACGGCATGCTGGCCCACTCGCTGCCTAGCCAGCCGGTGCGCGAAATGGGGGCCGACCGGGTGATCGCGGTTAATTT
>Ga0068856_100007425_pt1 | contig 10695 bp, 9 predicted proteins | sample KBSCornC62_FD_66595 | JGI IMG/M metagenome (GOLD analysis project Ga0068856, IMG submission 66595) | Corn rhizosphere microbial communities from Kellogg Biological Station, Michigan, USA - KBS Corn C6-2 | ecosystem: Host-associated > Plants > Roots > Rhizosphere > Soil ... | reverse complement strand
GCACGCACGCTTTCAGCCAATTGGTGTTCGTGCCCGAGCTCTCGGGCTGCGGGCTGCAGCTGGCGAGAGACAGCCCGACCATGAGCGCGAGCGCGAGCGCCGCGACGACCTTCCGTTTCACGATTCTTCTTCCGTTTCCTTGACCACTTGCCCGAAATAAAAGGTTACACGCTGGAGCTCGTCTTCCGCGATCGGCGAGCCCTGATTGTAACTCTCGACTTCGGTCCAAAGCTCGTTCAGCTCCGCGCGCGTGCGCTGCAGTAAGCCGAGCACGCGCGGAGCGAGCGGGTGTTCGGCGTGGATCTCGAACGTCAACGTCGCGCCGCCGGTGGTATCGGCGCTGGCCGAGCGCGTTTTGCCGCGGCGCAGCTTGGTCGTGAGCGCGCTCGCAACGGCCTGAAAATGGTCGAACACGGCCGCCTCCCAGCCGGCCTCGGCGCCGACCGGCACGACCATGGCCGTCGCGCTCAGCTGCCCTGCCGCATCGACGCTGATGCGGCCTTGATCTTTCAACGCCGTAAGTGACAAGGACACGATTTGTTCATCGAGACCGAGCCGCAGCGCAAGCTCGCTCGGCTGCGCGTCACGGTGACGACAGAGGTCGAGCCAAACCAACGCCGCCGCCGTCTCGAGCTTGCCTTCGCGGGCGAGCAGTTTGCGATCTTCGTCGCGGGTGACGGTGAACAGGGTGGACGCGCCGTTGCCCGCGCGCGACACGAGCCCGCTTTGCGTCAGATCGTTCAACACCGCGCCGATCGCCTCCGGATCGTCGTTCGGGAATTGATCGAGCAGCGCGCGGCGCGTCGCGCGGCCGTCGCGTTGCAGTTGTTCGAGCACCGATTCCCAGAGCGTTTTGCCGGGCACGGTCGCGCTCTCGCGCAGCCGCTGCACGCGCCGCTGATAGCTGCGGAGGGCCATGCCGAACATGTCCGCCACCACCTTGCGCGACAAGCCTTGACCCTCGAGCTCCTCGGACAGCGTGAGAAAGACTTCATCGGCGAGGTGCGCGAGCGGCGCGCGGATCCCGGCCGTGGCCGAGAGCTGCGCGATGAGCACGGTCGTCTGCCGAATGATCGAATCGGTGAGGAGCTTGATGTCCACGCGCTTAGCGGAACCGAAGAATGCAGCCGGAACGGGCGCGACTACCTTAGCACCAGCGCGGCCAAACTCCGCGCTTTGCGCGCCGCAAGACCCGCTCCGGGGATGACCGAAACGCCACCGGAGCACGGGCGGAATCCCATTTTATTGGGGGATTGGGTTGATGGTCACCGAATACGGCCTGGCGCGGCAAAGCCTTCGGCGGCGCGCTGAGCCGAACCCTTTGAGCGCCGAAGTCGCACGAAAGCTCGCGCTTCCCGTGGCGTCCCACGCGGCTCGCCCATGACCCGATCTGAGACGTTCGCGGGAGCTCGGGCTTCACGCAGCAACGGCTTCGAAGGCGGACGCCTGACGCAATCAGCAGCGCCGCCGGCCCGCAGCTCGACGCCGAAGGCTAGGCCGAGGCGCGCCGTGTTTCGTGACCATCAACCAAAAGCAAACGCTTATTCGGCGGCTTTTGCCTGGTTGAGCAGCGGATAGCCGAGGGCTTCGCGCTGCGCGAGGTAGCTCTCGGCGACACTGCGCGCGAGCGTTCGCACTCGGAGGATGTAGCGTTGGCGCTCGGTGACGCTGATCGCGCCGCGGGCATCGAGCACGTTGAACGCGTGCGCGGCCTTGACGATGAAATCATACGCCGGGAGCACGAGCTTTTTCAGCGGATCGGTGTCGCGCGCGAGCAGCCGCTGAGCCTCGGCTTCGTTCTTGTCGAAGGCGGCAAAATGCGCGGCCGCGTCGGCTTCTTCGAAGTTGTAGGTCGACCACTCCCACTCCGCGCGCTTGTACAGCTCGGCGAAGGAGACGTTCGCGTTGTACTTCAGGTCGTACATCGAATCGACGTCCTGCAAATACATCGCCATCCGGCCGAGCCCATAGGTGAGCTCGCCGCTCACCGGTTTGCAGTCGAAGCCGCCCGCTTGTTGGAAGTAAGTGAATTGGCCGATCTCGAGGCCGTCGAGCCACACTTGCCAACCGAGGCCCCAGGCGCCGAGCGTCGGGCTCTCCCAATCGTCCTCGATGAAGCGCACGTCGTGCTCGAGCGGCTTCGTACCGATCGCGGCCAGCGACTCGAGGTACAAATCCTGAATGTTGATCGGGCTCGGCTTCAGGATCACCTGAAACTGATCGAACTGCTGCAGCCGATTCGGGTTGTCGCCGTAGCGGCCGTCGGTCGGACGGCGCGAAGGCTCGACATAGGCCGCGTTCCACGGCTCAGGACCGAGCGCGCGCAGGAAGGTGGCGGGGTTGTAGGTGCCGGCGCCCACTTCCGAGTTGTACGGTTGAACGATCAGGCAGCCGCGCTCCGCCCAAAAGCGCTGCAGGGTCAAGATGATGTCCTGGAAGTACATGGCGCGCGGACAGTAGCAGCGCGGACATACTCGGCCAAGGACCGGCGCGGGCGATCCACGCGTTACGTCGGCTTCTTGGTTTTTCGAGGGCTCGGGCTACGCGGGACGGGCGTTTTCGGGCGCGCCTTCGCGGGCCGCGGGGCGGGCGTTTGCGCGCCATCGCCCGCTTTCTCCGACTTCACCCGCGCCGCGGGCAGCGGCTCGGACGGCTTGCTCGTCGGCACTTTGCTGGCGCGAGCGCGCGTGCTCGGCGGCTTCGTCGGCGGTGCCGCGATCGCGGCGCGAATGCTGGAAAGGTCCGCCATTTCGCGGCCGCTCGTGCTCGCGAGCAAGGCCTCGGCAAACAGCGGTCCGAGCGCCTCGTGTTTGAAGTAGGCGAACACCGCTTGCCACGGTTGGGCGGCGATGCGCGTGCCCCACTCCGCGATGCGCGGCGGCTCGTAGTCCAAGCGCCGCAAGCGCAAATAGCCGAAGTCGGCGGTGGCCACGACCGGCGGCGACTTTTCCGATTCTTCCAGATCGCCGCCGACCAAGGCGACATTGCGCTCCGCGAGCGCGGCGTACACGTCATCGTCGAACCACGACGGATGCCGAAACTCGAGCGCCACGCGCTTGCCCGCCGGAATCAGCGGCAAGAAGGCGCGCAGCACCGCCAGATCCTTCTTCAAGAACGGCGGCAATTGAAAGAGCACCGGGCCAAGCTTGTCGCCGAGCGCGCGCGCCACGTCGAAGAAGTGTGAGACATCACTCTCCACGTCCTGAAGCCGTTGCTGGTGGGTGATCCGCCGCGTCGCCTTGAGCGCGAACGTGAACGACGCAGGCGCTCCTTCCGCCCAACCGCTGAGCATGCTCGGCTGCGGCATGCGATAAAAAGTGTTGTTAATCTCCACGCTCGGCAGGCGCGCCGCATAAAAGCGCAGCATCTGGTCAGCGGGCATGCCCTCCGGATAAAACCGCCCGCGCCATTCGGCATAACTGAAGCCACTCGTACCAGCGAGGATCTGCATCCAATGGCGCATGTTAGCCGACCCCGGTTCCAGTGAGGCGCTAATCAGGCGTTCACGTTCGCGAGTTCGACAGCTGAGGCGTAAAAACCGCCGCGCTTCGTCCTGCGCGGAGCCCGGCGGAGCGGCCGAACGAGGCACGGTGACGCGTTCTCACTGCCGGGGCGGCCCGCTAGCTCGGAGGATCGCGCGATCCAGGCGAGACAAACCCACGGCCCTGGACTCGCGCTGCGGTTTGGTGCGACGCTAAGGCTCGGACTACGCGCTTCGATAACTTTCGCAGCGCAGCAACTAGGGCTTAAGCGTTGAGTGAATCGGTGAGTACCGGACTCGAACCCGGACTGGTCATCAGCTCGCGGTACCGCGTCGAGGAGCGGCTGGCTGGCGAAGGCGAACCGTTTGGTTACGCCGCGCTCGATACGGAGCGCCAAGTGCCGGTCGTGGTGCTGAGTGCGACGGCCGCGACCGCGCGCGCACTCGCCAAAGCCAAGGACCTCGGGCACACCCACCTCGCCAATGTGCTGGAGGTGTGCGAGCTCGACGGCAAGCACGTCGTGGTGTGCGAGCAAGTTACGGGTGAAACCCTCACCCAGCGGCTCGACGAGATCGGCACCAAGGCGCCGGTCGACGCGGTGCGCTCGGCGCTGCGCGTCGCGGACGCGCTTTCGTCACTGCACGAGGCGGGCGGCGCCCACGGCGCGGTGCACCCGGCCAACGTTATTCTCACACCGGACGGCCGCGACGGCCCGGTGCTGGCGATCGCTCCGGTCCCCAAAGGGGACGCGGCATTCCGGCAACCCGAATGGGAACCGGGCGACCCGCCGTCCGAGCCGGACGACAGCTGGGCCACCGCCGCCCTCTTGTTTCAGATGCTGATCGGCGAAGCACCGCCGCGCACCGGCTTCGAATCCGAGGGCGCGGTCGCCGACGCGGGCATCACCGATCACGCGCTGCAGATGGCGCTTTATCACGGGCTCGCGCGCGATATCGGCGCCCGGAGCCACGATCTGCGTCCGCTCAAACGCGAGCTGGCCCGCTGGTTCGTGGAGCACGCCGGCGAAGAGCCGATTGCGCCGGGCGGGATCCACTCTACGTCGCCACCACCGCTGCCGCCGAGCCTGCGCCCCGGCGCGAGCACCCAGCTGACGTCCTCCGCGCCGCGCGCGATCTCGCGCGCGCCCGCCGCCAAGAAGCCGTCCAAGATCTGGGTGCTTGCCGTAGCCGGCATCAGCGCCGGCCTGATTGGCGGGTTCATCTTCTCGCGCATGCACACGAAGACCAATGTCCGATTGGTGGAGGTGCAAAAGCCCGCCCCGCCGGTGGAAGAGAAGAAGCCGATCGAGCTCAGCGACGTACCGGTGACCGGAAAGAGCGAGACGGTCAGTGCGACCGCCGACAAGACCGGCTCTTGCGTGTCCGGCTACATGCCCAAAGGCACGTTCGAAAAAGCGCCCGACATGGCCTGGGTGTGCGACGAGACCGATCCGCGCATCGGCGCGGAGAAGCTGCGCGTGAGCGTGATCAACGGCGCCAAAGGGGCGACGACCGACGCGATGAAAATCTTCGCGCGCATCGGCTGGTACGACATGGCTGCCTTCTCGGTCGTGCGCGCGGGCTGCTGCGAGAACGCAAAGCCGCTCAGTTTGCCCCCGCCGAGCAACGGCTGCTCGGCTATGGACGAGGCGCTGCGCGACATCGGGAGCGCCGTGGTCGCCGCGCGCAGCTACGATGAACCGATGAAGAAGTACACCGCCGCCATCCATTGCGAGATGAACGCGGGTAAGGGTGCCGCGCTGCACCACCCGAATCGCCCGGCCGGTGGTGAGGACAGCGCGTTCGGCGAGCTCGTGCACGCGGTCCAGCCGTAAGCTCAGCTTTGGTCGCTTCCGGCGGCGCGAGCCCTCGCCATGGCCGAGATTCTGATCGTCACGCTCAGCTTCGTCTTGAACGCGGCGCTGCCCTATTTCATCGTCAAGCGTGACCTGTCGCGGTTATCGGCCGAGCGTCTGAGCCGCGCCTGGAACGAAGCGAGTTTCCTATCGGCGGTCGTGCTCTTCGGGCCGCTGTCGATCCCCGTGCATTTCTGCAAGACCCGTCGCTCGTGGGCCGGCCTGGGGCTCGGTCTCGGCCTCGCGGCAGGGGCGATTTTGTGCGCGGGCTTGGCCGAGGCCGGCCTTTCGTGGGCCCTCGGCGTGGACTGAGTGAAGGCCCGCGGAATAACCCGGGATTGTCAATTGTCTCCGGCGCGTCTGCCGCGCTAGAAGCGGCTGGTCCGCCCCACCCGGGCTCTAGGAAGAACATGCAGGACGTACGCGCGCTCAACGAACTCGTGGCCAAAGAAAGCGCCTTCGTGGACGATCTTCTGGCCGAAATCGGCAAGGTCATCGTCGGTCAGTCGTACATGATCGAACGCATCCTCGTGGGCCTGTTGACCGGGGGCCACGTGCTCCTGGAGGGCGTCCCGGGGCTCGCCAAGACGCTCACGGTCCGCACGATCTGCGCGGCCATTCACGCGAAATTCGCGCGGGTTCAGTTTACGCCCGACCTCTTGCCGGCCGATTTGATCGGCACCGTGATTTACGACCAGAAGACGGGCGAGTTCAGCTCCAAGCTCGGGCCCATTTTCGCCAATTTGGTACTGGCCGACGAAATCAACCGCGCGCCGGCCAAGGTGCAGAGCGCGCTGCTCGAGGCCATGCAAGAGCGCCAGGTCACGATCGGTGACAAGAGCTATCCCCTGCCCGACCCGTTCGTGGTCATGGCCACCCAAAATCCGATCGAGCAAGAGGGCACTTACCCGCTGCCGGAAGCGCAGATCGATCGCTTCATGCTGATGGTCAAAGTCGGTTATCCGTCGCGCGAAGAAGAGCGCATGGTGATGGATCGCATGACCAGCGTGGTAAACACGGTCGCAAGCTCGAAGACCTCGCCGGCGCAGTTGCTCGAGGCGCGCAAAGTCGTGCGCGACGTGTATATGGACGATCGCGTCAAGGATTACATCGTCGACGTGGTGTTCGCCACGCGCGAGCCGCAGAAGAAGGGCATGAAGGATCTCGCGCCGTTGATCGAGTACGGCGCGAGCCCGCGCGCGAGCATCGCCTTGAATTTGGCAGCCCGCGCGCACGCGTTCTTGCGCCACCGCGGCTACGTCACGCCGGAAGACGTGAAAGCGATCGGCCCGGACGTGCTCCGTCACCGCGTGGTCTTGAGCTACGAAGCCGAGGCCGAGGAGGTCACTGCCGAAGACATCGTGCGCCGCGTGTTCGAGGTCGTCGAAGTTCCCTGAGTGCCGTGTGTTCTCGTGCCCATGAGAACTGAGGTAGCGCGGTGATCCCCAAGGAACTGCTCAAAGCCCTACGCAAGATCGAGATCACGACCAATCGGCTCGCGACGGAGCAGCTCGCGGGCAGCTACACCTCCGTGTTCAAGGGTCAAGGGCTCGCGTTCCGCGAAGTGCGCGAATACCAGCCCGGCGACGACGTGCGCACGATCGATTGGAACGTCAGCGCGCGCATGAGCTCCACGTACGTGAAAGTGTTCGTGGAGGAGCGCGAGATGACCATGATGTTGGTCGTCGATCTGTCGGCCAGCCAGCGCTTCGGCACGCACACCTCGAGCAAGGCCCGGCTCGCGGCCGAGGTCGCGGCGGTGTGCGCGTTCAGCGCGATCAAGCACAACGATCGCGTCGGTTTGATCCTGAGCACGGATCAAATCGAGAAGCTCGTGCCCGCAAAAAAGGGCGAAAAGCACGTGATGCGGGTGGTGCGCGAGATCCTCGGCCGCGTGCCGGAGCGCACGGGAACCGATCTGCGCGTGGCGCTCGAAACGCTGCACTCGGTCGCGCGCCGGCGCAGCGTGGCCTTCGTGCTGAGCGATTTTTTTACGAGCGGTTATGACCGCGCGCTGTCACTCGCGGCCGCGCGGCACGACATCATTCCGGTCATGCTGGTCGACCCGCGGGACGAAGAGTTGCCCGACGTCGGGCTCAGCAGCTTCGAAGATTTCGAGACCGGCGAGAGCGTGATCGTGGATACCTCGAGTCCGCTGGTCCGCGCGCATTATCAGAAGCAGATGCGCGGCATCCGCGCCGAGCAAGTGAAGCTGTTCACCAAGCTCGGCCTCGATTATTGCGTGGTGCGCACGGACCAACCGTACATCAAACCCCTGCGCGATCTATTCGCGCGGCGCGCGCGGCGGGCTCACCGATGAGCGCGCTCATGTCCGCCTGGAAAGGCGCGGCAACCGCGATCGGGCTCGGGCTCTTGCTCGCGACGGGCGCGGCCCTGGGCGCGGCCCCCGACGCCGGCGCGCCTCCGCCGCCGAGCGCGAGCAGCGCGCCGCCGAGCGCGGGCAGCGCGCCGCCAAGCGCGAGCAGCACGCCACCGAGCGCGAACAGCGCCGGCTCGCCCACTAGCCTCACCGCGAACGACGAAGGCTGCGTCGAACGCATTCCGTCCGGCAAAGATCGCCCGAAATTCAGCGAGCACATCGCCGAACGCGCCCTCAGCGGCCACGCGCTCACGCTCGAAGTCACGGTTCAGCACGGCAAGGGCGAGACCGTATTACCGACCGGCTTCCACCTGCTCAGCGACAGCCCCGAGGCCAAAGCCTTGGAGCGCGAAGGCTTCGCGCTGCCGGATCCAGAAGGAGCCGCCGGCCCGCGCTTGACGCGCACCGAAGAGGGCGCGAACGCGCAGACCCAAGTGCGCATCTCGGTAGTGCCACTGCCGCCAAAGCCCGGCCGGCACGTGCTCTTTCTGCCGCCCTTGCCGATCGCCATGTCCCGCGCGAGCGGCGAGATCGTGACCGTGTGCACCGCGCCGCACAGCATCACGGTGGAAGATCCGATCGCCAATACGCCGAACGCGGCTCCGCACGGTAATCCGCCCCCGCGCCGACAGCGCGAGATCTGGACCGCGGCCAAGCACGTCGTGGTGGCGGCGTTGATCGCGCTCGTGCTCGGCGCGATTGCGGCCTTGCTCGTCAGCCGCTGGCTGCGCCGCCCGAAGAAGCTGCCCCCGCCGCCGCCACCCCGACCGCCGTGGGACGTCGCGCTCGAGGCCCTACACGACATTCGGCACGCCGGGTTGACGCGCGAGGGCCGCTTTGCCGAGCATTTCGACCGCGTATCCGACGTGCTGCGTCGATATCTCGGCGATCGCTACGGCTACGACGGGCTCGAGAGCACCACTCGTGAAGCGCTGGGCGCCCTGCGCCTGGTCAATCCGCCGATCGCAGATCTGCCCGGCATCGAGACATTCATGCGTGACGCCGATTTGGTGAAGTTCGCGCAACTTACCCCGAGTGAGGGGGAGTGCCTCGATCTCCTGGCGCGCGCCGAGGACATCGTCACGCGCACGATCGAAATCGCTCCGGTCGTGCCGCCATTGGCGACGGCACTGCCCGGCGCTGAAGATGCGGACGACAGCGCGGCCGGCGCGAGCGAGCGCGACGAGCCGTCCGACGGTGAAGGAGGCGCGCCGTGAACGAAGCTCCGAACACGGCCGTGCCGAGCCCGGCCCCGCCTGCCCCCGTCTCACCGAGCCCTTCCGCCGAGACCCGACGCAAGCCCGGTAAGCCGAGCGCGCCGCGCTTCGACTTGCGCGCTTCCGCCGCGCGCTTCCGGCGCGCGCTGCGCGGCACGTTACTCGTCTTGTATACGCTGTTCGCGCTCGGGCTGGGCCTGGCTTACCCGGCGCTCTCGCGCGGCGACGAGATCGTGCACGCCAACTGGCAAAATCGCTGGTTTTTCCTTGGCCTGCTGCTCGTGCCGGCGATCTTCTATCGCGCGACGCTCGGTGAAGATCGGCGCATGCCGCGGCTCAAGCTCGGCACGCTGGCGGCGCTCGGCGTCGGGCCTTCGGGCCTGCGCGTCTGGCTGCGCGATTTGCCGGGCGTGCTGCGCACGGTCGGCTTTGCGCTGTGCGTGCTCGCGCTCGCGCGCCCCGTGAATACGCTGCGCCCGCAAGCCGCCGACGAAGAGGGCATCGACATCGTGGTCGTGCTCGACTTGTCCGGCTCGATGCGCGCGGCCATGGCCAATCTGCCGCCGGACCTGCAGAACTATTTGCCGCCCCGGCCGCGCGGGGTGCGCCCGACGCGCATCGATACGGCAAAGGCCGTGATTCGCGACTTCATCGCCCGGCGCAAGACGGACCGCATCGGCATCGTCGTGTTCGGCGCGAGTGCGTACGTGCTCTCGCCGCCCACGCTCGACTACCACTTGCTCGACGAGCTCGTGAGCAAGATGGAGCTCGAGGTGATCGACTCGAGCCGCACCGCGATCGGCGACGCGGTGGGCGTGGCCGCGGCGCGCATGCGCCGCAGCCACGCGCGCAGCAAGGCGATCATCCTGCTCACCGACGGCGACTCGAACGGCGGCAAAATTTCCCCGGAATACTCGGCCCATCTCGCCAATTCGGTGGGCGCGCGCCTGTACACGATCCAAATCGGCCAGGGCGACGCGGCCGAGGTGCAAGACGGCTTCGACCTCTTCGGCCAGCCGCACTACGTCTCGATGAGCTTCCCGGTCAACCCGAAGCTATTGAAGGAGCTCGCGTCGAAGACTGGCGGCTCGACTTACGTCGCGACCGACGCTCAGGCCCTGCAAGCGAGCTTCCACGACGTGCTCGACAAGCTGGAGAAGACCAAGTTCGAAGCCAACATCGCCAACTACGAGGATCTGTTCGCGTTCTTACTGCTGCCGGGCGTGCTGCTCCTGGCCGCTGACGCCGCGCTGCGCGCGCTCGTACTGCGGAGGTTTCCGTGAAATTCGCCGTTCCGCTTTGGCTCTTCGGCACCGGGCTCGCGCTCTTGGTGGCGGCGGTATTGGTCGTGGGCGGCGTGCTGCTCGGGCGCAACGTCAAGCGCTTCGGCAATGCGCTGTTGGTGCGCGAGCTGATCACCGCCAATCCGAGCGGGCGGCGCGCGCTCAAGGGCGTGCTGCTGGTCCTGGCCGTCGCGCTCGCGTTCATCGCGCTGGCCCAGCCGCAATACGGTCGCGGCACGCGCCTGATCCCGGCCACCAATCTGGATGTGGTGATCGTGCTCGACTACTCGAAGAGCATGTATGCGAAGGACATCACGCCGTCGCGCATTCTCCGCGCCAAATCCGAGGTCGGGCGGCTGATCCAGGAGCTGCCCGGCGCGCGTTTCGGTGCCGTCGCCTTCGCCGGCGACGCCATGTCCTTCCCGCTCACGAGCGACGGCGCGTCCATCGCCCAGTTCTTTCGTCAGCTCACGCCGAA
>Ga0068856_100007424_pt1 | contig 10695 bp, 8 predicted proteins | sample KBSCornC62_FD_66595 | JGI IMG/M metagenome (GOLD analysis project Ga0068856, IMG submission 66595) | Corn rhizosphere microbial communities from Kellogg Biological Station, Michigan, USA - KBS Corn C6-2 | ecosystem: Host-associated > Plants > Roots > Rhizosphere > Soil ... | reverse complement strand
CGGCCGCCACGCGGCAGAGGTTGGTCTGCGAGCTGATGGTGAAGGCGGCGACAAGGTTGCCGGCGGCATCGAGGCTGACCTTGGCGTGGTCGGCGGCGTTCATGGAGCCGTCGTAGAGCGGCGCGTTCGGCGCAACTGCCCCGCCGGTCGGCGTCCAGCGCCCGAGCTTGACCTGGCCGGCGTTGACGAAGACGACCGCGCCCTCGTCGTGGCGCGCCGCGACGTCGAGGTCGGTCACAGCGCCTGGCGCGATGAAGCTCCCGCCCTGTCCCTGGGGGAACGAGTCGGGATCGGTGGCGCTCGAGCGCACCACCTGCACGACGCCGCCGAGGTGGGTGGCGAGCCAGATGCGCCCGTCAGCGTCGACGGTGACCGCTGGCAGGTCGTTGCCGGGGAAGCGATGCGGGTCGCCCGCGTAGCCGGTGAACGCCCGCCGGACGCGGTAGGCGAAGGAGCCTCCGCTTGCCGTCCAGGCGGCGAACACGTCGCCCGCCGGGGTCATCGCGACGACCGGCGGCTCGGTGGTGGCCGGCTGGGAGCCGGCCGGCGCGACCTCTTCGGCCGGCAGCCAGCCCGCGCCGAATGCCGGAGCGCACCAGGCGAGCGCCGCCACCATGATCAGCGCACACAGCACGGCCCGCACGGCTACAGCAGGTCCTCGTCGCCCTCGGGCGCGATCGGCGCGCCTTCGAGCTCGTCGCCCTCGCGCAGCGCCTGCAGCGCCGCGATCAGCCCGGCGTACCCGGTGAACGGGTGAGCGGTCCCGCCCGCGACAGCGAGCCGGCCGATGACCGGCTCGCTGCCCAGGTCCACGTCGAGGTCGATCCGTACCCGCAAGCGCTCAGCAGATCGAGATCGAGCCGCGGAGCGACTTGTTGGTGGTCTTGCGCGACCCGCTCTTCTTCAGCGCGACGACGGCGCCGACGCTGTGCCCGCTCCCCGACGCCAGGCCGGTGGACGGGAAGGCGGCGGTGAACGCTGCGCGCTTGTCCACGCTCTTGCTCGTGTCGAGCGAGAACGTGACCTGCTTGATCTTGTAGGTGACCTTGTGCCTGCGACTGCGGGCGGCGGTCGCGAGCTTGCCCTTCTTCTTCGTGATCGCCTTCTTGGTCGCGGAGGTGACCGCGAGGTTCACGGCCTGGCCGGCCGGCACGCACGTCCCCGGCGCCATCAGCGTGAGGCTGAGCGACCCCGCGGAGGCCGTCGCGATGGCCTTGGTCGCGGCGCCGCTGGCGCCCGCGGGCGGGCCGCCCGTGCCCGTCACGGTGCCGGTCCCGGTGCCCGAGCCCGACCCGCTGCCGGAGCCCGACGCGGCGCCACCGCCGCCACCGGCGCCACCGCCGGTGCTGCCACCACCGCCGCCGCTGGTGCCACCGCCACCGCTCGAGCGCGGCGCCGGGTTGACGTCAGCGGGCCCGAAGTCGGGGTAGTGGGCGAACGGGATCGCCGGCCCTGTCGGCAGCGGGCTGGCGCACGCGGTCGCGAGCGACCCGCCACCGAGGTTGCGGATCCAGATGCCCTCGCCGGCGACGTCGCTGCTGTCGTCGTTGTCGGTTTCCTCCCAGGCGAGCGAAGTCGCGTCCGGGCTCCACGTCGGATCGCGGAACACGTCGTCGGGCGTCGGCGGGGATTGCACCGGATCGGACATGAAGCACGCGGTGCCCGAGGGCGGGCTCGGGGACCCGGTCGACGCGCCGGGGGTGCTGAAGATCCAGATGAACTTGTGGTTGCCGGCGCCGCCGTTGACCGTTACGAGCCGGTCGGCCTTGAAGTCGGCGTCGTCCGGGTTGTCGTCGTTGATGCCCGCCGCACCGCTGTCCGGCCCGAACCAGTGGGTGTCGCTGCTGCCACCGTCGTAGAACCGGAGGTTGCTCATGTCGCCGGTGAGGAGTCGGGTGTTGCTCATCCACGACGGCGTCTGCGTATCGGGCGGGGGCCCGCCAAGATCGGCGCCGCCCGAAGAGGCCACGCGCGTGGCCACGCACGGGGTGGTGCCCACCGCGGGCGGAGCGACCGGGTTGCAGGACCCGTCGCCGAAGTAGCCGCTGGTGTAGGCGATCCGGCTGCCATCCGGCGACACGTCGGAGTCGAGGATGTCCCCGTGGAACAGGAACGGGGGCAAGAACGACCCGAGCACGGTGCCGTTTTGCGTCATCCGGATGATCTCCGTGTTGTCGTCGTCGCCGCGCGTCGTGACGATCGTCCCGTCGTCGGCCTGCGAGGGCGGGCCGTAGGGGTCGCTCGAATCGCCGTCGAGCGTGACCTGGAAGACCCCGCTTCCGTCGGCGTGGGCCAGGTAGACGTTCCCGTCGTCCTGCGTGAACACGATGCTCGCCGCCTGCGCGCCCGCTGCGGGCACGCACACGCCGGCAGCAATGACCAGCACCATCAGCGTCCGTCTCACGTGTCGTCGCCTCCCCAGGCGTTGATTGCCCCGATGATCGGGGCGGCGCCACGGACTTCGCATCGGCGGCGACCACCAACATCACCACCAACATCGCTACCGCTCGAGCGCCTCCGCCAGCTCGCGGCGCGACGAGATGTCGAGCTTCAGATAGGCGTGGTGCAGGTGCGCCTCGACGGTCCGCACGGTCACGAACAGGGCCTGGGCGATCTCCTTGTTCGCCATCCCGTCGGCGGCCATGCGCGCGACCCGGCGCTCGCTCGAGGTCAGGGCCTCGACGCCGGAGCGGATGATCTTGCGGGGACGGGCGCCGGTCGCCGTCAGCTCCTCGTGGGCCCGCTCGGCCAGCGGCAGCGCGCCGCAGCCGCGCGCACCCGCCAGGCCCTCGCGCAGCGGCAGGCGGGCCTCCGCGTTGTGGCCGTCCCGCCGCAACGTCGCGCCCAGCTCGACCAGCGCCCGCGCGTACTCGAGCCGCGCCGCCGATCGGCCCAGCACGGCGGCCGCCTCGCGGAGCAGCTCGATGCCGTCGGCGCGCGCCGTCCCGGCCACCCGCAGCGCCATGCCCAGCGGGCGCAGCGCACCGAAGGCGCGAGCGCGCTCGACCTCGGCGTCGGCCACCATCAGCGCCTCGTCGTCGTCGCCAAGCGCGGTATGGACCTCGGTGAGCGCGACGCGCCACGAGAACGGACCCGGCGTCCGGACCTCCCATTCCTCGGCGAGGCGGCCGGCCTCGAGCAGGCTGGCACGGGCGTCGGCGAGCCGCCCCTGGCGCGCCAGAAGCGTGCCGCGGCTCTCCAGCAGCATGGGGTAGAAGAACGACCAGCCGACGCGCTCCTCGGCGTCGTGCCCTCGCGCGAGCGCCTCGTCGGCCTCGTCGATCTGGCCCTGGTCGACCAGGATGTCGGCCAGGAACGCGGGTCCCGCGCCCACCGCCTCGGGCATCCCCTCGAGGAAGGCGCGGGCCTCGACCTCGGCCTCAGCCACGTCCCCTCTCCAGTGCAGCGTGCGGGTGAGCATGAGCGACGCGAGGCTGAACGCGCGCAGCGATCCCGTTCGCAGGGCCGCGCGTTTCCACTCCAGGCCGACGGCCTGACCGGTCTCCAGCTCGTTCGCGAACAGGAGCGCGGTGCCGACCATCCACATCGCGGGCGCATCCGGGCCCTCCCGCTCGAGCAGGCGACCCCCCGCGTACGCGGAGCGGGCGAGCGCCACCGCCCGCTGTGCGGTGCCGTCGTAGATCGCCGCTCGCACCGCGGCGCTGGCGAGGAAGCCCGGGTCGTCGGGGTCGTGGAAGCGGCGCTTCCGTCCCGCGGCCACGCGCTTGGCGGTCAGGCTGAAGAAGCCGATCGAGTCGATGTCGCTTTCGAGCCGTAGGCCGAGCGCGCGTTCGTCCGCGGGGAGTGCCGCGATCTCCCGGTTCAGCAGCGCGATCCCGCGTGGGGCGGCACGCGAGATCGAAAGCATCGTGATCAGGAGGTGGATGATCTCGACGCGCCTCCGCGTGTCCTGCGTCAGCTCGAGCGCCTCGTAGAGCCGCTTGATGCAGCTGCGCCCGTCGCGCAGCATCGCGAAGCCGCGCCCGAGGCCGATGAGCGCGTCGCGACGGGCCTCTCGGTCGGGGCTCTCGGCGAGCGCGCGCTCGAGATAGCTCACCGCCGCCTCGGGGGCGCCGCGGGCCAGGGCCGCAGTGCCCGCGCGCAGCAGCACGTCCACCGCCCACGGGTCGCCCGCGGGCGGTGCGGCAACGATCTGCGCCGCCACCGACTCGAGCTCCGCCCCCCGCTCGGACAGCAGCGTCGCGGCGCGGCGATGCGCGTCGCCGCGCAGTGGGGGCGAGAAGTCGCTGTAGACCGCGGTGCGCACGATCGGGTGCACGAAGGCGAGCGTCTCGCCGCCCAGCAACACCTCGTGGGCGACGAGCACGTCGGCCGCTGCGGCGGCCTGAGCGGGCTCGAGGTCCGCCACCGCCGCGGCGAGCTCGGGCGCGGCCTCGCGCCCGAGCACCGCCACCGAGCGGGCCAGCGCGACCGCCGGGTCGCCCAGGCGCCCCACCCGCGCCAGCACCGACGCGGCGATGCGGTCGGCGCGCAGGTCGGCGATGTGCGCGGCCCCCGCGGGCGTGGGCTCGACGCCCTCGGCGGCCAGCGCCGCCAGCAGCTCCTGGGTGAGCTGCGGATTGCCGCCCGACGCGCGGTGGCAGGCGGTCGCGAAGCCCGGTGCGGGCTCGGTCTGGAACCGTGCACGCACGAGCGCGTCCGTCCCGGCCGCGCTGAGCGGCGGCAAACGGACGACGCGCGTGGTGGCCTCGGCGTCCAGGGCGACGACGAGCTTGGACGCCGCCCCGAGCTCGAATGGGCGCAGCGCCACGGTCAGCACCACCGGCAGCCCCTCGAGACGGCCGGCGAGGTAGCTCAGGAACCGCAGCGAGGCGGCGTCGGACCAGTGCGCGTCGTCGACCGCGATGAGCAGAGGTGAGTGCTCGGCCAGGTTCGCGGTGAGCCAGTAGAGGCCGTGCAGCACGGCGAAGGACGGGTCGACCGAGGGCGAGACGTCGGCTGCGTCGGGCGGCGCAAGCTCGCCGATCGCCGGCTCGGCCAGGTGCGCCGCGCCCGCGAGCAGGGCGTCGCGCTCGGCGCGCTTGCGCGCCGCCAGCGCCGGCTCGAACAGCTGCCGGACGACGCCAAAGGAGAACTCGCGCTCGAGTTCGGCGCCGCGCGCGGCCAGCACGGCGAAGCCCTCGCCCTCGGCCTCGCGGCGGATTGCACGGATCAGCGCCGACTTGCCGATCCCCGCCGGCCCCTCGATGAGCAGGCCGCCGCCGGCACCGCTTCCGGCCGCGCTCAGCACCTCTGCGGCCTCCCGGAGCTCCGCGCCCCGCTCGAGCAGGGCAGCCACGCCCGTTCCCGCAACCATTCCCAGGTGCAGTTGTACCTCTCCGGCAGCCCCCGCGCTAGCGTCTGGGCATGGCCGGCAAGGGAGACGTCATCGAGGGCTTCGGCGGGTTCCGGCTGACCCTGGTCCAGACCGGCGACGAGACCGACGGCGAGCTGCTCGAGATGGAGGCCTTCTATCCCGGCGACGGCCCGGCTCCGCCCGAGCACCTGCACCCGCGCCAGGACGAGCACTTCGAGGTGCTCGAGGGCAAGGTGCGGGCCATCGTGGACGGCGCCGAGCACGTCTACTCCGCCGGCGACAGCTTCGACGTGCCCGCGAACACGCCGCACCAGATGGCCGCCGACGGCCCCGCGACCGTGCGCTGGGAGGTGCGCCCGTCGCTGCGGACGGCCGAGTTCTTCGAGCGCCTCTACGGCGGCGCGGCCGACGAGCACTTCCTCGAGGAGTTCGCCGAGGAGTTCCGCCTCACCTAGCCACGGTCGGGAGCCAGGCGCTGATGGCCTCCCGAACCGCGGGCTTGCTGCGCAGGGAGTGGTTGCCGGGCACACGGACAACGGTGCGGTTCGGGCCGCCGTCGGGCGGCATGCCGAACGGGTCCTTGTCGCCCTGCACGACGAGCGTCGGGACCGTCACGGCGTCGAGCTCGTCCAGCCGCGACTTCTCCGGTCGCCCGGGTGGGTGCACCGGGAACGCGAGGCACAGCACCGCGGCCGCGCCGGTCGCGCCAACCGTGCGGCAGGCGACGCGGGCGCCGGCCGAGCGTCCGCCCACGATAAGCGGCAGGCCCGCGAGGGCGTCGGCCCGCAGGTGCTCGGCCACCGCCGTCCACGCGGCGTCCAGCTGGTGCGCGGGCGCCGGGCTGCGCCGCCCGGCCACGCGGTAGGGCTGCTCGACGAGGGCGACGGACAGCTCGGCGGCGTGCGCCGCCTCGGTGGCGGCGACGAGGTCGGGCGCCGTCACGCCCCCACCGGCCCCGTGGCCGAGCACCAGGGCCGCCCGCGGACGCTCCACCGGGTGCAGGTGGACGCGCGCGGGCCCGTGCGGGGTCTCGACGGTCACCGAGCGATGAGCACGTCGCAGGGGGCCTGCCGCGCCACCGCGCCGGGGACGTCGCCGGGCAGCAGGCGCGGCGCGTCCGGGTCGGACGCGCCGACGATGACCAGCCGCGCGTTGCGCTCAGCGGCCACGTGGACCAGCGCGGTGGCCGCGTCGAGGGTGCGCAGGTGCACGTCGACCTCGACGCCGCGCTCGCGCAGCCGGTCGGCGGCGGCGGTGAGCGCCTCCTGTGCCTCCTGCTCGCTGTCGAGCAGCGGGCGCCGGGCGGCCACGACCTGCACGGTCGAGCCCAGCGCGGGCGCAAGGTCGGCGGCGCAGCGCAGCGCGGCGCCGCCGGGGCGGCGCGGCTCGACGCCGACCACGATCGTGTTGGCCAGGCTCGACCGATCGGGCGGCCCGTAGCGCGCCCGCACCCCCAGCCGGTCGAGCAGGCTCACCGCCGGCGCCAGGCCGCCCTCGGCGGCAACGCGCAGCAGGCGCATGAGCGTGCGCCGCCCGGCGGGCTCGGGCGCGAGCTCGATCGCGACCTCGACCTCGTTCCCGTCGGGGCGCTGCCAGTACTCGCCCAGCGAGCCGAGCAGCCGCAGCGCCGCGTCGTTCTCGGCCAGCACGGGCGCGCGGAAGCGCCGGACGCCCTCGTCGAGCGCCCGGTCGGCCAGGGCGCCCATGAGCTCGCGACCCAGGCCGCGCCCCTGCCAGTCGTCCGCGACCACGATGGCCGGCTCGGCCTCCTCCGGTCCGGTGCGCACGAACCGGGCGACGCCCACGATGTCGCCCCCGGGCCGGTCGAGCGCGATCAGCGCCTCGTGGTCGTGGTGGTCGATCCTCGTCAGGTAGTCGAGGTCGCGCTCGGACAGGCGCGGCATCGGCGTGAAGAACCGCCGGTAGCGCGACTCCGCGCTCAGGCGCTCGAACCCTGTCCGCAGCGCCTCGCGGTCGGAGGCATCGATCGGGCGCAGCGTCGCCTCCGCGCCGTCGGGCAGGGTGATGCGCCGCGGCCGCTTCAGCGCTGCTCGACCTCGGCCGGGATCTCGACCTCGCGCTTGAGGATCTTGCCGGTCGGGCCCTTGGGCAGGTCGTCGACGATCCAGACCACGCGCGGGTACTTGTAGGCCGCCACACGCTCCTTCATGTACGCGCGCAGCTCGCTGGGCTCCACGCTCTCGCCCGCCTTGAGCGCCACGGCGGCACCGACCTCCTCGCCCAGCGACTCGTCCGGCAGGCCGACCACGGCGGCCTCGCGGACGGCCGGGTGCTCGTAGAGGACCTCCTCGAGCTCGCGCGGGTAGATGTTGAACCCGCCGCGGATGATCATCTCCTTCTTGCGGTCGACGATGAAGAAGTAGCCCTCCTCGTCGACCCGGGCCATGTCGCCGGTGCGCATCCACCCGTCGCTGAGCGTCTCCGCGGTCGCGTCGGGCCGCTCCCAGTAGCCCTTCATCACCACCGGGCCGCGGATGAGGATCTCCCCCACCTCGCCCTGCGCCACCTCGTTGCCGTCGTCATCGACGACCTTCATGTCCACTCCGGGCACGGGTATGCCGATCGAGCCCGCCTTGCGCTCGCGGTCGGGGCGGTTGAAGGAGGCGATGCCGCACGTCTCGGACAGGCCGTAGCCCTCGAGGATCGTGCACGCGAACTTCTCCTCGAACGCGCGCAGGATCTCCACCGGCATGGCCGCGCCGCCGGACACGCACAGGTCGAGGCCCGAGGTGTCGTAGGCCTCGGCGCCCTCCTCGTGCAGCATGGCCGCGTACATCGTCGGCACGCCGAGCAGGGTGGTTACGCCGTCGCGCTGCACGATCTCCAGCGCCTTGGTGGGGCTGAAGCGCGGCAGCAGGGTGATCGTGCCGCCGGCCTGCACGGCGCTGTTCAGCCCCGAGGTGAGGCCGAAGACGTGGAACAGCGGCAGCGCGCCGAGGGTGACGCTGCTCTCGTCGGCGTCGACCAGGTCGACGGCGATCTCCGCCGCCGCGCGCAGGTTGCCGTGGGTGAGCTCGGCGCCCTTGGGCGTGCCCGTGGTCCCCGACGTGTAGAGGATCAGCGCGGTGTCGTCGTCGGCGCGGTCGGTGATGTCGGTCACCGGCTCGGCGGCGCCGAGGCGTTCCTCGAACTTGCCCGGCTCGACGAGGATGACCTCCGCGTTGGCGTCGGCGGCGCCGCTCGTCGCCGCCTCCTCGAACTGGTGCCAGGCGATGATCGTGCGCGCGCCCGAGTTGTCGAGGTGGAACGCGACCTCGCGCTCCTTGAGCAGCGGGTTCATCGGTACCACCACGGCGCCCAGGCGCATGGCCCCGAAGAACACGAAGGGGAAATAGGGGACGTTGGGGAGCATGATCCCGACGCGGTCGCCCGGGCCGATCCCCGCGGCGCGCAGCAGGCCGGCGGCGCGCGCGGACGCCTGATCCACGACGGCGTAGTTGAGCTTGATGTCGTCGAGCTCGACGGCGATCTGGTCGCCGTGCTGCTCGACGGTCGTGGCCAGGATCTCGGCCAGGTTGCTCATCGGGTGCTCCCTTCCCTCGACTGCGTTGGGCCCTAAGTGTTCCGCGTCCGCGCTTGAATGGTCGCGTGGTCGACGCGCGCGATCGGGTTCTCGTGGTCGGGGCCGGGCCGTCGGGCCTGTTCGCCGCCTGCGAGCTGGCCCGCCACGGCGTGCTCGTGCGCGTGGTGGAGCGCGATCCGGTGGCGCACCGGCAGGTGCGCGCGACGTCGTTGCAAGCGGCGACGCTCGAGGTCCTGCACCGGGCCGGCGTCGTCGACGCCGTGCTCGCGTCCTCCGAGCACCTCGGCTACGCGCGGGTCTACGACCCCGCGCTGCGCATGCTCAGCGAGTTGTCCTTCGCGGGCGTCGGCTGCGAGTGGGAGTTCCAGTGCAGCCTGCCCCAGTGGAGCACGGAGGCCATCCTCGCCGAGCGGTTCGCGCGCTTCGGCGGTGCGGTCGAGCGCGGGGTCGAGGTGGTCGGACTCGTCGGCCGCGATGATGGCGTGCTCGTGCGCTTCGCCGACGGCGCGGAGGCGCTGTTCGAGCGGGTGATCGGCGCCGGCGGCGCGCACAGCGCGGTGCGGGCGTCGATGGGCGAGCGGCTGCAGGGCTCCACGTACCCCGGGACGGCGCTGGTGGCCGACGTGCGGGTGCGCTGCGACCTGCCGCGCGACGGGTCGGCGTTGTGCGTGTCACCGGAGGGCTACGTGACCTTTGCCCCCGTCCCCGGCGGTCGGTGGGTCATGTTCCTCGGCGACGTCGCCGCGGGCGAGGACGCCGACGTGGTCGGGGCGGTCGCGCGGCGGCTGGGCGACGCGGTCGCGATCGAGGACGTCGCGTGGTCGTCGACCTTCCGCATGCAGAACCGGCTCGTGCCGCGCATGGGCGACGAGCGGCGCTTCCTGCTCGGCGACGAAAGCCACCTGTCCAGCCCGTTCGGCGGCGAGGGCCTGAACTCGGGCCTGTTCGATGCCTGCGACCTGGCCTGGAAGCTCGCGCTGACGATGCGCGGGCGGGCGCAGCCGTCGCTGCTCGACACCTTCGACGTGGAGCGCAGCGCGGTGGACGCGCACGTGCTCGAGGTCTCCGACCGGATCCACGGCCTCGCGCGGGCCGCGATCTCCGCGGCGGCCACGGGCGAGGTGCGGCCGCCGGCGACGCCCGAGCAGATCGCCGCGCTGGCGCGGGCGCGGTCGATGGCGGACGTCTCCTACGCCGCCAGCCCGCTCGTCGGTTCGTACGGGGCGGTCGACGGCGACGCGCCGCAGCCGGGCGCGCGCTACCCGGGGCGGTGCCGCCTGGGCGGGCGCGCGCATCACCTGCTGCTCGGGGCCGAGCGGCTGCGCGACGAGCCGCTGCAGCGGTTCCGCGCGCGCTGGAGCGGGCTGGTCGAGGTCGTCCCCGGGCCGTCCACGCGCGGCGCGCTGCTGGTGCGCCCGGACGGGATCGTCGGCTTCCGCGCCGCGTCGGCGGACGCGTCGGCGCTGAGCGCGATCGACGCGCATCTCGCGTCCTATCTGGTGCCGGGGTAGGGCGCGGCCGCGGCGCCGCTATGCGTGAGCGTGCGGCTACGCCGGCTCGGGCACGTTCGCCACGCCGCGCCAGGCGGTCAACGTCTGGCCCAACGACCCGCCGCATGGGGCGACGCTGTTGAGCACGACGCTGAGGGAGCTAGCAGGGCTACATGCCCATGTGGCCCATCGGCATCGGGCTGGTATCCGGGATCGTCAGGCCCGGTACCGCGGACGGTGCGATGAGCACGAACAGGCCGAGCGCGAGGAGGACCGCTGCCGTCCCGTAGGTGGCGACGCGCCGCCAGGGAAGGAGCTTCTCGACGGCGATCAGCGCGGCCACG
>Ga0068856_100007423_pt1 | contig 10696 bp, 8 predicted proteins | sample KBSCornC62_FD_66595 | JGI IMG/M metagenome (GOLD analysis project Ga0068856, IMG submission 66595) | Corn rhizosphere microbial communities from Kellogg Biological Station, Michigan, USA - KBS Corn C6-2 | ecosystem: Host-associated > Plants > Roots > Rhizosphere > Soil ... | reverse complement strand
GGCTCGGCGAGAGCGAGCGCGACTACTACCTGCTCGGCTCGGCCGGCGTCGCCTCGCGGGAGGCGGGCATCGCGGAGGACACCCCCGACGGCACGCTGAGCGAGCCCTCCCGGGATGAGATGGCCGCCGCGGCCGGCCGGACACCGGATGCGCGGTCCGCCGGGCCCGGCGACGGCCAGGACGGCGGGGAAGACCAGCAGGGCCGGGACGATGGGCCGGACCGGCCGGGGGGGCAGGAGTGAGCGCGCCCATGGTACTGGCGGCCAGCACCGCGACGGCCACCACCACCTCGGTGGTGTTCTGGGTGCTCGCCGTCGTGTCGGTGGGGGCCGCGCTCGCGATGATCCTCTCCCCGCGGGCGGTGCACTGCGCGGTGCTGCTCGCCGTCGTGATGCTCTCGCTGGCCGTCCTTTACCTGACGGCCGGCGCGCCGTTCCTGGCCGCCGTGCAGATCATCGTCTACACCGGCGCGGTGCTGATGCTCTTCCTGTTCGTCATCATGATCGTCGGGGTGAGCTCGGCCGACTCCCTGCGCGAGACCATCCGCGGCCAGCGGCTCTGGGCCGGCCTGGCCGCCATCGCGCTGCTGGTGCTGCTGACCCTGGTCGTCGGGCACGCGGTGATCGGCCCGGCCGCTCCCGCCTTTCCCAGCTATGGGGCGGGCAACGTGAGCAGTATCGCGACGCTGATCTTCACCCGGTACTTCTTCCCGTTCGAAGTCACCAGCGCGCTGCTCATCACCGCGGCGCTGGGCGCCATGGTGCTGGCGCACCGGGAGCGGACCAGCCCGAAACCGACCCAGCGCGAGCTGTCGCGGCAGCGGGTGGCGGGCGCGCACCCGACGCCGCTGCCCGGGCCGGGGACCTACGCCCGCCACAACGCGGTGGACTTCCCCGCGCTGCTGCCCGACGGCACCCCGGCGGCGCTGTCGGTCAGCCCCGTCGTCCACGGGCGGCCCGGCGCGCGGGAGGCGGTCAGCGAGGCCCTCCGTGAGGCGTCCGGCGCGCTGCCCGCCGGCCCGGAAGGAGCGGACCAGTCCGAAAGCCCGCCCCAGCCTGGCCCGACCGGTGTGGGCCAGCCGGCGTACTCGGCCGGAGAGGACGCCAACGGAAACGGGCAGAACGGGGGGCGGTCATGAACCCCGGAAACTACGTGGCGCTCGCCGTGATCCTGTTCGTGATCGGTGCGGTGGGAGTCCTGATCCGCCGCAACGCGATGGTCATCTTCATGTGCATCGAGCTCATGCTGAACGCGGTCAACCTGGCGTTTGTCGCCTTCGCGCGCCAGCACGGCCAGGTAGACGGGCAGGTCATCGCCTTCTTCGTCATGGTGGTCGCGGCCGCGGAAGTGGTCGTGGGGCTGGCGATCCTGATGGCGATCTTCCGCGCCCGCCGGTCCGCGTCGGTGGACGACGCGAACCTGCTCAAGTATTGATACCGGGGCTCCGGGGGTCGTCCTCCTGGGCCTACACAGAGGGGTTGGAGTGACAGGCACTCTTACAGCCGTGGCCGCGCGGGCGGCCGCGGTACCCACCGAGGTCCCCCTGGCCGCGGCCGGGGTGCAGCGCGCCGCGTGGCTCCTGCTCGTGTTCCCACTGGCCGGGGCGGTCGTGCTGCTGCTCGGTGGCCGGCGCACGAACCGGTGGGGCCACGTGGTCGGCGTCGCCATGCCGCTCGCCGCCTTCGTCTACGGCGTGATCGCCTTCGTCGCGATGCTCGGCTACCCGGCCGACCAGCGCAGCCGGGAACTCACCCTGTTCACCTGGATCCACGTGGCCCGCTTCGACGTGCCCGTTGGCCTGCGGCTCGACCAGCTGTCGATCTGCTTCGTGCTGCTGATCACCGGGGTCGGCTCGCTGATCCACATCTTCGCGGTCGGCTACATGTCGCACGACCCGGAGCGGCGCCGCTTCTTCGGTTACATGAACCTGTTCGTGGCCTCGATGCTGCTGCTGGTGCTGGCCGACAACTACCTCGTCCTCTACGTCGGGTGGGAGGGCGTCGGCCTCACCTCCTACCTGCTCATCGGCTTCTGGCAGTACAAGCCCGAGGCCGCGACGGCAGCCAAGAAGGCGTTCGTCGCGAACCGGGTCGGCGACCTCGGCATGTCGATCGCGATCATGCTGATGTTCGCGGTCTTCGGTTCGGTGACGTTCAACGGCGTCTTCGGCCAGGTCGGCCACGCAAGCCCGGGCGTGACCACCGCCCTGGGGTTGCTGCTGCTGCTCGGGGCGTGCGGCAAGTCGGCCCAGCTGCCGCTGCAGTCCTGGCTGCTGGACGCGATGGAGGGCCCCACCCCGGTGTCGGCGCTGATCCACGCCGCGACCATGGTCACCGCCGGGGTCTACCTGATCGTCCGGTCCGGCCCGATCTTCGACCTGTCGTCGAACGCCCGGCTCCTGGTCACCATCGTGGGCGCCGCCACGCTGCTGTTCGGCGCGATCATCAGCTGCGCCAAGGACGACATCAAGAAGGCGCTCGCCGGGTCGACGATGAGCCAGATCGGCTACATGGTGCTGGCGGCCGGGCTCGGGCCCCGGGGGTACGCGTTCGCGATCGGGCTGCTGCTCGCGCACGGCTTCTTCAAGGCCGGCCTGTTCCTCGGCGCGGGCTCGATCAAGCACGAGATGAACGATGAGGTGGACATGCGCCGGTTCGGCGGCCTGCGCACGATCATGCCCATCACCTTCGCCACGTTCGGGATCGGTTATCTGGCGATCATCGGCATCCCCCCGTTCTCCGGCTTCTTCGCCAAGGACACGGTCATCGACGCCGCGTTCGAGACGGGCGGCACCACGGGATGGGTTCTCGGCCTGGCCGCGCTGATCGGCGCCGGCATCACCGCGTTCTACATGACCCGGGTAATGTTTATGACCTTCGCCGGGGAGCGCCGGTGGGACGAGGGCGTCCACCCGCACGAGGTGCCGCCGATCATGACCTCGCCGATGATCTTGCTCGCGATCGGCTCGCTGGGCTTCGGCGCCTACGAGACGCTGGGTGACCGGCTCGCCGACTTCCTCGGCCCGGTGATCGGCTACGTGCCGGCCGAGCCCGCCCTGTTCACCCCGGCCGGGATCGTGGCGCTGGTGCTGATAGCCGCCGCGATCGTGCTCGCGTGGGCGATGTACGGGCGGCGGCCGGTGCCGGCCACCGCCCCGCACGGGAGTCCGCTCACGGTGGCCGCGCGCAAGGAGCTCTACGGCAACGCGGTGAACGAATCGCTGCTGATGCGGCCCGGCCAGTGGCTGACCAGGCTGTCGGTGTACTTCGACAACCGGGGCGTGGACGGGCTGGTCAATACGATCGCCGCGACGGTCGGCGGCACATCGGGGCGGGTCCGGCGGGTGCAGACCGGGTTCGTCCGGTCCTATGCCTTGTCCATGCTCGTGGGCGCGGTGCTGCTCGTCGGCGCCCTCCTGCTGGTGCGGATCTAGGGGAGGCGGCAAACGTTATGAGCACGTTTCCCTGGCTGAGCGTCATCTTGGCGATCCCGGCCGCCGGCGCGTTGGTGCTCGCGGTCATGCCCGGCGGCTCGGCCGGCGCCAGCGAGGACGACCTGCGCGCCCGGGGCCAGCTGGCCAAGGTGATCGCGCTGGTGTTCTCGCTGTTCACGCTGGCGGTGACGATCGCCATGATCGTCAGCTTCAAGCCGGGCGGCCCGGCCTTCCAGTTCACCCAGACCTACCAGTGGATCCCGCAGTTCGGCATCCACTACGCGGTCGGGGTAGACGGCATCGGGCTGGTCCTCATCGGCATGACCGCGGTGCTGATGCCGGTGGTGGTGCTGGCGTCGTGGAACGACGCTGACCCCCGCCCGGCCACGGCCGCGCCGTCCGCCAACGGGACGGCGCCCGCCGGCGGCGTCCCGCCCAGGTACAGCGTCAAGGCCTATTTCGCCTGGATGCTGCTGCTCGAGGCGATGGTGATCGGGCTCTTCGCGGCCACCGACGTCTTCCTGTTCTACGTGCTGTTCGAGGCCATGCTGATCCCGATGTACTTCATGATCGGCGGCTACGGGGTGGGGCAGCGCCAGTACGCGGCGGTGAAGTTCCTGCTCTACAGCCTGCTCGGCGGGCTGCTCATGCTGGCCGCGGTCATCGCCCTGTACGTGTACTCCGCCCGCGGCGGGCACCCGGGCACGTTCCTGTTCAGCCAGCTCATCCACGTGACGTTCAGCCCGCAGGCGCAGAAGTGGCTCTTCCTCGGCTTCTTCATCGCGTTCGCGATCAAGGCGCCGCTGTGGCCGTTCCACACCTGGCTGCCGGACGCGGCCACGTCCGCCCAGCCGGGCGCGGCGGTGCTGCTGGTGGGCGTGCTCGACAAGGTCGGCACGTTCGGCATGATCCGCTACTGCCTCCAGCTGTTCCCGGCGGCCGCCCACTACTACACACCCCTCGTCATCGTGCTGGCGCTGGTCGGCGTGCTGTACGGGGCGATCGTGGCGATCGGCCAGCGGGACATCAAGCGGCTGATCGCCTACACCTCGGTCTCCCACTTCGGCCTGATCGCGCTGGGCATCTTCGTCTTCACCAGCCAGGGTCAGTCGGGCGCGACGCTCTACATGGTGAACCACGGGTTCGCCACCGGCGCGCTGTTCCTGATCGCCGGCTTCATGATCGTCCGGCGGCGGTCGCACATGATCAGCGACTACGGCGGGGTGCAGTCGGTCGCGCCGGTGCTCGCCGGGCTGTTCCTGATCTCCGGCCTGGCCGCCCTGTCGCTGCCGGGCCTGTCCACCTTCGTCAGCGAGTTCCTGGTCCTGGTCGGCACGTTCACCCGGTACCGGGCGGCCGCGGTGGCGGCGACGCTCGCTTCCGTCCTGGCCGCCATCTACATCCTGTGGATGTACCAGCGCACCATGACCGGGCCGGTGAAGGAGCAGACCAAGAACATGCCCGACCTCAAGGCGAGGGAGCTGTGGGCGGTCGGGCCGCTGATCGCGCTGATCATCTTCTTCGGGTTCTACCCGCAGCCGCTGCTGAACATCATCAACCCGGCGGTGCAGCGCACCCTGATACAGACGCATTCCACCAACCCGGTACCGCCCCATCCCGCCCGGGTGGTCGTCCATCCGGTGCCGGCGCACCGGGGCCATCCCGCCCAGGTGGTGGCCCACGCCGGCAAGAGCGCGAGCGGCACGCAAACCGCGAGCGGCGCCCTGACCAAGAAGGGACTGGCTCCGTGACCGCGGACTCGGGAACGCTCGCGGCGGCCGCCATCACGCCGCCGCACATCGAGTACGGCCAGCTGCTGCCGATGCTGCTGGTCTTCGGGGTGGCCGTGGCCGGGACGCTGGTCGAGGCGTTCGTGCCCCGGCGCCGGCGCCGGGAGGTCCACATCGCGCTCGCGCTCGGCGGGCTGGCGGCGGCGTTCGTGATCACGATCGTGATCGCCGCCTCGTCCAACCTGTTCGCCCACGGCAGCCCGGGCCACGTCGCCGCTCAGGGCGCGGTGGCGGTGGACGGGCCGACCCTGTTCATCTGGGGCACGATCCTGGTCCTCGCGTTCGTCAGTGTGATGCTCATCGCCGAGTCCTCGCACGACGTCAGCCCGTTCGTCGCCCAGGCGGCCGCGGTGCCGGGCAGCGCCGAGGAGCGCGAGGGCCTGCTGGCCGGCATCAGCCACACCGAGGTCTACCCGCTCACCCTGTTCGCGGTCGGCGGCATGCTGCTGTTCCCCGCCTCCAACGACCTGCTCACCATGTTCGTCGCGCTGGAGGTCCTGTCCCTCCCGCTGTACCTGCTGTGCGGGCTCGCGCGCCGCCGCCGCCTGCTCTCGCAGGAGGCGGCCGTTAAGTACTTCCTGCTCGGCGCGTTCTCGTCCGCGTTCTTCCTGTTCGGCGTGGCCATGCTGTACGGGTACTCGGGCTCGGTGAACCTGGCGGCGATCGCGGCGGCGGCCTCCTCGAACGTCACCAGTTCGACGCTGCTGTACGCGGGGATCGCCCTGCTCGGCATCGGACTGCTGTTCAAGATCGGCGCGGTGCCGTTCCAGAGCTGGAAGCCGGATGTCTACCAGGGCGCGCCCACCCCGGTGACCGCGCTGATGGCCTCCTGCACCGTGGTCTCGGCGTTCGGCGCCCTGCTGCGCGTCTTCTACGTCGCGTTCGGCCAGCTCACCTGGGACTGGCGGCCGGCCATGTGGGTGGTGGCCATCCTTACCATGCTGGTCGGCGCGATCATCGCCATCACCCAGACCGACGTCAAGCGGCTGCTGGCCTACTCGTCGATCGCCCACGGCGGGTTCGTGCTGACCGGCGTCGTCGCCGCGACCGTGGCGGGCCTGTCCAGCTCCCTGTTCTACCTCGCCGTCTACGGGTTCACCACCATCGGGGCGTTCGCGGTGGTGACCCTGGTGCGGGACACCGGCGGGGAGGCCAACCACCTGTCCCGGTGGGCCGGGCTGGGGCGCCGGTCGCCGTTGGTGGCCGGCGTGTTCGCCTTCTTCCTGCTCGCCTTCGCGGGCATCCCGCTGACCAGCGGCTTCATCGGCAAGTTCGCCGTCTTCCAGGCGGCCATCGCCGGTGGCGCGCTGCCACTGGTCATCGTCGGCGTGCTGGCCAGCGCGATCGCCGCGTTCTTCTATGTCCGGGTGATCGTGCTGATGTTCTTCAGCGAGCCCGCCGCCGACGGGCCGGACGTGCTCAGGCCGGGCGTGTTCACCGGCGTCGCGGTGGCCTTCGGGGTGGTGACCACGCTGGTCTTCGGCATCGTGCCGGAGCCGCTGCTCAACCTCGCGAACCAGGCGGCGTCGCACCTGTTCGTCCGCTGAGCAGGCCTGAAGATCGGTGGGATCAACCCCTTAGGGGCACCTGAGGGTTGGTGGCCGGGCGGGCTCATGACACCCTGGTGACACTGTGCGCCTGAGGACTGGGAGCCGGAGTGGTCACTGCTGTCCCCGTGGAACTGGCCAACAGCACGCTGGAGGCCGAGGTAAGCAAGGGCCTGATCAGGGTCGAGGAGGGCCTGCGCGAGGCGGCGCGGGCGGAGGAGCCGCTGCTCGCCAAGGCGTCCCGGCATCTCATCGACGCTGGCGGCAAGCGCTTCCGGGCCACCCTGGTGCTGCTGGCGGCCCAGTTCGGCGACCCCGCCGACGAGCGGATCGTGCCCGCCGCGGTGGCCATCGAGCTGACCCACCTCGCCACGCTCTACCACGACGACGTGATGGACGAGGCGACGGTCCGGCGCGGCCACGAGAGCGCGAACTCCCGGTGGAGCAACATGGTCGCCATCCTCACCGGCGACTTCCTGTTCGCCCGCGCCTCGCGGATCCTGGCCGACCTCGGCGACGAGGCCATCCGCATCCAGGCCGACACCTTCTCGCAGCTGGTCAGCGGGCAGATCGCCGAGACGATCGGGCCGGAGGACGGCGCCGATCCGCTGGAGCACTACCTGCGGGTGATCCGGGACAAGACGGCGTCGCTGATCGCCACGGCCGGCCGGTTCGGCGCGATGTTCTCGGACGCACCGGCCGAGGTGGTGCAGCGGATCACGCCCGCCTGCCATGCCCTCGGGGTGGCGTTCCAGCTGTCGGACGACATCCTCGACGTCGCCAGCGAGTCCGCGCAGTCGGGCAAGACCCCCGGCACCGACCTCCGGGAAGGCGTGCGGACGCTGCCGGTGCTGCACGCGCTGCGCTCACCGGGAGAGGCGGATGGCCGGCTGACCGAGCTGCTCAGCTCGGCCGACCTGACCGACCCCCGGCTGCACGCGGAGGCGCTCTCGCTGCTGCGGGCCCATCCGGCGATGGACGCCGCCCGCGGCGACCTGCGGCGCTGGGCCGCGGCCGCCCGGGCGGAGATCGCCGCGCTGCCCGATGCCCCCGCCCGCGCCGCGTTCGAGGCCCTCTGCGATTACGTCGTGCGCCGCACAGGCTGACCGCCAACGCGGCAGAATCACCCACATGACAGACCCGTCAAGCGCGGGTTGAGTAATTGCCGCGCCCCTGCGGCCCTTGCCGCCCTCGCCGTCCCACTGGTGACGGCGCGGACGCGCGGGCACGGCGTTTCTGTGTGCCGTGCCCGAGCGCCCGCGACGGCGCCCCACCCCTACAGGTAAGGCTTGGCGGATTTTGTCGCCAATATTGGTAACAAGCTGGGCGCTGGGCTGTTATGTTCGTCCCGGCTGCTTCGAGGCCACTTGTTATCCCATCTTGTCCCCGCTGTTACCTGCTCGAATGTCTCCTGGGATGCAGTTGACAGCCGAAGTTCTAGCGTGGTTGAGTTCTGTATTGCGAATCGTTGTACGCTATGCGAACAAAAATGTCATTGTGGGTAACACTGTAGTCACGAAGCATGAGCTTTGGGGCCGGACGTGGCCCCGGCTTCACGGCATTTGGCTCTGGCGCTGAGGCCGAGGAGACGGAAGGGGAATGTCAGAGGCGAAAGGGTGGCCACCGAGCATCTGCCAGGTCACCAGACGGTCCCTGGTGCAGGGACTGGCTCCGGCTCGGTTGCCGTGTGTACGGTCCCCCGCTGCAGCACGACCTCACAAGGAGATCGATGAGATATGAGTGACCAGACGGTGGATTCTGGCAGCACCCCTTCGGGTGGCGGCATCGACCGGCGCAGCCTGCTACGCGCGATCGGCGCTGGCGCGGCCGTCGTGGGGGGCGGCGGGCTGCTCCAGGCCTGCAGTTCCAGCGTCAAGGGCGCCAGCGGCTCGGGCAGCACTACCAAGAACATCACCATTGGCTGGATCCACCCGCTGACCGGCGCCCTGGCCGGGTTCGGCGCGCCGGACAACTGGGTGATCTCCAAGATCAAGCAGACCACCCCGTACAAGAACGGGTTCAAGATCGGCAGCAAGACCTACCCCGTCACCATCAAGTCCTACGACTCCCAGTCCAGCCCCACCCGGGCCGGGGACCTGGCCCGGACCGCCATCTTGAACGACGGCGTGGATCTGCTGCTGGCCTCGTCCACGCCGGAGACCGTCAACGCGGTGTCGAGCCAGGCCGAGTCGCTCGGCACGCCGCTGATCTGCTCGAACATTCCGTGGGAGGCCTGGTACCTCAACCTGTTCCCCAAGGGCAACCCGCAGCACGCGACGGAGAAGGCGAAGTACGTGGTGATGTACTTCCTCGGTGCCGAGCACCTGGCGAAGTGCTTCATCCCGATGTGGGACCGGATCCACGCCCAGCTCCACACCAACAAGATCGTGGCCGCCGCGTTCCCCAATGACTCGGACGGCAACGCGTTCCGCGCGGTGTTCCCGCCGATCGTCACGGCGGCGGGCTACAAGATGGTGCTGTCGTCGCCCTACCCCGACGGGACCACGGACTACTCCTCGATGATCTCCCAGTTCAAGGCGGCCAAGGCCGACTTCTTCACCAACGTCCCGCTGCCGCCCGACTTCGCCACCATGTGGAAGCAGTCGGCGCAGCAGGGCTTCAAGCCGAAGCTGGCGACCGTGGCCAAGGTGCTGCTGTTCCCGCCCGACGCCTACGCGCTCGGGAAGCTGTCGTACAACGTCGCCACCGACGCCTGGTGGGCGCCGTCGCTGCCGTGGAAGTCCTCGTTCACCGGGGAGACCTGCCAGCAGCTGGCCAACGACTTCGAGGCCGCCACCAACGGGCAGTGGAACTCCAACATCAGCAACTACAGCCTGTTCGAGGCCGCCCACGCGGCCCTGACCTCGGTGAGCGACCCGCACGACAAGACCGAGGTCGCCAACGCCATCCACCAGGTGAACCTCCCGCAGGCGGTGGCCGGGCCGCTGAACTTCGCCTCCGGCGGCCCCGCGCCGGGCGTGGCGATCACCCCACCGGTCGGCATCCAGTGGCAGAAGGGCACGAAGTTCCCGGTCGAGGCCCAGGTCGTGGACAACACGCTGCAGCCGCAGGCGAAGATCACCGCCGACCTTTTGCCGACCAACAAGTGACCGGATGACCAGCGCGCTCCTCGAGCTCGACAATGTGACGAAACGGTTCGGCCGGGTCGTCATCGCGGAGGACCTGTCGTTCGCCGTCGCCCCCGGGGAGGTGGTCGGGATCGTGGGGCCGAACGGCGCCGGCAAGACCAGCCTGTTCGGGCTCATCTCCGGCGACCTGGCCCCCGGGGCCGGCGAGGTCAGCTTCGCCGGGCGCACGGTGACTAAGCTGGACGCGGCGGCGCGGTGCAAGCTCGGCATCGGCCGCACATACCAGGTGCCACGGCCGTTCGGGGATATGACCGTGTTCGAGAACCTGCTCGTCGCCGCGCAGCAGGGTGGCGGGCTGCGGCGGCGGGCCAGCTACGCGGCAGCGGTCGGGGCGCTGGACCGCTGCGGCATGACCGGCCAGGCGAACATGCCCGCCGAGCGGCTCGGCCTGCTGCAGCGTAAGCGGCTGGAGCTCGCCCGGGCCCTCGCCACGCAGCCCACGCTGCTGCTGCTCGACGAGGTGGCGGGCGGGCTCACCGACCCCGAGGTCGCCCAGCTGGTCGAGATCGTCCGCGGCGTGAACGCCGAGGGGACCACGGTGATCTGGATCGAGCACGTGGTGCGCGCGCTCACCGCCGTGGTGGGCCGGCTGATCTGCCTGGCCGGCGGCAAGTTCGTCGGCGACGGCGAGCCGGCCACGGTGCTGGCCGAGCCCGCGGTCCGCGAGGTCTTCCTCGGCACCGAGGTCACCGCGGCGCTGGCCGGCGGGTCCCTGGAGGCACCCCCGGCGGTGCAGGCGGATGGGGCGGTGGACGGGGAACGGGGCGAGCCGTGACC
>Ga0068856_100007419_pt1 | contig 10697 bp, 8 predicted proteins | sample KBSCornC62_FD_66595 | JGI IMG/M metagenome (GOLD analysis project Ga0068856, IMG submission 66595) | Corn rhizosphere microbial communities from Kellogg Biological Station, Michigan, USA - KBS Corn C6-2 | ecosystem: Host-associated > Plants > Roots > Rhizosphere > Soil ... | reverse complement strand
TTGCGACTCGGCCACCGATGGCCAGTCCGGTGAAGTCAAACATACGATTCCTCCGTGATCAGCTCAGCGTCAAGCGTTCGACGGTGCCTCCGGCCCCCACCAGCACCGCGCTCACCATAGCTGGGGCAAAGAGGCCGTGGGCGGCGACGCCGGGGTCGGCCTCGAGGCGGGCGGCTAGCTGCGCTGGGTCGTCGATCTTGCCGTCGTAGTCGGCAATCAGCCCGTCATCGGGGCTGCGCGGCGCCTCCCGCAGGGAGACCTCGGAGCCGAGGCGTTCCAGGGTCGATGCGATGCCGAAGGCAAAGAGCTCGAGCGGCACAGGGGCGCTGAGTGCATCGACCGGCTTGCTCGAGTCGGCGATGACGACGAAGCGCTCCGCCGCCGCGGCGACGATCTTCTCGCGCAGATGGGCGCCACCGCCGCCCTTGATCAGCCAGCCGTCGGGGCTCACCTGGTCGGTGCCGTCGATCGCGATGTCGAGCCGCTGCAGCTGGCTGAACTCCTCGACCGGGATACCCAGCTGGCGCGCCTGTTCCTCGGTGGCGACCGAGGTGGCGACGCAGCGGATGTCGCTGACGCCGCGAGCGGCGATCGCCGGCAACAAGTGGGCGACGGTGGACCCGGTACCCAGTCCCACCGTCATCCCGTCCTCGACTAGCTCCGCCGCCGCCTCGGCGGCGATGCGCTTCTCGGCGTCGGGGTCGGTCACGGCGCCGCACTCTATCCCTCTCGCTCCCCGCTGACTTCCCGTTTCTTCGCGCTATTCGCGAAAAAAAAGGAAGTCAGCAATGAGATCTATGCTCGCGGGATGGATGCGCGGATTTGGATCAGCGGTCGGGGTGGCGAGCCTCGTTCTGTGGGGCTCTCGGGCGAGCGCACCGTGGTCGGGCGCAACCCGGACGCTGAGATCCAGATCGAGGATGAGGCGGTCTCCTGGAACCACCTCGAGATCGAGAACCGCGGCGGCGTGCTGATGGCGACCGATCTCGACAGCCGCAACGGCACGGCGCTCAACGGCGAGCCGCTGGAGCGGCCGCGGCGTCTGCGCGACGGCGACACTCTGACCGTCGGTGGGCACCGACTCGAAGTCTCCGATCCCGTCCCTGGTCGAGCCGGCGGCACGATCGCCGCCAAGGGTCCCGGTGTCGCGCTCACCGAAGAGGAGCGGGCTACAGCTGCCGCCCTGGTCGCCCCCTACCGCGTCGAGGGCGCCTTTGCCGGCCGCCCCGCCACCCGCGCTGAGATCGCCGAGGCGCTGCACGTCAGCGAGCGCACCGCCCAGCGCCGCCTCGACGCGCTTGCCGCCAAGCTCGAGGTCTCCGGCGAGTCGGGCCGCGAGCGCCCACGCTTGATTGCCGCGCGAGTGATCGAGCTCGGCCTGGACCGTTAACGCTCCGGCGTCATCCCAATCGTCGATGATGGGGTTCGTGGCGGGACGCGCGCAAAATGTCTGCGCGGGGCCGTTCGGGGCCTTCTATGACTTCTACATCGAACGCCCGCGCCTGATGCAGGCGATCGGGCGCATGGTCTGGGGCATCGATTCTTCGATCCTCTACACGAGCATGGAGCCGATTGCGCGGGCGCCGGCCGGCGCCACGATCGCCGACGTGCCATGCGGGGGCGGTGTCGCCTTTCGGGCCCTCGCGGCCGAGCAGGACGTTCGCTACCTGGCCGCGGACCTCTCGCCGGAGATGCTGAGTCGGGCCGCTCGCCGCGCCCAGGCGAGATCCTTGAGCCAGGTCGAGCTGCTCGTTGCCAACATGACTGAGCTCCCGTTCGCCGACGGCGAGGTCGATCTCTTCCTCTCCTACAGCGGCCTGCACATGGTTCCCGATCCGCAGAAGGCCGTGATGGAGATGGCTCGCTGCCTCAGGCCCGGCGGCGAGTTGATCGGGACGACGTTTCTCTCGGACGCCAGTCGGCGCGCACGGGCCCTGTTCCGGGCCGGCAGCTATCGGGGCCACCCATTGCCTCCCCGCCGTGCCGACCTACACCGGTGGCTGGAGGCAGCGGGGTTCGAGGGCGCGACGATCGGGTCGCAATCCGGCTTCGCCGCTTTCGGGGGTCAGAAGAGCGCAGGCTGAGAGCTGGCGCAACCCGGGTCAAACGTGGCCCGGTCTGTGCCGCCGGCGTCGTTTTCGCGCACGCCCTGCGAGCGGAGCATCGGTTGGGCAACAGCAACCGACCCGAAAGGGGAGTCCAATGCTCAACCGTTCGATCAAGTTCATCCTCACCGTCCTGGCCCTGGCCCTGCTTCCGGCAGCGAGCGCCGTCGCTGCTGGTCACTCGGGCGCCGTCGTCTTCTCACGTGCGATCGTCAGCGTCGAAGAAACGAAAAGCGGCAAAGTCGAAAAAACCGAAGGCGGCCTCTATGCCGCCAAAGAGGGGCACCTCAACCAGCTGACCGAAGACCCGACCGACAGCGAACCGGATTTCTCCGCCGACGGACGCAAGATCGCCTTCGCCCGCGCTGGGGACGTCTGGGCGATGCGGGCCGACGGCACCGGCCAGCACAAGCTCACCTCGGGCCCGGAGATCGATAGCCGGCCGCAGTTCGACCCGAAAGGCCATTACGTCGTCTTCACTCGTGCCGCGACCGAAGGCGGTCCACGCGACCTCTACCGGGTCAATCTCGGTGGCGCCGCTCGCCCGCTCGTCACCGGCGCCGGCGACGAGCACGAAGCATCGTTCTCGCCCGACGGCAAGACGATCGTCTTCGTCCGCAGCGTCGCCGAGACCGGCGGGGGCTCCACCGACGACATCTACTCGGTGCGTCCCTCGGGCGGTGGCCTGGCCCGCCTGAGCAAGACCGGCCACATCGACGAGTTCTCACCCCGCTACTTCAAGGGCGGCATCGTCTTCAGTCGCGGCCAGAGCGGCGAAGGGCCGGGAGCCTATGCCGACATCTTCACGATGCGCAGGAACGGCACCAAGGTGAAGGTGCTGGTCGCAGGCGCCGGCTCCTCCTTCGTCGAAGACGTCGCCCCGGCGGCGGGGATGCTGCTCTTCCGCCGTGACCAGGGCCTCTGGGTGAAGAAGATTGGCCCGGGCCGCGCTCACAAGCTGAGCCAGGTCGCCGACAACTCGGCGACCAACTCAGTCTTCTCCTCCGATGGGCGCAAGGTCGCCGCGTTCATCGCCACCGACGAAGCCGAGACCCTCTCGGCGATCGACGTCGCAAGCCGCCGCAGCTCGCAGCTCGCTGAAGGCTTTGCGCTGGAAAGCGGCTCGACCGCAACGACAATCGGGTCGGTGATGACCTGGCAGCCGGTGCGGCGCTGAGCCCCAATCCGGTTCTCCCGGGGGGCTCCGCATGGACTCCCCCCGGCTCCAGCTCGAAGGGCCCGCTCCTCACGGAGTGGGCCCTTCGTCGTTTCGCGGCGATATAACCGGCGGGTGGGAGAACCCTCGATCGGCTCGACGCTCGGCGGCTACCGGATCGACTCGCTGATCGCCCGCGGCGGCATGGGCGTCGTCTACCGGGCGACGCAGCTGGCCCTCGAGCGGCCGGTGGCGCTCAAGGTGATCGCCCGCCAGCTCGCCGACGACGAGCAATTCCGACGCCGCTTTCTCAGCGAGTCGCGGCTCGCCGCCCGCCTCGAGCATCCGGCCGTGGTGCCGGTCTACGACGCCCGCGAGGACGACGGCGAGCTGATAGTCGCGATGCGCCTGATCGAGGGCGGCGACCTGCGCAGGCTGATCGACCGCGACGGTCCGCTGGAGCCCGAGCGGGCCATTCACCTGCTCGGCCAGATCGCCGAAGCGCTCGATGCCGCCCACGCCGCCGGCATCGTTCATCGCGACGTCAAGCCGCACAACATCCTGATCGAGGGCGAGCGTGCCTATCTCTCCGATTTCGGCCTCGCCAAGGCCTACGCCGAAACCGATCCTGGCCCCGGTAGCGGCGCCTCGATCGTCGGCACGGTCGAGTACATGGCGCCAGAGCAATGGCGCGGCGAGCGGGTCGGGCCCGCGGCGGACGTCTACGCGCTCGGCTGCGTGCTCTACGAGGCGCTGACCGGGATCGTTCCCTTCGCGCGCAAGGAGGCCGACACCGAGCCGGAGATCCCGAAGGGAATCGAGGCGGTGATCGAACGGGCGGTCTCCAAAGACCCGGCCGAGCGATACGCGACCGCCGAGGCGCTGATCGACGCGGCGCGCGAGCGCCAGGGGGCGACGCCGGCCGTCACGCAGGTGCTCAGCGAGCGCCCTGAGAAGCCGACCGTGAGGCTGGGCAGGACGCCGGAGCGGGGTGTGGGACTGGGCCGCTGGAGGCGTCTCCTTGCGGGCGGTTTCCTGCTCTGGTTCCTCTCCGGGCTCGTCGTGGTCGCGGTCCTCACCGTGATCGCGATCGTCGAGCTCGGCGACGACGGCGTCTCGGTCTCGGACCCGATCGCGGTCGCAGCTCCGCCATTGCGGCTGGCGGTGGGACCGAGGACCGTCTGGGTGACGAGTGCGACCGATGGGACCCTCTCGGCGGTCGACCCCGAAACCCAGCGGGTGACTTCGAGGCTGCGGGTCGGGAAGGGCGCCTCGGGGGTGACGATCGGGGCCGGCTCGGTCTGGGTATCGAACCCGCGCACCGGCACGGTCCTGAGGATCGATCCGGAAAAGGGTGTGCGCGACGAAATTCCAGTCGGTGGCAGTCCGGGTGCGATCGTCTCCGGCGGCGGCCGGATCTGGGTCGCCGACGAGGGCGGAGGCGGGGTGACCGCGATCAACGCCAAAAGCGCTCGCGTGATCAAGGCCAGGCTCAAACCCCATGCGGCGCCGCTGCGGCTCGCTGTCGGCGCGGGCGGTCTCTGGGGCAGCAGCGCCAGCACGGGCACGGTGCGCCGGATCGATCTCGGCACGCTCGCCGTTGGCCCGCCGATCCTCGCTGGCCGCGGTCCCGCCGGGGTCACGGTCGGGCACGGCCTCGTCTGGGTCGCCAACAGCCGCTCGGCAACCGTCACCCGCGTCGACCCCTCGACCCACTCGATCCTCGGCGACCCGATCCCCGTCGGCGAGCTGCCTGGCGGCATCGATGCCGGCACCGAAGCCGTCTGGGTAGCCAGCGCCGCAGATGGATCGGTCACCCGTCTCGACCTGGAGAGCGGCGACCCCATCGGCAGCCCGATCGGTGTAGGCCCCAAGCCCGGCGCAGTAGTTGTGGGCTCCGAAGCAGTGTGGGTCGCCAACAACGGGGACGGGACAGTCACCCGCATCGAACCCTGAAAGCTCTCCCCGGTACTCGGGGCGACCCGCTGCAGGGGCAGGGCACTGTTGACGTATCACTCCGATGGCGGGGCCGGGAAGAGGGGTCCGGGGGAGGGTTTCCGGGAACTCCCGGCCGAAGGCCGGCCCGGAGACCCTCCCCCGGACCCCTCTCGCCCGTCACAGCCGTCTCATAGGATCGATACGTGACCCGCGACATCGACCAGCTCGCGATCAACACGATCCGCACCCTCTCGATCGACGCGATCCAGAAGGCCAACTCCGGCCATCCGGGCACCCCCATGGCGCTCGCTCCGGTCGCTTACACGCTCTGGCAGCGCTACCTGCGCTTCGACCCCGCCGACCCGATCTGGCCCAGCCGCGACCGCTTCGTGCTCTCCGCCGGCCACGCCTCGATGCTGCTCTACTCGCTGCTCCACCTCGCCGGAGTCAAGGCCGTCGACCCCGACTACGAGGTTGTGGGCGACCCCGCGGTCTCGCTCGCGGATATCGAGAGCTTCCGCCAGCTCGACTCGCGCGCGCCAGGTCACCCCGAGTATCGCTGGACTTCCGGAGTCGAGACCACCACGGGACCGCTAGGCCAGGGCGTCGCCACCTCGGTCGGGATGGCGATCGCAGGCAAGTGGCAGGGCGCCCGCTACAACTGGCCGGATTTCGAGCTCTTCGACTTCGATGTCTACGCGATCGCGGGCGACGGGTGCCTGATGGAGGGGGTCTCCAATGAAGCCGCCTCGATCGCCGGGCACCTCGCGCTCGACAACCTCTGTTGGATCTACGACAACAACCACATCACGATCGACGGCAAAACCGATCTCGCCTACGAAGACGACGTCGCCGCCCGCTTCATGGGCTACGGCTGGAACGTCACCCGCGTCGGCGACGCCAACGACACCGACCTGATCGCCACCGCTTTCGAGGAGTTCAAGGGTGAGCAGGGACGTCCGACGATCATCATCGTCGACAGCCACATTGGCTACGGCTCGCCGCACAAGGTAGATACCCCCGCCGCGCACGGCGAGCCGCTCGGCGAGGAGGAGGTGCGCGAGACCAAGCGCGCCTACGGCTGGCCCGAGGATGCCCAGTTCCTCGTTCCCGACGGCGTGCGCGAGCACTTCGCCGCCGGGATTGGCAAGCGCGGCGCCGAGCTCAGCGCCGCCTGGAGGGAGCTGCTCGGCTCCTACGCGGAGCAGCACGCCGACCTCGCCGCCGAGATCGACGCCCAGCAGAAGCGCGAGCTGCCCGCCGGCTGGGACGCCGAGATCCCCAGTTTCGAGGCCGATGAGAAGGGGATCGCCACCCGCAAGGCCTCCCAGCAGGTCGAGAACGCGATCGCCGCCCGCCTGCCCTGGCTGCTCGCCGGCTCCGCCGACCTCACCGACTCGACCTCGGTGCGGCTCAGCCTCGACGGCGCCAAGGACTTCGAGCCCGGCGCCTACGACGGCCGCCAGCTCCACTTCGGCATCCGCGAGCACGAGTCGGCGGCGATCTGCAACGGCCTCTCGCTCGCCAAGCTGCGCCCGCTCTGGTCGACCTACCTCACCTTCTCCGATTACGCGCGGCCGGCGATCCGGCTCTCGGCGCTGATGGAGCTGCCGGTGATCCACGTCTTCACCCACGACTCGATCGGCCTGGGGGAGGACGGACCCACCCACCAGCCGGTCGAGCACCTTGCCTCCTTGCGCGCGATCCCCGGCCTCGACGTGATCCGTCCCGCCGACGCCAACGAGGTCGCCGAGGCGTGGCGGGCAGCGATCGACCGCCATCACCAGCCGGTGGCGCTGATCCTGACACGGCAGAACGTGCCGGTCCTCGATCGTGAGAAATACGCGTCCGCGGAGGGGCTGCGGCGCGGGGGGTACGTGCTCGCGGATTCCACTCCCATCACGGACGGAGGCGGTGGTGGGGCGCCCGAGGTGATTCTGATCGCCACTGGGAGCGAGGTCGCCCTCGCGCTTGCCGCCCACGAGGAGCTGAGTGGCCTAGGCATTCGCTCCCGCGTCGTCAGCATGCCGTGCTGCGAGCTCTTCGACCGCCAGGACGAGTCCTACCGCGACCAGGTGCTGCCGCCGGCGGTAACCGCGCGGGTCTCGATCGAGGAGGCCTCTACCCTGGGTTGGGACCGCTACGTGGGGTCCGATGGCGTCAAGATCGGGATGCACACCTTCGGCACCTCGGCGCCGCTGAAAGACGTTCAAACCAAGTTCGGCTTCACCCCCGACAAGGTGGCCGAAGCCGCAAAGGAGCTGCTCTCATGAAGCCGACCGCAAAGCTGCACGACCTAGGCCAGAGTCTCTGGCTCGACAACATAACCCGCACGATGCTCGGCGATGGCACACTCGCCGGCTACATCGACGAGCTCTCGGTCACCGGTCTGACCTCCAACCCGACGATCTTCGACAAGGCAATCTCCGGTGGCGACGCCTACGACGAGCAGATTGCCGAGCTCAGCGCCAGCGAGGTCCCCGAGCGGGGAATCGGCGCGACGCCGACGGAGCGGATCTTCTTCGAGCTGGCGCTCGCCGACCTGCGAGACGCGACAGACCTCTTCGCGCCGGTCCACGAGCGGACCGCCGGTGTCGACGGCTTCTGCTCGCTCGAGGTCTCGCCGCTGATCGCCGACGACGCCGAGGCGACGATCGAGGAGGCCGCCGCCCTGCACGCCAAAGGCGAACGCGAGAACCTCTACATCAAGATCCCCGGTACGGAGGCCGGCCTCGCGGCGATCGAGGAGTCGATCTTCGCCGGCATCCCGATCAATGTCACCCTGCTCTTCGACGCAGAGCAGTACCTGGCTGCGGCCGACGCTTACATGCGCGGGATAGAACGGCGAATCGAGGCCGGTCGCAGCGCCGACGTCGCCTCGGTCGCCTCGATCTTCATGAGCCGGTGGGACGTCGCTGTGAGCGGCGAGGTCCCGGATGAGCTGCACAACCGGCTCGGTCTGGCGATCGGCTTCCAGACCTATCGCGCCTACCGCGAGCTGCTCGACTCAGACCGCATGCAGCGGCTGATGAACGAGGGCGCCCGCCCGCAGCGCCTGCTCTGGGCGAGCACCGGGACCAAGGACCCTGATGCTTCCGACATCCTCTACATCAAGGGCTTCGCCTCGCCCTTCACGGTCAACACGATGCCCGAGCCGACCTTGAAGGCCTTTGCCGATCACGGTGAGGTAGGCGACCTGGTGCCCGCCGACGGCGGCGACTGCGAGGAGGTGCTGGCGAAGTTCGGCGACGCGGGGATCGACGTCGACGCGCTCGCCAAGCGGCTGCAGGAGGAGGGCAAGGACGCCTTCGCCAAGTCGTGGGACGAGATGCTGAAGACGATCGAGTCGCAGGTCGGGGCGACGGCATGAGGTTCCGGTGCGCCTTTTGCGGCCCAGGGCCACATAAAGCGCACCGGAAGGAGGGGTGATGGAGGGCGGACCGAGCCTCAAGAGACTCCCTGCGTGGGGGGCGCTCGAGCGGCACTTCGCCGAGATCGAGGGGCAGCACCTGCGTGAGCTCTTCGCCTCCGACCCGGGACGCGGGGAGCGCCTCGTTGCCGACGGCGCCGGCCTCCACCTCGACTTCTCCAAGAACCGGATCACCGACGAGACGCTGATGCTGCTCGGCGAGCTGGCCCGCGAATGCGGGGTGCTGGAGCGGCGCGAAGCGATGTTCGCCGGCGAGCACATCAACGTCTCCGAGGACCGTGCCGTCCTCCACGTCGCTCTGCGGATGCCGCGTGGGCGTTCGCTGATCGTCGACGGCGACGACGTGGTCAAGCAGGTGCACGAGACGCTCGACCGCATGGCTGCCTTCGTCGAGCGCGTCCACTCGGGCGCGTGGCGGGGACACACCGGCAAGCCGATCCGCAACGTCGTCAACGTCGGCATCGGCGGCTCGGACCTCGGCCCGGTGATGGCCTACGAGGCGCTGCGCCACTACTCGCGCCGCCAGATGACCTTCCGCTTTATCTCGAACGTCGATGGCACCGACTTCGCCGAGTCCACTCGCGACCTCGATCCCGCCGAGACGCTCTTCGTCGTCTCCTCCAAGACCTTCACCACCCTGGAGACGATGACCAACGCCCGCACCGCCCGCGAGTGGTCGCTTGCCGGCCTCGGCGGCGAGGAGGCCGCCGTCGCCAAGCACTTCGTCGCCGTCTCGACCAATGCCGAGGAGGTCTCGAAGTTCGGCATCGACATCGACAACATGTTCGGCTTCTGGGAGTGGGTCGGGGGCCGCTACTCGATGGACTCGGCGATCGGCCTCTCGACCATGCTGGCGATCGGCCCGGCCCGCTTCGAGGAGATGCTGGCCGGCTTCCACGCCATGGACGAGCACTTCCGCGAGGCGCCTTTGGCCGAGAACCTCCCGGCACTGATGGGCCTGCTCAGCGTCTGGTACTCCGACTTCTTCGGCGCTCAGACCTGCGGCGTCTTCCCCTACGACCAGTACCTGCACCGCTTTCCCGCCTACCTGCAGCAGCTGACGATGGAGTCCAACGGCAAGCACGTGACGTTGGATGGAGCCCGGGTCGACTACGACACCGGGGCGATCTTCTGGGGCGAGCCGGGCACCAACGGCCAGCACTCCTTCTACCAGCTGATCCACCAGGGCACGCGGCTGATTCCCTGCGACTTCATCGGCTTCTTCCACTCCAGCAACCCACTTGGCGACCACCACGACCTGCTGATGTCCAACGTCTTCGCCCAGAGCGAGGCGCTCGCCTTCGGCAAGACGCCCGAGCAGGTGCGCGAGGAGGGCACGCCAGAGCAGGTCGTCCCGCACCGGGTGATGGAGGGCAACCGCCCCTCCAACACGATCCTCGCCGAGCGCCTCGACCCGCACACGCTCGGCACCCTGGTCGCCCTGTATGAGCACAGCGTCTTCACCCAGGGGACGATCTGGGGCATCGACTCCTTCGACCAGTGGGGCGTTGAGCTGGGCAAGGCGCTGGCGGTGGCGATCATTCCCGAGCTGCAGGCCGACCAGGAGCCGAATCTGCGCCACGACAGCTCGACCAACGCGCTGATCCGCCGCTACCGCGGCGCCCGCCGCGGGGAGTAGGGTCGCCCACATGCTCTCGCTCGACCCGCTCCCGCTGGCGGCGTCGGCATCGAATCTGCTCGCCGCTCGCGAGCAGATGGCCTTCACCCTCGCCTTCCACATAGTCCTCTCCTGTCTGGGCGTAGCGCTGCCGGCGATGATCCTGATCGCCAACTACATCGGGCTGAAGCGGGGCGAGGAGGCGGCGATGGAACTGGCCCGGCGCTGGTCGAAGGCGATGGCCGTGACCTTTGCCGTCGGCGCCGTCACCGGCACCGTGCTCAGCTTCGAGTTCGGCCTGCTCTGGCCGCACTTCATGGACCGCTTCGGCTCCGCCTTCGGCATCGCCTTCGCGATCGAGGGGCTCTTCTTTTTCACCGAGGCGATCTTCCTGGCGATCTACATCTACGGCTGGAAGCGGCTCGGCGGCTGGGCCCACTTCTGGTCGGG
>Ga0068856_100007418_pt1 | contig 10699 bp, 5 predicted proteins | sample KBSCornC62_FD_66595 | JGI IMG/M metagenome (GOLD analysis project Ga0068856, IMG submission 66595) | Corn rhizosphere microbial communities from Kellogg Biological Station, Michigan, USA - KBS Corn C6-2 | ecosystem: Host-associated > Plants > Roots > Rhizosphere > Soil ... | reverse complement strand
ATGGCGAGGGTTATGGGCACTAAAGAAATAGAGTTACTGGAATCGACGCACGACAAACTAAAGTTCGTCGGACATCTGAAAAATGGCCAATTGAAAAATGTCAAATGATATATGGAAAATGAACCGGTCCAGGCCAGCGCGTTATCTCTCCACTAGTCTGGCGACCACAGCTGCAAGTTCCACCCGATCAACCGGCTTCGACAAATGAACCTGGTAACCGGCGGACAGCGCTCGTACGCGATCTTCAGTCCGGGCATACGCGGTCAATGCCAGCGCGGGCGTTTGGCCGCCCGATTCGCGAGGTAGTGCACGCACGCGTTTGATGAGTCCATAGCCATCTTCGACCGGCATTCCAATATCAGCGATCAAAACATCAGGTCTCCAGCTTTCTATTATCTCCATAGCCTCAGTCGAAGACGATGCGCATTTCATCGCGGCGCCCGATCTAGTCAACATTACACTCACGAGTTCACGTGCATCTTCTTCATCGTCGACGATCAAGACCCGCAGGCCATCAAGCACAACGCAAGGTTGTTCCGCCACTGTAAGCCGGCGATTCTTATCGACGTCCACATGAACCGGAGCTTCAACGGGCAACATCAACGGGAATCTGACTGTGAAAGTGGCACCCTTTCCAACACCAGGACTGTCCGCGACAGCTACACCTCCGTGAAGTTCTACGAGGTGCCGAACGATGGCTAAGCCGAGGCCGAGACCACCGTGCGCTCGCGTCGTTGATCCGTCCGCTTGTCGAAAACGATCGAACACGTGAGGCAGGAAATCAGGATGAACACCGGCGCCGGTATCGCTAACCGCAATCTCCAGGTGGGAGTTGATTCGATTCAGACGGACGTTTACTTCACCACCTGCTGGTGTGAACTTGACAGCGTTGGACACGAGATTCCAAACAACCTGCTGCAGACGTTCGCGATCTCCCATTACCATCCCGAGATTTTGCGCCAACGTAACATATAGTTTGACACCTTTGGCGTCAGCGGTGGGCCGAAGACTCTCGGCCGCAGCCTGAATCACCGGTTGCAGTTCGCAGCCGACGAAATCGAGTCGAAGTTTTCCAGTGATAATGCGCGATACTTCCAGCAGATCGTCGATAAGTTGACATTGAGAGTTCGCGTTCCTGGCGATCGTCTCGATCGCTTGTTGCTGTCTAGCCTCATCCACTTCGCCGTGTAGCAATAAGTTTGACCAACCCATTATCGCGGTCAGCGGAGTTCGCAACTCGTGGGACAGGGTTGAGAGGAATTCGTCTTTTACGCGGTTCGCTTCTTCAGCTTCGATCCGCGCCTCCTTTTCGCGCGCGAGTGCTTGCCTGCGTTCAGTCGCATCGTGGGCCATGCCACGTACTATAGGAGTCTCGACTCCCTGCGTTCGGAGCGTGTTGTAGTATTCCCACATCCGCACCTCGCCACTGGCAGTTCGCACTTTCATAACGCCTTTAGCCGAACCTTCGGTCTTAACCTTCTCAAGATATTTGTCGAAGTCGTCTCGATACTCCGGCAGCAAACCGTCGCGAATATTCATGCCTAACAACGATTCCTGCGGGTAGCCAAGAACTCTGGAGGCCCAGGGATTAACTGAAATAACTCGTCCCTCCAGATCGTGAGTACAGATCAGCTCATGGCTATTGTCCACGAGATCCCGGTAGCGGTCTTCACTGTCGCGCAACGCCTTCTCGGCAGTTTTTCTTTCGGTGATGTCATTTGCGAGGACAAACACTGCACGTCGACCTTCGAAGTTGAGCCGGTTGGAAGTGATCTCAACCGTGATTATGGTTCCGTCTTTCTTCTGATGTCGCCATTCACCAGCTTGATTAAAATGAGGATTCGTATTCTCAAGATACTTCCTGAGGACCTGGACGTCTTGAGGGGGACGAACGTCCTCAATAGTCATACTTAAAAACTCTGCTCGCGAATATCCGTAGCGCTGAATAGCGGCATTGTTGACTGCCAAAAATCTTCGAGTCTCAAGATCGTAAACCCACATCGCTTGCGGGTTCGATTCGAATAAGAGTCGATATTGAGCTTCAGATTTCCTGAGAGCCTCCTCGATTCGGGTCGCTACCGTAATATCCAAAACGAGCGAGAGAACAGAAATCAGTTTGCCGCGTTCGTCATAAAGCGCGGAGTTGTACCACTCACAATTAACGACTGACCCCAGCTTGGTGTAATTCTTGTTACGTAAAATGCCGTGATGCTCTTCGCCGTCATTTTGTCGTTTACCAACTTCATTGACGGCCTCAATATCCTCTGGCACAACGAAATTCCAGTCACTGAATCGCTTGCCGAGGACTTCGGCGCCAACCCAGCCGAAGAGTCGTTCAGCCGCGGGCGACCACCGCAAAACTCGAAACTCGTGATCCCACTCGATGACGGCCAGTGGAGTGTTCTCTACGTGAAATGCGAGACGGTGAGCTTCCATTGCCGTCGCTTCAGCACGCTTGCGATCGGTTACGTCACGAATAATTGCAACGCCGCCGATAACCGAGCCGTTTTCATCGTATCTGGGAGAGTAGTAACCGTCGAAGAAACCGGATCTCCCGGTCTCCGGAATATTGTAGGGACGAGCCTCAGCGACAACTGTCTTTCCGGCAATTGCATCGAGGTAGTATTTGTCTTCACCCGTTTCCTTCAGACAGTCGAAGAGTTCAAACGCAGATCTGCCCAACACCTCTTGGCGCTTGACGCCGGAAAACTCTTCCATCGCTCGATTCCAGAGGGTATACCGGCAATCCATATCGAAGGCGATAATGCCGTCGACGTTGGCTTCCAGTAGGCATTTAAGAAAAGTATCTTTTTTTCTTCTCTCTTTAGTCATGGATTACGCTCGGTTGGGGTGAATCCCAAATTAGAAATGTGTCGAGACGCGGACGCGCTGTATTAGTGACTCTAGTCCAGAAATGGAAAAACTTTCAAGGGCTGTCCGATATGCGTCTGTCTTGTCGTGTCGTGACAAACACGAGCGATGTTTGAAATCGACGGGTCTGTTTATCACGACACGACAAGCTAAAGCATCTCGGACATTTCCGGTGAGACAAGTTGTTAGTTTACTCAAAGCAGAGAAAGTTGTTCGGCGGGAGAACTCGGTTCAGCACTCTGTCTTTCGATCAGTTGCCGAAGATCGTCCGCTCGAGACGGTTCAGGCCAGGAAATTCAAGAGTCTGACCTAAAATGCGAATCTTATAAATCGTTTCTTAACCTGCGAAGCAGGTATAAGCGTAAAGCCTGGGGCGTGAGCCCCAGGAAAGAAATGTTTTGCAATCAAGAGACCGCGAATGCGGCCGAAAGCTGAATGAGTAGAGAGCTGCCGCCCGTTTTCACGGGCTGCCCATCATGACCGCAAACACCTGGTGCTTACGCCCCAGGCTTTTATGCCTACGCCTGCATCGCAGGCTGAAGAGATGTTTGGGGCAACGCCCTACCGACGACTGCCCTGCTCAGCACTAACCGATCTTCCCAGTGCGTCGGCTATACGCAGCGTAAGCAAGTTTCTTTCGGCTCATTCTGTCCTGATTGCGATCGTCAAGTGATTTAGCAACTTCCTCCAGAGCCGCGCACTCTTCCACTACGGCGTCCATGCTTGCGAATGGTGCACATGCAACCTGGGTTGCTGCTATCGATTGACCAATCAGGACTCGAGCTGCTGCAAAGTCGCCCTGATCAATTCTATCCATCGCTTCACGTCGCGCACGTGCATTCATTAAGAACTGCACCGCCTTCACAACCTCGGGATTGACAGCTAAGTCGTCGTTTGATTCTACGAACTCAACGCTGAAAGCAGACTTCGCCACGTCCGCTGCATTTTTATCCTGCGTTGTAAAGCCCATTCGGAGATCCAATAGTCGCAAAGTTGAGCCGACAGCCTGAGCCCCTACCTTCAACTGCACAACGATATCCAGTGACGAACCTGCTTGCAGATTTGGCAGTCGATAGCGTCCCGTTTCAGTTAATTCGAAATCGTTTAGAACGTCGGCTATCCGAATTCCATCAGACGGAATCAAGGAAAGGGAAACTGTGTGTGCAAACTGCGCCACCAGACCGTCCAGCTCGACCTGGAAAATGCGTTGCATGTCTTCGGGCTCAACCACGTGCCATGCATTACCGCCGCCAGACTGCGCCATCGGTAACAACAAGTCTTCGTTGAAGTCTGCGCCGATTCCAATCGTTGAAGTGCTGATTCCACGTTGAAACAATGCCAGCGATTGCGTGACGATTTCATCTGTACTTGTAATTCCAACGTTGGCCTGTCCATCAGTGATCAGAAGTACACGATTGATTCCGCGCTCCAGGAGAAGATCGCTGATCGTCAGACCTCCCCGCACCCACGCTTCATGAAGTGCGGTCGATCCCCGCGCCTCGATGCGACTAATGAGATCCTTCATTGACTTTTTATTCGCAATCGGTTCGCTGGGGAAAAGAGTATCGATTCTGTCATCGAAGACCACGACACTCAGTCGATCGGTTGGAAGCATTTGATCGACGCAATACATCGCAGCTTCGCGCGCGCGAACCATCTTGTCGCCGGCCATCGATCCGGACCGATCGAGAACAATGCTCAGATTCAAAGGTGTGCGTTTGGTGTTTTCGAGATCGAGCTCAGGCGGTGTGATTCGAATGAGCACATCTACCGTTTGTTCTCGTCCGGCCAACAACTTCTCGCGCGTTGTGAAAAATTCAATCTTCGGGTATTGCTGCGTCATCTCAAATTCTCCCTTCAATTCAGGCCAGGTCTGCAGAATAGGACCTATGCGACCTATATGACCGATGTTCTAAGACCACCGAGCCTATTCTCTTTCACGCCAATAACGACTGATTGCCGTTCGGATTCGTTCTGTTAAGCCTTTTGTCCTGGTGGCAGCGACTACAGGCTTGTAATCGGAACGAATATGCAATTCCAACCCGGGCTCGATCTCCACGCGTTGCCACGAAACCGAAGAATCCCTTTGAGGCGCTTCAGCGGCGGAACTTACTGAGGCAGTTGCCTGAGGCGCGCTCTGGATTCCACCAAACGACATTGAGGGCGCCAGGAGGGACTCGAGATAACGTTTCGCTTCTTTATCGTCGGTTCCCTTTCGAGCGGACGCGGTCACACCCAGCAGAGTCTCAAGCTGTTGTTCACCCTTATCCGTCACCAACTCGCGGATCTTTCTGATCGGCAAGTGTTCCGCCTGCAGTTTCTTTACAGCCACGAGCTGAAGAAGGTGTTTGTAGGAAAAAACCGAAGCCGTGCCTTGTTTTTCATCGGCCGGTTGGATTAATCCTTCAGCCAGGTAGTAACGAATGGTGCGCTCGTCGGGCACCAAAGAGACCGTGCCTCGCTTCTGCTCGATGCCGAGTTCTGAAAGCACGTCCTCAGAAATTCGAGCAAATTCCGGCAATCCCACGTACTTCTTTCCTCTTTCACGTTCCACCGGATGCTTCATGGCAGGGCGAAGAATACATTGCGACAGTATTTACTGTCAACAGTAAAAATTGTAATGACTTGCGACAAGCTAAAGGAGCTCTTGCAAGGCCCCACGGTCCTGGGAGCGCAGGCGTCCTCGCCTGCCCGTGTCCAAAGCAACCAACTCTGTTCAATTGTTGTTGGCTGGTCGGGACACGGGCAGGCGAGGACGCCTGCGCTCCCAGTACCGTGGGACTTTTGCAAGCGGTTCTAAAGCGTATTGGACATTCGTGAGGTGATACTTACTTCGGATCAAACACGCGTTAACAGGTGAGGTACGAACCATGCGAAAAACCCTCTGGCTCGCTCTGTTCTTCCTGGTTGCTTTCAAACCGTCTTTCGCGCAGTCGTGCAATCCTGCATCAGTTTTTTACGTCGTCCGCGACGAACGCGGAAAGGTGGTGAGCACTGCTGATCTGGCGTCGATCGCAGCGCAGCTTCCGAAGACCATCGGTGATGCAACAACGGGAGCAAACGAGATCTCTATCAAACCCGACAAGCTAACGTATTACTGGCACGAGGATGCTGATTTTGAGAAGGGAAGCAAGATGCCGGCGCTGCTGTTCGCGAATGCAGCAACCTGCACCATGCACTTAGGCGAGGTGACGATTAAGTATCACGGAATGACAATGCGGCTGATATTCAACATCGATATCGATCGCTCGCAGGATGATCGCCAGCAGGTGATCGACTCTGTGAAATTGCAGAACGGAACGTTTCATCTGGATCTAAAAGGCTGGGCTCGGCAAAGAGAGACGATCATTCCGGCGACGCATTGGAGGCGAAGCTAAAAACCCATTGCTCATTTTCCATTTTCCATTTCTCATTTTCCATTTTTTGATGGTTCGCTCACTTTTGGCTTCGATAGGATTCACTGCGGTAATCTAATGGAAAATGAGAAATGGAAAATGGAAAATGACCAACAAGTTTTTCAATCCATTTGCTATCCCGTGTTCCTCAATCCTGCCGCGATCCCATTAATCGTCGCTGCCAGCGCGTAGTTCAATTCATCACTTTCTTCTCCGGCGCGCTTTCGTCTCAAGAGTTCGATCTGAATCAAACTCAACGGGTCGACGTATGGGTTTCGCAAACGAATTGAGCGCGCGAGCACGGGATTCTTCTCCAACAACCTCGACTGCCCTGTTAACTCCAACACAATCTCTCTTGTTCGTTCAAACTCTTCCGTAATCAACTGAAACACCCTTTCACTCATTGCACTGTCTGAAACGAGGGTCGCGTACTGTCGCGCAATTGATAAATCTGCCTTGGCCATTCCCAGCTCGACGTTGTCAATCAAATCGTGAAACAGCGGAAACTGATCGATCAGCGTTTGCAACAGTTTCTTATTTTCAACGTCAGAGTGCGCAAAACGTTCAAGTGCGTATCCAACTCCAAACCAGGCCGGCAATACAAATCGACTTTGCATCCAGCCAAACACCCATGGGATCGCTCGCAGATCGTCGAGACCCTTTTGTGAGCTGCGTCGTGCCGGCCTTGAGCCAATGCGCGCGTATTCGAGTTCATTAACTGGAGTTGCTTCTTCGAAAAAGCTGAGAACATCATCGTTCTCAGCTATGTTCTTGCGGTAGTAAGCAAAGGCATCGGCCGAGATGATCTCTATTGCACCTTCAGCTTGTTGATCGAGTTGGTAAGCGCCGCCTGGTCTGGATAGAGCCTCTAATGATGCAGCGATTACCAATTCAAGATTGCGTTCGGCAAGTACAGAATCTGAGTATTTCCAGTTCATCACCTCACCCTGCTCGGTGATTCGTATGCGTCCAGTAAATGCACCGGCAGGTTGCGCGATAATCGCGTGATGTGTCGGACCACCGCCGCGACCCACAGTTCCACCGCGTCCATGGAACAATCTCAACTCGACATTGCACTCGCGTGCAACTTCATGCACTGAACGATGGGCCTTAAAGATTTCCCACGTGCTGGTAAGCATTCCGCCATCTTTGTTGGAATCAGAGTAGCCAAGCATGACTTCCTGATTACGACCCCACGAATCAAGTAAACGCGCATACTCTCGATTGGTCCAGAGTGCTCGACAAATCTCAGGACAATTGCGCAGATCCTCGATTGATTCGAAGAGTGGCACCGGCATTACTCCTGGATCGTTTCTATTCTCCGAAGCTGCGACCTGAACACCCGCAAGCTGGGCCAGCCAGAGTAAATTTGAAACGTCAGCCGGTGATTTCGAACCGCTGATCACATAATTGCGAATTGCATCAGGTGGAAAAGTTTGCTTCAAGTCCTTGATCGCGCGGAGCGAATCGAGCAGAAGTTTCGTTTCGGTTGAAACTGGTGCCGGCAAGCGAAACCCGTCTTTATCAGCCTCACCATTTGAAGAGACTTGTGAAAGTTCGTTAAACGCACGGCGATGAGTACGGGCGTGATCACGAATATCCAATGTGTGCAGATGGAAGCCGAATGTCCGCACCTGCGCGATTAGAGGATCGATCAAACTGCGCGCGATTCTCTCGCCGTTGTGTTCCGTCAAACTGTCTCGAATTAGACGCAAGTCATTCTCAAACTCCTGAGCGTTGGCGTAAGCAAACGAGCTGTTTGCACCCTGCCGGGTAGCACCTAAACGCGCTAAGACAAAGTCGAGAAACCGGCGATAGATCTCATTGGGAGCGTGCCGATCAGGATTGAGATCCGGCCCGGAAATAGTTTCGGCGTAATGCTCCAAAGCTGCGACAACGTTCGGCGAAGCGTCAACCTGCAAGGTTGATGGAGTAAGACGCCAGATCAGGTCGTCGAGACGTTCCAGGTAGTAGTCGAGAATTAACTGTGTCGAAATCTGTAACGCGTCGCGCGTGCATTCAGGCGTCACGGACGGATTGCCATCCCGATCTCCACCAATCCAGGAACCAAAGAACAGAACAGGTGGAAGGTCTCGAGCGGTTAAGTTGCCGCCATAGGCTTCACGAAAATCGAGTGCAAGTCCTTCGTAGAATTTTGGCAGCGTGTCAAACAAAACGGTGGGGTAATAATCAAGTCCCATCCGAATCTCGTCTTTTACAGTCGGTCTACGGCGGCGAACTTCATCTGTCTGCCAGAGAGAAGTGATTTCAGTGATGATTGCCTGTTCGTGCTGCGCGGCATCGCGCTTCGAAAGTGGCAAGCGATCCAACTCTTCAAGTTGATGCGCGATACTTTGTCTTTTGAAGAGAACCGTGCGTCTCGCGATCTCAGTGGGGTGAGCAGTGAAGACCAGGGTGACTTCGATCTGTGACAGCCACCCTCGCGCTGCTTCATCAGTGATTCCCGCTTCGCGCATACGACGGAGCGTACCCAGGAACGATCCCGGTTGAGCAATCAACTCTGCTGAACTTTGGGCAGCACGACGACGACGTTTTCGATGATTGGTCTCGGCAAGGTTGGTTAGTTCGAAGTAGATAGCAAACGCCTTCGTCATTTGATGCGCCTGCTCGATACTCAGCCGCGAAACGATTTGCTGAGCGCGCTGCATGAGGTCGGAATCGTTACGCGGCAGCGTCGGGTCCAGTTCCCTCGAAGGCGGTTCCTGGAATGAACCCGACGCTACCGCGTGCCGGTTCTGACTAGTCTCGCGCTGCTCAATTAATAGCTGTCTAAGCTCCTCGACGGCGCTAAACAATTCGTTACCAACCTGCTCTTTGAGAACGTCGCCCAGCAGCATTCCCAGTGAACGCACGTCGCGCCGCAGTGGTGACTCTTTCAGATCTTGTTCGTGGCTCGTCAATTCAGCGAGCCGTGCAAATTGGTCGTCAACTTCCCAGAGTGGATCCATGATCGGCACAACCTGTTTTGGAGTAGGTGAGAAGTATCGGGCAGAACGGCGAAGCGAACAAGGCAGGTAATGGAATTCGTTCCCGTCGAACAGAAGTCCCATCCCCTAACACACGACAGCTCTTCTGTCGGAGCGCGTCCGTCCTCGGCCGCCCACGTCGAACAGAACCCATCAGTAATGCAGCGAGGTTTGTGAGTTAGGGAAGCCGTTGAATTCGCCAGGGTACTGTTCGGCGGGGGCGGCCGAGGACGGCCGCGCTCCGACAGAAGAGCTTTCGTGTGTTAGGGGATGGGACTTCTGATCGACGGGACGTCAGGAGCTAGGTACTAGAGTCCTTCATTCGCACTCAACCCACTCACATTGCGGCTCTTGAGCGCTCTTTGGAGCTGCGACCATTCGTGATGACCGTGTGACAGTTTCTGAAAATCACCGTCGCTGTCTTTGTTCAGACTTTGGAGCATCTCACTCGATTTTCCACTATTAATCGCTTTCTGAGCTGCCCGCGCCAGGGCTGCAAATGCTTCTTCGTGGAAGTTCTTCTTGTGATCCATTACCACCACCCGTGCACGTTCGTATGGAAACCGGTAGTCGCTCGAGTATTTCGTTTCCGTTTCAGACAGACTTCTTAGCATTTTTGAGTGATCCCGCATTTGTCGCAGTTGCGCTAATGCAAGCTCTGGAACTTCGACTGAAGACGTTTTGAGCGATACTGGTTTCAGTTCGACACTGGCAACCGGTGCCGCGGCTGGTTGTGCTGGAGCCGCATTTGGAGCACTCGGTTGTGATGTCACTTCAGCGGTCTGCGGTGACGAGCTTGAACGCGTTGCTAGTACGCCTAGAACCGCCAGCGAAAGTACCAGGAGGCCAACTGCAGCAATGATGAACAACTTCAGCACGGATCTTTTTTGAGAAAGAGAAGGATCACGTTGAGACTGCGTCAGCCAATCGTGTCCGTTCAGTTCGCGGCGCTCTAACAGTGAACCGCGCTTCTGATGCTGAACGGTTTGTGACTCCGCTTCATCTTCTTCGATAGCCTGCACGATCAATCTGGATCGCGATGGCCTCAGCTCTCCTGGCGAACTTGTCTCCTGGGTGTCACGCCGCTTTGCTTTGACGCTCTCACTTCGCGCTGAACCGCACTTCCAACAGAACGCATACTTCGCCTCGATCAACGTGTCACAGTATGTGCAATATGCCGCGTCAGTTGACGCCGGAGCGTTGCGATTAAATGAAGAGCCATCGGTCTCCACCGTTGGCTGACGCATGGAGACGTCGGGCTGCGGCGCACGAACCGGCGTCTTTGGCTGCGGCGCAGGAACCGGTGCCTTTGGCTGTGCGGTAGGAACCTGTGCGATCGGCTGCGGCGCAGGAACCGGTGCCTTTGGCTGTGCGGTAGGAACCTGTGCGATCGGCTGCGGTGCAGGAACCGGTGCCTTTGGCTGTGCGGTAGGAACCGGTGCGATT
>Ga0068856_100007414_pt1 | contig 10703 bp, 10 predicted proteins | sample KBSCornC62_FD_66595 | JGI IMG/M metagenome (GOLD analysis project Ga0068856, IMG submission 66595) | Corn rhizosphere microbial communities from Kellogg Biological Station, Michigan, USA - KBS Corn C6-2 | ecosystem: Host-associated > Plants > Roots > Rhizosphere > Soil ... | reverse complement strand
GGCATCAAGGCGCAGAAGGGCATCGAGTTGTGAGTGTTCGCCATGCCCCCGCCTTGCTGGTTTCCGCGCCTGCATCCGGGCAGGGAAAGACCTCGGTAACGGCTGCTTTGGCGCGCTGGCACACGCAGCAAGGGCGTCGGGTGCGCGTGTTCAAGACGGGGCCGGATTTTCTCGATCCGATGGTGCTTGCCCGCGCTGCAGGCCACTCCGTCTATCAGCTGGATTTGTGGATGTGCGGCGAAGCGGATGTGCGTAGACGCCTGTTCGATGCAGCCGACGACGCTGACCTAATATTGGTCGAAGGCGTGATGGGCCTGTTCGATGGCACGCCTTCCAGCGCCGATCTCGCGCAAAAACTGGGGCTGCCCGTGCTGGCCGTGATCGATGGTTCGGCCATGGCGCAAACCTTCGGTGCATTGGCTTGCGGGCTGGCCAGCTATCGCGAAGGCGTGTCGATGTATGGCGTAGCAGCCAATCGCATCGGCAGTGCCTATCACGCGCAATTGCTGAAAGAGAGCCTGCCGACTTCGCTGCATTGGCTGGGCGCCTTGCCGCGCGAAGATCGCCTGGCGTTGCCGGAACGCCATCTTGGCCTGGTTTCTGCAGACGAGCTGCATGATCTCGATGCGCGGCTCGATGCGCTGGCGCAGGCGTGGTCGCAACACGCATCCATCGAATTGCCTCCATCGGTGGTGTTTGAAGCACCGGGTTCCGATGCGGTTCCACCGCTGCTGCAAGGCCGGCGCATCGCGATCGCGCGCGACGACGCGTTCTGCTTTCTTTATCCGGCGAATCTGGACCTGCTGCGCGACGCGGGTGCGGAACTGTGTTTCTTCTCGCCTTTGGCCGGCGACGCACTACCTGATTGCGATGCGGTGTGGTTGCCGGGCGGCTATCCGGAATTGCATCTGCAGGCCTTGGCACAGCGACACGATCTCCACGCGGCATTGCGTGGGCACCGTGACGCCGGCAAGCCGATGCTTGCCGAATGTGGCGGCTTGTTGTTTGCACTCAGTACGTTGGCGGACCGCGAAGGGCATGCAGCGCAGATGGCGGGGCTGCTACCGGGGCACGCCGTGATCCAGCCGCGCCTTGCTGCGCTGGGCCTGCAAGGCGCGAGCCTGCCCGAAGGCGAATTGCGCGGACATACGTTTCACCATGCGCAGGCCACCATCGATGCGCAGCCGCTAGCGCATGCGTTCAATCCGAACCATGGGCCGTGCAAAGAAGCGGTTTATCGCGATCGGCGCATGACCGCGAGCTTTATCCATTTCTACTTTCCGTCGAATGCGCGCGCGGCGTTGCAGTTGTTTCTGCCATGAGTACGGCCCTGGCCATGCTCGCAGCGCTGGTGCTCGACCGCCTGCTCGGCGAGCCGCGCCGCGCGCATCCATTGGTTGCATTCGGTCGTTTGGCCGACTGGATCGAGCAGTGCATGCATGCAGACCAGCGCGAAAGAGGCGTGCTCGCATGGATGCTTGCCGTGCTGCCATGCGTGTTGCTGATACAGGCTGTGCAACAGTGCGTGCCGGCATGGATCGCCTGGTGCGTGGCCGTCATCGTGTTGTATTCCGCGATCGGTTTGCGCAGTCTCGGCGAGCATGCGCGACCCGTCGCCAACGCCTTGCGCAACGATGATCTCGACACCGCACGCGCGGCAGTCGGTCGCATGGTCAGCCGCGATACTGCTTCGTTGAACGCGCACCAGGTCGCCGCTGCAGCCACCGAATCCGTGCTGGAAAACGGCAACGATGCCGTCTTCGGCGCCTTGTTCTGGTTTGCCGTGCTAGGCGCGCCCGGCGCGGTGTTGTATCGCCTGGCCAATACGCTGGACGCCATGTGGGGCTATCGCACGCCACGCTATGAACGCTTCGGCTGGTCCGCGGCGCGCATCGACGACGTGCTGAATTTTCTGCCCGCGCGTCTTACTGCGTTTACGTATGCATTGTGTGGCCACTTTGAAAGCGCGGTTCGCTGCTGGCACGCGCAAGCGCCGCAATGGGACAGCCCGAATGCGGGACCGGTGATGGCCGCTGGCGCGGGTGCGCTGCGCGTGAAGCTCGGCGGTGCAGCGCCTTATCATGGAGTGTGGGAAGCGCGGCCTGAATTGGGCGAAGGCGATCCGCCGGATGCCGATACCGTTTATCGGGCCTTGAATTTGTTGCAGCGTGGCGTCGCCATCTGGATGGCGGTTGCCTTGCTGCTGGGTTTGGCGATGCAGGGAGGCGTGCATGCTTGAGCATGGTGGACGCCTGCGGCGTGCGGCCCGCGAATACGGTATCGAGCTGGAGCAATGGCTGGATCTTTCCACCGGCATCAGCCCGTTCGGTTGGCCGGTGCCGGACGTTCCCGCGTCGGCATGGCGGCGTCTGCCCGAAGAGGACGATGGGTTGATCGAGGCGGCTTGTGCCTATTACGAAACCTCCAGCGTGCTGCCGATGGCCGGTTCGCAAGCCGCGATTCAAGCGCTCCCTTCGCTTAGACCGACATCGCGCGTGGGCGTGATTGCACCCGGCTATGCGGAGCACGCACATGCATGGCAACGCGCAGGTCACCAGGTAACGAGCCAGGCTGCCGATGTGCTGCTTGGCGACCTTTCGTCGTGGGACGTGCTGGTGTTGATCCATCCCAACAATCCTGGCGGCGAACGATTCGACGTTGAAACGCTGCTGCGCACGCACGACGAACTCGCCACGCGTGGCGGTTGGCTGGTGGTGGACGAGGCTTTCATGGATGTGACGCCGCAGCACAGCGTGTGCCGGTATGCCGATCGCGAAGGATTGATTGTCCTGCGCTCGGTCGGCAAGTTTTTTGGTTTGGCGGGTGCGCGCGCCGGGTTCGTCTGTGCATCTGCCGAGCTATTGCACGCTTTGCGCGAACAGCTCGGTCCGTGGACGTTGACCGGACCGTCGCGCTACGTACTGCAGCACGCGCTGGCGGATCGCGCGTGGCAAGCGCAGGCGCGCACGCGTTTGTCGCAAGTCAGCGGGCGCCTGGCCGCGTTGCTTTCCGCGCACGGATGGCAACCCACGGCGGGCTGCGGTTTGTTTCAGTGGTGCCGGCGCGACGATGCGTCGCACGTCCATCGGGCATTGGCGCAGCGGGGCATTCTCACGCGCCTGTTCGAGACGCCTGCCAGCCTTCGCTTCGGCCTGCCGCCGGACGATGCGGCATTCGAGCGCCTGGATCGAGCCTTGAGCGAGATCGTGCCATGAGCGCACGCGTGCTGATGGTGCAAGGCTGCACCTCCGATGCCGGCAAGAGCACGCTGGTGACGGCGTTGTGCCGATGGGCAAGTCGACGCGGCGTGCGCGTGGCCCCATTCAAGCCGCAGAACATGGCGTTGAATTCGGCCGTGACCGTGGATGGTGGCGAGATCGGGCGGGCGCAGGCGGTGCAGGCGCAAGCGTGCGGCCGGGAACCGCGAATCGATTTCAATCCGATCCTGCTCAAACCGAACAGCGATGTGGGCGCGCAGGTAATCGTGCACGGTCATCCGGTCGCCAATATGGACGCGCGTGATTATCACGATTACAAGCGACTTGCATTCGACGCGGTGATGGCCTCGCATCGGCGCCTGGTGGATGAGTACGATGTCGTCGTCGTCGAAGGCGCGGGCAGCCCAGCCGAGATCAATTTGCGTGATCGCGATGTCGCCAACATGGGTTACGCCGAAGCGGTGGATTGCCCGGTGATCCTGGTAGCGGATATCGATCGCGGCGGCGTGTTCGCGCATCTGGTCGGTACGCTGGCGTTGCTGTCGCCGAGCGAGCGTGCGCGCGTCGTCGGCTTCGTGATCAACCGTTTCCGTGGTGATCTTGCGTTGCTGCAGCCAGGACTCGACTGGCTGGAACACGAAACCGGCAAGCCAGTGCTTGGCGTATTACCTTATCTACATGGTCTTTATCTGGAAGCCGAAGATGCGCTGCCGCGCGAGCGCGCAGACGCTTCACGCGCAGCATTGCGCGTGGCGGTGCCGGCCCTGCCGCGCATCAGCAATCACACCGATTTCGACGCGCTGCGTGCGCATCCTGACGTCGACGTACATATCATCGGTCCTGGTGAGCCGCCACCGATATGCGACCTGATTATCCTGCCCGGTTCCAAATCCACCCGGGCGGACCTCGCCTGGTTGCGCGAGCAAGACTGGGATCGCGTCATCGAGCGGCATCTGCGCTACGGCGGAAAAGTGCTGGGCATTTGTGGCGGTTTGCAGATGCTTGGACGCGCCGTACACGATCCGCAAGGTATCGAAGGCGCACCGGGCTCCAGCGAGGGACTCGGTTGGCTGGATATCGAAACCACTTTGGAGCCACACAAACAACTTCATCGCGTGAAAGGCCGGCTGGCGTTCGCGGACGCCAGCGTGCAGGGTTACGAAATCCATTGCGGCGTCAGCCGGGGTGCTGCGCTGGCCAAGGTATTCGCGCATCTCGACGATGGACGCAACGATGGCGCCATGTCGAAGGATGGCCAAGTCATGGGCAGTTATTTGCATGGCTTGTTCGACGATCCACAGGCGCTCGTCGCTTTGCTGCGGTGGGCCGGGCTTGCGGACGCCACCGAACTGGACGTGCGCGCCTTGCGCGAAAGCAGCATCGAGCGCCTGGCTGATAGCGTGGAGCAACATCTGGATACGGCGCGGCTGAGTCAATGGCTATCCGCAGAGGAGGAAAGCCGATGCGCACCTTGATCCTCGGCGGCGCCCGTTCCGGCAAAAGCGCGCTGGCCGAACGGCTTGCCATCGACAGCGGACGGGAAGTGGTCTACATCGCCACCGCGCAAGCGGGTGACGCGGAAATGGCGGCGCGCATCGCACACCATCGCGCGCGGCGGCCGCAGCAATGGTTGTGCGTGGAAGAGCCATTGCGTCTCGCCGACGTGCTGCGCGACCACGCACGTGACGATCGCTGCATCCTGGTCGACTGCCTTACGCTATGGCTCAGCAATCTGCTTGGCGATGCCGACGTGCAAGGTTTCGAGCGTGAGCGCGATCGATTGTTGAATGTGTTGCCGGATCTTCCCGGTGATGTGCTGCTGGTCAGCAACGAAGTCGGCCTTGGCATCGTGCCGATGGGCGAACTGACGCGCCGTTTCGTGGATGAAGCCGGGCGGTTGCATCAAGCTGTCGCGGCACTCAGCGAGCGCGTCCTGTTTGTCGCCGCTGGCTTACCTCTTGCCATCAAAGGAACACTCCCATGAGTCTGGACTGGCTTTGTGCGCCGTGTGCGCAGCCGGATGCCGAACGCGCCGAAGCGGCGCGCGCACATCAATTGCAGTTGACCAAGCCGCCGGGTTCGCTCGGCACGTTGGAGGCGGTGGCGATCCAACTGGCTGCTTTGCAGCGCTCGCCGAAGCCTGCGGTGGATCGCGTATGGATCAGCGTGTTTGCCGCCGATCACGGTGTCGCAGAAGAGGGCGTGTCGGCATTCCCGCAAGTCGTTACTGGCGAAATGGTGCGCAACTTTGCCACCGGTGGCGCAGCGATCAGCGTGCTGGCGCGCAGCCTGGATGCGAAGCTGGATGTGGTGAACCTGGGCACGGTAAACGATCCGGGCGATATCGCGGGCGTGCGGCGCGCGATCATTGCGCCTTCCACGGCCAACTTCTGCAAGGGGCCGGCCATGACGGAGGCGCAACTCGACGCCGCGCTCACGATCGGTGCGCAGAGCGTGCACGATGCGTTGGAATCCGGAGCACAGTTGTTCATCGGCGGCGAAATGGGCATTGCCAACACCACCGCTGCCGCGGCGCTGGCGAGCGCCTTGCTCGACGAGCCGCCATCGAGCCTCGCCGGCTCCGGTACCGGGCTCAACGCCGCGGGCATCCAGCACAAGGTGAGTGTGCTGGAACGTGCGTTGGCGCAGCATGTCACGGCAACAACAGCGCTCGAGCAGTTGCGCTGCCTGGGCGGCTTCGAACTCGCTGCGTTGGTGGGTGCCTACATCACGGCGGCGCAAGCAGGTTTGCCGGTATTGGTCGATGGCTTCATTTCGACCGCAGCGGCGCTGGCGGCGGTGTCGATCCAGCCGGACGTGCGTCCATGGTTGCTGTTCTCTCACCGTTCGAAGGAACACGGCCACGCACGCCTGCTGATGGCATTGAATGCGGAGCCGCTGGTCGATCTGGGCTTGCGCCTGGGCGAAGCCAGCGGCGCCGCGACCGTGGTGCCCTTGCTGCGTCTGGCCTGCGCCTTGCACAGCGGTATGGCGACGTTCGAACAAGCCGGCGTCTCGACCGCATGAGCATCGAGCTATTGCGCCATGGCGACACCGGGCAACGCAGCTACCGCGGGCAGCTCGACGATGCGCTGAGCGAACTGGGCTGGTCGCAACTGCGTACCGCGGTGGAAGGACGAACGTGGGATGCCATCGTGTCGTCCTCGCTGCAGCGCTGTGCTGAGTTTGCGCGCGAGTTGTCGCAAGCGCGCGGCGTGCCGCTGCGCATCGACGCACGGCTGGCCGAATACCACTTCGGTGCATGGCAAGGCGTGCCGATCGAACGCATCGCCGAAGAGCAGGGCGATGCGCTGGCGCGCTTCTGGGCCGATCCGGTGAAGCATCCGCCGCCGGGCGCCGAAACATTCGACACCTTCCGCGAGCGCTTGTGCGCAGCGCTTGATGACATCGCCGTGCAGGCGGCAGGGCAGCGTGTACTGGTGGTCACGCACGGCGGCGCGATTCGCCTGCTGCGCTGCCGTGCGGAGCAGCGCAGCTATGGCGACATGGCCGGTATCGAGGTGCCGCATGCATCGCTGCATCCGTTGCCATGGCCGCTGGCCGTGAGTGCGTGATGCGCGCGCTGCTGGTGGCCATCGGTTTTCTTACGCGTCTGCCGGTGCCGGGCTACGCGTACGACGATGCGCACGCCAAGGCGGCGTCACTGGCCTGGTATCCGCTGGTCGGCGCGCTGGTCGGCCTGCTGCTTGGCGTGCTGGCGTGGTTGCTGCGCGACGCTTCGGCGATGCTGTCCGCCGCCCTGCTGGTGACGGCGTGGGTGGCTCTGACCGGCGCGCTGCACCTGGATGGATTGGCCGACAGCGCCGATGCGTGGATCGGCGGCATGGGCGATCGCGAGAAAACGCTGGCGATCATGAAGGATCCACGCAGCGGACCTGCCGGCGTGGTGGCGTTGGTGCTGGGGCTGCTGTTGAAGTTCGCCGCGCTGGCGAGCCTTGGGCCTGCTCCGTGGGCGGCGCTGTTGCTGGCGCCCTTGTTGTCGCGAGCCAGCCTCACGGCGTTGTTTCTCACCACGCCCTATGTGCGCACTGCCGGATTGGGCACGGCCTTGGTGGATGCGCCCCGCCAGGCGTGCGTGATCGCCTTGCTCGCCAGCGCGGCGATGTGCGTCCCGTTCGGCGGACGAGGATTGCTGGCGCTGGTGATGGCGGCGGCGGTGTTCGGCCTGTGGCGGCGAGCCTGCATGATCCGGCTGGGCGGTTGTACCGGCGACACCGCCGGCGCGCTGGCCGAAATGGTGGAAGTGGCGGTGCTGGTGGGTTTGGCTTTACGCTGAGCCGTTGAAATCAGCCCTTCCGTCCCGATAATCACCCGCGGCCATCGGCCCCGATGGAGTCTGCGGAGCCCTTTTCCTATGCCTATTTACGAATTCCAATGCAACGCCTGCGGTCACCGCTTCGACCGCCTGCAGAAAATCTCCGATCCCGATCCTTCCGCCTGCCCGGACTGCGGCGCCCCACAGGTGCAGCGGCAGATCAGCGCGCCGCAGTTCCGCCTGGCGGGCGGCGGCTGGTATGAAACCGACTTCAAGAAGGATGGCGACAAGAAGCGCAACATTGCCGGAGATGGCGCTTCCAGCGCGCCGGCGGAAAAGAGTGCCAGCTCGGCTCCCGCGCCAGCGCCTGCGTCGTCGGCTGAATAAAATCGCGTAACCGCCGTGACCGTCATTCCCGTTTTCGCGGGAATGACGGTCACGGTTGGGATCCGCCGGTAGGGCGTGGTGACGTAGGGAATGCTAAGATTCCCGGCCTTTTCCACGCTGATTCGCCGCCCAGGCGGCCCGGAGCATCAAGCGCATGCGCACGCATTACTGCGGCCTCATCAATGAGTCGCTGATCGGCCAGACCGTCACGCTGTGTGGCTGGGTCAACACCCTCCGCCTGCAGAGCCATGTCGCCTTCGTCGATCTGCGCGACCATGAGGGCATCGCCCAGGTGGTGATCGAGCGCGAGAATGCCGATGCCTTCGCGGTGGCCGGCGAGCTGGGCTACGAGTACTGCGTGCGCGTCACCGGCAGCATCCGCAAGCGCCTGTCGGCCAACGACAAGCTCAAGACCGGCACGGTGGAGCTGCTGGCGGAAAACGTGGAAATTCTCAATGCCGCGAAGGATCTGCCCTTCGCGCTGCACGAGAACCCCAACGAGGACATGCGGATGACCTACCGCTACCTCGACCTGCGCCGCCCCGAGATGCAGACGATGATGCGCACGCGCATCAAGCTGGTGCAGGCGCTGCGCCGCTATCTGGATGCGCGCGGTTTCCAGGACATCGAAACGCCGATCCTGACCAAGGCCACGCCCGAAGGCGCGCGCGACTACCTGGTGCCCAGCCGCGTGCATGCCGGCCAGTTCTATGCGCTGCCGCAGTCGCCGCAGCTGTTCAAGCAGATCCTGATGATGGCCGGTTTCGATCGCTACTATCAGATCGCCCGCTGCTTCCGCGACGAAGACCTGCGCGCCGACCGCCAGCCGGAATTCACCCAGCTCGACATGGAGTTCGCCTTCGTCGAAGAGCAGGACGTGCAGGATTTCGTCGAAGCGATGATCCGCCACATCTTCAAGGAAGTGGTCGATGTGGAACTGGCTGCATCGTTCCCGCGCATGACGTGGGCTGAGGCGATGCGACGCTACGGTTCGGACAAGCCGGACCTGCGCATCGCGCTGGAACTGGTCGATGTGGCCGACCAGCTCAAGCATGTCGAATTCAAGGTGTTCGCCGAACCGGCCAATGATCCGGCCGGCCGCGTGGCCGCACTGCACCTGCCGGGCGGCGCCACGCTCAGCCGCAAGGAAATCGACCAGCTCACCGAGTACGTCGCCAAGTACGGTGCGAAGGGACTGGCGTGGATCAAGGTGGAAGACCTTGCCAAGGGACGCGAAGGCATCAACTCGCCGGTGGCGAAGTTCCTCGATGATGCCGCCCTGGACGCCGTGCTCAAGGCGACCGGCGCGCAGTCGGGTGACATGGTGTTTCTCGGCGCCGGCAAGTGGAAAACCGTTACCGACTTCATGGGCGCGTTGCGCCTGAAGGCGGCCAAGGATCGCGGCCTGGTGGAAAACAGCTGGAAACCGCTGTGGGTCACCGACTTCCCGATGTTCGAATACGACGAGGAGGAAAAGCGCTTCGTCGCCCTGCATCACCCGTTCACCGCGCCCAAGGTCGACGACATCGCCGAACTGCGCGCCAACGCGGCCAACGCGGTGAGCCGCGGCTACGACATGGTGCTCAACGGCAACGAGATCGGTGGCGGTTCGATCCGTATCCATCGCCCGGACATGCAGAGCGCGGTATTCGACATGCTCGGCATCGGCGCCGAAGAAGCCCAGATGAAGTTCGGCTTCCTGCTCAAGGCGCTGAAGTTCGGCGCGCCGCCGCATGGCGGCATCGCCTTCGGCATCGATCGCGTGGCGGCGCTGATGGCGGGCACCGAATCGATCCGTGACGTGATCGCGTTCCCCAAGACCACCAGCGCGCAGGATCTGATGACGGATGCGCCGTCGATCGTGAGCGAGGCGCAGTTGAAGGAATTGCATGTGGACGTGCGTAAATCGTAAATCGGGAGTCGGGAATCGTTAGAGCGGATACCGCCAGCTCGCGGATGATGGCTCTTCACCATTTCCGATTTACGATTCCCGATTGACGGCATACCGCTCATGACCGAACACATCATCCTCCTGCACGGCCTATGGATGCGCGGCTTCGCGCTGGGCATGCTGCATCGCCGCCTGATGGAAGAAGGCTTTCGCGTCCATCGCTTCGACTACATGAGCGTCGCGGCGACGCAGGAGCACATCCTGGCCCGGCTGCAGGCGAACATGGTCGATTACGCGCCCGGACCGGTGCATCTGGTCGGCCACAGCCTGGGCGGTCTGCTCGCCCTGCGCGCCTGCCTGACGGTGGACGATCTGCCGCCGGGGCGCATCGTGTGCCTCGGTTCGCCGCTGAAGGGTAGCGCCGCGGCGCGCGCTTTTTCCCGCCTCGGGCGCGGTGGCGAAGTCTTGCTGGGCCACAACCGCGAGCTGCTGGAACTGGGGCTGGAAACCTGGAAGGGCCCGCGCGAAGTCGGCGTCATCGCCGGCCGCATGCCGATCGGCCTGGGCGCGATGCTCAGCCCCATCAGCGGCGAGCACGATGGCACGGTCGCGGTGGAAGAAACCATCGTGCCCGGCCTGGCCGGCCATTGCGTGGTGGAAACCAGCCATACCGGGCTGCTGTTTTCGGCCGAAGTGGCGCGATTGACGGCATCGTTTCTGCGTGAGGGCAGCTTTGGCTCCCCCTCCCCTCCAGGGAAAGGGCTGGGGTGAGAGTCACTCTTGCGTGATGTCGCAGCAAGAAACCCCAGCAAAATCAGTCCTACGCAAGATCGCCCCCTCATCCGACCCTTCGGGCCACCTTCTCCTCTAAGGGAAGAAGGAGAGCGGCATGGCGCAATGCAGTAAAATCCCCCGCTTTCCACTTTCAGAC
>Ga0068856_100007413_pt1 | contig 10704 bp, 8 predicted proteins | sample KBSCornC62_FD_66595 | JGI IMG/M metagenome (GOLD analysis project Ga0068856, IMG submission 66595) | Corn rhizosphere microbial communities from Kellogg Biological Station, Michigan, USA - KBS Corn C6-2 | ecosystem: Host-associated > Plants > Roots > Rhizosphere > Soil ... | reverse complement strand
CACCATGCCGGGCTGGCTGCAGGCGTGGGTCAAGGTCAACCCGGTCACCCATCTGGCCGACGCGGTCCGCGGGCTGACCGTCGGCGGGCCGGTGGGCTCGCACGCCATGTACGCGCTGGCCTGGGCGGCCGGGATCGTCCTGGTCAGCTTCCCGCTGGCGACGCGGATGTACCGGCACCGGGTCTGACCCGGCGCGCCGGCCGGGCGGCTGCCGGGCCGGCCGGGCGTCGCGCGACGCCGTGGCGCAGGATACCCAGCCGCACGGGGGCGGTCAGGGGACCAGCGCCACGGCGTCGCTGCGCGTCAGCTGCTGTCCGCGGGCGTAGGCCGCCTCGAACGCGGCCGCACCGAGCGCATCCGTCGCGGCGGCGGTGGCCCGGGCGACCTCGAGGCTGGCCGAGTCGCAGAACCCGTGCAGCGTGTGCGCCAGCCCGAGCAGCTCGGCCGCCCGGGTGACCTGGCCGCGCGCCGCGGCCAGCGCCGCGACCCCCTCGACTACCTCGGCCAGGTTCGGATGGGCGGGCACGAAGATGTCCGGGCTCTCCGCGGCCAGCGCGATCGCCTTCGCGTGCCAGCCGGCCGCCGCGTCCAGTTCGCCCTGCTGCTCGTCCAGGCAGCCCAGCTTGCTGTAGATGCTCATCGCGATCGTGCTCATGCCTGGCCGCCGCCTGTGCTGCTCGGCGATCTCCCGGGCACGTTCCAGGTGCTGCCGGGCCGGGCCGAAGTCCCGGGCCTGGATGGCCAGCTGCCCCAGGGCCAGCTGGCCGTGGGCTTCGTCGTCGAGTGCCCCGATCCGCGCCGCGATCTGCACCCCGCGCTCCAAGTCGGCCCGCGCCCCGTCGAGGTCACCCAGCCTGGCCTTGGCCTTGCCCATCATGATCAGCATCATGTCGGAGAAGTTGCCGTGCAGCCCGGCGGCCGCGTACCCGCGGGCCTCGGCCAGGATCCGCAGCGCCTCGTCCGGCTTGCCCTTCGCCATCGCGACTTCGGCCATCCCGGACAGGCAGAGGATCATCCCCCAGCGGTCGCCGATGGCCTGGAACTCTGTATGCCCCTGGTCCAGGTGGACAGCGGCCTCCGCCACCTGGCCGTTGTTCATCATCAGGTGCCCGCTCAGCGCGTGCCGCCCGGCCCGCACCCACGAGTCGGGGTGGTCCCCGAGCGCCTGCAGTTTCTGCTGGGTGCCATCCAGGTCACCGGAGAAGAACGCCAGCATCGGCTGGGCCAGCACCAGCATCGGATGGCGGGTGTCGTGGCCGACCAAGGGCGACACTCTGCGCAGGGTGTCAGCTAGCAAGCCGGGGGGCGGGTCTTCCACCCCGGACGCGGTGGCGATCGCAGCCAGGATGTGGCACAGTGCGTACCCGTCGGCCAGGCCAGGTGACACCTGCTCAGTCGCGATGTCCCGCACCCCCAGGGCCCACTCGCCGGCCTCGGTCTCGTAGTCGCGCATGACCCAGAACCAGGCCAGCGCGGCGATGAACCGCAGCCCGGACTCGGCGTCCCGGGCGTCGATCACGTAGCGCAGGGCCGCGGCGAAGTTGTCGTGCTCGGCGGATAGCCGGGCCAGCCACCCGATCTGATCGGGGCCGCGCAGCTGCGGCTCACCCTGCTCGGCCAGGTCCAGGAAGTACGCGGCGTGTGCGGCCCGGACCTGCTCCGCCTCGCCCGCCTCGGCCAGCCGCTCCGTGGTGTAGGCGCGCACCGTCTCCAGCAGCAGGTACCGCACCTCGTCCTCACCGGTCGCGGTGACCAGTGACTTGTCCACCAGGGAGGCGATCACGTCGATCAGGCCGGCCGGGTCCCCGCCCAGGCCGCACACCCGCTCGGCGGCGGCCGGTGTCGCGCCCCCACTGAATGCGGACAGCCGCCGCAGCACGGTGCGCTCGGCCTCGTTCAGCAGATCCCAGCTCCAGTCCACGATGGCCCGCAGCGTCTGGTGCCGGGGCAGCGCGGTCCGGCTGCCCGCGGTCAGCAGGCCGAACCGGTCGTCCAGCCGGCCGGCCACCTGGGCCGGGGTGAGCGACCGCAGCCGGGCCGCGGCCAGCTCGATGGCCAGCGGGTTGCCGTCCAGCGCACGGCAGATCCGGATGACCGGCTCGATGCTGACCGCGTCGATGGTGAAGCCGGGCCGGACCGCGGCCGCCCGCTCGGCCAGCAGCCGGACCGCCCCGTACTCCATGGCCTCGGCCGGGCTGGCGCCGTCCGGCGGCAGCGGCAGCGAGGGCACCGGGCAGAGCGTCTCCCCGGTCACGCCGAGCGGCTCGCGGCTGGTGGCCAGGATGCGCACGCCGGGAGCCAGGGCCAGGATCCGGTCGGCCAGCTGGGCGACCGCGCCGATCAGGTGCTCGCAGTTGTCCAGGACCAGGACCAGCTCCCGGCTGGCCAGCATGTCGGCGAGCCGGTCCAGCGGCGGCAGCGGCGGCACCCGGACCGGGTCCGCCACGTCGGCCAGCCACATGACCTCCGGGCTGCCGATCGCGGCCAGCACGGCCTGCGGCACGTCCAGCGCGTTGCCCACCGGGGCCAGCGGCACGAACCAGACGCCGTCCGGCATCTGGTCGGTGACTCGCGCCCCAGCCTCGACCGCCAGCCGGGTCTTCCCGGTGCCTCCCGGCCCGGTCAGGATGACCAGCCGCGACTCGCCGAGCAGCTTGCTGACCCGGTTCAGCTCCTCGTCCCGGCCCACGAAGCTGGTCAGCAGGGCCGGCAGGTTGCTGGTGCGCTGCGGGCCGGCCGACGCCGGGGCGGCCCCCGCGGCCGCCACCGGCCCGGTCCCGGGCGGTGCGCCGGACACGGCCGCGGATGACAGCGCCCCGGACGGCCCCGGCCGGGCCGGGCCCGCGGGCGGCCCGGCACCGCTGGCCGCGGGGGCGCCCAGGTCCGGATCGGCCCGGAGGATGGCCAGGTGGACCGCGGACAGCGCCGGGGACGGGTCCACGCCCAGCCGCTCGGCCAGCAGCCGCCTGGTGTCCTCGTAGACGGCCAGCGCGTCCGACTGACGGCCGGCCTGGTACAGAATGCGCATGAGCTGGCCGCGCAGCCGCTCCCGGAGCGGGTACGCGGTGACCAGTTCCTCGGCCTCGGGCGCCAGTTCTGCGCCGCGGCCCAGCGCCAGGCCGGCGTCGATCCGGTCCTCGGTGGCGGCCAGCCGCAGTTCCTCCAGCCGGGCGATGGGCCCGGCGGCGAACGGCGCGTCCTCCACGTCGACCAGAGCCGGGCCGCGCCACAGGCTCAGCGCCTGGTGCAGCACGGCCGCGCCGCGCGCCGCGTCGCCAGCGGCCAGCGCGCTCCGGCCGCCGGCGACCAGCTGCTCGAACTGGCCGGCGTCCACCGCAGCCGGAGGCACGGCCAGCTGGTAACCGCTCGGCCGGTGCTCGACGATGTCCGGCCCGGCCGCGTTGCGCAGCCGGGACACCAGCGCCTGCAGGGCGTTGCTGGCATCGGCCGGGCCGGCGTCCGGCCACAAGTCGCCGGTCAGCCGTTCCGCGGCGATCGTCCGCCCGGGATCGAGCGCCAGCCGGATCAGCAGCGCGCGCAGCCGCGCGCCACCCACCCGCACCGGCTGCCCGGCCTGGTCACGGACCTCCAGCGGCCCAAGAATGCCGATCCGCACGGTTACCTCCCGCTGCCATTGTCCCCGCTCCGCGCAGACGGGTGGGCGCATGTCCCCGCCCGGCGCGGGTGGGCGGGCTCCGGCCCGGTCGTTGGCTAGGGTGGCCGCACCAGGGCCCGGTCGGCTAGAGAGGCGGATGATGTGCGCGTTAACCGGCGGGCGACCGCCCAGGGGGCACTGGCGGTGGGCGCGCTCGGGGTGGTGTTCGGGGACATTGGCACCAGCCCGCTCTACACCGTGCAGACGGTGTTCAACCCGCACGACCCGCACCCGGTCCCGGTGTCCACCGAGAACATCTTCGGGATCGTCTCGCTGATCTTCTGGTCGGTGACGCTCATCGTGACCGTCACGTACGTCCTGCTGGTGATGCGCGCCGACAATGACGGCGAAGGCGGGATCATGGCGCTGATCACGCTGATCCGCCGGCAGGGTGGACCCGGCGGGCGGCGGGCCAAGATCACGCTGGCGGCCCTCGGGATCTTCGGCGCTTCACTGTTCTTCGGCGACAGCCTGATTACCCCGGCAATCTCCGTCCTGTCCGCGATCGAGGGCGTGAAGGTGGCCGCCCCGTCCCTGGCCAGCCTGGTCGTGCCGATCACCGCGGCGATCATCGTCGTCCTGTTCCTGGTCCAGCGGCTGGGCACGGGCGCCGTCGGACGCCTGTTCGGGCCGGTCATGGGCATCTGGTTCACCGCGATCGGCATCATCGGCGTGAGCGGTATCGCCGGCTACCCGGAAATCCTGAAGGCGCTGTCGCCCACCTACGCCATAGGCTTCCTAACCGGCCACTTCTCGACCGCGTTCTTCTCGCTGACCGCTGTCGTGCTCGCGGTCACCGGAGCCGAGGCGCTCTACGCCGACATGGGGCACTTCGGCCGTCCGGCGATCACCCGCGTCTGGCTGCTCCTTGTCTTCCCCGCGTGCATCCTGAGTTACCTGGGCCAGGGCGCATTCGTCCTAGGCCATCCGGGCGGCATCAGGAGTCCCTTCTTCCTGCTGGCACCAGGGTGGGCACGGCTCCCGATGGTCTTTCTCGCCGCCGCGGCGACCGTCATCGCTTCGCAAGCGGTCATCACCGGCGCCTTCTCTCTAGCCCACCAGGCCGCCCGGCTCGGCTACCTCCCGCGGCTGCGCATCGTGTACACCTCGGAGAAGCAGATAGGCCAGGTCTACGTCCCCTGGGTCAACTGGGTGCTCCTGGCCGGCGTTCTCACGCTCGTCGTCACGTTCCGGAGTTCCGCCGCGCTGGCCTACGCGTACGGCATGGCGGCGACCGGCACGATCACGATCACCACGCTGCTGTTCTTCTACATCGCCCGGACCTACTGGAACACACCGCGCTGGCTCGTCGCGGCCGGCGCCGTCCCTCTGCTCACGGCCGACCTGCTGTTCTTCGCCGCCAACCTGACTAAGCTGGTGCATGGAGCCTGGCTTCCCCTGCTCATCGCTCTGGCCACGTTCACCGTCCTGACCACCTGGCAGCGGGGCCGGGAACTCGTCACCCAGCAGCGAGAACGCGACGAGGGACCGCTCCAGGCGTTCGTCGATCATCTGCACACAATGAAGCCCCCGCTGCACCGGGTGCCCAGCACCGCGATCTTCCTCAATCGCAGCAAGGCCACCACTCCGCTGGCGCTGCGCGCGAACGTCGAGCACAACCAGGTCCTGCACGAGCACGTCTTGATCTTGTCGATCGAGACGAAGCCAATGCCCCACATCCCGCCCACCGAGCGGGTCGTCGTCGATGACCTCGGCTACAAAGACGACCGGATCATCCATATCACCGCCCGCTTCGGCTACATGGACCTGACGAACGTCCCAGGCCTCCTGCCGCTGATCCGGGACGCCGAACTGGAGAGCCCGCTCCACGACGAAAAGCTGTCCTACTTCCTGTCCCGCATCGAGCTGCACCTGGGCGATACACCCGGCCTGAGCCGGTGGCGCAAGCGCCTCTTCCTGGCGACCTCCCGGATCACCGCCGACGCCACCGAGTCCTTCCAGCTGCCCGGGGACCGCACCGTGGTCATGGGCTCACGCATCGAGCTCTGACCAGGACGTGGCCGGTTACCAGGGCAGCACGCCGTCCTCGTCGGGGCCGTCGGCGGTCCACAGGTGCCCCCAGAGCACGCCATCCGGCCCGTCCGCGGGCAGCGTGGCCAGCTGGGCCACGACCGCCGCGCCCTGCTCGGGGGCGCGGAAGCCGCGGTGGCCGTTGAGGTCGGTGGCGCAGTAGCCCGGGTTGGCCGCGTTGACCTTGATCGGCGTGTCCCTGAGCTCCTTGGCGTACATGGCGGTGACCATGTTCAGCGCGGCCTTGGACGCGGGATAGGGCACCGAAGCCATCGGGTACAGCGGGCTGTCCGGGTCGGTCATCGACGTGATCGACCCGACCTCGCTGGACACGTTGACGATCCGGGCGGCCGGCGCGCGGCGCAGCAGCGGCAGCATGGCGTTGGTCACCGCCACCACACCGAACACATTGGTCTCGAAGACCTCCCGCAGCGTGCCGACCGTGGTCTCGCTGGGCTGGCCATGGCCGTCGCCGCGGGCGATCCCGGCGTTGTTGACCAGCACGTCCAGCCGGCCGTATTCGGCCTCGATCCACGCTGCGGCCTGCCCGGCCGTCTTCTCGTCGGTGACGTCGAGCAGCACGAAACGGGCCTGCCCGCCCGCCTCGCGCAGGGCCTGCTCGGCCTGCTGGCCGCGGTCCGCGTCGCGCGCGCCGAGCAGGACCGTCATCCCGCGCCCGGCGAGCAGCTGCGCGGTGGCGAACCCGATTCCCTTGTTGGCCCCGGTGATCAGCGCAATAGTCGTCATGACGTCCAGCCTGCCCGGCGCGGCCCCGGCCCGGGAGAGACCAGCTGAAGCTGGGATCAGCAGTACCACCCTGGCCTGGCCGGGATGGGGCAAGCTGGGAGCATGAGCGAGCTCGGCCATGACCCGGGCGCGGGCGAGACCCGGCGCGGGCTCCGGCGCGGCGAGCTGGCCGCGTTCCTGCGCCGCAGGCGGGCCGGGCTGCGCCCGGCTGACGTCGGGCTGCCGGGCGGCGGGCGGCGGCGCACACCCGGGCTGCGCCGTCAGGAAGTGGCCGAGCTGGCCGGCATGTCCGTGGACTACTACATCCGGCTGGAGCGGGCTCGGGGCCCGCACCCCTCAGAGCAGATCCTGGCCGCGCTGTCCCGGGCTCTGATGCTGACCCAGGATGAGCGGGACTACCTGTTCCGGATCGCCGGGGCCAGCCCGCTGCCGGTGGCCGGCCCGTCCCGTGAGGTGACGCTGGCCACCCGGCACCTGCTGGACAGCCTGGCTGACACACCCGCCTACGTGCTGGACGCCAAGTACGACGTGCTGGCCTGGAACCAGCTGGCCACCTGCTTCATCGGGGAGCTGTCCGGGTACCCGGAAGCGGACCGCAACATGCTGCGCTGGATATTCCGCCAGCCCGGCCAGGATGTGCTGTGGGACGACGCCGACCGGATCGCGTTCGCCCGGCTGTCCGTCGCCGACCTGCGCGCGGCCTACGCCCGCTACCCCGGCGACCGCAGCATCGAGGACCTGGTCACCGAGCTGCTCGCCGCGTCGCCCCGGTTCGCCGCGATGTGGGCCGCGCACGAGGTCGAGGTGCGGCGGCCGATCCGCAAGCGGGTCAGCCACCCGGCGGCGGGACCGCTCGAATTCGACTGCCACGTGCTGCACATCCCAGACAGTGACCAGCGGCTGGTCATCTACTCGGCCGAGCCGGGCTCGCCGACCGCGCAGGCGTTTCGCCGGCTCGGTGCAGCAAGCATCCGGGCCATTGCGGCCAGCACCGGAATCAGCGCGGCCGCCGGGTAGTTCTCCGGGTATGGCTAGAGGACACACCATCACCACCAGGCAGGGCACCGAGCACGTCGTGATCAGCCTCGGCGGCGAGAAGCTGGCCGAATCGGACCGGCCGGTGCTGCTGGACGAGACCGGGCTGCCGACCCGCTACTACCTGCCGCGGGAGGACGTGCGGACCGACCTGCTGCAGCCCACGGACACCCACACCACGTGCCCGTTCAAGGGCGAGGCGTCGTACTGGTCTGCCGAGATCGGCGGCGAGGTCCACCCGGACGTGGTGTGGAGCTACGAGTCGCCGATCCCGCAGGCGGCGCAGATCACCGGGCTGATGTGCTTCTACCCGGACCAGGTCGAGATGACCGTGGACGGCGAGGAACGCTGACCGCCAGCCCGGCCCGGCCCATGTGCTAATGGCGGGCGGACTCCGGGCGGCCGATCCGCACGTCCACGCCCGGTGAGTAGTGCACCAGGGGCGGCTCCTGCGGCGCGGGCAGCCCGGCCGCGGCGACCAGCCCGTCGTCCACGACCACCGCGTCCGCGCGGTGCAGCGGCCACGGCCGGTGCTCGGCGCGGGCGAAGAACGGCCGGCCAGCCAGCCTGCTGAACAGCACCCACCGGGCGGTCAGGAAATGGTCCCGGTCGCCCAGCTCGGCGGGCGCGTACCGGGCGCCGGTGCGCACCCGGACCTGGCTGACCGCCTCGCGCGGGCCGGGCACCCGCCGCTGGCAGGAGTAGGCGATCTCCTCGCCCCGCCGGGACAGCCGCATCGATGACCAGAAGTAGGGCAGCCGGTAGCTGGTCCGGGCCACGGCGACCGCGCCGGCCCGCGCGGCGTCCAGCGACAGGAACCAGATCCCGGCCCGGCCGTCCTGGTCGACAGCGTAGGTCCGCACGTTGGTCTCGCAGAAGTTGGAAACCCAGGGTGCGCCGTGCCCGCCGGGCGTGTGCACCCGCATGAAGAACGGGACGAGCCCGACCCAGGCCATACCGCCGAACGTGTGCACGGCGAGGCCGCTGGGCAGCAGCCGCTGGACCAGCGTGGGCTCGTAGGGCCAGTGCAGGAACGTCAGCCGTTCCCAGCGCTGCCGCATCACTGGCCGGTCCACTGTGAACGGGCAGAGCGGGGAGTATTCCGCGGCCGCCGCTGCGGCCAGGCCAGCCGATTCCACGCGTCCCATCATCCGCCCCGCCCGCTACCGCTGGGCGCGCCGCCTACCCCAGTTCGGCGAGCCGGCGGCGGAGGTGCCGGGCCTGCGGCTCGCTCATGCCCAGCGTCAGGGCCTGCTGGTAGGCAGCCCGGGCCGCGGCGGGCTGGCCCAGCCGGTGCAGCAGTTCCGCGCGGGTGGCGTGCCACCACGGGTACCCGGCCAGGCCGTCGATCGCGTCGGCCAGCGCGAGGCCGGCCGCGGGCCCGTCGCGCTCGGCGACCGCGGCCGCCCGGTTGAGCCGGGCCACCGGGCTGTCTGCGACGGTGAGCAGCACGTCGTACCAGGAGATGACCGCGTCCCAGTTGGTCCGCGGGTAGTCCGGGGCCAGCGCGTGACACGCGGCGATCGCGGCCTGCACCACGTACGGGTCGGGACGGCCCGGTGAGCGCCGCAGCGCGGTGCCGACCAGCACCACCCCCTCCTGGATGGCGGCGGCATCCCACCGGGCGCGGTCCTGGTCGGCCAGCAGCACCAGCCCGCCGTCGGCCGCCACCCGGGCATCCCGCCGCGCGTCGGTGAGCAGCAGCAGGGCCAGCAGGCCGAGCGCGGTCGGCTCATCCGGCATCAGCCCGGCCAGCAGCCGGGCCAGCCGGATCGCCTCGCCGGTCAGCGCGGCCCGGACCAGGTCCTCGCCCGCGCCGGCCGCATACCCCTCGTTGAAGATCAGGTAGATGGTGGCCGCGACCCCGGCCAGCCGGGCGGGGAGCTCTTCCGCGGCCGGCACCCGGTACGGTATCCGCGCCTGGGCGATCTTCTGCTTGGCCCGGGTCAGCCGCTTGGCCATGGCCGCCTCGGGGACCAGCAGCGCCCGGGCCACCTCGGCCGTGGACAGCCCGCCGAGGGTGCGCAGCGCCAGTGCCACCTGCGCCTCCGTGGCCAGCGCCGGATGGCAGCAGGTGAACACCAGCCGGAGCAGGTCGTCCCGGACCATCTCGGGAGGTTCCGGAGCCGGGTCAGCGAACATGATCGACTCCGCCTCCTTCGCGGGGCGCCGGGCCTCCCGCCGGATCAGGTCGACCGCCCGGTGCTTGGCGGCGACCAGCAGCCAGCCGCGGGGATTGTCCGGCACGCCGCGGCTGGGCCAGGTCTCCAGCGCCCGGACCACCGCGTCCTGCGCGGCGTCCTGGGCCAGGTCGACGTCGCCGGTGACGCGGATCAGCGTGGCCAGCACGCGGGTGCCCTCCTCGCGGACCAGCCGCGCGACCGCGTCACCGGCCTCCATCAGGCCGGGGCTCGCCAGCGCAAGGCTCGGGGACGCATCAGAACTTGATGACCGGGCGCAGCTCGACCGCACCGTTCCACGCCGCCGGGATCTGCGCGGCCAGTGCGACCGCCTCGTCGAGGTCGGCGCATTCCAGCAGGTAGAAGCCGGTCAGCGCCTCCTTGGTCTCCGCGTACGGGCCGTCGCTGGTGATCACGTCGCCACCCTTGCCGCCCGCCACCCGGACGGTGGTCGCAGTGGCGGTCGGGTAGAGCGCATCTCCGCCCCGGATCACGGCCGCGGCCGCCTCGCCAAAGGCCCGGTACTCCTTCACCTCACCGGCGTATTCCGGTGGCGGGTTGGTCCAGTCGACGTCCGGCGTGTAGGTCAGTGCGAGGTAGGTAGGCACAGGTTGCTCCTCAGGGCCAGGCCGGTCTCCGGTGACCGGCTCCACGGTAAGGACGAACGGCTGACCGGCAGAATGGACAGGCCATGGCCGCGGATTTTGCTGGCCTGCCCGCTGCCGCCCGCCCGAAACTGGTCAGCCCAGGCTACGAGTGCCCGGCGGCAAGCCGCACCGCTGCTGCGCAGGATTGAGGCTAGCTTGGCCCTGAGCCGCCGGGTGGCGGCGATGCCAGCTGGCGACAGTCGATGCGGCGCGGGCTGGGCGATGGCAGATGGTCAGGGAGTTGCTGCGGCGATCAGCCGAGGCCTCGCCCGCCGTCGACAACGATGCGCTGGCCGGTGATGAAACCCGCTCCCGGTGAAGCGAGAAAACTCACGGCGTGGGCGATGTCCTCGGGTGTTCCCATCCGCCCAGCGGGCACGGATGCCAGGTAGGCATTCCTGACCTCGCC
>Ga0068856_100007409_pt1 | contig 10707 bp, 8 predicted proteins | sample KBSCornC62_FD_66595 | JGI IMG/M metagenome (GOLD analysis project Ga0068856, IMG submission 66595) | Corn rhizosphere microbial communities from Kellogg Biological Station, Michigan, USA - KBS Corn C6-2 | ecosystem: Host-associated > Plants > Roots > Rhizosphere > Soil ... | reverse complement strand
TTGATCGTGACCTCCTTGCCGTCGGCGGAGGTCTCGTGAGAAAGCGCGAGCTGCGGCACGATGTTGATCTTTTCGTCGATGTCGAACAGCTTGTCGCAGAAGCTGGCGAACACGATGCGGCCGACATAGGTGCGCGCCAGCGTCGGATCGAGAATGTCGGGATCCTCGGCAAGACCGATCCGCAGGGTGGTTTGGGCTTGCGCCATCGTATGAACCGAAAACAACGCTGCCGCCGCGAGGGCCGCGAAACGCAGGATTTTCATCGTACTGGTCTCCATATTCAGTTCAGCCGGTTAGCGGCGTGGGTGCGACTATATCAACCCCGGACGAGCGGGCTACATCCGCGTGGCTGCTGAAAGCCGCGACCAATCTTTCCAATGCGGGCGACAAGCTATCGGCTGGAAGCACCGCATCGGGCGGGGGCAGTTCCGCCGTGCGATGACAGGCAGTCAAATGCCCGGACTTGTCTCCAAGCAATTCCGGCGGCTCGATCCGGCAGCGCTCGATAACGTAGGGGCAGCGGGTATGAAAGCGACAGCCGGCCGGCGGGTTGAGCGCGCTTGGCATTTCGCCCTGCAGCAGGATGCGGCTGCGCTTGGCGCGCGGTTTCGGGACGGGAATCGCCGATAACAACGCGCGACTGTAGGGGTGACGGGGCGAGGCGAACAACGCCTCCGTGTTCGCCATCTCGACGATCCCACCGAGATTCATCACGGCGACGCGGTCGGCGATGTGCTTGACCACCGCGAGGTCGTGCGAGACGAAAATGTAGGCGAGCCCGAGACGATCCTGGAGATCGCGCAGCAGGTTAAGGATCTGCGATCGGATCGACACATCCAGCGCCGAGACCGGCTCGTCGCAGATGATTAGTTTCGGTTCGACCGCGAGCGCCCGGGCGATGGCGATGCGCTGGCGTTGGCCACCGGAGAATTCGTGGCTATAGCGGCGCGCAAATCGAGGCTCCAGTCCGACCAGTTGCAGCAATTCCTCGACCCGTTGTTGTCGGCGTGAGGCCGGAACGAGGTCATGGAGCGCCAGAGGTTCAGTGAGGATCTGGCTGATCGTCATGCGCGGGTTAAGCGAGGCATACGGATCCTGGAAAATGATCTGCGCATCGCGGCGAAAGGCACGCAGTTGATTGGCGTCAAATGCGAGCAGATCACGTCCCTCGAACCGAATTTGCCCCGAGTCCGGCTCGATCAAGCGCAGCATCAGCCGGCTGACCGTGGACTTGCCGCAACCGGATTCGCCGACCAGCGCCAGCGTCTTACCTGCATCGAGGCTGAAACTGACACCATCGACCGCCTTGATGAACGCGGTCGCTCGGCCGAATACCGAGCGCGCGGCAACGAAATGCTTCACCAAGCCTTCGACCTCGAGCAGGGCGGTCATGTTCTGCTCTCCACAGCGCCTGGACTGCGACGCCGGCGTCGCGTGCTGCAGCGCGCGGTAGAAATAAAGCGAAAGCGCTTCGCCATCAGAATACCAGTTTCTCCAACGGCGCCTTGATGCAGCGCGACCAATGTCCGGGGCTCACCTCAATAAATGGTGGTGGGCCAGCGATACAAGCCTCGCTGACAAAGGGGCAACGGGCGGAGAATCGGCAAGCGAATGGTGGACTGGTCATGTTGGGCACCATGCCCTCGATAGTGGCGAGATGCGAAGCGCGCCGATCTAACCGTGGGATCGAGCCGAGCAGCCCAACCGTGTAGGGATGCTGAGGTGAAGCGAACAATTCGTCGACCGCCGCGCGCTCGACGATCTCCCCGGCATACATCACCGCGACTTCGTCGCACACCTCAGCGACCACACCGAGATCATGAGTGATCAGAATGATCGCAGCGCCGCTGGCGCTGCGCAGCTCGCGCATCAGTTCAAGTATCTGGGCTTGCAACGTAACGTCCAGCGCCGTGGTCGGCTCGTCGGCGATCAGGAGCATGGGATCGCACGCCAGCGCCATGGCAATCATGACGCGCTGGCGCATCCCGCCGGACAATTTGTGCGGATATTCGTCGATGCGGCTGTCCGGGGAGGGGATGTGGACGCGGCGCAACAGCTCGATAGCGCGCTCGCGTGCTTTTCGCCGCGAACCGCCGCGATGGCGGAGGATGGTCTCGATGATCTGTTCGCCGATCGTGAAGCTCGGGTTCAGAGACGTCATTGGCTCCTGGAAGATCATGGCCAGTCGATTGCCGCGCAGGTCGCGCAAGGTCTCGTCGGGCACATCGAGCAGATTGGAGCCTTCAAAACGGATCGAGCCGGTGACTTCGGCCGAATGTTTCGACAACAACCCCATGATGGCGAGCGAGGTCACGCTCTTGCCGCACCCGGATTCACCGACCAACCCCAGCGTCGCGCCGTTGGCCACGCTGAGGTCAACTGAATCGACGGCATGCGTGGTCCGGCCGTCATCGCCGTGGAAGATCACCCGCAAGCCCTCGATTTCTATGAGTGGCGCAACTGTCATTTCTGACCTGCTGCGGCAGCTTCGATCGTGGCATCGATGATCTTGCGGTCGGTGATCCCGGCGGGATTGTTGCGGCTGGGCAGGAATTGCCGGAAATGCACCCAGCGTTCACGGCTGACCTTCTCCAGGCGTTCCAGTTCGGCCAGCGGATCGGCATGGTCATCGACGCGCAGATCAAGCGCCGACCACTCCTCGTCGGCGTAGATGAGCAGCGCGGCTGACTGCTTGCCGCGCTTGTCTCCGCCAGCAGCCTCGCCTGAGCGCATCGCCGCGATCAATCGTTGCGCGAATGGCACGGATTCCGCCGCGACGTAAGTCTGTGCGGTATCCTCAAGTACCCGAGAGCCCACAAGCATGTTGCCGGCAATAGAAAAGCCATTGCCCTTGAGGTGCCCGCACCAGTCGACGCAATCGCGTCCGGTATGGCAGGCGATGCTTCCGCTTGCGTCCAAGATGTGGACCTGCCGGCTCTCCCGGCCGGCATCGGCTGCGATCAGCGTTTCAATGATCTCGACGGGCTGACGTCCTTCGCGCAGCAGCTTCAAACCATCGATCCCGTAGTAAGGATTGACCAAGGCCTGGGTCGCGATACCTCCAATGCGAGCGGCGATATGCGGCACGCGGGCGCCGACCGCGAAGAAGCGCGTCGCGACGGCTGTTCCGAGCTGCCCGGTTGAGGGATCACGGGCGATAATCGACCAGGTCATCTAAGCAACTATCGTCCGGCCGCGTAGCCCTGCATGCCGCGCGGATTCGCAGCGGCGCGCCGGCGGCGGCCGACCTTCGCGGCGGCGGTCAATCGTCCTTCCGACCAGTCGGGACCCATCTCCACGATGTGACCTCGGCTCTTCAATGAATTCACCGTCGTCTTCGGCACGCGGTTCTCCAGCACCAATACGCCCGGGCGAGCCGTGCGCGGCCAGAATGAGATCGGGAAATGCTCTGAATGCCAGGCCGGTGCGTCGATCGCCTCTTGAAGGTTCATCTTGGCATGCACGTGCCGTAGAAAAAATTGCGTCGTCCATTGATCCTGCTGATCGCCTCCGGGTGAACCCCACGCCAAATACGGTTCGCCATCCCGCCACGCCATGGTCGGGCTAAGGGTAGTGCGGGGGCGCTTGCCCGGTGCCAATGCAGCGGGGTGGTCCTCCTCCAGCCAGAACATCTGCGCGCGGCTGCCGAGGCAGAAGCCGAGTTCCGGAATCACAGGCGACGACTGCAGCCAGCCACCGGAAGGCGTCGCCGAGATCATGTTGCCGGCCTGATCGATGATATCGAAATGCACGGTATCACCGCGCACCTCGCCGAAGCGGCCGACCGTGGGCTCACCGGCGCCCATCGCGCCAACTGCTTCGCGATGACCCTCCTGCCGGCGTAGCTTCACGACCGAGCCAAAGCCTTCCACCGAGCCGGGGACGAATTCGAGCGAGGCTTTGTCCGAAATCAGCTTGCGCCGCTCATCATTGTAGGCATCGGACAGCAGCGTTGCGATCGGGACTTCCGTGAAATTCGGATCGCCATAGAATTTCTCGCGGTCGGCAAAGGCGAGCTTGGCGCATTCGGTCTGGAGATGAATGAATTCGGGGCCTGCGGGATCGAGCCCATCAAGGTCAAATCCCTTTAGCAAAGCGAGTTGCTGAAGCATGACGGGTCCCTGGCTCCAGACGCCCGCCTTGCAGACGGTGTAGCGGCCATACTGGTAAGTGAGCGGCGCCTCCACCGTTGGCTGCCAACGCGCCATGTCGTCTCCGCGCAAGACGCCGCGATGGGGCGAGCCGGTGACGTCCATGACCTCCTGCGTGCGGCAGAACTTGTCGATCGCTTCAGCCACAAAGCCATGCGACCACGCCTTGCGCGCGCTTTCGATTTGCGACACGCGGTCGGAGCCGGCGCTTTCGGCCTCCTTCAAAATTCGAGCATAGGTTTCCGCGAGCTGCTTGTTGGTGAACAGCGTGCCGGGTTCGGGAACTTCATTGTTCGGCAGATAGACCGCGGCTGAGGTTTTCCAGTGCTGCCTGAACAGTTGCTCCACGACCTTGATCGTCGCCGATGCGCGTTCGACCAGCGGATAGCCGTCCCGCGCATAGGCGATCGCCGGCTCAAGCACGTCCCGAAGTCGCAGCGTGCCGTAATCGCGCAGCAGCAACATCCACGATTCAAACGTGCCGGGAACGCAGGCGGCGAGCAACCCGGTGCCAGGCACCATCTCCAGTCCCTCGCTGCGGTAGTGCGCGATGGTCGCCCCGGCAGGCGCTGGGCCTTGACCGCAGATGACTTCGGTGCAGGCCCGGCGGGTATCATGGACAATGATCGGCACGTCGCCGCCGGGGCCGTTCAGGTGCGGTTCGACCACCTGCAGCGTGAACGCTGTTGCGACACCCGCGTCAAATGCATTGCCGCCCTTCTCCAGGGTGGCCATCCCGACCGCGGTGGCGATCCAATGGGTTGAGGTGACGACGCCGAACGTGCCTTCGATTTCCGGTCGTGTCGTGAACGGATCGGGATTGATATTGCCCATTGGTATCCATGTTGGTTCGATGATGTCGCCCGCGGGCACTTGATCACAGCCAAGCCGCCCTGCCAACGGCGCAGCGCTTGGCTATTTCCGTGCTTAAGCCGGGGCTGCGGCCTCAAGTTGATCGTTTACAGCGTGGCAGGCGACGCCGTCGATCAGGGCAGGGGCCTGCCTGCGGCAGAGATCGAACGCGAGCGGACAACGGGGGTTGAACGCGCAGCCTGACGGCGGGTGAATTGGATTCGGGATTTCACCCTTCACCGGGATCCGCTGCCTGCCCGACATCGCCAGATCGGGAACGGCGCCCAGCAGCATCTTGGTATAGGGCATTCGCGGTTGACTAAAAAGCTCGCGGCTTTCCGCGATCTCGACAATGCGGCCGAGATACATCACGCCGATGCGGCTCGCCATGTGACGGACCACAGCCAGATTGTGGCTGATGAAAAGATAGGTAAGGCCGAACTTGTCCTGCAGGTCACGCATCAGATTGAGGATTTGCGCCTGCACGGACACATCAAGCGCCGAGGTTGGCTCGTCGCAAACGATAAATTCGGCATCGGATGCCAGTGCGCGGGCGATCGCGACACGCTGCCGTTGTCCACCGGAGAATTCATGCGGATATTTCCAGCCATCGTCGGGGTGCAGGCCGACCAGGTCCAATAGCTCGCCGACTCTCGCTTGTATGTCCCGCTCGCCCTGGATCAGGTCGAAAGCCCGGATCGGCTCTGCCACGATCGCATCGACCCGAAGCCGCGGGTTGAGGCTTGCATAAGGGTCCTGAAAAATCATCTGAATGCGGCGGCGAAGTTGCCGGCGCGCCTGGGACTGTCGGGGGTTGGTCATCGAGATGCCATCAATGATCACTTCGCCGGAAGTCGGCCGTAGCAGGCCGACGATCATGCGGGCGACGGTGGTCTTTCCCGAACCGGATTCGCCTACCAAGGCGAAGGTTTCGCCTCTGGTGATATCAAAGGTCACGCCATCGACCGCTTTCAAGAATTCCAGATGACCGCCTTCGAGCATTCGCTCCAGCCATGGTCTGGAAACATCGAAAACGCGGCGCAGATTTTTGGCTTGCACAAAGGGCGCCGGCGTCATGCTGCTGATTCCTTGCCGGCGGCATCGTAGAGATGGCAGGCCACGGCTTGGGTGCCCCTCCGGATCGGCTCCGGCCGCTCGATCCGGCAGCGGTCGAACGCGAATGCGCAACGCGGATTGAACGCGCAGCCCGGCGGTATGGCGGAAAGTCGGGGCATCGAACCGGGGATCTGCACCAGGCGTGCGGCATCGCCGACCAGCGTCGGGATCGCCCCCATCAGACCCTTCGCATAGGGGTGTAACGGGTTCTGCACCACGTCCCTCACAGGCCCGATCTCGGCGATGCGCCCGGAATACATGACCGCGACGCGGTCCGAGGTTTCGGCGATCACTCCCATGTCGTGCGTCACCAGCATCACGGCAGTGCCGTGATCGCGCCCAAGTCGCTTGATCAGCGAGATGATCTGCGCCTGCACCGAGACGTCGAGCGCGGTGGTCGGCTCATCGGCGATGATGAGCTCCGGCTCGGCGCAAATTGCCAGCGCGATCACCACGCGCTGGCGCATGCCGCCGGAGAACTCGTGCGGGTAGGCGTCGATGCGCTTGTCCGGCGCGGGAATGCCGACTTCGGCCAGCAGATCGATCGCGCGCTTGCGCGCGCCCTGCTCTGAGAGATTGGTGTGGGTGCGGATGGTCTCGACGAGCTGATCGCCGATCCGGTACAGCGGATTAAGGCTCGTCAGGGGATCCTGAAAAATCATGCCGATCCGTTTTCCCCGGATCCGGCGCATTTCCTGCGGCGGCAAATCGTCGATCCGCATGCCCGATAGGTAGATCGATCCGCCAGCGATACGGCCCGGCCGATCGATCAGGCCTATGATAGCCAAACCGGTGACCGATTTTCCAGCACCGGATTCTCCGACTACTCCGAGTACCTCTCCCTTGGCGATCTCGAATGAGATCCCGTCGATCGCGCGAAGGGTGTTGCGGCGGGTGACGAATTCCACCTGAAGATTACGCACCGAGAGAACGGGTTCGGTCATGCGGAGGTCTGCACGGTATTCGTCGCGCTTCTCATCGGAGTTTCGGGTTCAGCGCGTCGCGAAGCCAGTCGCCAAGCAGATTGATCGACAAAATCAGCGCCGCAAGTACAAACCCGGGGAACGCCACAATCCACCACTCGCCGGAAAACAGGTAATTGTTGCCAATCCGGATCAGCGTGCCGAGCGAAGGCATCGTGTCGGGCATTCCCGCGCCCAGAAATGAAAGGGTCGCCTCAGTGATAATCGCAAGCGCGAGGTTGATGGTCGCGATCACCAGAATTGGCCCCATCGCGTTGGGCAGCACGTGGCGGAGCATGATCACCGGCGCGGGAAGGCCGATTAGCTGCGCGGCCGCCACATAGTCCTTGTTCTTCTCGATCATCACCGATCCGCGCACGGTACGCGCATATTGTACCCAGAAGCTCAAGCCGATCGCGAATACCAGAACCCCGAGCGTACTCGCGGCATCGAGGCGATTGCCGAATAATGATTTCACGACACCATCGATGAGCAGCGCAATCAGGATTGCGGGGAAAGTAAGCTGCACATCGGCAATCCGCATGATCAGGCCGTCGACGGCGCCGCCCACATAGCCCGCGATCAGGCCAAGCGCAATGCCCAGAGTCCCGGAGAACAGCACCCCCAGAACGCCCACCGCAAGCGAGATGCGCAGGCCGTAGAGGATGGCCGAAAAAACATCCCGGCCTTGCTCGTCGGTGCCCAGCAGGAACGGCGTTTGGCCATCGGCGGTCCACAACGGAGCGATGCGCGAATTCATCAGCTCAAGCTGCGCAGGGTCGAACGGGTTTTGCACTGCAATGAATGGGGCGAATATCGCCACCAGGAAAAATAACGCGGTTACGGCGGCAGCAATCATGGTGACCCGGGACCGGCGAAACGAGTAGAACAGGTCGCTCTCGAACGCGCGGCCGAGCCATCTTCCGTACTGCAACCGTGCGCGCCGAGTGCCGGCATCGGATTGATGCGTTACGTCGGCTTTGTGCGGGACAATGGCGTCTGACATGGCAATCCCGCTCAGGCCGGACGGCTAATGGTCGCGCGCAGCCGGGGATCGACGACGGTGTAGAGAATGTCGACCACCAGATTGATGGTGACGAAGATCAGCGAAACCATCAGCAAGTAGGCTGCCATGATCGGAATATCCACGTTCTGCACGGCTTGAACGAACAACAGCCCCATTCCCGGCCACTGGAACACGGACTCCGTAATAATCGCAAATGCAATAACCGAGCCAAACTGCAAGCCGGTGACGGTAATGACCGGCACCAGCGTGTTCTTGAGCGCATGGCCGAAGTGGATGGCGCTTGTCGTCAACCCGCGCGCTCGCGCGAAACGGATGTAGTCGGTGCGCAAGACCTCCAGCATCTCGGCCCGTACCAGCCGCATGATCAGCGTCATCTGGAACAGGCCAAGCGTAATCGAAGGCATGATCAGGGCCTTGAGGCCGGAAGCCGTAAGCAGCCCGGTTTTCCACCAGCCGATCTGCACTACGTCGCCGCGCCCGAAAGACGGTAACCAGCCCAACACGACCGCGAAGAGATAAATCAGCAAAATTCCAATCAGAAACGTCGGCAACGAGATTCCGATCAGGGATATGGCCTGCAGGATTTTCGTAACGAATGTGTCGCGCCTGAGCGCCGAATAGACGCCCATCAAAATGCCGAACACGATCGCGAGGATGGTGGCGCAGATCGCAAGCTCCAGCGTGGCCGGCATCCGCTCCTTCAACAAATCCGCGACCGGCTGGCGGAACTGATAGGAGACGCCGAATTTGAACTGCATCGCGTTGCCGAAATAACGGGCGAACTGCACGACCACGGGGTCGTCGAGGCCAAGGGATTTGCGAATCTCGGCGCGCTGAGCGGCCGAGGTATCGATGGCAACCATTTGGTTGACCGGGTCGCCGGCGAACCGGAACATCGAAAACGAGATGATCCCGACTGCGATCATGACGCCGACGGCCTGCATGGCCCGGCGAAGAGTGAAAGCGAGCATTTGATCCTTTCACTGCTTTCAGATTGTTATCCCTCCCACTTGCGGGGAAGGTGGCGCGAAGCCAATGAAAAATCCCGGGGGCCTGGGCCACCGGGACTATCTTGTCGAATTGCCTACTCCTGCTTGGTCGCCCAGTAGAACAGCACCTCATTATCGGCGCGCTGGTGTATTTTCACTTTCTTTGACACGCCCCAGGCCAGCGCCTGCTGATGCAGGGGAATATAGCCGTAATCCTTGAGGCCGATTTCGAATGCCTGCTTGATCATCTGGTCGCGTTTGGCCGTATCGGTCTCGAGCAGGATCTTGTCGGTGAGTGCATCGAGCTCCTTGTTGCAGTAGCCGCCGAGATTGGCTTCGCCGCGGGTCGGATCCTTTGGGTCGTCGCGGCAGCCCATGATGTCGTGCAGCACGTTCTGAGAGTCCGACGAAGCCGGCGTCCAGCCCAACAGGTAGAATGAGGTCTTGAAACCGCCAGGCTTCAGAACCTTGGCGAAATACTGCTGCTTCGGCTGCGCGAGCAGGTCAACCTTCACGCCGATGCGCGCCAACATGCCGACCACCGCCTCGCAAATGGCGCCGTCATTGACGTAGCGGTCGTTCGGGCAATCCATCGTGACTTCGAACCCCTCTGGATAGCCAGCCTCGGCAAGCAGCTTTTTGGCAGTATCAGGATCGAATTTCGGCCGCGTGAATTCTTTCGAGAGCGGGAACAACTGCGGCGCGATCATCAGCGCCGATGGCGTCGACAGCCCGCGCATCACGCGATTTTTGATCAGGTCGACATCGATCGCCTTGAAGAAGGCCTCACGGACACGGACATCCTTGAACGGATTCTTGCCCTTGACGTTCGAATACAGGAGTTCGTCGCGGACCTGGTCCATGCCGAGAAAGATGGTGCGCAATTCCGGTCCGGTGAGAACGGTCGCGGTGCCGCTGGAATTAACGCGCGCGATGTCCTGGATCGGAACCGGTTCGATGACGTCGACTTCGCCCGAGAGCAGCGCAGCGACGCGCGTGGCTGCCGATGCGATCGGAGTGAAGACGATTTCCTTGAGATTGTGCTCGGGCTTGCCCCACCAGTTCGGGTTGACCTTGAACACGGTCTTTACACCCGGCTGATGGCTCTCGATGATGAACGGTCCGGTGCCGTTCTCATGTAGCGAGGCATAGCTCGGCGTCGTAGCGGAAGCTGGCGTCGGGGCGACCGAGTTGTTCTCCTCGCACCACTTCTTGTCCATGATGAACCAACCGTCCCATTGCGAAATGAGAATGGGATTGGGCGAGTCCAGCATCACGTCGACCGTGTTGTCGTCCACCTTGACGAATTTCGCGTCGGCCGGAACGTTGCTGGTGAAATTCGAGCCCTTGGGATCACGCACGCGGGTGGCGGAAAAGATCACATCGTCGGCGGTGAAGGGATCGCCGTTGTGGAATTTGACATTCTTTCGCAGATGGAAGCGCCAGTGTGTTGGAGTCAGCGTTTCCCAGCTTTCCGCCAGCGCGGGGACAATCTTCAGATTCTTGTCGCGGGTTACCAGGCCCTCATAGACATGCGCATGATGGGCGATGGTCGTCGTTTCCTTGAGCGTATAGGGATCGAGCGATTTGAGGTCGCCCTGGTTGGCGTA
>Ga0068856_100007402_pt1 | contig 10713 bp, 10 predicted proteins | sample KBSCornC62_FD_66595 | JGI IMG/M metagenome (GOLD analysis project Ga0068856, IMG submission 66595) | Corn rhizosphere microbial communities from Kellogg Biological Station, Michigan, USA - KBS Corn C6-2 | ecosystem: Host-associated > Plants > Roots > Rhizosphere > Soil ... | reverse complement strand
GAGTTGTGCGCGGCCGCCGGCGCGCACGCCGGCCTGATCGACATCTCCACGTTCAACGTCGTCAACGCGGTGATCGCCGGCGATGTGACGCCAGGCGCGGCGACGGGCGATTGGCTGCTGGTGAACGTCGCCGGAGACTACGCGTCGATCGTCGTCCTGCGAGGCCTCGACGTGATCCTGTTTAGAAGCCGCGGCGCCGATGCGGAAGGGACGCTCGCCGATCTCGTGCATCAGACGGCCATGTATTACGAGGATCGCCTCGAGGGCGGCGGCTTCAGTCGCGTGCTGGTGTGCGGCGCTTCCTCTCTCAGCGCGCGCGGGAGCGCCGATGTCGATCAGATTCGGCGCGGGCTGGAGGACCGGCTCGGCAAAGCGGTGGAAACGGTCGACCCGCGCAGTGCCGTGTCGCTCACGGATCGCATTACCGCGAGTCCTGCGTTTCTCGATACGCTTGCGCCGCTCGTCGGATTGCTGCTGCGCGGCAAGGCGGGGCGGGCGGCATGATTCGCACGAACCTCTCCACGCGCCCGTTCTACAACGACCGCGCCGTCCGCACGTGGATCGCGATGCTGACCGTGATCGTGGTCGCGGCCACCGTATTCAACATCTCGCGCGTGCTGCACTATTCGCAAAACGAAACGCAGCTCGCCCTGCAGGCGTCGCACGACGAGCAGGACGCCGCGTCGCTGCGTGCCGCCGCCGCCAAGGAGCGGGCGAGCGTGGACATCAAGCAGATCACGGCTGAATCGGCGCGTGCACGCGAAGCGAACGACCTGATCGATCGGCGCACGTTTTCGTGGACCGAGCTCTTCAACCGTTTCGAAGCGACGCTTCCGGCTGATGTGCGGATCACAACAGTCCGTCCGCGCCTTGACGAGAAGGACCGCCGCATCCAGCTCTCCGTCAGCGTCGTCGCGCGGCAGTACGAGGACATCGACAAGTTCGTCGAGAACCTCGAAGGCACGGGCGCCTTCCAGCGTCTGCTTGCCGCGGAAACCCGCGCGAGCGAGAACGGCGATTGGGAAAGCACGATCACGATGAAGTACGGAGCCAAGCCGTGACGACGCCGCTCCTCAAGCGCGTGCTCACGGAGAAGCGGGCGATCGTGCTGCCGCTCGCCATTGCATTCGTGGCGAACATCCTCGCGTACGCCTTTATCGTGTATCCGCTTGCCGAACGCTCGACCGGATCCGCGGCTCGCGCCACAAGTGCCGCGCAGGCGCGCCAGGCGGCGGCCCGCGATGAAGCACAGGCGCGCGCGCTCGTGACCGGCAAGGCGAAGGCCGACGAAGAGCTCACGTCCTTCTACGACAAAGTGCTGCCGACCGATCTCACCGCGGCGCGGCGCCTGATGTTTGCGCCAATCAACGCGCTCGCCAACAAGACGAACGTGCGCATTCAATCGACGTCGACGGCGGCGGAGGACAGGCCGAAGGACGCGCGCGACCGCGATGCTTCGGGGAATCCGCAGGAGGATCTTGGCCGCGTCACTGAACGCGTGGTGCTCGAAGGCGACTACCGGAACGTTCGCTCGTTCATCTACCAGCTCGAAACAGCGCCGGAGTTCGTGATCATCGACAGCGTCACGCTGCTCGAAGGCCCGGCGAATGAGCCGCAGCGCGTGACGCTCGAGCTGTCGACGTACTACAAGCTGAGGACGAATGGCCGCTGACACGCGGCAGCGCGTGCTGCTCGGCGTGCTGGCCGTCGTTGCGGCGATCGGCCTCGCCTATTCGCTCTGGCCCGCGTCTCCGGCCGTGCAGCAGGCCGCTTCGTCTAACCAGAGTGGACGCGCGGCGCGCACTCCGCAGAACGAGCCGAGCGCGCCGGATGTGCACATGGATGCGCTCACGGCCGATCGGCCGCAGCCCGGCGACTCGGAGCGCGACCTGTTCAAGTTCAAGCCGAAGGCGCCGCCGCCGGCACCCCCGCGGCCCGCCCCGAGACCTACGACGCCGCCGCAGCAGGCACGCCCCGCAGGGCCCCCGGCGGCGCCGCCGATCGCACTGAAGTTCATCGGCTACATCGAAGCGCAGGGCGGAAAGAAGATCGCGTCGCTCAGCGACGGCAAAAACGTGTGGACCGCTCCGGAAGGGGGCACCGTGCTCGGCCAATATAAAATTTGGCGCGTTGGCGTGGAGTCGATCGACATCTCGTATCTGGACGGCCGAGGGCGCCAGACGATTCGGATGACTGGACAATGAAAAAATTGCGAGCGATCGTCGTGTTGGTGTCGCTGTTCGCCGCGGGGTGCGCGACGAGCGCGGCGTTGCGCAAGGGCGACGCGGCGATGAAAACCGGCGATTACGATCAGGCGGTCGCGTTCTACCGGACGGCGGTGCAGGCGTCGCCGGACAACCCGAACAACAAGATCGCGCTCGAACGAGCGATGCTCGTGGCGTCGCGCGTCCATCTCGACCGCGCGAAGGATTACGAAGATCACGACCAGCTCGAAGCGGCGAGAAGCGAATACAAGCTCGCGAGCGAGTACGATCCGAGCAACGGCTTCGCCACGCTGAAAATTGCGAACCTCGATCAGCGTATTCGCGACCGGATCGAAGCGGCCCGGCCCCATCCGCTCGAGGAACTGCGTGCCCGCACCACCAGCGCGGTGCCACTGTTGAACCCCGCGTCCCGCGTCCCGCTCATCCTGCATTTCAACGGCGCACGCGTGCAGGACGTGCTGCAGACGATCGCGAGCTCCGCCGGCATCAACGTCAGCTACGACCGCGACGCGCAGAACTTTCTCGATCGCCCGATGACGATCGATATCAACGGCCTCACGCTCGAGCAAGCGCTCAACCTCGTCATGGCGATGAACAGCCTCGCGTACAAGGTGGTCAACGAAACGTCCATCTTCGTGTTCCAGGACAGCGCGCCGAAGCACACGCAGTTCGACGACCAGATCATCAAGACGTTTTACGTGGCGAATGCCGACGTCTCCGAACTCCAGCAGTTGATCAGCAACGTCGCGCGCTTCGCGAGCCTCAACTCCATTCAGCCCATTGTCCAGGCGAGCAAGACACAGAACACGATCACTGTGCGCAGCACGCCGGCGATCGTGGACATCATCGAGAAGATGATCCGGGAAAATGACAAACCGAAGGCCGAGTTGATGTTCGACCTCGAGATCCTCGAAGTCGATCGCAACCGCGCGAAAACGTACGGCCTGAACCTCACGCAGTATGCCGTGGGCAGCATCTTCTCGCCTGAAGTGTCGCCGGGCGCCACAAGCACGACGACGACGGGGACGACGACGCCGACCACTGGCACGACTCCGACGACGCCCACGACAACGACGACGACCGGCCGATCGACATCGCCGGACGCCGTCGTCTCGCCGCCGGCCTTCAACCTGAACACGGTCTCGCAGGGCGTTTCGACGACAGACTTCTATCTCGCCGTGCCCGCGGCGATTGTGCGGTTCCTCGAAAGTGACACGCACACGAAATTGCTCGCGAAGCCCCAGCTTCGCGGCACGGACGGAGCGAAGACAACGGTGAATCTCGGCAGCGACGTGCCGGTGGTCACCACGAGCTACACGCCGCTCGCGACTGGCGGCTCGGCGGTGAACCCGCTGAATTCGTTCTCGTTCAGACCGGTTGGGATCAACGTCGAGATCACGCCGCGCGTGTCGCTCGACGGCGAAATCAGCATGGATCTGACGCTCGAGAGCAGCACCAAAGGGCCGGATCAGAATGTCGCCGGCGCGAACTATCCGTCGTTCGGCACACGCAAGATCACGACGCATCTGCGGCTGCGCGACGGCGAGTCGAACCTTCTCGCCGGTCTGCTGCGCGAGGACGAAACGAACGCGATCACGGGGTTCCCCGGCGCGATCCACGTGCCGTTTTTCAAGCAGCTGTTTTCCGGCAACGACCACCAGACGCAGCAGGTCGACATCGTCATGCTGCTCACGCCGCACATCATCAGAACGGCCGAAGTGACGTCGGACGATCTGCGAGGGATCTACATCGGCTCGACGCAGAACCTCGGCCTCGGTGGGCCGCCGCCGCTCATCGCGGCGCCGCCCGAGCCAGCACCGCCGGCTGCGGGGCCGACGACTCCGAACATTCAGGGCCCGGGCGGCGTGATTCTCCAGGCGCCGCCGGGAAGCTCGCCGGTGCCGGGCACTGTGCCCGTGCCGACGCCGCCGCCTTCCGCGCCGCAGCTCGCTCCGCCGCCACCGGCGGTTCCTGCTCCGGGCAATGCGGGCGCGCAGTTCCCGGCGCCCTCGCTCCCGCAGGCAACGCCTGTCGATCCCGCGGCGGCGCAGGCGACCGCGGCCGCAGCCGCGGCCAACGGTCCGTCCACGGCTGTCGTCGGGTCGACGCAGGTCATCGTGACGCCGCCCGAAGGCATGGCGTTCCGCGTTGGCGGCGGGCCGTACAACATTCCGATTTCCGTCGTGAACGCGTCGCGGCTCTCGACGATCACGTTGAGCGTCACCTACGATCCGGCGATCCTGCGCGTGCGAAGCGCGCAGGAGGGGAGCTTCATGCGCCTCGGCGGCGCGAACGCGACGTTCACGAACAACCTGGGGAACGGCCGTGTGGACATCACCATCACGCGATCGGGCGACGCCACCGGCGCGTCGGGCACCGGCGTCCTGGGCGCGTTGATGTTCGAAGCGGTGGCACCAGGCACTGCGACGATCACCGTGAGCGGGGCGGCCACCGGACCTGGCGGCACACCGATGGGATTGCAGTTCCGTCCAGCGGTGGTTACGGTACAAAGATAGGCGGCGGACAATTTGTGGTGAAAGTGGTCAGGTCCGGCTCCGGGTACACGTTCGTCGAGCTTCTCGTCGTCTCGACGATTGTGCTGATTCTCGCGTCGGCGGTGATGCCGCTCGCCAAGGTTACGGCGACCCGCGCGCGCGAGGCCGAGCTGCGCCGCGATTTGCGCGATATGCGCACCGCGATCGACAAGTTCAAGGACGCAGCCGACGTCGGCCAGATTTCGCCGCTCGATCTCAAGGTGGGAAACGAAAACTACCCGCCGGATCTCGACACGCTCGTCGAAGGCGTGCCAGCGGCGAACGACGCCACCGGCAGAAAGCTGAAATTCCTGCGGCGCGTCCCCGTGGATCCGATGACGCACACGACCGAGTGGGGCCTGCGCTCGTACCAGGACCCCCCGGACGCGAAGTCGTGGGGCGGCGACAATGTGTTCGATGTGTACACGACGTTCGAGGGAACAGCTCTGGACGGGACGAAATACCGCGACTGGTAGGGCTGCGATCGTTCAATCTAAAGATCTAAGGATCTAAAGATTTGAGAATCTGGGAATGCTGGTGAGAACAGACGTGACGAGGGGCGAAGCGGCAGTACGACCGGCCGGATACACAGCCGGCGGCACGCCTTTGCCTGTTCGAAGATTCTTAGATTCTCACATTTTTAGATGTTTAGATTCTGGTTCGCAGGGCTTCACCCTCATCGAACTGATGGTGGTGATCTCCATCATCGTCATCCTCTCGAGCCTCGGACTCGTGCAGTATCGCCACAGCATCGTTCACTCGCAGGAAGCCGTGCTGCGCGATGATCTGTTCAAGATGCGAGACGCGATCGATCAGTACTACGCGGACAAGAACGCGTATCCGGAGTCGCTCGATGCGCTCGTGAGCGACGGCTACATCCGCGCGCTGCCGAGAGATCCCTTCACGAAGTCAGAAACGACCTGGCAAACAGTGCCTTCCGAACCCGATCCCGCCAATCCCACCGCCGCTCCAGGCATTTACGACGTGAAGAGCGGATCCGACGGCACCTCGCTCGACGGCTCGCGTTACTCCGACTGGTAACAAGGGAGTCTCCAGTCGGCAGTCGCGAGTCGCCAGTCGGCAGTCTCCAGTCGACAGTTCGGCCGTGAGCGCTGGTGCGAAGGCCGCGCTCCCTTACGGCAAGGTGATTGTCGCAAAACCCTGAGAGGTGCGCCCGAGCGTATCCGTAACCGTGACCGTCACGGTCAGCGCGCCGTGTACGCTGGCCGCGTACTGGTGCTGAACGGGCACGCTGCCAGAAACGCTTCCGAGCCCCTGCGACTGCCCATCCCCGAAATTGATCGTCGTGTCGGTCACGGCGATTCCAGTCGGCGGTGTGATTTGGATCGTGAAGGTCACGTTGCAGATGCCGGCGCCGGTGCAGCTGCTCGGGATCGACGGAGTGATGTTGATGAACGGGTTGACGACCGGAATCACCGTCGCCGATGTGCCGTACGTCAAGACGTTTCCGAGCGTATCCGTGACCGTCGCTGAGATGTTGTACGTGCCCGCGCTGCTGTAAACGTGGCTCACGATCTGATTGCCGCTGATAACGCCGAGGTTCTGCACCTGGCCATCGCCCCAATTGACGGTCACGTTCTTGACCGTTGCGCCACCGGCCGGGATCGTCATCGCGAACGTGAACGGGGCGGAGAGCCCGGCACTCGGCGGATTTGTAGGCGGAGTGATCACCAGAGATGGAGACGGCGTCACGGTTACCGTGACTGTGCCGGACGCCTGACCTGAGGTCGGCGACGTGGTGCCGGTCGCGGGCGTCCCGGTCGTTGGCGTCGTGGGAGTCGTCGTCGAACTGCCGCCGGCCGCGCCAACTCTCGCGGTGACGGTCGCCGTTTGCGACGTTGTCAGCACCGTTGACGCTTGGCCGTTGTTGTCGGTCGTGACCGTGCCGGACGAGAGCGAACCGGCGGACGTCGTGAAGACAACCGGCGCACCGGCAAGCGCGTTGCCGTTGATGTCGAACACGCTCGCCGTAATTACGCTTACGCCGCCAAACGACGACACGTTCGTTGGGTTCGCGCCCACGCTGACCGAGGCGACAGATGCGGTGCCGAGGGAGATCTTGATAGGACTGGCGGCTGTGGTGGCCGCGCCGGAAATCGCGTTGATCGTCGCGGTGCCGTTGTTCGCCCCGGCGAGGAACGTCACTGTCGCGCGCCCGTTCACGTCAGTGGTGGTCGTGGACGGCTGAATCGTGCCGAGCGTCGTCGTAAACGTGATCGATGTGCCGCTGTGCGGCGGCGTGCCGGACGATTCAATGACTTGCGCGATGAGCGTCGACGAACCGTTCATCGGCAGAGCGGTGGCGCCGGAGACGAGCGTGATCGTCGAACCGGTCGGCGCGAGCAGCGGCACCTTCTCGCAGGCCGCGGAGACCGCGGCCAGAGCCAACGCGCAGGCCGGAAGCGTGAACGACCGAAGGCGGCGTGTTAACATGAGAACGCTAAACATATTAATACCATGAAGTTACGGGGTCAACGCGCATACGCGGCCCGGTACGACGAGCGCCATGGGGAGCATGGGTATGCCATGGCGGCCTTGATTGTGGCGATCAGCGTCATGGCCATCCTGATGACGGCCGTGATGCCCGTGTGGAAGCAGTCGGCGCAGCGCGAAAAGGAAGCGGAGTTGGTGTTTCGCGGGCAGCAATATGTGCACGCGATCCAGCTGTTCCAGCGCAAATCCGGACCGGGGACGTACCCCCCGAGCATCGATTTTCTCGTCCAGCAGAAGTTTCTCCGCAAGAAATACAAAGATCCGATCACGAACGGCGACTTCGTGCCCGTTCCAGCCGTGGCGCCTGTAACGCAGGGTGCAACGGGCGTCGTTCCTGGCACGACGCCTGCGCAATCGAATGCGACGAACGCACGGAACGCGGCGGCGTCGAGCTTCTCGCAGCTCGGGGCCAGCGTCGGCGGAGTCGTACCGGGCGGCGTCGCGGGTGTCGTGAGCAAGAGCACTGATACATCCATTCGCATCTATAACGGCCAAACGCATTACAACGAGTGGGTCTTCCGCGCGCTCCCGCAGCCGCCCGCCGGCGCAGTTGGAGGGCCCGGAGGCCCGCAGCGGGGCGGGCCTGGCCGCCAGGGACCCGGCGGACCGGGCGGTGGCATCGGCGGCGGACCGCAAGGCGGCGGCCCACAGCGCGGTGGTCCTCAACGCGGCGGCCCTGGCGGCCGCTTCGGAGGTCCCGGCGGCGGCAACGGGTTCCCGCCGCTGCCACCCGGTGCACGCGGCCTCGTCACGCTGCCCGATGGCCGCGTCATCCAGGCGCCCCCACCCGGAAGATAAGACGGACCCGCGGCGCGGTTAGCCGTCGATCGAAGACAGGATGTCGTGAAACGACCGCCGGACGGTGCGCATATGGTCCAGAAAAGGGTCGGGAGGTTTTTCCATGCTCGATGTTGGAAAAACCTCCCGACCCTTTTCTGAATATGCACGGTTTGTCAGCAGCACGAAATAGCGGTCGAGCGTCGGATCGATCCACAGCGATGTGCCGGTGAACCCGACGTGGCCGAACGCGGCAGGGGAGAGCGTCGTGCCGCACGACGAGGTGGGAAGCATCGTGTCCCAGCCGAGCGCGCGCGAACTGCGGGGAACGGACGTCTTCTTGACGGCGAGCGCCACGGCATCGGGCGAAAACGGTCCGCGCATGCTCGCGTCGCCGCGCGCACCGCGCAGCATCGCGCGCGCAAATCGTCCGACCGCAGGCGCCGTGCCAAACAAGCCTGCGTGGCCAGCCACGCCGCCGAGCGCCGCGGCGTAGGCGTCGTGCACTTCGCCCACGAGTACACGCCCGACGCGCGCGTCCTCTTCGAGCGGCTTGGTCGGCGCCGTGCGCGGACGATCCGCCGGCGCCACGTGAAACCCGATCCAGTCCTCCGAGTCAGCCTCCCCTGCGAGCGGGCGCCAGAGATCATCGAACTGCGCGTCGAGCGCGCGTCCGGCTCGCTGCTCGAGGAGAAACGCCAGCAGAATGAAATCAAGATCGCTGTAGATCGACTGCGTGCGGAGCGTGTACTCGAGGCGAATCGTGCAGATCTCGTGCTCGAACTCACGCCGTGTTTGCGGCGGGCGATCGACGAGGCGGGCCGGCAGGCCCGACGCGTGCTCGAGAAAATCACGCACGGTCGTACTCTCGCGATCCCATCCTCGCCATTCGGCGAACGCGGTAGCGATGCGCTCGTCCAGACGCAGGCGCCCGCTGCGCATCAGATCGATCGCGAGCGTCGCCGTGGCCATCGCCTTCGTCAGCGACGCGAGATCGAAGATCGTTGTTTCGGTGGTGTTGGCCGCATCCTGATCGAATGTGAGGCGGCCAAACGGCGCGCGCCAGATCACGCGCGCGCTGCTGCCGGCTTCCGCGACAGCCGAAGGAAACACGCGCCGCTCGATTGCGCCCTCGATCAGTCGGGACGCGTCATCGGCTTGCCGGCTGGCGCGCGGGTCTTGGCTCACTGCACGAAGAGGGTGCGTCCGACCTGTGAAAGGAATTCCGGCCCGCGAGCCGGTGTGGTGAGGCTGTCGTACGAGAAGAGGATGATGCCGCTCACGCCGACCCCACGCGCCGCGGTCACGTTGTCCGCGATTTCGGCAGGGCTCAATCGATAGGCGCCAATGCCAGCCCACACCGCATGCGGACCGGCGATCGCGTAGTCCGCGGCGATTTGCGATGCAAACAGCTTCGCGTCCGTCGTGTACGCCATGGGGCAAACGATGTCGAGCAGGTCGCGGCGAATCCAGTCGCGCCAGTCCTGCATGAAGCGGCTGCCGGCTTCCACGGAATCCGGACCGACGGCGGCGCTGAGCAGAACCGACGGCTTCGCTCGTTTCACGGTATCGCGCAGCTGCTCGACGAGGCGCGTCAACTGCGCGGCGCGGAAGGTATGCCACCGTTCGGGAAACGTCTTCGTGTAGATCAGCGCGTCGCGATCGAGCTCCGCGTCGAGCGTCACACGCGCAGTCGATGACAGATCGGGCAGTACCGACCGGCGGAACGCCGTGAGCGCGTCGCGGCTATAGTCGAAATCCTCACCAGGGTAGCGCACGTAATCGAGATGCACGCCGTCGATGTCGTAGCGCTGCACGATGTCGCGCACTACGCCGGTCGTGTAGTCGATGGCGGCCGCGCTCATCGGCGAGACGTAAAGGCCTTCGAGCGTCGCCGACTGGCCGCGGACATAGCGCGACAGGCGCCCGAGGTATTCAGGGCTGCGCGGGTCCATTCGCGCGAGGGGCTGTCCGAGCGCGCGCGGCACCATCAGCCATTCCGGATGGCGATAGATCACGTGCTCGCGCGATTCGGGGAGCTCGCTCGCGCTCGAGGCGAGGTTGACGTTGATCCAGGCGTGCACGCCGAGGCCCGATTCGTGCGCGCGCGCGATCGTGAGCGCCAGCGGATCGAATGACGCGTCCACGAGCGCCACCGGGCGCGGATCGATCCCGCCGGCGAAATACGAATCGCCGCGGCCACGCACCTGCACGAGCAGCGTGTTGAAACCGCTCGCCCGAGCCGTCTTGACCATTGCGTCAACAGCGGCCGGCGACGTCAGCGTCGTCCGTACGACCCACAGCGCGCGCACTTCGTTCGACGCGCGAAGCGCCGGCGCGCTCGAAAAGCACAGCACGGCAAGCGCGGCGCACGCGGCGGCTGACGCAACACCGCGTCCGCGCCGGGGTGTGCGCGTCATGTCCGCGGTTCGTCCTGCAGCAGGTCTTTCAGGCGGGTCTCCAGATCTTCGCCAATGGCGTCGCGGACGACGTCGTGCGAACGGCGAAGTTTCGCCACGGCTTTCATGTATGCGAGCCCGGTCTTCTGCATGACGATGGCGGCCTTCACGTTCCATCGCGCCTGGCGGAGCAGTTTGTCGGCTTGCTGATATTCGAGGCCGGTGACGATCGTGATGATCCGGCGCGCGCGGTCGCGCAGCTTC